>Ga0070698_100006224_pt1 | contig 12988 bp, 10 predicted proteins | sample KBSK1502metaG_FD_65477 | JGI IMG/M metagenome (GOLD analysis project Ga0070698, IMG submission 65477) | Corn, switchgrass and miscanthus rhizosphere microbial communities from Kellogg Biological Station, Michigan, USA - KBS K1-50-2 metaG | ecosystem: Host-associated > Plants > Roots >... | reverse complement strand
CAAACCCTTCCTGGATCGTGTCTGACATCGGGGGGGCGACCGGGAGCAAGGCGTCGAGGTAACCGGCGACGATCCGGCGAAGCACCTGGCGCTGTTCCTGCTGCCAGACGGCCTGCTGAGCGATCGCCCGACGCGCGAGGGTCCGGGCATTCGCGCCTTTCACCCGGTACATCAGGAAGCGCTCGCCCAGGATCGCACCGAGCGCGTATTCGCGGTCGATCACACCGGTGACGCCCGCGAGGAGTCCGACCTTACCGGTCCAGGCGAGGGATTTACCGTTGCCCCATTCCTTCGAGAATGAGCCGTCGTAGATCTCCCGGAGCTGGGCGAGGATCTCGCCGCGCTTCTCGCGGTACATCATCAGGACGGTGCCGAAGTCCTTCATCGTGATCGTCTTGCCGTCGATCTTCGGGAGCAGTGAGGTCTCGACGCCCTTCCTCTCGAATCCGCTGGCGAAGGTCTGCGGCGTCAACGACGACAAGGGGAAGACGTCGGGGACGTCGCGTAGCGAGTTGATGATCTCGGTCTTGCCCGACGACGGTGGCGCGACGAGGAAGACCCACAGGGGATCGGCTGGCATCCGATTGGCGACGACGACCGCGAGGGCGATATCCACCAAGTCGTACCGCGGGTGAGTCTCGTCATCGGTCGGGAAGGCGAGCCAGCGGCCAAAGGCGTCGTGCACCGAGGCGAGCGAAACGCCGTGGGCGCCGTTCTGATTCACGCGGCCCCTTCCGCCGCGAGCGTCCAACTCTCGAGTTGAGCCGTGAGCGCGAGCAGTTCCCAGACCTCGTCGTGATCGCCCATCACCGTCGCGACCCGACGGGCGTGCGCGACAACCTGGTGGCCGATCCTGATGGAGTCCGCCTCTTCGAAGGCCTCCATCGCGCCTTGGCATCGAAGACGGTCTTCTGGTCACGGTCCGGCTGCGTCCCGTTCCCGTTGTCACCCATCGGTGATAATTCCTTTCATGCCGTGACACTCTCGCGCAGCCGCGCGGCGATCTCGGCTCGGATGCGCGCCGTCGGCACCAGAGTCGCCAGCACGCGCTGCTCCATTTCGAGGCGCTTCCCCAAGGAGTCGAGTTGGGCGCGGAGGGTGTCCAGGCCGATGCCCACGGGGTCCCTGGGGTCCGCGCAGCCCGACGGTGACCCAGTGCGCCTCGTCCACCGCTCGCAGGGCGCGGCGGATGGCCCAGGCCGGAATCGCGATCTGCGCCGGGATCTCTCCCATACCCATCCGCGGTCGGGGCGGGGGGGCTATCCGGGCAGGAGAAATTTTTTCTCGTGGGGAGCGAAGGGACCGGACCGGCTTTTAGCGCGCCTGGGGAGAGGGCTCCCCGCCCACCAGCTGCCGGCAGAGGAAGCGGACGATGCGGTTGCGGTGAGCGCCGATGGCATCATGGCTCAGGCCGATGGCGTCCCCGATCTCGTTGAAGGTGTCGCCCGCGAGGTAGCGCTCCACGAGCCGCGCATGCGGCGACTCGAGCCCCGACGCCTGGATCTGGGCATAGTATCGCTGCGCCTGCCGGGCGGTCCCGTAGCCCAGGGCCTCGGCCTCCGCGTCGGACAACTGGTGCACGGCGTCCCCCAACGCCACGAGGGCCCGGTCGCGAGCGCGGAGCCAGCGGTCCAGGTCAACGGCGAAGACGGCCACGAGCATGCGGAGCGTGTCATCGTCCCACTCGAGGACCTGGGCGACGGACAGCCGCCCGCTCTTCAGGCCCGCGACAAAGACCTGCGCGTACAGCCCGAGTTCAAGTGGTCGTCGCAACACTACCGGTGTGAGCCGATTGTAGAACCTCGTCGAGCGCCTCGGCCGGTGTTCGCCAGCCAAGAGTCTTGCGCGGCCGGGTGTTGAGCGCGAGGGCGACGGCGGCGAGGGCGTCGGCGCTGTGCACGCTCAGGTCCGTGCCCTTCGGAAAGTACTGGCGGAGCAGTCCGTTGGTGTTCTCGTTCGTGCCGCGCTGCCACGGACTGTGCGGATCGCAGAAATAGACCGCGACTCCGGTGTCGATGCGCAGGCGCGCGTGCTGGGTCATCTCGACTCCCTGATCCCAGGTCAGCGACCGGCGCAGCTGCGCAGGCAGCGTGATGATCGTGCTCGCAATGGCGTCGCGGACCGCCTCGGCACCATGCCCGGCGAGCGCCGGTCCATTTTTCACGCGAACACCGGAGCCATGGCCCGCCATGCGCGGCAGGTGGAGCAGGAGCGTGAATCGCGTGGTGCGCTCCACCAGCGTGCCGATCGCGGAACTGCCCAGCCCCACGATGAGATCCCCCTCCCAATGCCCCGGCACCGCTCGGTCGGTCGCCTCCGCCGGCCGCTGGCTGATCAGGAGTTCGGGCGTGACGAAGGGCTTACCCCGCCCGCGGGTGCGCGCCCGCGGCACGCGCAGCGCCCGGCCGGTGCGCAGACACGCCGTCAGCTCACGGCGCAGCGCGCCGCGCCCCTGCACATACAGCGCCTGGTAGATGGCCTCGTGGCTAATGCGCATTGATGCATCGTCGGGGAAGTCGCGCAGGAGGCGCCGGGCAATCTGCTCGGGGCTCCACGCCCGGGCCCACCGCCGATGCTGTCGCCGCCCGTGCCGACGCCCCGTCCACGGCACGACAGGCCTGGGAACCATTGTGCCGCTTGGCGCGATGACCACGCCCTCCAACCGCTCCTGTACGTATTGCTGCAGGTTGGCGTTCACCGCCAGCTTCGCCGGCTTCGGCCGGCGCGCGGCGCGATCCGCATGCCACTGCGCCGTCGTTGCGCGGTACTCGAGGCCGCCGGAGCGCGTGGCGGCGTTGCGGCGCAACTCCCGCGAGATCGTCGACGGCGCCCGGGCCAGCTGGCGGCCGATCGCGCGCACTCCATGCCCCTGGGCGCGCCAGAGCGCGATCTGCTCTCGGTCGGTGAATGCCAGATACCGCCCCGACGGCGGCGGTGCCGACGGCCTGAGGTGCGACGCTGCCATGCCGCCCGCCTCCCGAAACCACCGTGTCCCAACCGCCGGCGACACCCCGGCGTCGGCCGCCGCGTCCTCGCTCGGGCGTCCCGCCGCAATCGCCACCCAGAACCGGCGCTGCTCCTCATGCCGCCGCACCGAGGGGCGGCCTGGCGAGTGTAGTTTGGCTCGTCCTGCCCGCGCCGAACACCGCCTCCGTGTCGTCATCGCTACCCCCTCTGGTGAGGTGTTGCGACGACCGCTTGAATTCACCCAGGACACCGGGCTCGCCTCGGCTGTCGCTGTCGTGAAGCCGATGTCCGGCAGTCGATGAGCTGTGTCGGCGACGCGTACGACAACGCGATGTGCGAGAGTTTCTTCGCCACCCTCGAGTGCGAGTTGCTGGATCGTCACCGTTTCCGGACCCAAGCCAATACCCGCATCGCGGCTTTCGACTTCATCGAAGGTTGGTACAACCCGCGACGCCGTCATCCCTCGCTCGATTACCGACCGTTCACCGCGCGGAACCGGCGATTGCACAGTGGCCTTGGGATCGTCGATCGACCACGCGGCTGCGGTCTCAGTATCCCCCGCGGTGGCGGTGCCGTGACCATCTCGAAAGCACTTCACCTCTAAACCCGGGCAACTCCAGATCTTCTTGAGGGGGCCGCTACCCCACGCTGCAGTGAACTGAGGCTATGATGCTCGGCCGCCGAGCTCAGACAAGTTCAACAGCGAGCGGAACAACGCCCAGGATCGCTCTTCTGGACAAGAACACGTCTAAGACAATACCAGCACATCCACAAAATGAGCGCCACTGGCGGGAAACGATGCACCGCCGCCCTGACCGACACGAACCCCATTACACCTTTTGGCAAGCTCCAATATATTTCATCCGAGAGAACTGCGGGAATGAGCTGAGGCACGGAAAAGAACTGTTGATAAAGAATTTGCCTCCAAGGAGACCCATGTCCGAGGTATTCCATCACATGGCCTTGATACTGAAAATTCAGGAACAGGTAGAAAAGGCACAGCAACACCGACACTGTCAACAGTGCAAACAGCCTACTCGGCCTGTCCCGCACACTGTCCAGGAACAGTGCCAATCCGAGCATCCAAAGCGGAGTGCTATTGACAAAATACCGTTGGCCAAGATTAAACTCGACAAACGACGGCACGAACATGATTGAGCCCAGAAAAAATTGCAGGACCGTGATTAGCGTAAGGGTGGCGCACATTGCTCGCCACTTTCTCGAGGCGTTCTTCTTTAGGAAGAACAGACTTAACCCAAGCAATGACAGATTTATCAGGGGAGTTGTGGTGAGCAGGCCGTTCACGCTAGAAAATAATAGAGCGGATGCTGTCCCGAGCGTGAACATGTACCCACTTGACCCATATCGATGGACAAATAATCCTGGAAGCAGGGCATCCGCCAGCAGTACCGGCGTGAGTGGTATCAATACGCCAACAAGAAAACCAACAGCTTTCCGCACCATGGGCGCGAATGCGGTTCGCAAGAGATTCCTCGGCCGCAATAGCAGCTCGCTTAAAAACAGCAAGACAAATAGCACATTCTGCTCACGAGCCAAGATCGCGCATCCTAGAGAAAGGCCCGGAATAAGGCCGTCCCTCAGCGATAGAGAACCTAGTCTCACGAGCCAACTGAAGCATGTCAATGACACAAAGAAGAAATCGACCGCCTGCGTGTAGCTCGGGTGAACGAAAGTCCAGGTCCAGATCGCTGTTCCCATATATCCCAAAACTGTCCCCAAATATGCTGACAAGGGGGACACAATCCTACAAAGGGACTTGAAGCAAACGAGCGCCCCTAAGAAGGACGCGGTAACCGACACGAAGACTATCGCCGTGACGTACAACCCGGAATATCCATCTGGAGTTGGTCGAAGACCGAGCCAATGTCCCATGGTTTCCAGTAAATGAGCCGCGGCATACCCAGGCAACCAAGCCAGGGGTGTCATCAGCCGTAATGCCATCAGCCCCCGCACACTATCTCGCCATCCTCGCGCCGCGATCTCTCTTGCCTCGTTCGCAAAATCTAAGTCGTGGTCGATAACTAGAGAGCGGATCCAGGAGACATACTCTGCGCCGTCGCCCGCTATGCCAAGATTCAGGAAGAAGAGACACCCAAAGCCCTCGGTCATCAGAATGAGAAGGGCGGCCAGGCGGAAGTCACACGCACCAGACCGGACGGTCCGCTTTAGGAAATAGACATGGAAGAGCAACAATTCCAGGAATGCACCGAAGAAAGTGCTTTGAAGTATCGGACCTACACGCGTCAGCTCGTGCGTAAAGGGTTTGACGGAAAAGATATCAGTCAAGAGATTGATACCAATCGGAAGAATCACTGCTATGCCGAGAACGGTTATCGACTTGAACGCCAAATCCGAACCCTGAGATGGATCGAAACCCAAGCGTCTCTCGAGATAATCGCTTGCAACTCTGTAGATCCCCACTACGATCGCGGTCAGTGGTAAGAACAAAAATAGGGCCGCAGAAGCGGATACTCCGGACGGGGCTTCTGAAATCGAAAGCGGGCCGTTCGTGGCTCTCAGGAGGTAAGGGACCGGATCTGCGGTTCCGCGTGGCCCGGTCACGGCGATTAGGATCGTGTCCGGAATCGGCTCATTCAAGGTTAGCGTCCTTGCAGAAGGCTGAGACGCAAGGTGGCCAAGTAGAATCGGGGGATCTGAATCCTTAGATGCAAATACTGTGACGGCTCTCCTCGAACTGAAGGTGACTCCTACTAGCTTCAACGCAAGAGGGTATTCTTTTAAATAGGTTTTGAGATCCAAGGAATAGGCATATAGGGAAAGACCCTCCTCGCCATCCTTAGCATGTTCAAACTGTTTCCGCAGTGTGTGCCATGAAGCAGAATCTTGAGGGATCGGTAATAGGGGGAGTTCTCTTTGGACGCGGCAGAATCTGGGGTCGGAGGCGATTTGGTGGGGAATCAGGATTGCCGAGAACAAACCCGGCTGGTACAACATGATACAGAAGATTAATGAAATCGACGCCGACAAAGCCAAGACCTTTTTGGGAACTGGGCAACGTCCAACCCTCAGCATTTTCGGTCTTCACCAGAATCTGTAGCGGGGCTTGCATTCATGTGGTTGCGCGAAGACCGTGGCTGTCGACCCATGAACTTCAAGAAGTCGGTACTCAGGTATTCGAGGTCTCAGTAGCCCCGGCCGCGTCCTCCTGTCCGTGATCGCGTGCTACGTCAGAAGCCCCTACGAGGTTCCGGACGCGATGCCCCCTCATTTCAGCGTGCGTCCGACTGGCGCCCGTACAGATCGCTCTCTGAGACAGTTCCTGGAAGTTTAATATCAAGAGCGAGCAGGGATCGGAGGCCGGTGAGTACGACAGGAAGAGTGCCGGCGGCTGCACCGGAGGTCGAGGGCGGTAAACGCGACGCGACGGCGGGTGACGGTGGAGTTCAGCCCAACGTTCTTCCCTTGATCATTGCAAGCGGCTTGATACTTTTCGGCCCGCGAGTGCATTCCGCCCCATTCAGCGCTGATGAGCGACAATATTGTCGACCCGCCGCAACTGTCCCAGACCCACAGCAACAAGCACGGGTTCTCTCAGCCGCGGTTACTTGAACACGGCCGTGCCGTCGACAAAGTCCTCCCAGCTCCACCGCTTGCCGTGGTCGTTGAACCAGTCGATGGTCCTCTTCAGCCCTTCTTCGATCGTGCACCGCGCCCTGACAGGGATGTATTTCTTGAGGAGGGTGTTGTCGCACTGGAAGCGCTCGATGTCCAGGCGGCGCAGGCGATGCGGGTCGACCTCGATCGTGAGGTTCTTCACGCCCATCAGCTCGGCAATTTTTCGCGCGAGCCACTCGACCGAGTAGCAATTATCCGATCCAACCTGAACGGGCATCCCGAACGGCGCGTCACTGCGCATCAGGTCGATCAGCCAGCGCGCGGTGTCGTAGACGTAGGTGAAGTCGCGCTCGGCCCTCAAGTTGCCGAGGCGCACCACGTTGCCGCGGGAGAGCTGCGCGATGATCTCGGGGATGACGTACGGCTCTGTCTCGCGTGGGCCGTAGCAGTTGAAGATGCGCGCCACGATCACCGGCGCGCCGTGCTCTTTGTGGTAGGTGAAGCAGAGGCGGTCGGCCGCGAGCTTGCTGACGGCGTAGGTGTTGAGCGGCAAGAGCTCGGTCTCCTCTGTGACCTTCTCCGAAGGTGCCTCGCCGTAAACCTCCGTCGAGGAGACGTAGACGTAGCGCTTGATCCCGAACTGCTTCGTCGCCTGCAGCAGGCTCAAGCAGCCGAGCACGTTGATCTGGAAGAAGCGCGCCGGAACATCGTAGGCGGTGGGCACGTACGTGTCGCCCACCGTGCTCAGGATGAACTCGACGCCGTTCTCGGTGATTGCCTGCGCGACGCGCCACGGGTCGAGCACATCTCCCGACACGATCGTGATCTTATCCCGGACCTCCGTGAGGTTCCCGAGCGTGCCGTGGAGGAAGTTGTCGTACACGATCACCTTCGCCCCGTCCTCGAGGAGCTCGCGGACGATCGCAGAACCGACAAAGCCGGCGCCGCCGGCAACCATCACGCCTTTGCCCTTAAGATTAATCATGAACACACCTCCTGCACTTCATCGCATACTCGAGTCAACTGGTCATCTGTAAGTGCAAGGCCCGACGGGAGATACAAGCCGCGGCGGGCCAGTCGTTCGGCTATGGGATAATGTTCGTTGACGAAGAGACCCTGTTGATGAAAGATCGGCTGTTCATGCATTCCCCAGAAGAAAGGCCGCGTTTCGACGCCTCGCTCTCGCAACCTCAGCGCGAGCTGAGTGGCATCCATGCCAACGTCTTCAGAGAGAACAACCCCATACATCCAATAGACGTTACGAGCCCAAGGCTCTTCCGTTGGTAATTGCAGCCCCTTGATATCTTTGAGCCGCCGAGTGTATTCCGCCCCCATCCAACGCTTACGAGTGACGATTTCGTCGATCCGCTCCAACTGTCCCAGCCCCACAGCAGCCTGCAGGTTCGTCAAACGAAAGTTGAACCCAAGTTCCTCATGGTAATACCGCCGACCCGTTTGAAAACATAGATTCCTTTGGGAACGGGCTCTGTCAGCCAGTTTCAGGTCGTCAGTCAAGAGCATGCCCCCCTCACCCGTGGTGATGAGTTTATTGGCATAGAAGCTAAAGCAACTTACGTCTCCAAAACTGCCGCAGCGACGCCAGCGCGATTGACTCCCATTCTCTCTCGAGAGGTACTCAGCGCCATGCGCCTCCGCCGCGTCCTCGATGAGGGCGAGACCATGTCTTTCTGCTAAATCCAAAAGTGGATCCATGTCGACCGGATGCCCATAGATGTGCACCGGCATTACGGCGCGAGTTCGCTGGCTGATCTTGCCTTTCACCTGATCGACGTCCATGCACCAGGTCCGAGGATCAGAGTCGACCAGAACCGGCACGCCGCCACTCCGAGAAACAGCAAGGGCGCAGGAGACGATAGTAAAGGTCGGCATGATCACCTCATCCCCCGGTCTCAATCCCAAACAGGCCACTGCAAGTTGCAACGCCACTGTTCCGTTGCTTACGGCAATTCCGTAGCGTCGCCCACAATACTCCGCCCACCGCTCCTCGAACTCATCGATAAATTTTCCGGCTGAAGAAATCCACCCCGTTCGTATGCATTCCAAAACATACTCTTGTTCCCGCTGGCCTAGAATTGGATCATTCACAGGAATCACGCGCGCTCAATCCTTGTCATCGGCATCCCCCCCAGTTCAACAAACTGCCTTGTCTCGTTCGCGAGACATCGGGTTCAATGGCGGCGTCGACCCACGATCACAGCGCTCCAATCATTCGTAGTAGGCGCGGACTCCGGATCCTGCCAAGTGCCAAACTGCACGACCTCAAGCTCGCGCGCCCCCAAGAAATGGTCGATCTCTTTCTTGAAAAAAAACCGCATGACATGGTTATCAACGAACCGATCCTTTACTTGATCGCCTTCAATCATAATAATTTCGTGTGCCACATTTACTGTTGACCTGTCCGCGTCTAACTCCGCCCGAGTTAGCCGCAGAACTCTTGCTCCGTTGGCCTCAAATTCCTTCCAGCGGTTCCCCGGACGAAGTGCCAAAACGCTGGGGCCATACCAAAAGTCGAACACGAGCAAGCCTTGGCGTTTGAGGCGCGAAACGATGTAGCTCAACAGGCTGTCGAGTGCATCGTTCTCGACAACGTACGACACCACGTCGAACAACAGACAGAATATATCGACCGAGCCTTGGGGAACAGCCGACAGTTCACTGTCGTGTAAAAATTCAACGTTTGGTAGTCCCTTTGTCTTCTCACGGGCCACCGCCAGCATGTTTCGGTTGCAGTCGATTCCATAGACCCTTATGCCCTTCTCGGCGAAGCGGCGCGCGTGATTACCAGTTCCGCAGCCGTAGTCAACAATGGTCCTCGCCTCCACCCCGTATCGGCGTGCAAACTCCAACACCTGCGAGACTTCAGATCCGTAGTCCTTCGCCGAGTACATTGCGTCGTATAGTTGCGCGTAACGTCGTTCGAACGACAAAAACGACTCCCTTTTCGCCTAAAGGCCATTCTTTCGCGGCTTCATTCTTCCTGTTTCCGAACGGATCCGTGCCTTCGCGTCTTCCAGTATCGCCATCAACTCTCGGCGATAATAGTCGGGTGTGTAGGCCGCCAGGCGTTGTCGACCCGCGTCAGCCAGCACGTTACGTAGGCTCTCATCGGTCCAAAGCTGATAGATGCCATCTGCTATAGCTTCCACTGAACGCGGGTCCACCAACACTGCCGCCTTTCCTGCTTGCTCCCGGATACCCCGAATGTCAGACGTCAGCACTGGGCACCAAAACCTCCACGCCTCCACGACAGGAATATTCGTAGGCCCAAAAAAGGTCGGCATCACCAATGCCGCTGCTCCTGCATACAGCCCTGACATGTCTGCGTCTGGTACATAACCGAGATAGCGGATCTCTTCTTCAAGCCCCAGTTGGCAGCGGAGCGTCATAACCTCGCGGAAAGTGGCCTCTCGGATCTCCCCATCATGAGAGCCGCAGAACACAACCGGAATCTTTACCTGGTGTGCTTGCTTCAACAAACCTAACGCCTGAACGATACGAATATGATTCTTGTGGGGCCAGAACTGAGCCGGATAGAACAAATAGCGCTCCGGCAAGTGGTACGTCGCCCGCACCCGCCGCCGCTCGCCCTCGGGAACATCCTGAGCTAGGTAACAAGCCGGTATGAACGGCAATACCTTCACCCGGTCTGGTGTTACACCGTACGGGCCGTAGCAGTTTAAGATGTCCTCCTTGCCCACCTCGGAATCTGTCAACAGTAGCGTGGCGTAACGGGCCCCGTTGCGGTAGTAATATTCTCTCCATTCCCACTCTCCGTTTGCTGAGACCTCCGGAAACTCAGGCTGCAGCCGGTGCTGCAGGTCGGGAATCGCCATCACATATGGAAGCTCGGTCTCAAACGAGAGCCGATCGGGTACGGGATAGAGCATGAGGTCTATACCGCAGCGACGAAACCAGAGGGTCTTATCCGGGCGAGTCCTGATTATATCGGGGTCAGGCAACGGCGTCTCGTCTCGCCGCGGGGCTCGCCGTAACTTCCGCTTCATCCATCTCCATACCTCCCGATGCGGCCCCTCTCCAACGATCCGCCCCAGCACATCCAACGCTCGCTGTTGCAACGACGGCGGCCGGTTCGGCGCTGACGGCGCTAACGGCTTCACCGTCCAACCATCCCCATTCAATGACTCCAGAGCGGGGTGAGGCACGTCAGGCGCAAACACAACAAATTCGTCCTCACACCGATCCTTCCTCAATTCATCGAGGGCGCGAAGCATCGTAAGACTGTGTTGATACACGCCGCCCCACGAGGGGTTCAGGCTTGGGACGATGCCGATTCGCATAATTCCGTTTGGCTCTTCGTGGTAGTGAGTGGGTAACATGATGGAGCTGAGCGTGCCGAACCCCGCTCTGGGGCGGTCGGAAACACCGGGGAGGCAGCGCCAGAATCAGGCATGATTGACGCATGCCAACTCCCCGACGACCGCGCCGACGTCGATCCAGCCCGACCGTCACCCGGATCTCCGGCGATCGTCACGCCCGCATCCTCACCATCACTCGGCGGTCAAAAAAAGGCCTGCGGGCCTGCGGCCGGGTGCAGAGTGGATTGTACGACCGCAAACAACGCCGTATCCGGGATCTCGCCTGCGGTGACCTGTGGATCTACCTCGCGGTCGAGGTCCGGCGCGTGGCCTGTCGGCGCTGTGGCACTGCGAAGCAGGAGCAGCTCGCCTTCCTGGCGGACAATCCCTTCTACGCCAAAGCGCTTTGCCTTCTACGTGGGCCGGCGCTGTCGCGCCTCGCCCACCCGGGATATAGCGAAGGAGCTGCGGCTCGATGGGCACACCGTGAAGGCGATGAAGCAGCAGGACCTGCGCGAGCAACTGCCGCGGGCCAGAACGCCCGGACCGCAGGTGATCGGGCTCGACGAGGTCTCGATCAAGAAAGACCACACCTACCGCATCGTCATCAGGGACCTGGTCGGGCAACGCCCGATCTGGTTTGGCGGCCGGGATCGCTCGGAGGCGAGTCCGGACCAGTTCTACGCCGGGCCCGGGCTCGGCCTGCGCAAGGCAGCGGGCTTCCGGCTCGTCGTCATGGACATGTGGAAACCCTTTCGCCTGGCCACCGCGCGGCACGCTCCCCTGGCCAGTTTCCCGTTCGACAAAGTTCCACGTCCTACGCCATCTGAGCGACGCGCTCGACCAGTTCCGCAAGCGCGAATACGCGCGCGTGTCCGGGCGGCAGCGTCGGTCCATCACGCGGCAGAAGTACACCTTGCTGCCGCATCGCGAGAACCTGACCTCAGCGGGGCCGCCGGGCGCTCAAGACTCTGCTTTCCGCCAACAAGCGTCAGAACACTCCTCCAGCGCCACGCGTACGACCCCGGGACGAAGAATACCTCCGCGTCAAAATCCTCACCTGCGTGCTGCCTGATGCTCTGACGATGCGTCATACCCAAATGTGCCTGAATTCACCCACGCGACTTCACGAAGAGCCAGATATCTTGTGTGCATCCAAGATAACTGAAGTGTAGTTAAGTCTTCCATCCTTATTCCTTTGATCAAACCTTTTGGAGCGACATATTTTCCCGGAACCCTCGTCCCATTCTCGATAATGAAACCTCCCATACTCATCAAAATACTCTAGAAGTTCTACCCTGAATCCTGCCTCTTCAAACAACCTCTTAAGACTTTTGTGATTGTATAAGACTTTATGATCATCGGCTGGACCTCCTCCTCCCACTTTCACCCATTCTATATATGCTGGATCAGGGTGATAGCCATCTGGCACAGCGACACGTAAATAGCCTCCAGGCTTGAGATACTGGAAGCATTGCCGAGCAGCATGAAGGCCTTCATCAGTTTTTAGAATGTCCCAAACATGCTCAGCTAGTAGAGCATCTATCGAATTCCTTGAAAAGAATCTACTCCAGTGTTCGGACCTTAATAGGTTCAAGTATTGAATATCGCTGGGAATCCAGCCATTACCGAAGACTCCAGCCGCTCCTATCACGATTCTAAGCGGCGAAGAAGTCTTTACCATCCTCGAAAACCTATAACACCTATAATGGTGTTGTAGCGATCGTGGCATAGAGCGGACCCGATAGACGAAATGGCGCACTCGATGCACCAGACTATAAAAGATTGGGATTCTCTTTAGTGATTCCTTCATTTTGTCTCCAGCGAATGGTCGGGTGTACCGCACCCGGTTTCCTCGACACTCGATAATGTTGAAAAACTCCGCATGGGGGAATGCCCAGATAGCGCCCCCCTCCTCACCTCGCGTGCTGAGCCAATTGTAGCCTCGTCTTAGGCCACGACTGTGCCGCGCCGCTCATGCCGCCCTCTCCGCGGCGTCCGCACGGACCTGCTCCGGGGGGGATATGCTCGAGGCGTTCAATGAGCCACTCGGTATTGGTAGCGCTGGAGGAACGCTCTGCCCTGAG
>Ga0070698_100006223_pt1 | contig 12991 bp, 13 predicted proteins | sample KBSK1502metaG_FD_65477 | JGI IMG/M metagenome (GOLD analysis project Ga0070698, IMG submission 65477) | Corn, switchgrass and miscanthus rhizosphere microbial communities from Kellogg Biological Station, Michigan, USA - KBS K1-50-2 metaG | ecosystem: Host-associated > Plants > Roots >... | reverse complement strand
GCTGGTTCCTCGAGAAGGAGGCGGGCGGGGTCACCCGGGCCCATCAGTCAGCCAACGTCGGCCAGCTGGTGCACGCCCTCGCCGAGCGGGTGGCCACGGGCGAGCTCGCGACCGCCGACATCGACATGCTGATGGAGCACGTCGAAGCAGTGTGGGGCCGGCTGGACTTCCGCACGCCGTGGTCACGGGCTCGCGAGCACGCCCGGGTGCGCGCGGCTCTCGAACGGTTCCTCGCCTGGCACCACAGCAACCCGCGACAGCTGGTCGGCACCGAGGCCAGGTTCAGCACGGTGCTCGAGCTCGACGGTGAGCAGGTGCGACTCTCCGGCTACGCCGACCGCCTCGAGCTCGATGCCGCCGGCCGGATCGTCGTGGTCGACCTGAAGACCGGGCGCTCCGCACCCTCCGGCGCGGCGGTGCAGCGGCACGTCCAGCTCGGCCTCTATCAGCTCGCCGTCGATCGTGGGGCCGTCAACACCCTGGTGGAGGGCCTGCTGGAGGGCGGGGTCGAGGGCGGGGTCGCGGCCGGGGGAGCGGAGCTGGTCCAGCTCGGGCTCGAGGACGGCTCCGCCGCCGCCGTCGTACAACCTCAGGACCCGCAGGCCGACGACAGCGCCGAGCGCGAGCAGCTGCACCAGGCGCTGGCCACCACCGCAGCGATGATCCGCGCCGAGGTGTTCCCGGCGATCTCCGGGCAGCACTGCCGCGACTGCGACTTCGTGTCGCTCTGCCCGATCAAGGGCGCCGGATCGGTGGTGTCGTCATGAAGCTCCGCATTGAGTCACCCGAGGACCTGCAGCGGGTGATGAAGACCGACTACGCGCCCAGCGCCCAGCAGTGGGCCGCCATCTCGGCACCGCTGGCGCCCGCCGTCGTGATCGCGGGGGCGGGGTCGGGCAAGACCACACTGATGGCGGCCCGGGTCGTCTACCTCGTCGCGACCGGCCAGGTCCGTCCCGACGAGGTGCTCGGCCTCACCTTCACCACCAAGGCCGCGAGCGAGCTCCGCACCCGGGTCGCCCAGGCGCTCAGCGCGGCCGGGGTGTACGACGAGTCCGCGCTCGACTCCGACTTCGACCCCGATGACGACGATGTCCTCGAGCCGACCGTCGCGACCTACAACGCCTATGCCGCGACCCTGCTCACCGAGCACGGCCTGCGCATCGGCCATGAGCCCGACACCCGCGTCATCACCGACGCGTCTCGCTATCAGCTCGGCGCTCGTGTGGTCGACCGCTACACCGGTGACATCCACAAGCTCACCGATCACCCGCCCACCGCCATCCAGAACCTCCTCGCCCTCGACGGGGCGATGAGCGAGCACCTGGTGCACCCCGACCAGGTGCGGGCGATCGACGCCGAGGCGCGAGCCGGCTTCGAGCGGGCGCTGGCCGACGAGCGCGACGGCAAGGCCCGCAAGACCTACGTCGACAAGCTCGCCGTCGCGATCCATGTCATCGACCGCCGTCGCGAGCTGCTCGGCCTGGTCGAGTCCTACCGCCGGCTCAAGCACGACCTCGGCTTGATGGACTTCTCCGACCAGATCGAGCTCGGCGCCCGACTGGCCTCCGAGCAGCCCGACGTCGGCACCGTCGAGCGGGGCAAGTTCCGGGTGGTGCTGCTCGACGAATACCAGGACACCTCGGTCGCCCAGGCCACCATGCTGTCGCGGATCTTCGGAGCCGGGCACGCCGTCACCGCGGTCGGCGACCCCAACCAGGCGATCTACGGCTGGCGCGGAGCCTCGGTGTCCAACATCCTCAACTTCGCCGACACCTTCCCCGCGACTGGCGGGGGCCTCGTCGAGACCTACCCGCTCACCGTCAACAGGCGCTCCGACCGACGCATCCTCGACGTGGCCAACCGGCTGGTGGCGCCCCTCCAGGCCCGGCTCGAGGGCATCGCCGAGCTCGAGGCCAAGCCGGGGGCCGCGGAGGGCGAGGTGCAATTGCAGGTCTTCGAGACGCACCTCGACGAGCTGGCCTGGCTGGCCACCGAGGTGCGGGCCGCCCACACCGGGGCCTGGTCCGACATCGGGGTCCTGACCCGCGACAACAGTCACGCCGAGGACGTCTTCGACACGCTGACCAGCGCCGGCATCCCCGTGGAGATCGTCGGCCTGTCCGGCCTGCTCCGGCTGCCCGAGGTCGCCGAGGTGGTGGCGCTGCTCCACCTGCTACACGACGTGTCCGCCAACGACTCCCTGCTCACCGTGCTCAACGGCCCCCGCTGGGCGATCGGCCCGCGCGACCTCAAGCTGCTGGGTGAGCGGGCTGCCCAGATCGCCGGACGTCAGGGCCGAGTCGAGCAGGCGTCCATCTCCGACCAGCTCACCGAGCTCGCCGACGGCATCGACCCGGCCGAGCTGCCCTCGCTGAGCGACGCGCTCGAGGATCCGGGCGAGCTCGCCTACTCCACTGAGGCTCGCGAGCGGTTCGCGCTGCTCGCCTCCGAGCTCCGCTCGCTGCGGTCCACGGCCGGCGAGCCGCTGCTCGACGTCGTACGCCGCATCGTCGACACCACCGGCGTCGACATCGAGCTCGCCTCCGCGGTCAGTCCTGCGGCGGCTGCGCGGCGCGACAACCTCGACCTGTTCGTGAAGGCCGTCGCGGAGTTCCAGGCGGTCGACGGCGACGTCACCCTGCCGGCGCTGCTCGCCTACCTCACCGCCGAGGACGACCAGGGCAACGGCCTCGACATCGCGACCCCGACCCAGGCCGACTCGGTCAAGCTGCTGACCGTGCACCGCTCCAAGGGGCTCGAGTGGGACACCGTGTTCCTCGTCGGCGTCGGCGAGACGAGGTTCCCGTCCAACCGCTCCCGGACCTTGTGGACCTCGTCGCCGGCGATCCTGCCGGCGCCGCTGCGGGGAGACGCCCCCGACCTTCCGGTGCTCCTCGGCCACGACGTGGCCGCGCTCGACGCCTATCGTGCGGCCACCAAGGTGCATGACGCCGACGAGGAGCTCCGGCTCGGCTACGTCGCGTTCACCCGCGCCGCCCACCGGCTCTGGGTCAGCTCCTACCTCTGGGGCAGTCGCGCAACTCCCTTCGGGCCGTCCGACTTCCAGGCGCTGGTGCGTGACCAGCTCACGGCGTGGGCCGAGCAGCCCGCCAGCTGGCTGGACAAGCCGGCCAAGGGCGCCCGGCACCCGCTGGCTGACGTCGACCCGTCCCGGCCCTGGCCGCTGCCCGGTCCGGGCCGCGAGGCGGAGCTGCGGCGAGCCGCGGCGACACTCGTCACCTCGATCGACCCGCGCTCGTCCGACGAGGGTCTCGACATGGTCGAGGCCGCCCTCGTCGCCGACTGGGACATCGAGCTGGGCCGACTGCTCGACGAGGCCCGCCGCGACCGGTCGGCCACGATCCAGGTGCTGCTGCCGAGCAGTGTGTCCACCACTGCGCTGTCGCGACTGCGCGACGATCCGGGCGGGTTCGCCGCCGAGCTGGCCCGGCCGATGCCCCGGCCCCCGTCACCGGCGGCGCGGTTCGGCACCCGCTTCCATGCCTGGGTCGAGGCGAGGTTCGGTCAGCAGGTCCTGTTCGACCCCGACGAGCTCGGGGGTCGCGGCGATGCCGGCATCGAGGACGACACCGAGCTGGCCGAGCTGATCGACATCTTCACCCGTGGCGAGTTCGGCGAGCGGGTGCCCCACGCCGTGGAGGCACCGTTCGCGCTGGTCGTCGACGGGCAGGTGATCCGCGGCCGGATCGACGCGGTCTACGCCGACGGATCGGGCGGCTACCTCGTCGTCGACTGGAAGACCAACCAGGCGCAGACCGCCGACCCACTGCAGCTCGCGGTCTATCGGCAGGCCTGGGCCGAGCTCTCGGGTGTCCCGGTCGAGCAGGTGCGGGCGGCGTTCTACTACGTGCGCACCGGCGACCTGGTCGAGCCGGCGCTGCCCGACATCAACGCTGCGCTCATGCAAACAGAGCCGTGAGCGCGATCTCGACCATCGCGCCGAAGCCCTGCTCGCGTTCCTCGGCGGAGGTCTGTTCGCCGGTGACGACGTGGTCGCCGACCGTGTTGATGGCCAGAGCTCGCCGGCCGTGCTTCGCGGCCAGCGTGTACAGCGCGCTGGCCTCCATCTCGATTCCGAGCACGCCATAGTCCGCCATCCGCGCGACCAGCTCGGGCCGCGGGTTGTAGAACGAGTCGGTGCTGAAGATCAGTCCCAGGTGCGCGGTGACGTCATCGCGCGCGTCGGCCGCGTCAGCAGCCGCCCGCAGCAGGCCGAAGTCGGCCACCGGTGCGTAGTCGAGGCCCTCGAAGGTGATCCGGTTCATGCCGGAGTTGGTGCAGGCGCCGCTGGCGATCAGCACGTCGCGCAGCGCGACCGACTCGACGAGTGCGCCGCAGGACCCGACCCGCACGATCGCCTCCACGTCGTACTCCCTGAAGAGCTCGGTGACATAGATGGCCAACGAGGGCTGGCCCATCCCTGAGCCCTGCACGGAGACCCGCTGGCCACGCCAGGTGCCGGTGTAGCCGAGCATCCCGCGGACGTCGTTGTAGAGCACGGCATCGTCGAGGAAGGTCTGGGCGATCCAGGTGGCCCGCAGGGGGTCGCCGGGCAGCAGGACGTACGGGGCGATCGCTCCGGGAGCGGCTCCGAGGTGTGTGCTCATTCGGTCATCGTAGGAGGCCCGTGAGGCCTAGGGTGCGAGGGTGACGTACCCCCACATCGCCTTGACCCAGGGTGCTCACGACCGGACCGGCCTGCAGCGCAACGACGAAGACTGGCTCGCTCATGCCTGGGCTGACCCGGGCACGCGGGTCCTCGTCGTGGCAGCCGCGCGGCTCCGCGAGCGAGAGGGACGGGCGCTGTGGGTGAGTCCTGCTGAGGCGCCTGACGGCCTGCGGGTCCTGCTGGGAGAGACCGGCGGCATCGCGCACTTCGCCGTACTTCTCGAGGAGGTGCCCGAGCCGGCCGACGAATGGCACGGCCTGCGCACGATCGTCCAGTCCTACGTCGACGGCGACGCCGCGGACGCGCCACTGGTGTTCCACGCGATGGGCGTGGCCGAATGGCATCAGGCGACCCGCCACTGCCCTCGGTGCGGGGGAGCGCTGGTCTCGCGCTCGGCCGGTCACGAGCTCGAGTGCACCCAGTGCCATCGGCTGCAGTTCCCGCGGACCGATCCGGCCGTGATCATGGTCGTGACCAGTGGTGAGCCGGGCTCCGAGTCCGAGCGCTGTCTGCTGGGTCGGCAGGCATCCTGGCCGCCCGGTCGCTATTCGACGCTTGCGGGCTTCGTCGAGCCGGGCGAGTCCCTCGAGGACGCCGTACGACGTGAGGTGCTGGAGGAGGTCGGGGTCCGGGTCGGGGCTGTCGACTACTTCGGCAACCAGCCGTGGCCGTTCCCGCAGAGCCTGATGCTCGGCTTCGTGGCGCGTGCCGAGACGACCGCTGTCGACGTCGACGGCGCGGAGATCGAGGACGCCCGATGGTTCACGCGCACCGAGATGCGAGCTGGAGCCGAGGAGGGGTCACTGGTGCTGCCCGGCGGGGTCTCGATCTCGCGGTCGCTGGTCGAGCACTGGTACGGCGGGACGTTGCCCGGCCGCTGGTAGCGGCGAAGGGGCGGAGCCGCTGGTAGCGGCGAAGGGGCGGAGCCGCTGGTAGCGGCGAAAGGGCAGAGCAGGTGGTGATCAGCTCGCGAGTGCGGCGAGCTTCTGCTTCACCTGGGCGACCGAGGGGTTGGTCTGGGCGGACCCGTCGGAGTAGACCAGCGTCGGGACGGTCTGGTTGCCGCGGTTGATCTTCTCCACGACCGAGGCCGCCGAGGGCTCCTGCTCGATGTCGACCACCTGATAGGTGATGCCTTCGCGGTCGAGCTGGCTCTTGAGCCGGTGGCAGTAGCCACACCAGACCGTGCTGTACATCGTGATGCTCATCGGCGAACTGTCTCCTGTGCCGTCTAGGGTTCGTGCGAATGACCGCATTCCCCATGCAACCACGGCCCGCAGGAGTTTGTTCCATGCACACATTGCTCGCGGATCTCGATCCGGAGCAGCGTCGCGTCGCCGAGACCCTGCGCGGTCCGGTGCGGGTGCTGGCCGGAGCGGGCACGGGCAAGACCCGCGCCATCACCCACCGCATCGCCCACGGCGTCGCCACGGGCGTCTATCAGCCGACAGAGGTCCTGGCGGTCACGTTCACGACCAAGGCCGCCGGCGAGATGCGCGAGCGCCTCCGGGTGCTGGGTGCTCCCGGCGTCCAGGCCCGGACCTTCCACTCGGCGGCGCTGCGACAGCTGCGCTACTTCTGGCCGCGCACCCGCGGCACCGAGCTGCCCACGATCATCGAGTCCAAGATCGGCCTCCTCGCCAATGCCGCCAGTCGTCAGCGGCTCAAGGCCGACCAGGCGATGCTGCGTGACCTCGCGTCCGAGGTCGAGTGGGCCAAGGTCACCAACGTCCGGCCCGACGACTACGCCGCCGTGGCGGCGGCTCGCCATCGGGAGGTCTCGGGCGTGGAGCCCGAGCTGGTGGCCCGCATCTTCGCCGGCTATGAAGAGGTCAAGCGCAACCAGGGCCGGATGGACATGGAAGACGTGCTGCTCCTCGATGCGGCCCTGCTCGCCGATGACGAACGGGTGGCGGCGCAGGTCCGCTCGCAATACAAGTTCTTCGTCGTCGACGAGTTCCAGGACGTGTCGCCTCTCCAGGGCACTCTCCTCGACCTGTGGCTCGGTGGTCGCGACGAGCTCTGCGTGGTCGGCGATCCGGCCCAGACGATCTACTCGTTCGCCGGAGCCAGCGCCGCGCCGTTGCGTGACTTCACGGCCCGCTTTCCCGACGCCGCCTCGATCGAGCTGGTCCGCAACTACCGCTCGACCCCCGAGGTGATCGCCGCCGCCAACGCACTGCTGGCCGGCAGCGCGAGCCAGGGCGTCGAGCTGCGGGCCCAGCACCCGAGCGGTCCGCAGGTCACCTATGCCGGGCATCCCGACGAGATCGCCGAGGCGGAGGCCGTCGCGGCGTCACTCCAGCGTCACCAGCAGGCGGGCGTGGCCTGGAGCGAGATGGCTGTCCTGTTCCGCATCAACGCCCAGTCCGAGAGCTTCGAAGAGGCACTCTCGGCTCGCAACATCCCCTACGTCGTGCGCGGTGCGGCCCGCTTCTTCGAGCGACCCGAGGTGCGCCAGGCGGTCACACTGCTCCGCGGTCACGCTCGTGGCGGCCAGCTGTCCGACGACCCCGTCGACGACGTCCAGGCGACATTGGCCGGGCTGGGCTGGTCGGCGTCGGCGCCGTCCGGGCGCGGTGAGGCCCGCAACCGCTGGGAGTCCTGGCAGGCGCTGGCCAGCCAGGCCGAGGAGTTCTTCTCCTCGGGGGCCGGGGCCACGCTGGCCGACCTCGTCGATGACCTCGATCGGCGCGCGGCCGAGCAGCACGCGCCGGTGGCCGAGGGCGTCACCCTGGCCACCATCCACACGGCCAAGGGCCTGGAGTGGGACGTCGTCCACGTGTGTGGCCTCCAGGACGGCACCCTGCCGATCACGTTCGCCGAGACGCCGGCCGAGATCGAGGAGGAGCGACGCCTCCTCTACGTCGCCATCACCCGGGCCCGCACCCACCTCGGGCTGTCCTGGGCGTTGGCGCGCAACCCCGGTGGCCGGGGGACACGTCGGCCCTCGCGGTTCCTCGACGGTCTCCGCCCTGCGGACGCGTCGTCCACCGCGGTCGCCACGACCGGATCCTCGACGCGTCGGGCTTCCACCTGTCGCACCTGCGGCAAGCCGCTCGGCACGCCCGCCGAGCGCAAGAAGGGTCGCTGCGCCGGCTGCCCGACGTCCTACGACGAAGAGCTGTTCGAGCAGCTGCGCACCTGGCGCAAAGCGCGAGCCGACGAAGACAGCGTCCCGGCGTTCGTGGTCTTCACCGACGCGACCCTCGAGCTGATCGCGGAGGTCAAACCGGCCGACGAACAAGCCCTCCTGCGCATCAACGGGATCGGCCGCGCCAAGCTCGATCGCTATGGCTCTGCCGTGCTCGAAGTGCTCGCGGCCGCAGATTCGTAAGGCATCGCAACAAATTTCAAGAAATACCCACTAAATGGTTTGCCCATTACAGCGGGTGCACGGTAACTTTTCTCTCAGCCCGATAGACCGCGCACGATGGCCCCGGCAAGGCCAGCGCCCGAAGAGACACCAAGGAGGTGACCGCAATGAGCACCATCACCAACACGATGACGGTTGAGACCCAGCCGGCCTTTGGCATGCCCGTCGGCACCTCCGACGAGCGCGGTCGCGCCTCCGTCGAGTCCTTCTGGATGACGGTGTGCGACGCGACGACGGCCACCCAGGTGAAGTCTGCCCAGGTGCCGGCCAGCGGCAACGGTCGCGACCGCCACGTGGCGGCTCTCATCAAGGGAGCTTTCCCGGGTACCTCTGTCTGGAGACCACCGAACGATTGACATCAGTCAAACGCTCGGCAGCCTCCAGGCCGCGGAACCCGAAACCCGGGATCCGCGGTCTTTCTGTTTCTCAACAGATGTTTGACCCCAACCTGCAACACCCACGCGATCAAGGTCATCAGAGGAGGTGACACATGAACATCAGCGTTCTCGACCGCAACGACGAGGCGATCCAGCCAACCCTGGGCGGGCTCCACGACGCGGCTGACGGGATCGACGACGAGCTGCTGCCGTGCCGGATCAACGACCCGGAGCTCTTCTTCGCCGAGTCCCCGAGTGACGTGGAGTACGCGAAGGCTCTGTGCACGGACTGCCCTGTCCAGGCAATGTGCCTGGTCGGAGCTCTCGAGCGGCGTGAGCCCTGGGGCGTCTGGGGCGGTGAGCTGTTCCTTCAAGGAGTGGTGATCCCCCGCAAGCGCCCGCGCGGCCGCCCGCGCAAGAACCCCGTCGAAGCAGCCTGATCGACACCCAACTCTGAAATGACATCCATGAACCTGAACCAGAACGGAAGTACCAGCATGAACACGATGTACGAAGACCTCGCGCGCGCACAGATGTCCGCGCGCCTGGGAGAGGCGCATGAACTGCGGCGTGGCCACCTCGTGGCTCGCGCCAACCGCCTGAGCCGCAAGGCTGAGCAGGCGGCACAGCAGGCGCGCCTGGCCCTCGCCCGCGCTCTGTAGACCCTCAGCCATGAGGTGTCACACCCTGATCGCGGGTGAATGTTGCAACGAGCCCGGCGGCACGGAGAGATCCGTACCGCCGGGCTCGTTCCCTTTGTACGGTGGGTTCATGCCCACCTGCTCCTTCTGCGGTACGACGGCCCCGGAGGGCCCGGACGCCGCAGCCGTGACCCTGACCTGGACCACGGCGGTCGAGAACGGCAAGCAGCGGACCTACTGCGAGACGTGCTCCCGCCAACACCTGCGCGCCATGGAGAGCAAGCTCGACTCCGAATGGTGGTGACCGGTCAGCCGGTGGCGGCATCGGCCCAGGTGCACCCGCAGAGCGGGTGACGCAGCCAGTCGCGCTCCACCCTGGCCATGCCCGGGCCGAACGTGATGGTGCGCGACCAGGTGGCCGGCTCGTAGCCGTCGACGTACGTCAGGCAGTCGCGCACCGCCCACGCCAGCGCCACGGCGTTCACCATGACGTCGACCGGCTCCGACAGGCCGTCGCCCCGCGGACCGGCGTACTGATCGAGAACCAGTGAGCGCCGCGGATCTGCCTCGGCGCGGTGGCCGTCGACGCAGCGCAGGCAGGCGGTCAGCCCCGGCGCCACGAACGGGCCGACCTCGACCCGGTCCTCGACGCGCTGGAGCACGAGGTGGGGCAGCCCTTCCCGGACCAGGTCGTCGACCTGCTCACGGGGCACGATGCCCTCGCCGATCACGAGGGTGACCAGCGGATCGCGCCCGAGACCGGCCGGAAGCAGCGACCCGGCCTGTGCCACCGCTCCAGGAGGACCGACGACGGCGATGCCGTGGCGGGCCCGCCGCTCCAGCACGGCGCCCGCGCCCAGCCCGTACGCCGCGTGCACCGGGGCCTGGGCCAGGTCGGCCAGCAGGAGATCGCCGTCGACGAGGAGGTCGGCCGCCAGCAGGTCCCGGAACAGCCGGGCCACGACCACGACACCGAGGTCGGGCTGCCGGCCGGCTTCGAGGCTGGAGAGGGCCCGGCGTACGTCGGGACAGTCGGGAGCCACGACCCGCCGGGGCGGGTCGAGCCCGAGTTGCAGGAGCCCGTCGCCGCGTCGGGTGACCCGGGCTCCGGGGCGGAGGAGTGGATGTGCGGGCAGGTCCATGCGGGGACGGTGCCACAGGCGGCCGGCGTACCTGCTCGGTCATCCACAGGGCGATGGGTTGCCCCCACCAAGCAGAGCGGCGGCGCCGCGACCCGCAGAGCGAGTCGTGGGCGCCGCCGCAGCAGCTATCGGGTGAGCCTGTGGGTGAAGATCAGGCCTTGCCGAGGATCCGGTTGAGGTTGGTGCCGCAAACAGGGCACACGGCCTTCGCCATGCGGGTGCCCTTGTCGTTGACCTTGACCTCGCCATCGGCCTCGCGCTTGGCCTTGCACTTCACGCAGTAGAACTCGCCGCTCCAGGTCTCCGCCATGACGGCCTCCTTGCCTATTTCTTCTGGTCGTCGCGACGGGGGGTTGGGGGAAGCCCGCCGGGGTTGGCAGCACACGACTGCGTCACCGTCTGAAACCCTAGACGACCGTGGGCGAGCACCGTGGGAGGCGGGCCGTGTCGGTAATCTGCCGTCCATGTCTGCCCCTGACCCGGTTTCGGCCACGACCTACCTGCAGTTGCGCCTCGAGCGGCCCTCCGAGGGGGTCGCGGTGCTGGTTCTCGACAACCCCGAGCAGCGCAACATGATGTCGGACGAGATGACCTCGTCCTGGGTCCGTGCCATCGACGACCTTGCCGCCGACCGGTCGGTGCGGGTGGTGGTCGTCCGTGGAGAGGGGTCGTCGTTCTGCTCCGGTGGCAACACGGGCTGGATCGCCAGCGAGCCCGATGCGTCGGTCGACCACCTGCGCACGCGGATGATCGCCTTCTACCGCGCCTGGCTCTCGATCCGGAAGCTCGAGGTCCCGACGATCGCGGCCATCCACGGACATGCCATCGGCGCCGGGCTGGCCTTCGCCCTGGCGTGTGACCTTCGGTACGCCGCCACCGACGCCAGGCTGAGCCTCCCCTTCGTCAAGCTGGGCATGCACCCGGGCATGGCCACGACCTACCTGCTGCCCAACGTCGTCGGGATGGCTGCTGCCCGCGACCTGGTGCTAACCGGCCGCACGGTCGAGTCCGACGAGGCGCTGCGGATGGGCCTGGTGAGCCGGGTCTTCGCCGCGGCGTCGTTCGAGGCCGACGTGCTCGAGGTGGCCGAGGGCATCGCAGCCAACGCGCCGATCGCGACCCGCTATGCCAAGCAGGCACTCCTCGACCAGGGCCACGCCGACTTCGAGACGTGCATCCAGTTCGAGGGCCTGGCGCAGCCGGCGACGCTCGCCAGCGAGGACCTCCAGGAGGGCATCCGGGCCGCGCGCGAGAGGCGTACGCCGGTCTTCCGCGGGGTCTGAGTCGACGTCTCCGTCGAAGAGGCCTCCGGCCACTCCGGACGGCGTTTGGCTTCCCCTTCCGAACGCCGCCGGAATCGGCCGGAGGCCTCATCTGCGCCACAACCTAGGTCGGTCGGCCGACGGCGGTCAACGCAGGGGGTGCTTTCGGAGTCCACGCCTGTGGACAAGCCTGTGGACAACGTGTGCATGGGTCGTGGATATCGGTGGATCACGGCAGGATGACGTCGTACGAACCTGTGGACAAGCTGGGCGCTCAGGGCCGGCTCAGGGCGGTTGACCTGCGCGAATCCTCGTCCCAAGGCTGTGGAGGGAAGAAACATTGACCGGATATGACGCCGGGCCGGTGGCGGCTCTGCGCCGGATCGCCTTCCTGCTCGAGCGCGGGCGCGAGGACACCTTCAAGGTCAAGGCGTTTCGCCAGGCCGCGGCGACCCTGCTGCCGATGCCGGCCGACGACATCGCGGCCCATGTGGAGGCGGGCACCCTGACCGGGCTGCCCGGGGTGGGAGCCAGTTCGGCAAAGGTGATCACGGATGCCGTCCGTGGCGTGCTGCCTGAGCGGTTGGCAGCACTGGAGGCGGAGCACGGCGGCCGGCTGACCGCCGGGGGAGACGGGCTGCGGGGCTTGCTCAAGGGCGACCTGCACAGTCACTCCGACTGGTCCGACGGCGGTTCGCCGATCGAGGAGATGGCGTTCACGGCCATGGAGCTCGGTCACGACTACCTCGTGCTCACCGACCATTCGCCGCGGCTGAAGGTGGCCCGCGGCCTGAGTGCCGAGCGGCTGGCCCGCCAGCTCGACGTCATCGACGCCATCAACAGCCATCTGGACGGGGAGTTCACCCTGCTCAAGGGCATCGAGGTCGACATCCTCGACGACGGGTCGCTCGACCAGACCGACCAGATGCTGGCCCGGCTCGACCTGCGCGTCGCGAGCGTCCACTCCAAGCTCGCGATGGACAAGGACGACATGACCCGCCGGATGGTCGCTGCGGTCGGCCAGCCGCGTACCAACGTGCTCGGGCACTGCACGGGCCGCCTGGTGACCGGCAATCGGGGCACTCGGGCGCAGAGCCGGTTCGATGCCGAGGCGGTGTTCCGTGCGTGCCTGCGCAACGACGTGGCCGTCGAGATCAACTCGCGGCCCGAGCGCCGCGACCCGCCCACCGCGCTGCTCGAGCTGGCCAGTGACATCGGTGTGCTGTTCTCGATCGACAGCGATGCCCATGCGCCGGGGCAGCTCGACTTCCTGGTCTACGGGTGCGAGCGCGCCGAGCAGGCCGGCATTGACCCCGACCGGATCGTCAACACCTGGCCGCGGGAGCGCCTGCTGGCTTGGGCCAACCGCTAACGTGCCTGTCAGTGTGAGGGTGACATCGCCGCTATCGCGGTGGTTGGGTCCTGAGCATCTGGTGTCTGGCTCGTAGCGTGAGTGCCGACTTCGGTCTGGCTGGTCATGGTTTTGCCGACACCGGGTGT
>Ga0070698_100006222_pt1 | contig 12991 bp, 11 predicted proteins | sample KBSK1502metaG_FD_65477 | JGI IMG/M metagenome (GOLD analysis project Ga0070698, IMG submission 65477) | Corn, switchgrass and miscanthus rhizosphere microbial communities from Kellogg Biological Station, Michigan, USA - KBS K1-50-2 metaG | ecosystem: Host-associated > Plants > Roots >... | reverse complement strand
CTCCTGTTGCAGCTGTGCCACGGGCTGTGCCGGCGCCGCGGTGGACTGCGTCGCGGCCGCGGTTCCCGCGGCCCCCGCCGCGCTGGCGGCATCGCCCGTCGCCGGCGCCGCGTCCTGGGCTGGCGCGGCCTCGGCTTCGGCCTGGGTTCCGGCCTCGGCCTCGGCCGGGCGGCTTGTGCTGTCGATCAGCGCCGCCAGGTTGGCGGCGAACTGGTCGATGAGCTTGCCGCTCACCTCGGGCAGCAGGCTCCGGCCGAACTGAGCGGGGCGGCCGGTGACGTTCAGCGATGTGTGGATGGACACCGTCGTCTGGCCCTCGGCGTCGTCTGGCTTCAGGCTGGCGTGCACGATCGCCGAGGCGGTGCCCGCACCGCGGGTCTCCTTGCCCGTCGCCTCGATGGCGATCGTATGGCTGGCGGGGTCCTTCTCGGTGAACTTGGCGGTGCCCTTGTAGCTCAGCGAGAGCGGGCCCAGCTTGACCTTGACCTGGCCCGCGATCTCATCTCCCTCGACCGAGGTGACGCTGGCGCCCGGCATGCACGGCGCGATCCGCTCGACGTCAAGCAGGACATCCCAGGCCTGCTCGGGCGGCACGGGGACGGTAAACGTATTGTCAAGCTCAATGGCCATTCGTCACTACTTTCTGCCTGGTTCGCTGCTAGTTCAGCATTCTATGGGTACGCCCAGTCCGGGCTGCGGCCTGCCGGCAGGCCGCAGCCCGGACTCGCGAGAAACACCAGGTCAGGACGCGCCAGCCGCGGCGGCGAGCGCCCGGCCGGTGAGGACCCGGGCCAGGTGCCTACGGTAGTCCGCGGCGCCCCGCAGGTCGCTCGGCGGGTTGGTGCCCTCGTCGGCGTGCGCCGCCGCCGCCGCGAGAGCGGCGGCGGACGCCTCGGCGCCTGACGCCGCGGCCTCGACGGCCGCCGCGCGCACCGGCACCGAGCCCATGTTGGTGAGCCCGACCCGCGCCTCCGCGACGTGCCCGTTGGAGCGGCGCGCCACCGCGGCGACCCCGACGATCGCCCACGCCTGTGCGGTGACGTGGAACTTCTCGTAGCGGTAGCCCCAGCCGTCGAGCTTGGGCACCCGGACCGCGGCGAGGATCTCCCCGGGGGCCAGCGTGGTGGTCAGGTAGTCGGCGAAGAAATCCGCCGGCTTGATCGTCCGCGAACCCGAGGGCCCGCGGGCGACCAGCGTCGCATCGAGCGCCGCGATGACCGCGGGCAGGTCCCCAGCCGGGTCGGCGTGTGCCAGCGAGCCGCCGAGCGTGCCGCGGTGCCGGACCGCCGGGTCCGCGATCAGCGCCGCGGTCTCGGCGAGCAGGCCGCAGTGCTCCTTGATCAGCGGGTTCCTGGTCAGCTCGTAGTGCGTGGTCATCGCGCCGATCTCCAGGGCGTCCCCGGCATCCCGCACGCCGCGCAGTTCGTCGAGGCCGCCCAGATCGACAAGCCGCTCCGGGTAGGCGAGCCGCAGCCGGAGCAGCGGCAGCAGCGACTGGCCGCCCGCGATCACCTTGGTGTCGTCGCCGCCTGAGGCGAGTGCCCGCACCGCCTCGTCGACAGAAGAAGGCCGCACGTAGTCGAACTTCGCCGGGATCATCGGGCACCTCCGCGAGCTTCCTGGATGGCGCGCCATACGCGTTCCGGCGTGCACGGCATCGGCACGTCGGTCACGCCCAGCGGGCGCAGAGCGTCGATGATCGCGTTCACCACAGCCGGCGTGGACGCGATCGTGCCGGCCTCGCCGACGCCCTTGACACCCAGCGGGTTGAGCGTGGAAGGCGTGGTCGTCCGCGCCGTCGTAATCGACGGCAGGTCGGCGGCCGACGGCACCAGGTAGTCCGCCAGCGTCGCCGTGATCAGGTTGCCAGAGGAGTCGTACGCGGCCTCCTCGTACAGCGCCTGGGCGATGCCCTGGGCGATGCCGCCGTGTACCTGGCCCTCGACGATCTGCGGGTTCACCACGACGCCCACGTCGTCTACCGCCACGTAGGACCTGATCTGGACCCACCCTGTCTGGGTGTCGACCTCCACCGCACACAGGTGAGTGCCATGCGGGAACGAGAAGTTGTCCGGGTCGTAGGTCGCGTCGGAGTCCAGTGACGGCTCTACGCCGTCCGGCAGGTCGTGCGCCGCGAACGCGGCGAACGCGATCTCGCCGATCGCCTTGCCCTGGTCTGGGTCGCCGCGCACCGACCACCGGCCGTCCGCCCACTCCAGGTCCTCGGGCGATACCTCGAGCATGCCCGCGGCGATGATCCTGGCCTTCTCCCGCACCTTGCCGCAGGCCGCGACCAGAGCGGTACCGCCGACCACCAGCGATCGAGAGCCGTAGGTGTCCATCCCGCGCGGCGAGACCTGGGTGTCGCCGTGCAGCACCCGGATGTCCTCGAACGGCACGCCGAGCTCGTCAGCGACGATCTGCGACCACGCGGTCTCGTGCCCCTGGCCGTGCGCGCTCGAGCCGGTGACGACCTCCACCTTGCCGGTTGGAAGCATCCGGATCGAGGCGTTCTCCCAGCCGCCCGCCGCGTACCGGAGGGAGCCAAGCACCCGAGAGGGCGCCAGACCGCACATCTCGGTAAACGTCGATACGCCGATACCCAGGCGGACCTGGGCGGAGTCACGGTTCCGTTCGGACTGTTCCTTCCGGAGCTCTTCGTAGTGGAACAGCTCTTTCGCAGCCGCGGTCGCCGCCTCATAGTTCCCCGAGTCGTAGGTCAGCCCGGCGACCGTGGTGAACGGGAACTCCTCGTGCTTGATCCAGTTCAGCTCGCGCACTACCAGCGGGTCGACGCCGAGTTCGGCGGCCAGGTCGTCCATGATGTGCTCGATCGCGTACGTCGCCTCTGGGCGGCCGGCGCCGCGGTAGGCGTCGGTGGGCGTCTTCGTGGTGAACACGCCGGTGCAGTTGAACCGGTACGCGTCCATCTTGTAGATCGCGTTGTACATGAACGCGCCGAGCAGCGGCACGCCGGGCGTGACCAGCATCAGGTACGCGCCCATGTCCGCGAGCAGGTCGACGTCGAGCGCGCGCAGCCGCCCGTCGGATTCCGCGGCGATCCTGATCCGCTGAATCTGGTCCCTGCCGTGGTGCACCGCGACGTTGCCCTCGGAGCGCGACTCGGTCCACTTGACCGGGCGTCCGAGCTTGCGGGCGAGCAGCAGCGCAAGCACCTCTTCGGCCGTGACCTGGAGCTTGGAGCCGAACCCGCCGCCCACGTCCGGCGCGATCACCCGGATCTGCTGCTCGGGGATGCCGGTGACGAGGGCGAGCATCACCCGCAGCACGTGCGGGATCTGGGTGGAGCTCCACATCGTGTACTCGTCGCCGACCGGCGCGCAGACCACGGCGCGCGGCTCCATCGCGGACGGGATCAGCCGTTGCTGCCGGTACGTGCGCTCGAGCACCACGGGCGCGTCGCGGAACGCCGCGTCCATGTCGCCGTTGGCCAGCGTCCAGGTGTAGGACTTGTTGCCCGCCTCGTGCACCTTCGGCGAGTCGGGCCGCACCGCGGCCTCCATGTCGAGCACGGGCTCGAGCGGTTCGTAGCTCACGTCGATCAGCTCAAGCGCGTCCGCGGCGGCGTACCGGTCCCTGGCCACGACCGCAGCGACGATCTCGCCGGCGTACCGCACGGTGTCGACGGCCATCGCCGGGTGCTCTGGCAGCACGATGTCCTCGGTGACCGGCCAGGCGCACGGCAGGCTGCCCTGCTCGGCGGCGAAGTCGGCGCCGGAGAAGACGGCGATCACGCCGGACGCCCCGCGGGCCGCCGACAGGTCCACCCCGGTAATCCGCGCGTGCGCGTACGGGCTGCGCACGAACGCGACGTAAGTCAGGCCGGGCAGGGTGATGTTGTCTGTCCAGTTGGTCTGCCCGGTGATCAGCCGGGCGTCCTCTTTCCTGGCGCGGGCCTTGCCGACCTCGCGCGCGGTGGTTTCCGCGGTGGTCATGCGGTCACCTCCGCACGGCCCGCGGCCTTCAGTACCGCCCTGACGATGTTCTGGTACCCGGTGCAGCGGCACAGGTTGCCTTCGAGGCCGTCCCTGACCTCCTGCTCGGTCGGATTCGGGTTATCCCGCAGCAGGTCGGCGGCGGCCATGATCATTCCTGGGGTGCAATACCCGCACTGCAGCGCGTGCTCCTCGTGGAACGCATCTTGCAGCGGGTGCGCCGTCCCGTTGCCCAGCCCCTGGATCGTGGTGATCTCCGCTCCGTCGGCTTGCACGGCGAGCACGGAGCAACTCTTCACGGACACCCCGTTCATCAGCACGGTGCAGGCACCGCAGTTAGAGGTGTCGCAGCCGATGGGCGTGCCGGTACGTCCCGCTTGCTCTCTCAGGTAGTGCACGAGGAGCAAGCGGGGTTCGACGTTGTCGTCGTAACGCACGCCGTCAACGTTCACGGTGATCTTCATGCGCGGCCTCCTTGCCGTGGCAGATGCGCGTGACATCACCGTAGAACGGCTACCGGAGGTAGCACCAGACCCCAAGATCGCAGGTCAGGCCCCCTGTAAGAAGGTACAGTGTTACTACTGCTGCTAGAGAGGTAATCAAACTGAGGTCTGCGTAAGGTTCTGCTATTTCCGAAGTTGGACTACCCTGTTCCCACGGAATACCGCATTTTTATGGACATTTTGTGCTAAAACCGTAGCTATCTCGGAGAGAGGGGTGCCGCATGGCGACTGCGGAGGGCGCGACAACGATCGTCGAAGAGTCAGTGGACAAGGGCCTTAAGACAGGCGCGCTCGGCCTCGTGTCCAGCGTCGTCATGGGCGTCGCCTCGACGGCGCCGGCTTACAGCCTCGCAGCCACGCTCGGGTTCATCGTCGCCGTGGTGGGTCTCGGCGCCCCGGTCACCGCGCTGCTCGCCTTCATCCCGATCTTCCTGACGTCGATCGGGTACAGCGAGCTGAACAAGGCCGACCCGGACTGCGGCACCACGTTCACCTGGGCGGCCCGGGCGTTCGGCCCGCGCACCGGCTGGGCGGGCGGCTGGGCGATCGTGGCGGCCGACATCCTGGTCATGGCCAGCCTGGCGCAGGTCGCCGGGCAGTACGTCTTCCTGCTGTTCGGCGCCGACGGCATCGGCAGCAACCCGACGAACGGCTGGGTGCTGTTCGTCGGCGTGATGTGGATCGTCTCGATGACCTACATCTGCTACCGGGGCATCGAGGTCTCCGCGAGGTTCCAGCGGGTGCTGCTCGGCGTCGAGATCGTCATGCTGCTGGTGTTCTCGATAACGGCGCTCACGCGCGTGGGCACCGGGAACCACCCGGCGGGCTCGCTGACACCGTCGATCTCCTGGTTCAACCCGTTCAACATCTCGAGCTTCTCCGCGTTCGTCGGCGGCCTGACCCTGATGCTGTTCATCTACTGGGGCTGGGACACCGCGGTCGCGATCAACGAGGAGACCAGGGACAAGAGGAAGACGCCGGGGCGGGCCGCGATCCTATCCACGGTCATCCTGCTCGTCACCTACGTGCTCGTGATCCTCGCCGCCCAGTCGTTCGCCGGCATCGGGACGACGGGCATCGGCCTGGGCAACCCCGACAACTCCAGCGACGTCATATCGGTGCTCGGCCACGCGGTGTTCGGCACCTCGGGCTTCGGGACCTTCCTCGCCCGGCTGCTGATCCTGATGGTGCTCAGCTCGGCGGCGGCGTCGACCCAGACCACGATCCTGCCGACGGCGCGCACGACCCTCTCGATGTCGGCCTACAAGGCGCTGCCCCCCGCGTTCTCGAAGATGCACCCGCGCTACCTCACCCCGACCGTCTCGACAATCGTGATGGGCGCCATCTCGATCGCGCTCTACATCCCCTTCAACTATCTGTCCGGGGGCAACGTGATCGCCGACGCGGTGACCGCGATCGGCCTGTACATCGCGTTCTACTACGGCCTCACCGGATTCGCCTGCGCCTGGTACTACCGCAAGAATCTGACCTCGAGCGCGCGCAACCTGTGGATGCAGGGCATCCTGCCCCTGCTCGGCGGCCTGCTGATGTACTTCTTCGGCGGGTGGAGCCTGTGGCTGGACTGGGACGTGGCGACCCAGAACAGCTACACGGAGTGGACGATTCCCGGCCTGGACTGGGTGGTCGGCGGGACCTTCGTGATCGCCTTCGTGGCCGCGCTGGTCGGCTTCCTCGTCGCCATCTACATGCGGTTCGTCTACCCGGCGTACTTCCGCAAGCAGACCCTGACGAGGAGCACCCCGACGCTCGTCCCCGACGAGTCTTAAGCCGAAGTTAGGGCCAGTTCGGTAGGCGGTTCCCGGTTTGACCTGGTGTTTTAACGGTGTGGCCGGGTTTTGTTCTGGCTACTTCAAGGTGAGCGGGATCGGGGTGCCGATGAGCTCGAAGGCCTGCCGCTGGTCGGCGGTGGGCTCGGCGAGCATCGGCACGGTGGCGGCGGCGCCGGCGAACCGGATCTGGTTTCTGGTCAGGGTGGCCAGGTGCTCCAGCAGGCCGCGGAAGCTGCGGTAGGGACGGCCCGCGCTGTCGCGCTGGTATGAGGCCTTGGCCTGGGCGTGCGCGGACCGCTGTGCCGGGGCGACGGGGTTGTCCTGTGCGGGCGGGTTCTGGTCGGTGAAGGTCAGCGGCGCCCAGGCCTGGCGCAGGTGCCAGGTCAGGTAGGCCGCGAGCATGCAGATCAGCACGTGCGCTTTGACGCGTTCTTCGAGCCGGTGGAAGACCGGGCGCAGGTCCAGGTCGTCGGATTTGATGGACCGGAAGTCGCGTTCGACGCGGGAGAGGTTCTTGTAGGCGGCCACCACGCCCGGCGCGTCGAGTTCGGCGGCCGGGACGGGGGTGCGGATGACGTAGATCCCGTCCAGGGCGGCTTCCTCATCAATCTGCGCCTGCCGGCGGGTGACGGTAAGCCTGTCATCGGTGATGGCCACGTCGAAGTGCTTTGCGGTCTTGTACTTGTTGATCGCCTTGCCCGCCTCGATCCCGATCTTCGCCGCGCCGGCCAGCCGCCCGGCGGCCACCCTGGCGGCGAGGGGGGCGAGCAGCTTCTCGGTCGCTTGCAGCAGGTCCTCGCGCTTGCGGGCGCGCTGTTCGGCGAGCACCGGGTTGCGGCAGGCGATCAGCCGCTCGCCGGGGAAGTCCGGGCTGGTGATCTCGGCCAGGTCCTGCTGGTCGAACAGCGACAGCTGCAGCGGCCCGTCGTCGGCCATCAGCTTCCTGATCGCCGGGGCGCGCAGCGCGGTGATCCAGCCATACGGGGACGGGGCCGTCCCGTCGTCTCCCGGCTGGTTCAGTGCCTTGATCCGGGCGGAGGTGATCATGCCCCGGTCGCCCACCATGACCATCTTCTCCAGGGCGAACTTGTCCCGTGTCACCGTGACGATCGCGGTGAACGCGGCCGGGTCGGCGGTGCTGCCCCCGAAGACCCGGACCGCGACCGGGCGGCCGGCCGGGTCGGTGAGCAGCCCGTACTCGATCTGCAGCTTCCCCTTCTTGCCGTCGCGGGAGTAGCCGCGGGCGGCCAGCGGGCAGTGCCGGCCTTCCAGCCAGGAGGACGACAGGTCGAACAGCGCCATCCGGGCCGGGTTCGCCTCCGGGGCCAGGTGCCGGGCCGCCAGCTGCGCCTCGATCGCGTCCTGCCGGGTTGCGAGCCAGTCCATCGCCGCGTAGATGTCACCGGTGGAGGCGTCAGCCACGCCCAGGTCGGCGCCCAGCGTGGTGTCATCCCACCAGGTGAGGGTGGACAGCTTGGATGCCGGGGCGGCGACCCGGGAGATGACCAGGGCCAGAGCCAGGTCCCGCTGCGGGCCGGCCGGGCCGAGCAGCGCGGGCAGGCCCAGCTTGCGGGCCATGGCGTGCACGGCGGCGACGTGCCCGTGCGGCACAGACCGGGTGATGGTGACCGCCTCCCCGGCGGGCACCATCTGCTGTCCCTTCAGCCCGGCGTCGATCAGGTCGACGACGTGGTCCGGCAGCGCGGAGATGTTGGCCACCGTCTCGTTCTTGACCTTGCCGGCCTCCCGGTAGGTGCGCCGCAGGTAGGCCGAGGAGTAGTCCCGGGCCCGGCCCTGCTTGTCCACGTACCCGGTCTTCGTCACTCTGACTACATGAACCTTCCCGCTGCTTCCAGCCATAGCCAGATTTTACCGGTCATATGCCCGGAACTTCACGTGCGACACGCCGAAATTCTGACTACATTATGTGACCAGATCTAACTGACACAGCAGATCAGGAGGCGGAGCTTACAGAGAGCTACGGCAACTTCGGCTTAAGCGGCTGAGCAGAGGAGCCCCGGGCCTTAGGCCCGGGGCTCCTTCATATTTGAGGCTGCGGCGCGTTAGAGCCTGTTCAGCGCGTCCTTGAGGATCTGAGGTGTCCTGGCCGTGGGCTCGGCCATCAGGCAGAGCTGCTCCATCACCTCGAGGTAGCTGTCGACCTCCGCGGGCTTGTCGAGGTACAGGGCGCTCGTCAGCTGCTCGATGTAGACGACGTCGCGCAGGTCGGGCTCGGAGAACCGCAGGATCGTGAACGGACCGCCCATCGCGGGGTGCGAGGCGACCTGGAACGGCAGGACTTGCAGCGTCACGGCCGGGTGGTCGCACATGTCGATCAGGTGCTTCAGCTGCTCGCGCATGACCTTCGCGCCGCCGATCGGGCGGCGCAGCGCGCCCTCGTCCACCACGGCCCACACCCGCGGCGGCGTCTCCCTGCGGAGGATGTCCTGCCGGGACATCCTGGCCTCCGCGCGGCGCAGCACGTCCTCCTCCGTCGGAGCGTTGCCCAGCCGGATCAGGGACAGGGCGTAGCCCTCGGTCTGCAGCAGGCCGGGGACGAACTGAAGCTCGTAGTTGCGGATGAACGAGGCCGCGGCCTCAAGCCCGAAATACGGCTCGACCCAGTGCGGCAAGATGTCGGCGTAGCCCTGCCACCAGCCCGGCGTATTCGACTCCCTGGCCAGCTTGAGCAGCGCCTCGCGCTCGTCGCCGTCGGTGACCCCGTACATGGTCAGCAGGTCGGCGATGTCCCGCTCCTTGAAGCCGACCCGGCCGTGCTCCATCCGGCTGATCTTGGAGTGCGAGCCGCGGATAATGCCGGCCGCCTGCTCCGTGGTGATGTGAGCCTGCTCACGGAGCCGTCGCAGGTGCCCGCCAAGGACGAGACGCTGCACCGTCGGTCCCGCGGATCGGGGTCCGAACAGAGCCTGCGGTACCTCCCACGTGGAGTCCTCGGACGTGAGCATCGCTACTCCTGGTTACTGGACAGTAGCCCGTAGGTTGCGATTGGGCATGCGCCAGTTTCCCATGGGAGCATGCGTTTGCGATAGGGGACTAGGTGACAATTCAATAGACGTTCTGAAATTGCCCGTTGCTTTATGCGATCGATTGCGATGCCTTACCGTGTCGGCTAGAGCGCTGCTTGGCGGCCCGATGCGAGCACATGATCGAACTCACCGGCTTTGGCCCCGGCGAGAAATGCGGCTATCTCGGCGCGGGTGTAGACGAGCGCCGGACCGCTGGGGAAGCGCGAGTTGCGGACGGCGATCTCGCCGTCCGGCAGGAGCGCGACCTCCACGCAGGCGCCGTTGGGGTTGCTGTGCTGGCTCTTCTGCCAAGTCGCGTCGTCGAGCGCGGTGGCGGCGATGCCGTTGTAGCTGTTCGTCATGATCCTTCCAGTGGCACATCGTGACTTATCTGGAGTCCCCGGCGATCAGATCACTGAAAGTGATCCGCCAATTACGTAACGTAGGTTGAGGTCAGATCGGCACCCCTGCCGACGCGTAGCAACCCCGTGCGGAGCCCCGGGTGCACGGGCCGAATGAACGTGCATTCGGTCTTGCATTTGCACAATATATCAGGCACCATACATGGAAGGCATACCCACATACTGCGACAGACAAGGCTTTTCAGCCCCCATGACGATGCAGAAAGCGGTTGCGTTGGCTCACCTGAGGGTTGCTTACGAGCCGGACGATGAGGACGGCCTTGTCAGCATCCCGGTTACGCCCGCATCTCCTCCGCAGTTCCTGCCGGTGCCTTCGGCTTGGTGGGAAACGCCTGCGGTGACCTCCCGGCCGCTGAGCCCGGTTCCTGAGGAAGCGAGGACTGCCCGTCAGTTTGTCCGTGAGCTGCTCACGTGCTGGAACCTGGGGTACCTGTCGGACGATGCCGAGCTCATCATCGCCGAACTCGTCGTGAATGCCGTCAGGCACGGGCTGCGCACCGCGCCGCAGGCCGTCGCCGCTGGCGCGCCCAGGGTACCTGGGGTGGCCGGGGCGTCGGCGCTTCGGATGTGCCTGCTCCGTCGCGTCGGCGAGGTCATGCTGGCGGTCACCGATCCGAGCAACGAGGCGCCCACGCCGCGCGCGCCCGGCTGGGCGGGGGAGAGCGGCCGCGGACTGCAAATCGTCGGCGCGCTCAGCTATGTCTGGGGATGGTCGCCCATGGAGGGCCGCGGCAAGGCCGTCTGGGCCGTCCTGCGCTGCTCCTGACCGGTAGCCTGCGTTCATTTCGCTAGATACCTGAGCTGGACAGCGGCTCGTCCGCCACCGACAGCACGTGCTCGACCAGGGTGATGAGGACCTCCTTGGCCGACTCTTTGGACCGGGCGTCGCACATGACGATCGGCAGGCCCCGGTCGAGGTCGAGGGCCACGCGGACGTCATCGGCGGCGTACCTGCGCGCGCCCGCGAAGCAGTTGAGGGCGATGATGAAGGGGATGTCGCGGCGCTCGAAGTAGTCGATCGCGGGAAAGCAGTCGGCGAGCCGGCGCGTGTCGGCGAGCACGATCGCGCCGAGCGCGCCGAGCGCGAGCTCGTCCCACATGAACCAGAACCGCTCCTGTCCCGGCGTCCCGAACAGGTAGAGCACCAGGTCCTCGCGCAGGGTGATCCGGCCGAAGTCCATCGCCACGGTGGTCGTGGTCTTGCGCTCCACGCCAGCGATGTTGTCCGTCCGCGCGCCGCGCTCTGTCAGCGGCTCTTCCGTGCGCAGCGGCTTGATCTCGCTGACAGCGCCGACCAGCGTCGTCTTGCCTACGCCGAACCCGCCCGCGAGCAAGATCTTTATCGCGCGATGACGGCGCCCGGCCATGCCGGCGGCGTCATAGTGCCCGTAGGCCATGGAGGACCTCCCTCAGCGTGTTCCTGTCAATCTGCCTCGTCTGGGCAGGGACCGGCGCCTGGATCGCGACAAGGCCAAGTTCTCGAAGGTCCGCCAGGAGTATACGGACCACGCCGAGCGGCAGGTCGACGTCCGACGCAATGTCCACCACGGTGGTGGGCACCCGCGCGAGCTGCAGGACCGATATGTGCTCTGGCGCCAGTGCCCCTGGGTCCGCCACGCGGCCGCCCGTGGTGGTCACGGTGGCGACGAGGTCGAAGGCCTCCCCGGCATGCCGCGTCCTGCCCTGAGTCAGTGCGTACGGGCGGACGACGGGACCGGCTTCGGCGTCGAGCCACCGCTCGTCATTAGACGGCATGGGCCTTTCTTTCTAGCTGCCGGATAACGCGGACTGGGTCCGCATGTTGACCTGCAGGTGGTCGCCGGTGCGCTGGACGAGGACCGCCATCTCGTAAGCCACCAGCCCCACGTCGGCCTGGGCCCCGGTCAGGACGGCCAGGCAGGTGCCGTGCCCGGCGGCCGTCACGAACAGGAATCCCGAGGTCATCTCGATGATCGTCTGCCGTACCTCGCCGCCGCCGAAGTGCCTGCCCGCGCCCCGTGCCAGCGACTGGAACCCGGCGGCGAGGGCGGCCAGATGCTCGGCGTCTGCCTGGTCCAGGCCGCGCGAGGCGCCGAGCGCCAGGCCGTCCTGGGACAGGAACACGGCGCGCTCGATGTGCGCGACCCGCAGCACCAGGTCGTCCAGGAGCCAGTCCAGCTGGCTCACCGGATACCGCTGGTTACTCTCCATCGCCGCTGCCCTCCGTGTCCCGTTGGCCCTGTGACCGGCCTTGCTGCCACCCGCGCTGCATTGCCGACAGGGTGTTCCGCATGTCCGACAACGACGCCGAGGCGGCCGGGGGAACACCGGCGCCCGTGGTCCCGCCCGTGGTCCCGGTCGAGCCCGCCGCCGTGGACGCGCGGAGCTGCGGCGCGAGGCTGGCCTGCCGCACCCGGCGCGGCAGCCCCTTGTAGTCCGTGTCGCCGCTGCCGCCTGGGTGCGCCTGCTGGACACCCGGGCCGTCGCCGTGGAGGTTCCCGTCGCCGTACGCCGGCTGCCCGGCTGCCGGCTGCCCGTAGCCGGGGCCGTAGGACGGCTGTGGATCGAAGGTCCCGGGGCGCGGCTCCGCATACGACTGGGCGTAGGGGGCGTCGCCGGTGCCCGGTGCCGCCGCGCCGCCCTGTTCGCTGCGGTGCAGCGGGGTGAAGACGTCGAAGGGGGGTGCCTCCGGTGCGCCGGGCCGGGTGACCGGGATGCCGGTGACCACCGGCACTTCGGCGCTGCCGTGCCGTCCGCGGCCGGCGCTCGGCGCGCCCGCCGCTCCCGTACCGCCCGTGGCGTTCCGCAGCCGCATCGGGCCGGAGATGCGGATATCCGAGCCTCCCGGCACGCTGCCCTGTCCCTGCCAGCTCCCCTGTCCCTGCCAGCCCCTGGGTCCCTGCGGGCCGCCAGGTCCCTGCCAGTTCGCCGGCGCCCCCGGCGCCCCCGCCGCTTGCGAGGGAGTCGGCTCTGGGTAGCCGGCGTAGCCGCCGTAGCCGGGGTAGCCGGGGTAGCCGCCCTGGCCGCCCATCGTGTTGCCCGGGTCTGGCGGTCCGCCTGGGTACCCGGACGGCGAGAAGCTGGGCACCGGCAGGCCAGAGCCGTCGGCGCCGTAGGGCGGCTGGAAAGCGCGGGGTGCCGCACCAGGGTCCCCGTAAGCCCCGTAGGTCTCGTGCGAACCGTATGAACCGTACGAACCGTCAGGCCCGTAGGCTCCATTCGGCGCATAGGCCCCGCTCCCCGCGTACGCGCCGCTACCCGGGTACGCCCCGTTCATCCCGGAGCCGCTGTTCGGCGTCGGCACCCCGGCCGCCA
>Ga0070698_100006221_pt1 | contig 12992 bp, 16 predicted proteins | sample KBSK1502metaG_FD_65477 | JGI IMG/M metagenome (GOLD analysis project Ga0070698, IMG submission 65477) | Corn, switchgrass and miscanthus rhizosphere microbial communities from Kellogg Biological Station, Michigan, USA - KBS K1-50-2 metaG | ecosystem: Host-associated > Plants > Roots >... | reverse complement strand
CGTAAGGGTCATCGACTGGCTCTGCCTTTCGTCAGGTTCCGGCGGCAGCCCTGCGCCGGCGGCTGATCGCGTCCAGGCACACCGCGAGCACGAGGATCGCACCGGTCGCGATGTCCTTGGTACTCGACGGCTTGCCCAGCAGGTCCAGCCCGTTCTCGACGCTGGTGATGACCAGCGCGCCGAGCAGGGCATGGTAGGTCCTGCCGCGGCCGCCGAACAGGCTCGTGCCGCCGATGACCGCCGCGGCGATGGCCTCCAGCAGCAGCGTCCCGCCGCCGGTGCCGGTCGACACCGAGAACTCGCGGGACACGCTCACCACACCGGCCAGCGCGGCGAGCGCGGCGGCAAGGGCGAACACGGCGAGCCGGGTGCGGTTGACGGGCACGCCGGCCCGGCGGGCCGCCTCGGCGCTGCCGCCGATCGCGTACACGTGCCGGCCGAAGATGGTGCGGCCGGTCACCCAGCCCAGCCCGGCCGTCAGGGCAAGCAGCAGGACCAGCAGGTACGGCACGCCGAAGTACCGGTCGAGGTAGGCGACGACCACCGCGCCGGCGACCGCGACGCCGGCCACCCGCAGCACCGCGTTGCGCCATGGGGGCACCTCCAGCCCCGCCCCCGCCCACGCCCGCCGGCGCAGCCAGGCCGCGCCGGCCACCCCGGCGACCACCAGGACGGCGAGCGTCCAGGCGACCGCCGGCGGCAGGTAGGAGTTGGCGATGCTGCGCACCAGCGAGTCCTGCACCCGCACCTCCCCGGCCGAGCCGAGAAGGGCGAGCTGCACCCCGCCCCATGCGAGGAAGCCGCCCAGCGTGACCACGAACGAGGGCACCCCGACGTAGACGACGATCGCCCCTTGCAGCAGCCCGATCGCCAGGCCCAGGCCAAGGGCGGCGGCCAGGGCCGCCCAGGTCGGCCAGCCATGCTGGGCCAGCAGCACGCCGAGCAGGCCGGCGCAGACCCCGGACACGGCGCCCAGGGACAGGTCGATCTCGCCGGCGAGCAGCACCAGCACCACCCCGATCGCCAGGATGCCGACCACGCCCAGCTGCAGCACCAGGTTGGACAGGTTGCGGGCCGTGAGGAAGTTGGCGTTCTGGCTCTGGAAGAACAGCCAGATCACCGCCATGCCCACCACCACGGGCACGGCGCCGGTCTCGCCGCGGCGCAGCCGCGCCCACCGGTCCCTGACCGCACCGAGCGACGACGGGCCCTCGGACGTCTCCGTCCCGCGGGTGGACAGCGCGGTCACGCGTACCTCCGGCGCACCGCGACGCCGCCGGTGATGGCGGCGACCACCTGGTCGGGTTCGGTGCCGGCGCGGTCGAACGTGCCGGCGTGCCGGCCGAGCCGGAGCACGACCATCCGGTCGGCCACCTCGAAGACGTCGGCGAGGTTGTGCGACACGAGCACCACCCCGATTCCCCGCTCGGCGAGCCGGCGGACCAGGTCGAGCACCAGCGCTGTCTGCTCGACGCCGAGCGCGGCCGTCGGCTCGTCCAGCACGACGACCTTCGAGCCCCACAGCACAGCCCTGCTCACCGCCACCGACTGCCGCTGGCCGCCGGACAGCGCGGCCACCGGCAGCCGCAGCGACGGGATCTTCACCGACAGGCCGGTGAGGGTGTCGCGGGCCAGCCGCTCCATGTGCGGCTCGCGCAGCTGGCGCAGCCGCCCGGCGAACGGCGCGGCGGCCAGCTCACGGCCGAGGAAGAGGTTGGCGACCACGTCGAGGTTGTCGCACAGCGCCAGGTCCTGGTACACGGTGGCGATCCCGAGCGCGACCGCCGCCTGCGGGCCGCCGACGTGCACCACGCGGCCCTCGAACAGGTAGGTCCCGGCGTCGGCGTGGTAGGTGCCGGCGATGATCTTGGCGAGCGTGGACTTGCCCGCCCCGTTGTCGCCGAGCAGGGCGACCACTTCACCGGCCCGTACCTCGAAGCTGACGTCCTCGAGCGCGGTCACCGCACCGAACCGCTTGCTGACGCCGCGTAGCTCCAGCACCGTCACACCGGGCACTTGTCGCTCACGTCGCCGGTGCAGAGCTTGGCTTTGGTGGTGAAGCCGTCGGCCAGGACCGTGGCGGCCATGTTGCCCTTGTCCACGACCACCGGGTCGAGCAGGACGCTCGGCACCTGGCCGGCGCCGTTGTCCACGGTCGTGGTGGTGTAGGACCTGGCCTTCGCCGGGTCGCCCCTGGCCGCCGCGACGGCGATCTTCGCGGCCGTCTCCGCCTCCTGCTTGATGGCCTTGTAGACGGTCATCGACTGCTGGCCGAGCAGGATCCGCTGCAGGCCGGCGTCGCTGGCGTCCTGGCCGGTGACCAGCACCTTGCCGGCGAGGTGGCGGGCGGTGAGCGCGTTGACCACGCCGCCGGCGAGCCCGTCGTTGGCGGCCAGGACGCCGTCCACCTTGTCCCCCAGCTTGGTGAGCGCCTGCTCCATCAGCGACTGGCCCTTGGCCGGGTCGAACTGCTTGGCGTCGCCCTCGTACCCGAGCTTGAGCTTGCCGCTCTGGATCAGCGGGTCGAGCGCCTTGTGCGCGCCGGCCTTGAACTGCCGGCCCGGGGCGATGGTCTGGTCGCCGTTGACGAACGCGACCGTGGCGCCCTGCGGCAGGTGGTCGGCCAGGTAGCTGCCCTGCAGCTCGCCGACCTTCTGGTTATCGAACGAAACGTAGTAGTCGGCCTTCGCGCCGGTGATGAGGCCGTCGTAGGACAGCACCGGCACCTTGGCGGCAGTCGCCTTGTCGACGATGGCCGCGCCGGTCGACTCGTCGAGCGGGCTGACCACGATGACGTCGGCGCCGTTGGTGAGCGCGGACTCGGTCTGGCTGATCTGGGTCGCCGAGCTGCCCTCGGCGTTGTTCGCGATCACCTTGATCTTGGGCTCGATCGCGTGGACCGCCTGAACGAACAGTGGCTTGTCCTGCTGCTCGAACCGGTCGGCGCAGGTCGAGCACGGCATCAGGAAGGCGATGGTGGGCTGGTCGCTGGACTTGCCACTGCTGGCGTTGCTGGAGCAGCCTGCCGCGGCGACGGCCAGCGCCGCCGCGGCCAGGGCCACGACACGACGGATATGAGCACGCACGGGACTCCTCCTCTTCGACGAGCCTAGGCCGGCGGGAACGTGATGGGGGCCTGACGGGGGCGGGGTGATTGCGGTTGGGGTCGCCCACCGTGGGCCAGGAACTGTTCGACGGCCAGGGTGGCCGCGCCGAGCGCGACCGCGTCGGGGCCGAGCTGGCCGAGCACGATCTCGGCCTGCGCGAACGGCCGGCGCAGCGAATGCTCGGCGGCGGCCGCCCGGATCCCGGGCAGCAACGTGGGGCCCAGCAGCAGCCCGACCCAGCCGCCGAGGATGAGGCGTTCCGGGTTGAACAAATTGATCAGGTTGCCGAGGCCGACGCCGAGGTAGCGGGCGGTCTCGTCCAGCACGGGACGGGCGGCGGGGTCGGTGAGCAGGCCGGCCAGGGCAGCCTCCTCGTCGGTGCCTTCGACGCTGATCCCGGCTCGGTCGAGTATCGCCTCGGCGCCCGCGTAGGCCTCCAGGCAGCCGCGCGCCCCGCAGCGGCAGCGCCGGCCGCCGATGACGACGGTGGTATGGCCCCACTCGCCGGCGCTGCTGGCGGCGCCGCGGTACAGCCGCCCGTTGGTGACGACCCCGGCGCCCACACCGGTGCCGAGCAGCGCGACGATCGCGTCGCGTGCCCCTCGGCCGGCTCCGAACCACATCTCGGCCTGGCCCATCGTCTTGGCGCCGTTGTCGAGGAACAGCGGCAGCGGGGTGTGTGCCGCGAGCAGGGCCCGCAGCGGGACCTTGTCCCAGCCGTAGGTCGGGGCGTCCACCAGCCCGCCGGGCACCTGCTCGACGACGCCGGGCAGGCCCACCCCGATCCCCAGCACGTGGTCGTCGTCGACGCCGGCGTCGGAGAGCACCGTCGCCAGTCCATCGGCAACGTATCCGGCGACCTGCTCAGGGGGGTGCTCGCCGTCGCGCAGCGGGAACTCGACGGCGGCCCGCTCGGCCATCGCCAGGTCGAACAGCTCGACCCGGATCCGGGTCTCGCCGACGTCGACCCCGACGAGCACGCCGTAGCCGGGGTTGATCCGCAGGAGGATGCGCGGGCGGCCGCCGTCCGAGTCCTCGGCGCCGGACTCGACCACCTGGCCCTCGTCCAGCAGTTCACCGACCACGTTGGTGATGGTGGCCGCCGACAGCCCGGTCCGGGCCGACAGCGCCTGCCGGCTGGCCTCCCCGCCGAAGAACAGCTCGGCGAGCACCGCGGCGCGGTTGGTCCGGCGCAAGTCCCGAACGGTTGCCCTGGTCCGCGGCACGGTCACCTCACCGACTTGATTGCCGACTTATTTTAAGGTCTGATGAAAGCCTGTCAAGCCGTCTTGCGGGAGGTGACTGTGCGGGTCGCGGCGGAGCGGGCCGACGACCGCTCCCGTCAGGGTTTGCGGCCGATACCGGCGTAGATGTTGAGAGGCCCGAGGTCGCCGGTGCGCGGCGGATCCCCGGACGGCTCGCCGACCGCGGGCCAGGCCTCGACCGCCACCACGCCGGGGTCGACCAGGTCGAGCCCCTTGAAGAACGCCTCGACCTCGGCGCGGTCGCGCGGCACCAGGGCGATGCCGGAGCGCTTGGAGGCGGCGACGGCGCCGGCCATGGCCTGCGCGTCGAAGTCGGCCGTGGGATGGGTGATCGCCAGGTAGCTGCCGGACGGCAACGCCGCCAGCAACCTGGACACGATCCCGTACGGGTCCTCCGCGTCGCGCAGGAACATCAGGATCGCCACCAGGATGACCGCCACCGGCCGGCCCAGATCCAGCGTCGCCACCAGGGTGGGGTCGTCGAGGATCGCCTGCGGCTGGCGCAGGTCCGCGAAGATGAACGCGGTCTTCCCCGCCGGTCGGCTGGTCATCAGCGCTCGCGCGTGGGTGAGCACGATCGGGTCGTTGTCCACGTACACCACGCGCGCGTCGGGTGCGACCGCTTGGGCGACCTCGTGGGTGTTGCCAGCGGTCGGGATGCCGGTGCCGATGTCCAGGAACTGCCGGATCCCCGCCTCCGCCGCCAGGTAGCGGACCGCCCGGCCCAGGAACGCGCGGTTGGCCCGCGCCATGGCGCGCATGCTCGGGACGGCTTCCAGGATGGCCTCCGCCAGGGCGTGGTCGGCGGGGAAGTTGTCCTTGCCGCCGAGCCAGTAGTCGTACACGCGGGCGGTATGTGCGACGTTGGTGTTGATCTCCAGAGGCACCGAGTCCGGATCCGCATCCTCGAGGCCACCACTGTGCCGCACGATCATCTCCTCGGCGGGTCGTCGACCTGCTCCATTCCGGGGCAGTTTAGCCCCATCCGGCGCGGTCCACCGGGTTCTCACGCGCGTGCCTTACCTTCACCGGCGTCGGCTCGCCGTCACATTCTGGACTCTCATAGATTGCATACTGGATCAGCAGGTCTTCTCAGTCTACCTGGACATGCGGGCTCAGATGGACCCACACTTCTCCTGGAGAGCAGATACGAGGAATAGGGCGAATCTTTCCGCAGCCCCGATCGTTCCGTCCACAGTCATGCGCCGAGGGGGGATCATGACGTCATCAACCGACGAGCCCACGTATCAGGCTGAGGCCGAGGAGCGATCGCAACAGGACGAGTTCCGCTACTGCGCGCTACCACCACAGCCGGTGCCAGAGATTCCCGCCGGCCTCGGCGCCGACCGGCTGAGCGCCTTGCTCCAAGGCCGCAGCAAGTGGGTCAACGGCACCGTCCTGCACTACTACTTCTTCGACCGCGAGACCGACGGCTCCCCCGTCCAGTTCTCCGACGGCACCACCAGGTTCGTCTCCTGGGTCGGATCGAAGCAACAGCAGGACGTGGTCCGCAGCTCGTTCGGGACGTGGAAAGACGTCGGCATCGGGCTCGAGTTCCGCGAAGTCGCCGACCGTACCGAGGCCGAGGTCCGGATCGGATTCCTCTTCGACTTTGACGGATCGTGGTCGGCCGTCGGACGTGACGTGCTGAACATCGGTGCCAACACACGCACCATGAATTTCGGCTGGGACCTGACCAGGCCGGGCGCCGCGTCGACCGCGATCCACGAGATCGGCCACACGGTCGGCATGCCTCACGAGCACCAGAGCCCTTTCTCGGGCATTTTGTGGGACGAGCCCAAGGTCTACGAATATTTCGCGGGCCCGCCGAACAACTGGCCTCGAGACAAGACGTTCAACAACGTGCTGCGCAAGCTCAGTGGCGCTGAAGTCGAAGGCTCGGTGTGGGATCCCACCTCGATCATGGAATATCCGTTCCCGGCCGGCCTCATCATCGACCCGGCGGAGTTCCACGATGGGCTGCGCACTCCGGGGACCATCTCGGACGTCGACAAGCAGTATGTGCGCACCTGGTATCCACCGCTCGGGCCGGCCGCGCCACCGGCGCTCGTGCCGTTCCAGTCCGCGGCCCTCAGCCTCCGCCCCGGAGAGCAGACTGACTTCACGCTGACACCGCAGGGCACGCGCCGGTACAGCATTGGCACGTTCGGCGCCAGCGACACTGTGATCGTGCTCTTCGAGAACGTCGGCGGGGAGCTGCGCTACGTCGCCGGCGATGACGACGGCGGTGAGGACAGGAACGCGCTCATCGAGGCCAAGCTGTTCCAAGGACGCCAGTACGTACTTCGCGTGCGGCTCTACTACTCCTGGGCGTCCGGTGAGTCCGCCGTGATGTACTGGTGAGGTGGCGGCCACCCCGGCGATGATGGTGGCCAGCCCACGAGGATCTCGAATCCTCGGTTGGGAATGCAAGAGTCCGCCCGGCGGGATGCCGGGCGGACTTGTTGGCGCTGCTTACTGGCGCTCCAGCAGCCGCACGTTGGCGGCCTGGGGGCCCTTCGGCCCCGACGTGACGTCGAACTCGACGACCTGCCCCTCGTCGAGCGAGCGGTAGCCGTCGGCTTGGATCGCGCTGAAATGCACGAAGACGTCCTCGCCGGACTCGGGCGTGATGAACCCGTAGCCCTTCTCGGCGTTGAACCACTTTACGGTTCCAGTCATGAAACTTGTCCCTCCCTCCATTGTCTCGGAGGAATCGATCACACCGGGCGCTGTGGACACCGGCGGCAAGGGACAAGCTCAACCTGCGGGTTGCGAAGCGAAACGTGAACCTCTGCACTCGCACCATAGGCCCATACGGCCACCCTCCGCCACCAACCCAGGCATCCCCAGCAAGGCGGCCGGCCCGCAATGGCCGCATTCGCCGTATGCTGACGACATGACAACCAGTCGGCCACGCGCTGGCGGCAGTCGCCGGTGAAGGCGCCCCCCAGGCCGAGGCTTCGGGGCCGGCTGCACCAGTTCGCCTTCGTGGTCTCGATCCCAGCCGGGTTGGCGCTGGTGATGGAGGCCCGGACGGCCCCGGCCCGGGTGGCGGGCGCCGTCTACGCGCTCAGCCTCGCCGGCCTGTACGGCACCAGTGCGGCGTTCCACCTCGGACGCTGGTCGGCGGCGGTGCGGCGCCGCATGGACCAGGCCGACCACGCGATGATCTACGTGCTGATCGCCGGCAGCTACACGCCGTTCGCACTGCTCGCCCTCGACCGGACGTGGGGGCTGACGGTCCTCGGCGTGGTGTGGACGGTGGCCGTCGGCGGGATCGCCGTGGTGATCCTGCGGCACCGAATCCGGCTGGTCGGCATCACCCTGTACCTCACGCTCGGCTGGCTCGGGGTCGTGACGCTGCCGTGGCTGGCGGTCCGGCTCGGGATCGCCAAGCTCATCCTGCTGGTGGTCGGCGGCATCCTCTACACGGTGGGCGCGGTCGTGCTCGGCCGCCAGCGCCCGGACCCAAGCCCGTTGGTGTTCGGCTACCACGAGGTCTGGCACGCCTTCACGGTTGCCGCGGGCCTGTGCCACTACGCGCTCATCTGGCTGCTGGTCCGCGGCCCCTGAGCGGCACACCCGGCCTGCGGCTTCATCCGGAACCAGGGACCGAAGTTCTCGGGGCTCACCGGGCCGTAGGCGGCCACGAACCGGCGAAAGACCTCTGGGCGACCGGCGGCACCCCCGATCAGGCGGCCTGGCTGCTAGCCTCCCCACGCGGCAGATAACGGAGCACAACGGGCGCTGCTGGCCCCGGGCTCCTGGACGGTTCGGCGGCTCGGGACCCACCCCACGGGATCGCGCCAGGGCATGCGGAGACGAGAGGAGCACCGATGAACGACGTACGTCTCGGGCGTTCGGGGCTGGAGGTGTCGAGGGTCGTCCTCGGCTGCATGAGCTTTGGTGATCCGGCGCGAGGCACCCACGAGTGGGCGCTTGGTCCCGACGAGGCCCGCCCGATCATCCGGCAGGCGCTGGAGGCCGGCATCACCACCTTCGACACCGCCAACACGTATTCGCTCGGCGTCAGCGAGGAGATCGTCGGCACGCTGCTGGGCGAACTCGCCAGGCGCGACGAGGTCGTCATCGCGACCAAGGTCTTCGGCCGGATGCGGCCAGGCCCCAAGGGTGGCGGGCTCTCCCGCGCCGCCATCCTCGCCCAGGTCGACGAGAGCCTCCGACGGCTCCGCACCGACTACATCGACCTCTACCAGATCCACCGCTACGACCCGACCGTGCCGATCGAGGAGACGATGGAGGCGCTCCACGACCTCGTCCGCGCCGGCAAGGTGCGCTACCTCGGAGCGTCGTCGATGGCGGCCTGGCAGTTCGTCCAGGCCCAATACGTCGCCGACCTCCACGGCTGGACCCGGTTCGTCTCCATGCAGGACCAGTACAACCTGCTCATGCGCGAGGACGAGCGGGAGATGCACCCGTTCTGCCTCGACCAGGGCGTCGGGGTGCTGCCGTGGAGCCCGCTGGCCCGCGGCCGGCTCACCCGCGACTGGGACGCCACCACCAGGCGCAGCCGGACCGACCGGTTCGCCGCCACCCTCTACCGCCAAGCTGAGCGGTCCGACCGCGAGGTCGCGGAGACCGTCGGCGCCGTCGCCGACAAACGTGGCGTCTCCCGCGCGCAGGTCGCGCTCGCCTGGTTGCTCCACCAACCGGCCGTCACCGCACCGATCGTCGGGGTCACCAGACTCGGCCACCTGACCGATGCCGTCGCCGCGGTCGACCTGCGGCTCGATGACGACGAGCTGCGACGACTGGAGGAGCACTACGTGCCCCACACCCCCGAAGGCTACTGAGACCGGACGGCACCCGCCTCGCGCACGCTGCGGCAATCCTTCACCGCAGACCTCGTACCGAGGCCGCGGCTCGTTCCAGGGCGGGGAGCAGGGTGCCGATCTCGTACGAGTCGTCGTGCCTGACACCGTTGACGTAGAAGGTCGGCGTGCCATTGACGCCGCTCCGCACGCCGCTCATGAAGTCCTCGCGGACCCGCGCGGCGTGGACGTGCCCGGCCAGCTCCGCGTCGAACCGCTCGACGTCGAGCCCGAGCCGCTCGGCGTAGGCGTGGAGGTGCCGGTCCTCCAGGTTCTTCTGGTTCTCGAACAGAAGGTCGTGCATCGGCCAGAACCTACCCTGGGAGGCCGCCGCCTCCGAGGCCTCCGCGGCATGTTCGGCGTGAGGGTGCGAGGTGGTGATGGGGAAATGACGGAAGACGAACCGGAGCCGCTCACCCATCAGGGCCTGCACCTGCTTGATGATGGGATACGCCGCGCCGCAGTATGGGCACTCGAAGTCGCCGTACTCGACCAGCGTCACCGGCGCGTCCGCCGGCCCCTGGATGTGGTCCCGGTCTTCGGAGACCGGCATGGTCAGTACGGCCCCCCACCCGGTCGTGCTCATGAGGCCTCCTCTTCCAGGTTCTCGAGGGCACGGAGGATCCCGTCCGCGCCAGGGTTGACGTGCACCGGCGAGACGTAGCTCCACCTCACGATGCCCTCGGCATCGATCACGTACAGGGCCCGCTCGCTGGTGCCCTCCTCGGCGCGGTACACGTGGTACGTCCGGGCCAGGTCACCTTTGGGCTCGAAGTCGCTGAGCAGCGGGAACCGCAGGTTCCGATCCCTCGCGAAGGCCAGGTGGCACCAGGTCCCGTCCACCGAGATGCCCAACAGCTCCGCGTTGAACTTCTGGAACTCCGGGAGCACTTCCTGGTACAGGGCCATCTGGTCGGAGCAGACCGGGCTCCAGTCCGCCGGGTAGAAGGCCAGGATCACGGGACGGCCCCGGAACTCGGCGAGTGAGACCGTATTGTCTGGCGTGGACGGGATTTCGAAATCCGGTGCCTTGGTCCCGGGCGGCAGTGGCGCTGCACCGTGGTCGGCATTCGTGCCGGTCATGTCCGCAACCTCCTCCGCGGCGGCGAACGTCGACTGAGACCAGCGTCCCAGTCGTTGATCTCCAGGCTCGCCTGGGCGGCTCGCCCGATGGGCGCTGCTGGCCCATGTTGCCTCCGGCACCCGGCACCCGGCTACGGGCCAGGCCAAGGCCACGCCGCGCGCCTGTCAGCGAAGCGAGACCGCGATCTGCTCCAGGAGGTCCATCTGCTCCTGCATGCCGACCTCCATCCCGGAGTCGATGACCAGGTCACGGCTCTCCTTGGTGGTGAGCTCCATGAGGAGCGTGAGCGTCGTGCGCCCGTCCACCCCGGTGAAGGTGACGATGTGCCCCTTGTAGCCAGGAGGCGGCGAGGGAACCCGGCCGTTCGTGCCGGCGCTACGACGGTGAGGGCGGCCGCTGGGGCTTGCCGTCCACGCCGCTGTGCACGTACTGGGTGTCGAGGGTGGGATCGCCGGTGAGCATCCCGCCGCGCGTCTCGACCGCGCTCTGCCGCGACTTGGCGGCTGCCATGCGATCGGCCACCTTCTCGTGCACCTCGCGCACGTCGATGCCCAGCTTGGCGGCGATCATCTCGACCCACACCTCGCCGAGCACGTTGGTCTCGAAGTCGAGCTGTGCCCGGATCTCGGAGCGCTGCGCCTCGCGGTTCTGGGAGATCATCACGAAGGTGGACAGGAAGATGGCCTCCAGCGAGACGATCAGGGTGAGCAGCCCGAAGGGGAACCTGTCGAAGGCCCTCGGCGCCTCCGCGTTGTAGAGGACCCACAGGGCGAACCAGCCCACGTGCAGGTAGACGAACAGCATCGACCCGGCGAACCGGGTGATGGCGTCGGCCGCGCGGTCCTGGGTCCGCCGGCGCGCTCTTCGCAGCAGCGCCGACTCGTTGGGGATGTGCATCGACGGGCCTCCTCGTGGCATCCCGCGCCGACCGCGCCCCCGGCCCTCCCGCCTCGCCCGGCTTGCTCCGCTCCCAGCCTACGACCGTGGCGGGATCGCAGCCTTCCATACCCAGGTGGCGACGTGGGATGGCCGTCGAGCTCCGCCCCTCCGGTGGACCAGAGCAGGACCTGGACAGGATCACCGAGCGGAGCGAAGCCCGGATCGCACGACCCCCAGTGACACGGCCCTGGTGAGACCGGCCAGCGGCCTCCGCGCGTCAGCCCGCCCGGCTGGCCGATGGCGACGGCCTGGCGGCTACGAGCCGGCGAGGAGGCCGTGCAGGGTGGTCGCGGGGACGGTCATGTCGGCGGTGTTCATCATGACTGCGGCCTGGGCTTGCCTGGCGAAGGCTGGCGCCAGCGCCGTGCCAGCCAAGTTCGACCTGCTCCGCAAACGGGTCCTGCTGGCGGCATGACCGCCGCCGGCCGCGTTGAACGTCCGCCACGCGGCTAGCCATCAACGAGCAGTGTCATATTGACAATACTATTGTCAATATGACAAGCTCCTTGACAAGGAGGCCGTATGCCCGACCATGTCACTGAGCTGCTTGATGAGGTGCGGATGCTGTTCCACCTAGCGGCCCAGGTCGCCGAGGAGCTGCACGCCGCCGAGCCGGTCACGGTCAGCATGCGCGCGGTGCTGGAGCTGCTGCAGCATACCGGCCCGGCCACCGTTCCGGACATCGCCCGCCGCCGCTACGTCACCCGCCAGCACATCCAGACCCTGGTCAACGCCCTGCTCGCGCAGGGCCTGGTGGCGGCCGAGGCCAACCCGGCACACCGGCGCTCCCCACGCATCGCCCTTACCGCTGATGGCCGCCGGATGATCCGGCGCATCACCGACCGTGAGCGGCGCTTCCTCGCCGGGCTCGACCTGTCCCTCAACCCACAAGAACTCGTCAGCGCCCGCCGCACGCTGACGACGCTGCGCAACGCGATCGGAGCAGCCCATGAGCAGGCTTCGTAGCCGCATCCTCAGCCAGTTCGGCCGCCCCTCCGGCGCCCTGGGCGCGCTCGCTGGTGCGGTGATGGCCCACCGCGGCAGCAACCAGCGGCGCAACGCCTGGACCGTCCAACTCCTGGACATCCATCCCGACGACCGCGTCCTGGAGATCGGCTACGGGCCAGGCCTTGCCATCCACCGCGCCGCGGAGCTCGCGTCCCACGGCCGGGTGCTCGGCATCGACCACTCCCAGGTGATGCAGCGCCAGGCCCGCCGCCGCAACCGCCATGCCGTGGCGTCGGGCCAGGTGCAGCTCCTGCGCGGCGGCGTGGCTGACCTGGCCGGCCGAGCAGCCGAGTTCCACAAGGTGCTCGCCGTCAACGTGTTCGGGTTCTGGCCAGACCCAGTGGCGGTGCTGCGTCAGGTGGCCGCGGTGCTGCTGCCAGGGGCCAGAATCGCGCTGACCATGCAGCCACGCGGACATGGCGTCACTAACGAGCACACCCGCCAGGCCGGCGAACGCTTGGGGGCGGCGCTCCACGACGCGGGCTTCACCGACATCCAGGTGCACACCCTCGCTCTGGAACCGGTCGATGCGGCCTGCGCCGTGGGGGTGTGGCCCAGCCTGCCGCCAGGGCAAATACGGGCCTCACGCCTCTGACCGCCGCCAACCAGGTCTAAACAGTCAGGGGCGAGTTCGATCAGTTGGGTCGGGGACAGGACGCCCTGCGGCCTTTCGGCCGTGGGTCTTCCTGTCCCCGCCCGCCGAACCCGGCGTGCGGCTCTCACCGCACCGGGCTCTCCACGTGCCGTGGCCGCT
>Ga0070698_100006219_pt1 | contig 12993 bp, 4 predicted proteins | sample KBSK1502metaG_FD_65477 | JGI IMG/M metagenome (GOLD analysis project Ga0070698, IMG submission 65477) | Corn, switchgrass and miscanthus rhizosphere microbial communities from Kellogg Biological Station, Michigan, USA - KBS K1-50-2 metaG | ecosystem: Host-associated > Plants > Roots >... | reverse complement strand
CCTCACTCGGACAAATCAGCCGCGATGATCTGCCTCCTCGGAACTGAAGCTAGACACAGATCGACTTCTGCGACCAGCTCGAGGGGCTGGCGGTAGCCATAGACGAACCCTTCCGGAGTCGGGCACATCGGGTTTCTTCGTGATGTCGAGTACTTTCATCACGCGCGGCTCGCGATGCGCGCTCCTTCCGCCATGGCTTCAAGCTTCGCCCACATGATCGATGGATGCACGCGGCGGTTGATCTCTTCCTGCGCAAAGCCGCAGTCGGTGCCGGCAATCAGGTTCTCGCGGCCTACGCACGAGGCGAACCGCGTGAGACGCTCGGCGATGAGCTCCGGATGTTCCACCACGTTCGTGCCGTGGCTGACGACGCCCGGCACGAGAATCTTGCCGGGCGGCAGCTTCACCTCGCGCCAGACCTGCCATTCGTGCTCATGACGCGGGTTCGCTGCCTCCAGCAGATATGCGCCCGCGTTCACCTTCAGGATGAGATCGACGATTTTCCTGAGGGGCACGTCGGTCGTGTGCGGCCCGGGCCAGCTGCCCCAGCAGACGTGATAGCGGATGCGGTCCTGAGGGATGCCCTCGAGCGCGTGGTTGAGGACCTCCACGTGACGCTCGAGCCAGTTGTAGTAATCGTCAAAGCCGGCCGGCGGCACCATTCGATCGTACGTCACCGCCGCCCGTGCATCGTCCACCTGCAGCAGGAACCCCGCGTCGACGATCGACCGGTACTCCGTCCGCAGCGCTTCGGCGAGGGCGACGACGAGATCCTCGTCGGTCTTGTAGTACTCGTTCTTGCGGTCGGGGATGGCGCTCGAGGGTGCGGCCACCGGCAGGAAGGCCTCATCGACACCGGCGGCGTTCGCTGCGGCCCTGAGGTTGTCGATGTCGCGCTGCAGCTCGAAGAGGCCGTTGTACGTGATCGGTCCGACGCACACCGCATCCGTTCTCGTCACGTTCGACCAGTCCTTCCCGTCGCCTCGTCCTTCGAGCTCCGCGTAGAAGTCCGCGAAGCGGAGCCGATCCGCCCCGCGCGCAAACGGGTTGGCGCCCTTCACCTCGCGCAGCTCGAAGCCGCTGAGCCGCTTGAGCACGTACAGCGACCAGCTCGTGGACTTGCCGAACTCGCCGTCGTTGGGAATGTCGATGCCCGCCTCGACCTGGCGCGCGACCACATCGCGCACCGCGTCCTTGAGTGTCGCCTCGTACGCGCTTTGATCGACGGCCTGACCCGCCTGGCGCGCTTTGACGAACTCCAGCAGCTGTGGCGGACGAATCAGGCTTCCGGTGTGCGTGGTGAGGATGCGATCGACGCTGCGTTTCATCGGCGAGGCCGCCGATTATAAGTCACGCGCTTGTCGGTGCCGCGCAGCATGCGCATCAGTTCAACCGCGTCGAGAACCGTTTGCAGCGGTTTGGCGGCCCGCCGCCGCGACTACAGCCGCGCGATTCGGCCTCGTCGGCCCCGCCGATAGGCGGCCGGCGTGAATCCCGTCGCTCGTCGGAAGGCCGTCGTGAGATGGCTCTGCGTCGCAAAGCCCGTGGCAGCCGCAATCTCTGCCAGAGGCTGATCGGTGGTGTCGATCAACGCCCTGGCGCGCTCGATTCGACGCCGTTCGACAAACGCGCGGGGGGTTGACCTGCGAGTGCGAACAGTGCGTCACGTTGCAAGGAGCCGAGTGAGAGCATGAACAGACGGCAGACGTTCGGAGTAGTCAAAAGCGGGTGCGATCACCCGCGGAAGCAGTGGCCTGAGTGCGCAGTGCCACCGCAGCCTCGTCGTACGGCAGGATGGGAAGGATCCATGCATGACGTCACGCAGATAGACTTCGTGTGCGGCCACGATTCTCTTATATGGCGTTCGTCATCGGCTGCTTCGTGTCGTGCTGCCTCGAAGACTGTTGAACAACTTCGGTGTCGCGCGAAAGTTCGTCTTCTCCAAACGGTCCAGGGCGTCGGGCAATGTGATCAGCCCCTGGTCTGCAGCACGACGTATCACCCCGAGCGTTCCCGACACCCGCAGTCCCCGTTCGCGGGCGGCCTGACGACCCTTCCGTTCATCAAGTAGCACTGAATCGGCCTTGGTCGACAACGCCAGCGCGATGACGCCTCGTTCGCCAGAATCGAGCTGCCGGAGCGTGGCATCAATTTCTGGCGATGGTCGAACTTCCAGCCAACCCGGAGCCTCGACCAGAAATCGTTTGATCGGATCGGGCGCGTCGGCGGACTTAAGCTCGTGATGAACGGCGGCTGGTATGAGAATCCGATCGAACAGCTTCGGCAGGATGTCGTGGAGCTCGATCAGAATGAGGTAGTTCAGCGGAGACGTGTCCGAAACGACGATCATCGAGAGTCGAGGCGATCGAGATCGCGGCGGTCCTGCTCGAGATCCTCTTCGTCGTACGCGAGATAGGCCTGGCGCTCCGTCAGGAACGCCTCAGTCTCCCAGAACGACAGCGCAAGGATGCGCCCGACCTGCTCGCGGCTGAGTGTCCCGTCGCGATACCCCTCCAGAGCGATGGCCTCAAGCGCGCCGCGCGACACGTCCCGCCACGCGGTCTCCAGCCTCTTGGCGATGTCCTCCGGCAGTTCGACGGCGATTCTCGTCATATTGCTCATGTTACGCCTGATTCGATTGGAAGACTCCGTACACTCGAACGGGGCGCCGAAACGCCCCGTGAGCTTCTACCGATTGTCAGCCGTTTGTCAGCCGACCGTTGAAAATTTGGTTGCGGGGCCTCGCAACCATCTGAATTTGGAGTTCGCTTCAGCGGCGCTGGCTGGCTCCTCAACGCCCTATCCCTGGCCTCAGTGAACCCGCGGCCAGTCCAGATCGACCTTGTGCGACGTGTCGGCCCCGCACCTCTTCCGGATCCGCTGAACCGCAGACCCAGCTACTCCGTAGGCTCCTCATCCTCCTGGTCGAGTGCTCGCCGTGGCACCGCCGGCAAGAAGCGTACGCCGGCCCTCGCCAGTCGCGGCGCCACCCGATCCACGCCCCGCGGCACGGCAGCGGCAGTGACGATCAGCTCCACCTTGTGTTGCGCGAGGATGTTGCGGAAGCGAGCCTGCGCGCGCCGGCCGCGCAAGGTGATGCCTCGCGGGAACGCCGCTTCCAGCGCCGCGGCGCAGGCGCGCAGCCGGTCCGGCACGGCCGCGTGCCGATCCTCGACCGCGAGACCGCGCTCGCGGAGCGCAGCGAACCGCGTTTCGAGCATGTCCGCATCGGCGCGCATGTTCGTCGCGAGGTTCGGCACGAACGCTTCGACCTCCTCGACCGCACCGCGGTTGCGCAGCGTCGCCTGGTGAGCTTTGTCGTCGCCGTACACCAGGACGCCGTCGCCCGGGCGCAGGCCCAGATAGTCGGTCCCGGCCTCGGACGGCTCGTTGCGGCTGCGCCGGGTGCCCAGATCGATGTCCAGCGCAATCTTCAACATCTCCAGGCCCGGCGGCGGCGGGTCGCCCGGACCGCGGCGCAGCACGTCCTGCGCGCGCTGGCTCACCGCTTCGGCGGCGGCAAGTTCCGAGAGCCGGGGCCGCTGCGTGCCTTTCATGTAGCGGCGCATGTACCGCTCGAAGCCTTCCTGCGATGGCGTGACTCGCGAACGCGGGTTCTGTCGATTGTTGGCGGCGACGTTGTCCAGATACGCATGCCACTGTTCGATCACGTCCCAGCCCCGGGTGCCGCGCAACGGCATGCTGCTGCGGGCGAACGCGGCAAGCCAGCCTTCGCCGGTGTCCCTTAGGATCCGGCGGAGCAGATCGCGCTCTTCCACGTCCGGTGCGCGGCGCATCCGCTGGTCGACGCTGCTGCGCAGCGCATCCTCCTCGGCGCGCATCGACGCGCGGCGTGCGGTCCCGAAACCGGCTTCGCCCTGCGCATAGGTCTCCAGCCGGCGCGCCTGCGCCTCGTACGCGCGCACCTCGCGGCGGTTCATGCCCTGGCGCTCCCAGCGCGCGATCGTCGCCTCGACCTCGGCCGCGCGCGTGCGTGGACTCTCGCCGGGACGCGCGGCGGCGCGACGCGCGCGCAGCAGCGCGGCCAGTCGCGCGCGCGATGGCGGATCCAGCACCAGCTTCTCTCCAAGTGCGCCTGGGAGTTCTGCGAAGCGCCGGTCGCGAATCGTCTCGGTGCTCGCGTCGAGCAGCCCCACGCGCCAGCGCGGTCCCCTGCTGGTCGCCGATACCTCGGTCTCCGGCCCGCCCGTCATCACTCGCGGGACGAGCAGGATGAGCTCCTCGAGGTGCCGCGCAGCCTCGGCACCGCGCGCGGCGCGCATCTCGGCCAGCGCGGCATCCGCCGTCTGGCGCGCCCCCGCCTGGAGCCGGTCGAGCGTTGGCGGCGACAGCGTGCCTGCCTCGGACGGAAGCACGGTCGGGCGTGACGCGGGCCGGGCCGTGGTTGGCTCGGCAGGCGCCGCAGCGACTGCGGGCGCGGGGTGGTCGAGTTCGATCTGGACTTCCGCAAACAACTCGTCGACGTCGTGGGCGCGCGTGCGCGGGCGCGGCGCAAGTTCCTCGGACGGTGCGCGGGGCCGAGTGGCGGCCGCCCGCTCGGAATCCGGCGCGCCGACGCTGCGCGGCACCGGCGGCGGCGAGATGGCTTCGGGGGGTGGTACGCTGCGCGGCATCGACGGGTCGCCGCCCACGGCGCTCCCCCTGCGCATTGCCGCCGTCAGCCGCGCCGCCGCCTCCGGTGTGCGGATCGCGATCTGTTCGCCGCCCTCGGGCCGGTGAATCCCGGTGGTGCCAACGCCGCCCAGGTCGCCGTGCACCACATCGGCGTGCGACATCCCGATCGAGGCCAGGAACGCGTCGAACGCCGCACCGCGGATGTCGGCGCCGCTCGCACCGGAGATCAAGTCGCGGAAACGCGGAACGGCGAGGCCGCGCTGTTCCAGCATGGCGACCAGCGCCGGTGGCGTTGGTTTGAAATCGGGCTCCGGGCCGCGCGGCACCGAAAGGAACGCGTCCCACGCTGCCCGATGCTCGCCACCCGGCCGTACATCGACCCGCACCCCCAGGTCGTCCAGACGGAGCTTGAACTCCAGCACTTCGCCGACATGCCGCACCCCTTCGTCCCTTTCGCGGCCCGCCGCGCGATGGGTGGCATAGACCTCCGCATTCGCGGTATCAAGCGTGAGATAGAAGCCGGCGCCGAAATCGTCCGCCCTGCCCTTCTTGCCGGTGACGATGACCCCGTTCCGGCGGATCGACGCGGCATCGGCGGCGCTGGTGCCGTGCAGCAGCGTGATCTCGTCCGGCCGCGGAGCCGCTGCCGGCGCCGATGGCGTGTCGATGTGGGGGCTGACGCCGGTCAGCCGCTCGAAGAATTCGCCATAGCCTTCCAGGCTCTTGAAGCGGCGGAACACGCGCTGGCCGGTGGCCGGATCGTCGTAGATGATCGCGAACGGCCGGGGCGAGCTGGGGTCATACGCGAATTCGGTGATCGAGGGCCGGCCCTCGTGCATCACCGCGATGCTCGAATGCTGCGTGGCCCCGCCCATCGCTCTAGACTCCGCCATCATCACGCTGAAATCGCCGCCCCGCCCGCTCGGCAGGCGTGTGCGCCAACCGTTCGGCGAGTCATCGGCATTTCCAGGATGGTTGTGCGCGACGAGGTGCCATTGCCCCCGGTCGTCGTCCAACAGTTCCTTCCAGCGCTGCGGATGGCCCTCGCCGGCGATCCCCACGGGGTTGCTCTCGTCACCGGCGACGATCACCGTCCTCGCGGTGCCCTGGATCAGCACGTGCTCGCCGGTCACGCTGTTCACGTAGAGGCCGACCTCGCGAGAGGGATCGTCGCGGATGCTGTTGTGGAACATCTCCTGCGCCTGCGCGCGACTGCGCGGGTCGGGCGGCATCATCGCCGAGGTTTCCGGCAGCTCGATCAGCTCGGGCTCCGCCGCCTCGGCGCGGCGGCGGGCGGCGGCCCGCCGCGCATCTTCGGGTAGCGGCGGCGGGCGACGACGCGTCCGCGGCTCGGGTTCCTCCGCGCCCTCGGGCCGGAGAACCGGACGGGTCGGTGGCTCCGCTTCTTCGACAGGAGCGGGTCGGCGGAGTGTGGAAGGCTCAGGTTCCTCCGCCGGGCGTGTCGGTTGCAGCGGCGGCGCGACCCGTTCCTCGACCGGTGGCCGCACGATGCGCTGGGTCGGCTCGTCGTCGGCGCCAACCGCGCGCGGCACGGGTGTGCGCGGAGCTTCGACCTCGGGTGCGGGCAGACGCGGCACCTGCGGCGCTCTGATCGGCGGGAATTCGGAACTCACCGCACGAGACGCGGAGGCGACGTCGCCGCGCACGTCGGGCGGAATCGCGTCGCGAACCGCGCGTGCCTGAGCCTCCGCTTCGTCCACCACCGGCGGCCGCGGCGCAACAGACGGCTCTCGCTCCGGCGCAGCCGTGAGAGGCCGAGCCGCGGCGGTTTCGGTCTCTACGGACGGCGCCCGTGCACTCGCCCGGCGCGCCGCCAGAGCCGCTGCGCGTCGCGTATCGGTCCAGTGCTCAGCTCGTGCCTCGGCCGCGCCCTGGACCATGTTCTGGACGAAGGCTTCACGCAGCGCCCCGATGACCTCGTCGGTGGAGCCGACCTGCTGACCGCGCGAACGGTCATAACCGAGCTCGACTGCGCGGCTGGTCGTTCCGCTGAACGCTGAGCCGAAGCCTCTCCGTGCCATGTTCCCCATCAATGTCGGCGGTGCGTGCGGCTGAGCGGCGGATCCGCCCACGCCCGCGCGCATGATTGGCCGCATCACCACTGAGCCCAGCGCTCCGCCGAGGAAGCCGCGAAAGCCGGCGTGGAACGCCTCCTCGCCGGCCCGGCCCTTGCGCCGCAGTTCCGGGTCCATCGCGGTGGCCGCCGCCGAGTTCAGCGCGTTCGAACCACCGGCGATCAGCGCCTCCTCGCCCAGGCTCAGCGTCTGGCGCAGGCCACCGCGCGCGCCGATCTGCATGAAGCGTTCGAGCACCTTCTCGCTCAGGGCGATCCGGCTGCCGACCGCACGCAGCGCCGGCGCGCCCCCGCGCAGCGCCGCGCCGGCAGCGGCGCCGAGCCCGGCGGTCGCCGCCTGGACCAGGGTCACCACCAAGTCGCGCTCCAGATCGGCGCGCGTGTACCGATCGCCCTTGATCGACATGGAGAGCCCGATCCCGACCAGGCCGGCGCCGGCGGTCACCAGCACCGGAATCCAAATCGAGGCGGCCGCCCCGCCGGTCAACGCGGTCGTCACCACCGCGGCAATAATCATCAGCCCTGTGGTGACCGCCGTGGCGATGCGATCGGTTGCCTGCTTGTAGCTCTCTGCCGTCAGCTGCGAGCGATGCATCAGCGCTTCGAGCCGACGGGTCGCCCCCTCATCCGACGGGATGAATTCGCCGGCCTCGTTGAAGCGGCCCAGCGTGACGCGCTGTCCGGTGACCGGATCGGTGCGACGGATCCGCCCCATCTCGTCGAAGTCTTCGGGACGCAGGCCCATCTCGCGCTCCAGCCGACGCTGGTTATTGACCATCCGCGAGTACTCGTGGTTGGCGAAGACGCGGCCGAGGAAGCCGGAATCGCGGATCTGCTGCTGCGTGATCATGCGCGACACTTCGGCGCGCTCACGCGTGTTACGCGGCACGCCCATCGCGGCGATCTCGACCTCGTTACGCGCGTCGCCCGACAGCGTGGAGGACCACCAGCTGCCGCGTCCGTGCAGCCCGAGGCGCTCGTAGAGGGGCGGATCGCTTCCGCGATTGCGGTCGTATTCGGCGACCGCAGCGTCGATCTCATCGCGGTGCATGCGGCCGAACGTGCGGGCCAACGTCTCCCTGTTCTCGCTTTCGTGCGCCAGCGCGTAGCGGAAGGCCGCCTGCGGACTGGGCTCCACGTCGCGCACCATCGAGCGCGCGTACTCGGCCGCGGTGGGATCGCCCGCGAACTGGGCGCCGAGACGCACACCGAGTTCGTCGCGCACCTGGTCGGCGGTGCGAGCATCGCCCGGCTGGTTCTCACGGCTGTACTGGTCGTAGAGCAGGAGGATGCGCTCGCGCCGTGCGCGCGCCTCTCGCAGGCGCTCCGGCCTCCTCGCACGCTGGTCCTCGATGCTTTCCCCCTCGCGCGCGTCCAGCCCGGCTTCGTGCGTTGCAAGGTCGAGCCGATCCATGCGCGGCCGTCCGGCCGTGCGGTTCATCTCGACCACGAGGCGCGCACCGGCGACCTGCTCGCTCTGCGGGCCGTGGCGCACCATCATGCCGATCAGGCGCGACTGGTTCGGGCCGATCCCCTCGCGGACGGTCTCGTAATGCCCGCTTGGTCCGTGTTCGCGCGGATAGTCGTCCGGAACGAACACCTGATAGTCGCGTTCGGCGGTGGCGTAGCGCACGAGCGCAGCACCGGGGTCGGACGCGATCTCGGCTTCGGGCGCCCCTTCGAGCCGGCCGAACGCCTGCTGCGTGGCCAGCCAGGTGGCGGCACGTCGCTCCTCGCGGACCGAAGGGCCGCCGGGCACCACCTGCCAGTCATCGAGTCCCAGCGGATCGCCTCCGGCCAGCGCGTCGCGCCCCGCTGCCTCCCATGAGCGGCCCAGTCGGTCCACTGCCGCATCGGCACCCGGGTCGCCACGCTCGGCGCGATCGGCGGCGAGCCCACCACGCAGGCGTAGCGCATCGGCCGTGGCGACGTCGTGGGCCTGCAGCCGGTCGAACACCCGCTGGTCGACCCCGTCCAGATCGTTGCGCACGTCGGCCAGCGCTTCCGGGTCGAAGGAGCGCAGCGCGTCCATCTGCGCCGGCGTGAGCGAACGCTGCACGGCTTCGACGCGTGCCTCGTCGTTCCACAAATGCACGGCCGCCCGCATTTCAGACAGCGCAGCGGCCACGTTGTTGCCGTGCAGGTAGTTGATCGCGGCGTCGACGTTGAGCAGGTTGGTGGTTTCGGTGGACCACGAGCTGGGCAGCTGGAGCCGAATGTGCCGCTCAATGTTCCAGCCGCCCGACACCTCCGGGTACGCCGCGGTGATCGCCGCACCCTGGCGGCCGGTGATACCGCGGAGCGCGCCCATGACCGCGGCGACCTGGGAACTGAATGCCGACAGCGCGTCGAAGATGTTCTGCGTCTTGGTGTCGATCGTTTTCGGCACCTCGGCGCGGGAGCGGGTCACCAGGTCGGCGACCCCGCTGTCGGACTTGGCGTCGGCGGCGATGCCGCCGGCGAGCGTCAGAAACGCCTGCGCCGTCATCGTCGTCGGCGGGCTTGGGGCCGGCTGCGAGGCTCCTGTCGCCCCGCCGCCTCCGCTTCCCCCGCCACCACCGCCGCCATTGATCGCCTGGTTCACGCGCGTCCGCGTCTGGTCGACTGCAGTTCGCAGGTTCGTGAAGATGGTGGTGTACGCCCTGCCGACCGGCGGCAGGTAACCGGACATCGTCTGGCCGATCGGTTCAGCCATGGCTGCGAAGCCGGCGGAGCCCTCGTCGGCCTGCCTGTAGAGGGCATCGGCGACCTGCCGACCGACCTCGTTGAGGGCAGCGGACATTGCGACCACAGTGCCGTGGAACTGGGCACCGGCCGCCTGCGACTGGCGTTCGCTGCGATCACGTCCGTCAGTGGCGACCCGGGCAAGCCGCGGACGCTGCTCGGCCCCGATCTCGGCGAGCCGCTGCGACAAACCGGTCGCCGCACCGATCACTGCGCGAGCGAAATCGTTGGCTGGTCGGCGGCGCTCGCGCGCGAGCCCATCGACGACCGCACGCACTGCCTTGCTTTGGGCACCCGCCATTCCCGATCCCGCTTCCCCTTCGCGCGAGAGGCGTTGCTGCACGGCCTGCGTCTCGCTGCGCTCGCGGCCCTCGGCGCTGGCGACCAGGCGCGCCCTCGCCGCATCATGCTGGCGCACGATCGCTGCATCACTGGATGCTCCAGCCTCACGAATCGAGCGACGCATCTGGCGCAGCGCACGGTCGAGTTGACGCAGCGTCGCGGCGTGCGTCCGACGTACGGCAGCGGGCCCTTCGGTGCCGGCGCGGGCCACTATTCGGTCGGCATCGGCGAAGGCGCGCTGGAAGTCCTCGTCGAGCGTGGCAAAGGAGCTGCGCAGAAACGCCTCCTGTGCCGTTTGCTCGGTCGAGAGCGCTCCGGTGCGCCGCGTCACACGATCTGGCAGACGGAGGGCGATCGCCTCGTTCTCCGCCGATTCCAGCGGCACGGCGCGAGCCGGGAACTCCTGGTTGGCACGGGTGGAGAGGTTGCGTAGCGCCCGCTGGGCCGCCTGGCCCTGTGCCGTGACATTGCTCTGCGCCGTGCGCGCAGTGCTGACGATGGTTCCGCGGTCGGTTCGCGGTGTGACGAGTTGCGTGTCGATCCGTTCGCGCGCCGCGTGCAGGGTCGCCAGCGCGCTGCCGGCTGCGCGCCCGATGCGCACACGCGCGGCGGCAGCGCGGGCCGACAGCAGATCGAGCGTCATTTGGGTGCGGAAGGCCAGGAGGCCGCGCGCCTCCTCCAGCCCCTGATCGAGATCGGCGAGCCCAACGTCGAGATCGCGTTGACGGCGATCCGCGAGCACCTGCGCAGCGGCAATCCCCGCGTCGATGTGCGCGGCTCCGTCGGACAGCAGCGCGGAATACAGTTCGCGAGCCGCCCTCACCGCGTTGGCGAACACATCGCGATGCTTCAGGAATTCGGGTGTCGGCGGTTCGCGACGCGGATCTGGTGGCCGCTCCGGGGCAGTGTCCAAATTGGAAGACGCATCGAATTCTGCCCGTGGCCGCGCGACGACGAGTACCGACGGCGCAAGACGGACGGGTCCGCGTGCAGGCTCTGGTGTGGCTTCGATGACGGCTCCCTGCTCGGCATCGTCACGCACGCGTTCCCGCCGAACGACGTGCCCGGTGGCTGGGCCTCGTCGGGCCGCACCCGATGGACCAGCAGGTACGCCATCCCTCGCCGCAGCGCGCCCGGGACCGACGCCTCGCGCCTCTCCACGCGCGGCTCCGCCGACGCCTTCTTGTCCTTCTCGTGGCCCTGGTCCTTCTCGTCGCCCGTCGGCGGCTTCGTCACGGACCTCGGTAGCTGGCGGGGCCGCTCCCTCGGCCGTGACGAGCGCGATCTGAGCGCGCGTCACGGCTGGCGCAGGCGCTGGTGGTACCACGCCGCCCGCAGGTGTTTCCGGGGTTCTCAGGAGCACCGCTGGTGGGACCGGCGTCGGCTCTGGCCGACGCTCCGGCACGGCGGGCAGGTCGCGCGCCAGGTAGGCGGGGCGGGCGGGCGGCACGGGGATCGGGGCTGGCGCTGGCACGAGCGCCATCGGCCCGCCGCGCCGGGGCGCAGACAACGGTGGGGCCGGCCGCAAAACTTCGGTTGGCGTACTGCTGTCGATGCGGCGCGGCAGAGCACGCGCCGGGCGCGCCGCCATGAGGCGCTGCCCGCCGTTCACCGCGACAGCTCCGGTGCCGGCCGACCGAGCTTGGCGTACTCGTCGCGCGCCGCCTGCGCGATATCCTCCCAGCCGATTCGTCGTGTCTCGGCCACCGCACGCGCGGCGGCGGCCAGCACGACGTTGCGAATGTGCCCGCCGGCAAGGTCGACGCTGATGGCGAGCCGGTCCAGCGCCGTGTCGTCTAGCGCGTGGGCATCGCCCAGATGCGCACACCAGAGTGCGCGCCGCGCCGGCGCCTCCGGCATCGGGAACTCCAGGATCGCGTCCAGCCGCCGCACGAAGGCGGGGTCGAACCGGTCGCGGCTGTTGCTGGCCAGCAGCGCGATGCCGTCGAACTCCTCGATCCGCTGCAGCAGGTAGTTGGTCTGTGCGTTGGCGAAACGATCGTTGGCATCGCCGACGTCGGTGCGCGCGGCGAACAGCGCATCGGCTTCATCGAAGAACAGGAGCACGTCGGCGTGCTCGGCGGCGGCCAGGATCGCCGAAAGGTTCTTCTCGGTCTCGCCGATCCACTTGCTCGTCAGCGCCGCGAGATCGATCCGATACAGCGGCAGGCCCAAGCGCGTGGCCAGCCAGTGCGCCGCCAGAGTCTTGCCGGTACCGGATTCGCCGACCAGCAGCGCGCGCAGGCCCGGCCGGTAGCGCGCCGCCACCGCGGGCCCGAGCCCCTGTGCCAGTCGCTCGCGCACCCGCGCGCGCATCAGCAGCCGATGCAGGCTGTCGCGCAGGCCTGGCGGCAGTACGAGCGCAGCGTCGTCGACCTCGCCCACGCCCCGCCGGGCGAGGGCATCGAGCGTCGCCGCACCGCGCGCAACGCCTTCCGTGACGTCACGCCAGTCCGGGACCGCGCGCCCGGCCCGCGTCGCGGCGATACGCGCGCGCGCCGCCGCCTCCGCGATTCGCCCCGCGCCTTGCCGGAAATTCGTCGCCGCCCTGTCCGATTCCACAGCCGGGAGCCCCGCCTGCCTCCAGAGCAGCGCGCGTTCCTCCGGCCGCGGTACCGGAAGCGTCCAATCGTCGGGCGGCGGGCCCTGAGGATCGCCGTCGATCGCGCCGTCCATTCCGGGCGCGACGATCCAGGGTCCGGCATACGGGGCGAGGTCGGGGCAGGCCCAGCGCTCGCCCGGGCCCGGGCGTGGCATGAAGATCGGCAACGCCTCGGCTGCGATTAACCAGGGCGCGAGGCCGCGGGGAGGCTCGCCTTCGACACGCGCGAGACCGCACTCGAGCGCAGACGCGACTTCGTGCGCCACTCCCAGCGCCTCGCCTGCCGCCGCGCAGCGCAGCACGAGCCCCGCGCGCGGGATCGCACCCAGCGCGCGCGCGCGCGCGCCGGCCTCGGCGCGAATGGCGTCCGGCAGCGCGAACGACACCGGCGCCTGCAGGCGCACCTGGTCCCAACCGGTGACGCGGCCGGTGAGAACACCGATCATGTGAAGGGGCAGCGAGAGGCTGCGCTCCGCGAGCGCCGCCGCTTCCTCGCCAAGTCGGAGCAGCCCGCACCCCACGGCAGCGCCACAGGCGAGACCCGCGACCGTCGCGCCGAGCGGGGCCAGCACGGACGCCAGCAGGCCGCAGAGCG
>Ga0070698_100006218_pt1 | contig 12996 bp, 12 predicted proteins | sample KBSK1502metaG_FD_65477 | JGI IMG/M metagenome (GOLD analysis project Ga0070698, IMG submission 65477) | Corn, switchgrass and miscanthus rhizosphere microbial communities from Kellogg Biological Station, Michigan, USA - KBS K1-50-2 metaG | ecosystem: Host-associated > Plants > Roots >... | reverse complement strand
CCGACTCGCCTCGTCGCGACGTCGGGCTCCTGGCGTTGCTTCGATTTCTGCTACCGGTACCGCTCTACGCACAAGCGCCGGCCTACCAGGCCCAGTGTCCTGGCGGCGGGAGTGTCGTGGTCAGGTACAGCGGAGCGCGGGCCAGCGAATACAACCTCGAGAATGTGCCGATCAATTATTCGCGCTGTGGGGGCGTCTCGGGCGGCCGGGCGTTCACGTTCGATTGCATCAATTGTCTTGGCACCGGCCGGTGGACTGCCAGCGCGCCCGAAAGTCCCATCAGGATGACGGGAACTGCAACGATCGATCAGATCACCGCTCCGGTGGCAATCGACTGCACGACAAGTCGTACGAACTGCAACGGAGCTATCGGGGGTATCACAGTCGGCCCTGCCGACAAGCTTCCACCGGTGAATCCGACGCCGATTCTTTGCCCAACGCCGATTCCCACGCCCGCTTGTCCGGCGCCTGCGCCGTCGCCAAGTCCCTCGCCTTCACCAGTTCCCGCGCCTTCACCGGTTCCCGCGCCTTCACCAACGCCGGCGCCGACGCCCGCGATCAATGTCTCCGGAACGTGGGTGGTAGCCGGCCAACCGGGGGCAATTGCGCTCTCGCAGAATGGCACGACGATCGGCTGCAACGTGTTAGGGCTGCCGGCGGGCGCAACACAGACGTCATGTGGCGGCACGATCAACGGCAGCAACGTGAGCCTGACTACCGGCATCCGGGTGTTCACTGCAGCAGAGGGCATTTCCATCAACTGCACCAGCGTGACTGTGATGTCCCTCGTCGCGACCAATTCCACGATGACCGGGACGCACACGAGTAACGGGAGTTGCATTATCACGGGCACCCCGCCGCTTCCGCCGAGTCCTCCACCGACCACGACCTCCGGGCCGGTCTCGATGACCAGGCAGTAACCGGGCGGTTGGACCGCTGACACGCCGGAAAGGGCCAGGAGCAATCCTGGCCTTTTCTATTGCGGGAGCGCCCACGCCGTACCCCGACCGCAAAGCGGAGGGCGGAAGTACGTCATGTGATGGATCGCGGGCGTCGGGCTGCTTTGTTCAGGCGCGCAAACCGAGCAGCTTGCGGCCGTTGCCGTATCCCACCGAGCGAAGCTCCTGCGCGTTGAAAACGCCGCCCTTCTGGATGCCCTCGATGGTCTGAAGCGCCGTGCGGAACGAGTAATCGGTCCCGAACAGAATCTGCGACATCGGCACCAGTGTCTTGAGCGCTCTGAGCGTCACCGGATGATAGGCCTGCGCGACGTCGTAATAGAACCGCCGCAAATAGAACTCAGGCCCTTGCGGCACAGCCTCCGCCAGTTTGGGATTGTTCTCGATGGCGCCGTAGAAGCGTTGCGCGAACGCCACCATGCTGCCGCCTGCATGCGACCAGATGATCGGCACGTCCTTGAACTTCTCCGCGGCGCCGGAAAACAGCATCCGCCCAATCGCCCGCATCGTATCCGTGCCGAGCTCGACGAACCCTCCGTCAAATCCCGTATTCGCATACAGCCCCTGGCAACAGGGGTTCCCGGCCGGATGCGTCTTGACGACGATCTTGCGCCGGTTCAGCTCCTCGAACAGCGGATCGAACTTCGGATCGCCGAGGAACGTGGTGCGGCGTACTCCATTTCGCGCAACGACACGTCGATGTAGGGTAACGGCAGGTTGGCGAACATGCCGAAGCGCCCGGGATTGTCGGCAATCGTTTTCGCCATCGCATCGTTGAGCTCACGGGTTGCTTTGGCGGCGGCGGCGGGACTGTCCGCGGCTGCGCCACCGCCTTGTGATATCAGACCGATTGCGACGCCACCCTCGTCCATCATGTCCAGTACTTGCTGCAGCGATCGTGTACTTGCTGCAGCGATCGTGGGCCGCCGCGGCCCGAAGGCGTGCCACCACCACGCCCCGCCACTGGCGCCGGCGCATTTGGGTTGAAGTGAAGGTGGAAGTCGATCAGGGTCCTGGCGCGTGCAGGCGCGGCCGCTGCTTCGAATTCCGGCAGCCCTGCCAGGCCGAGGTCGGCGACGCCGGTGAGGAGTTCCCGTCGAGAGAGGCGAGTCACTGCGCTCTGCTGACGAACTGCACGAACTGCGACATCGGAGCCGGATTTCCGTGAATACCCACGATGGTTGTCACATCCAGCTTCAAGCGTTGGAGGTTTTGGTAAAACGTCCGGTTGCTGGCGTTGGGGGCGGCTGCCTGCGGATTGTAGAGGTCCGCCTGCACGACGATTTTCTCTTTCGGGAAGTACGCCATCAGCATACCCGCGGCATGGGCGAGACCGGCGACGCTGTAGAGTTCGACCGTCCGCGTGTCATCGGCGAGGACGTACTTCTCGCGCGCGGTCTCGAAGATGTAGCCTTCGGACCATTCCTCAGGCGGGTGCAGCGAAAACCGGTCCGGCTGCAAGATCCACGGCCGCGCCCGCAAGACTTCCTGATAGTAGGGGCGGTTTCCTTCGTGTGTGATGACGGCTGCGCCCTCGTGGACGAATGTGCGGATTCCACCCAGGTGGTCCCAGTGATGATGCGTATTCACGACGAATCGGATCGGCTTGTTTGGAATGAGTCTGTTCACTTCGCCGATCACGGCCAGCGACCGTTCTTCATTCAAGGGCGCCTCGATGACGGCGACATGGTCGCGGAACTCGACGGCCACGCTGTTGTGGGAGCCTCCTCCTATCAGCCACAAACCATCGCCCAGCTTTTGTGACTGCACGCGGACAGGCTCAGTCGTGGCGCTCCGTACTTCGCTTGGGACCGTGAGTGCGGCGTTCGCCACATTCAACCGAATGTCGGACACGGTTTCCAAACCAAACGCATGATCACCGCCGCTGACGTTCGGCATGTTCCCGCCGTCGTCGTAATCCTGATGCTGATGAAACCGGGGAACCTTCACGCCGCCCATATCCTGGTAATTCGTGTAGACGTTCTCGTAGTAGAGATCGCCGACGACGGGATTGGGAACCCAGGTCTGCACCCGCTGGACCAGATTCTGAGCGTTGATCGTGCCGTTGACCCGGTACTTCCCGAACGCGACAAACGAGACCACCGACACCCTGCCCCCATACTCATTGCGGGTCACCATGGTCGGGTTGGCGCCAGGCGCCATCGCGCCCTTGAGAAACCCGTACGGCGTGAGGAAGATTTCGAGCCGCCGCAGATCGGCCTCGGCCGGCTGCGGAACGGGTTGTCCCTGCGCGTTCAACGTCCACGCGTAGTTGCCGCTGACGAGATTGGTGACCCGCTGTGCGGTAAGGAACGGAAAACCGGCGCCACCGCCGCGGGGCGGATTGTTGCCTTGTACCCGGACGTATTCCTCTCTCGAGGACATCGTGTCGAAATCAATCGTCCGCGTGTAGCTGGTCAGATCCACTCGCGGCCAATCCTGGTCCGGGGCGACATTCTGCCCGACCATGCCCTGCCAGCCGGTTCCGGAGTACGTGATCGATTTCATGTTGCTCACGCCCATCGCGGTCGCGGCGGTTTGCAAGACGCTGTGCGCATCCTGGGCGGCGGCTGATCCTGCCATCAGCGTCGCGAGGCTCAACGACAGCCAAAATCGCTTTGCCATATTCGTTCTCCGGTGATTCTGCTAAGTCACAACACGCTGACCTCCGGCTACTGTTGCCGGAGGCGCCGCACCCTGGCTACCGGTGTCTATTGCGGGAGCGCCCACGCCGTGAGCGTCGTGCCCGCGGGCACGAGCACGTGCTGGCGGCCGTCGAGCATGTACGTCGTCGGGGACGTGCCGTGCATGGCGGCACCCATCTGATATCGCCACAGCAGCTTGCCATCGCGCGAGTTGAGCGCCAGCAGGTTGCCCTCGGCATCGCCGCTGAAGATCAGGCCCGATGCCGTGGTCAGCAGGCCCGCGGTCGAGGGCGTCAGATAGCGGAACTCCCACTTCCGCTCGCCCGTCGCGGGATCGATCGCGCGAAGCGCGCCATACGCCGGTGACTCGAGGGTCGATACACGCTGGCCGGCTCCGCCGGTGAACCGGTCGCCTGCCTTGTAGTCGGGTTTCCACGCGTAGAACGTCATGCACACTTCCCGGGCATTGACGAAGAACGTTCGCGTGGACGGATCGAACGTGGGTGGCCAGAAGTTCGTGCCGCCCGTGATGTCGGGACAGGTGACCTCACCTTTCTCGTCAGGCTCGTGGCCCGGCAGAAGGATCGGCCGGCCGGTGCTGTCGATCTCTTTCGCCCAGGTCGTGTTCACGAAGGGTTTCCCGACGATCAGCTTGCCGGTCGTACGGTCGAGCGTGTAGTAGAAACCGTTGCGGTTTGCGAACATCACGACTTTGCGCGGCTGACCCGCTATGGTGATGTCGCCAAGGATCGGAACCTCCGTAGCGTCCCAGTCGTGCAGGTCGTGTGGCGTGAACTGATAGTGCCAGCGAATCTTGCCAGTGTCGGCGTCGAGGGCCACGAGCGAGGTGCTGTACAGGTTGTCGCCTTCGCGGCTCGCGCTGTGGTAATCGGGACCGGGATTCCCGGTTCCGTAGAACACCAGATTCTGCTCCGGATCGTAAGCGCCAGTGACCCAGACGCCCACGCCGCCGATCTTCCACGAATCGCCAGCCCACGTGTTGTGGCCCGGCTCGCCCGGTCCCGGAATCGTGTAGAAGCGCCAGGCGCGCTTGCCCGTCTGCGCCTCGTACGCGTCGATGAACCCGCGAATCCCGAACTCGCCGCCGGCCACGCCGACGATGACTTTGTCCTTCACGACGAGCGGCGCAATCGTCGAGGCGTAGCCGTTGGTGTACTCCTGCATCGTGACGTCCCAGGCAATGGCCCCGGTCTTCATGTCGAGCGCCAGCAGATGCGCGTCGAGCGTGACCATGAAAAGCTTGTCGCCGAGCACGCCGAAACCGCGATTGACGAGACCACAGCAGGCGGTGAGATTGGGAGGCAGCTCGCGGCGATAACGCCAGATCTGCCGCCCGGTGCGCGCGTCGAGCGCCCATGCCACGTTCTGCGGTCCGGTGACGTACAGGACGTTGTCGCGCAGGAGCGACGTCGTTTCGAAATTGCCGAGCGTACCGGTCTGGAACGTCCATTGCGGAACGAGGCGATTGACGTTGGCGGGTGTTATCTGCGTGAGCGGGCTGTGCCGTTGGTTGCTGTAGTTGCCACCGAACGTCAGCCAACGCGAGCCGTCGGCCGGCAGGCCCTCGGAGATCTCCTGCAGCGTGACGAGTGGCGGCGGAGCCGCCTGCTGCGCCGCCGCGGCAACGGAACCGCCGAGAAGCAACAGCCCGATTCGGACAAGACGGACGGTCGTGATGCGCATACGCCTCCTCATGGGACAACCGCCGGATTGAATCCGCGCAGCGTCTGCAGATAGCGAAGGAGATCGTCGAGGTCGCTGTCGCTCAGACGATCGGGGCCGAAGATCGGCATCGCCGACTTCGTGTCGTTCTGCACCGACTTCATCTTGTCCTTCTCATAGCCCTGAATCCGCTCGCGCGTGTCCATGATCTGGACCGAGAAGAGGTCTTCGTTTTTCTTCACTCCATGGATTGCCTGTCCGGTCTCTGGCGTCAGCGTCACCGGCTCGAATCCCGCCCGGAACTCTTCGAGGCCGCGGCGAATCCGAAGCAGCATGATTTCGCGCGACCGGGCGGCGCCGACGCGCGACAAGTCGGGTCCGAGGTGTCCGCCGGCGTTGTTCACTCGATGACAGCTCGCGCAGTTGATGCGAAAGAGCCGTTCGCCGTTCTGCGCATTGCCGCGCGGCGGATCGGTTGGGGCGGGAGCCGCCAGCGTACGAAGGTACGCGAGGATCTGCCAGGCCTCATAGTCGAGGATGCGCGGGTTGGCCGGCATCTCGGTGCCCGGCACCCCCTCCTTGACCGTCTTGAACAGACCCCCGTCGGTGCGGCCCGATGCCCACACCTGTGTAATGTCCGGCCCGCGGACACCGCGCGCGTCCATGCCATGGCATTCTGCACAGCGCCCGCGGAAGAGGCCCATCCCGGCCTGAATCGCGTCCGGGTTGCCTTCGACAGGGTTCTTTGCTGGCGGCTCCTGCGCGGCGAACAGACCGCCGCCAACCGCCCACAGCATTGCGACTGTCAGCACCGAGCGTGTCCAAGTCATGCGCGGCTCCTCCTGCCGTTGACCCTTATACACCTGCGTCCCGTGGAATGGGACGACATTTTCTGAGGTGAAACTCGATGAACTGTTGGTGAGGAGAAGCTGTGAAGTCGGAAGTAAGATTCAGACGCGATCAACGAAATTGGAGGTCACAAATGGCGAGAATCTCCCCTCGTGCCGTGGTTCCGGTGCTGCTCGTTGCCGGTGTGCTGGCAGGGTTCGTCCGGTTCGTGGCCGCCCAGACGCCCCTCGAGTACAGCTCCGAGGCGCGTTTCCAACTGGATCTCCACGTGCCCGATGCGGCTCTCGCCCCATTTCTGCCTGCGGGCTGGGCACCCAACGTGGCGGTCCAGGGGCCGGCCAAGGACGCGAATCTGCGGGCCGTGTTCATCGACCGCGTGACGATCAATGGACCTGACGGGAAACCAGTCGGAAAGGCTGGCTCGAACCGTCTCGTGTATCTCGTTGCTCCAGTGAAGGAGCCCGGGGGCATGAACGTCCAGCTCGTCATCGGCGGACTCACGGAGGATCCCGCGGACGCGCCCGGGCCCTTCGGCAACTACCTGCTGGCGACCACTCACTCGATGCAGCGCTCAACCGCGTCCAGTGGAAGCGGACCGATCATCGAGTCCCAGGATTGGATCTTGGCCGCCGCCTCAGGTGAGCGCCTCGAGATGCATATCAAGTTCGAGCGTGGTGTTGGAAACAAGACCAATCCCGCGGACACGAGGTTCTACTCGGCCAGGAATCCAAACTTTTACCAGATCTCCAGGCAGGAGCAGGTGCTGGACATCCTGCGCAACGTCACGACCACTCCGCCCGACCGGGTCAAGGAGTTCTCATTCAAAGCCGGCGGGGGCAGCTACGCGAAGTTGTTCGATGGAACGGAGAAACTACTGAGCTGGGACAACATTCTTTGGATCAATCGCCTGGTCCAGGTGCCGTAGTTCATCCGACCACGAGATGGATCCCGCTGGCACCGCACGTGTGATAATCGACGCGAGGTGATGAAGCAGGCAGTCGCTGCTTCGGTGGCTTGTCTCGCGGCGGCGTGGACGCTGTGGCCGCACAGCGCGTACTCGCACAACCCGACGACCACGACGGTCTTGTTCAATCGCGAGATCACGTCGCTCCTCCAACGGAAATGCCTGCAGTGCCATGCCGACGGGAAGCTCGCGATGCCGCTCGTCACTTACGGGGATGCACGTCCGTGGGCGGAGGCCATCAAGGAAGAGACCCTCGCCCGTCGCATGCCGCCATGGCCGGCCCAGCGGGGGTACGGCGCGTTCTCCAACGACATCGGGCTCACACCGCGCGAATTTGAATTCCTCATTTCCTGGGTCGATGGCGGAGTGCCGGAGGGCGAAGGCGACGCGCCCGCATTCATCGACCACGGCGCACACTGGATGCTGGGAACTCCCGATCTCGAGCTGACGCCGACGTCGGGCGCGCTCATCGAAGCCGGCAGTGCTCCGGCCTTCAAGAGGTTCATCATCGACACCGGGCTGACGCGCGAGACCTGGGTTCGTGGACTCGACTTCAAGCCGGGCGACGCGCGTGTGACCCGCGCGGCGTTCTTCAGTGTGGCCGGAACGGACGGCTATCTCGGCGGCTGGACGCCGTGGCAATCCTCAACGGAGCTGCCGAAGGGAGTGGCGTTCAAGCTGCCTCCCCGCGCGCGAATCGCGGTTGACGTGCTGTACGCGGGGAGCACGAAAGCCGTGACTGATATTCCCAGACTCGGAATGTACGTGGTTCCGTCAGCGCCGGCTGGCGCAGTGTCCACGTCCGTGTTGCAGCCCGCAACATCCGCCGGGCCGAGCGTATCAGGTATGCGCGTGGTCGCGGAGCTCAAGATACCTGCGAGTCGTGCGCTTCTCTCCATCAGACCAGAAATGCAACCAGGAGGAAGGTCGCTCGAGCTCAAACTCGTACGGCCGGACGGCTCACGTGAGGTTCTGTTGTGGGTGAAGAACTTCCGGCAGGACTGGCAGACACCATATGTCTTCCGACAGCCGGTGGCACTGCCCGCGGGTTCCCTGCTTCAGGCAACGGCCTACTTCGATGCGGCGCCACCAACGTCTACGAAAGCGCCGTTCACGATAGCGTTGAATCATTATGCCGGCGGTCCGCCGGAGCTTCACGCGAAGGCGGACGGCCCCTCCGTACGGACGACTGGTAGATAGCATGCTGAACATCCGGCGTGCATCGCGACTCGCAGTCATGGTGATGGCCATGTGCTCGGTGAGCGCTGCGCCGCTCCAGGGCCCCTCGTCCCCGGCAGGATTCACCGCGTGGTTCTGCCCGATGCATCCCGAGGTGACGGCAGCCGATGGCGGCAGGTGCCGAAAATGCGGGATGGCGCTCGTCGCCGGGGATCCGTTCGACACCCGCGAGTACACCATCGAGTTCTCGACTGCGCCGACCGTCGTGAAGGCGGGTGTGCCGATCACGCTGTTCTTTACCGTACGCCACCCTGGAAGCGGTGCTCCGATCAGGAACTTCGAGGTGGTGCACGACAAGCGGTACCACTTGTTCATCGTCAGCCGCGACATGAACGTGTTCGAGCACATCCACCCCGAGCAGCGGCCCGATGGGACGTGGGCGATTGAGGTGAAGCTGCCGAAGCCCGGCTACTATCAGATCCTCTCGGACTTCATTCCAACCGGTGGGTCGCCGCAGTTCATCGGGCGCACGCTGGTGACGACGGACTTCGCTGGAGATCTCGAGTCGCAGGCGGCACATCTCGAGCCGGACACCGTCTTGAGCAAGACCGTCGGTTCCATAACCGCCCACCTCCAGTTCGAGCCGTCGATCCTCGTGGCAGGTCAGTACGGACATCTGTCATTCACGCTGACGGATGCGGTCACTGGCCAACCCGTCACCGATCTCCAGCCGTACCTCGGCGCGTTCGGCCACGCGCTGATCCTGAGCGAGGACATGCTCGACTACGTCCACTCGCATCCGTTCGAAGGTCCGGAGAGCGACATCACGAGAGGGTTCGGCGGGCCGAACGTCACCTTTGAGGGCTACATGCCGAGGCCGGGTCGCTACCGCGCGTGGAGCCAGTTTCAGCGGAAAGGCCAGGTGATTACGGTGCCTTTCACGCTGAACGTCTCTACGCTCGAGGAGGCGGTGCGAGGAAATCGCTAGAGAAAATCGGCAGGAACGAGGCCGAACGAATCCAGGTGCGTCGGGCGCCGGTCTGGGCTAAACTTCGACCAGAATTCGGACGTACACCCGGGGGGCACCTGGGTGAAGGCCCACGCACGAAACACAGGAGGCGCTCATGACTGGTCGTTGGTTGCCTGGGTTGGGTATCGTTCAAACCTGTGCAGGGACCCTCGGCGTGTTCCTGATGATGTCAGCGCCGGCTCTGGCCGCAGACCCCTCCCCGCGACAGGTGACGTTCTCCAAGGATGTGGCCCCTATCCTCCAGGAGAAGTGTCAGCAGTGTCATCAGCCGAATTCGATCGCGCCGATGTCGCTCATCACGTTCGAGGACACCCGGCCGTGGGCCCGGTCGATGAAGCAACGTGTCATGACGCGCCAGATGCCGCCGTGGCACATCGACCCGAGCGTCGGTGTTCACGACTTCAAGAACGACATGTCGCTCACCGACGCACAGATCGACACGATCGTTCGGTGGGTCGATGCGGGTGCACCGGAAGGCGACCCGAAGGACATGCCGCCGCCCAAGCCGCTTGTCACCGACAACGAGTGGCAGGGTGTGCGAGACGGCTTCGGGCCACCCGATCTCGTGATCAGATCTTCCGAGTACACGATGCCGGCGAAGCACCAGGATGTCTGGTACCGGCCGATGAGCGATATTCCTCTTACCGAGCCGCGCTGGGCCAAGATGGTCGAGATTCGACCGACCCAGTTGAAGGGCCGCAGGATCGTGCACCACTCGATCGCCTATCTCGTCCTGAACAACGATCCGGAAGCGGTGAACACCGGGACGGCGAACGGCTCTACGGTGGCGGCCTCGGATCCCAGTCCAGTCGATCTCGTCAACAGGCGTCCGCAGTTGATGGAGTGGGCGATCGGCAAGGGTTACGACCTGTTCCGCGAGGGTACCGGCAAATTGATCCTCCCAGGCGAGAAGATCTCGTGGGATCAGCACCTTCACGCCGTCGGAGAGGAGATCACGTCGGGATCCGAAATTGGAATCTGGCTCTACCCGAAAGGTCAGGAGCCGAAGAAACGGAGCTACCTGATTGCGTTCACGGGTCTCAGGAAGCAGCAGTTCGTCGACATTCCTCCGAACTCGTTCGCGCAGACGGAAGGCTTCACGGTGCTCAAGGAGAACACCCTTATCACCAACTTCCAGCCGCACTTCCATCTGCGCGGCAAGGCGATGCAGGTTGAAGCGATCCTGCCCGACGGCACCAACCAGATCATCAGCTACGTCGGCAAGTTCAACTTCAACTGGATGACGAACTACATCTACAAAGACGATGCAGCTCCCGTGTTCCCGAAGGGCACGGTGGTCCACGTGAGCGCGTGGTACGACAACACTCGCGCGAACCCCTTCAACCCGGATCCGGACCAGTGGGTGGGCTACGGCGACCGCACGGTCGACGAGATGGCGCACGCCTGGATGAACGTGGTCTATCTGAATGACGACGAGTACAAAGCGCTCGTCGCGGAGCGCAAGGCCAAGGCCGAGAAGACGACGACGGTCAGTCTTCTCAAGTAACGCCGAGCCATGGATGTGGGGAACCGGGCGTCGGCTCGGCTCCCCGATCCCTTTCATCCGCCCGAGACTCCCGCCATGAGGTCGCATTTCGCTCGATGGATTGTCGTGAGATGGTGCGCCGCGCTCGCCGCTTGCGGCGTGCTGGTGTCGGCACCCCTCGGCTACGCTCGGGCCGGGCAGCAGCTGCCCAGCGAACCCAGGCGCGAATTCGGGACGAGTATTACTGGCGCGTTCGAAGGCTGGTACGAAAACCAGGACAGCAGCCGCAGGTTTCTTGTCGGCTACATGAATCGGAACACGACTCAGGCTCTCGACATTCCGATCGGACCCAACAATCGGATCGAGCCTGGCGGCCCCGACATGGGGCAGCCGACGCATTTCCTTCCGGGCCGGCAGTGGGGGATGTTCACCATCATCGTGCCGAAAGATTTCACGACCGCGGATCAGCGGCTCACGTGGACGATCGTGGCGAACGGACAGCCCATGACGATTCCGCTCCGGTTGCATCCCGACTACGTCGTCAGCCCGTTTACCGACACCGCTGTCAAGAACACGCCACCAGTCCTGCGATTCGAAGAACAGGGACCCGCTTCCCAGGGTCCGGTTGCGCTGTTGTCAACGGCCGTGGCTCGCACGGCGTCGGTGTCTTCGCCGCTCGCCCTGTTGCTCTGGGCAACCGACGATGCCAAGTTCGCGAGCGGCACGATGGCGCTGCCGCGGACCCCACCGCCTCCGGTGGAGTTCTTCTGGTCGAAGTATCGCGGGCCTGGCGAGGTGACGTTCGAGAAGGCTCATCCGATGACGGAAATACTGGCGGGCGGGGGTGTCAATGTGCCCTTCCGCGGCAAAGCGACGACGACGGCTCGTTTCAGCGAGCCCGGCGAGTACGTCCTCCACGCGACCGCCAACGACTATTCCGGTCAGGGCGGCGGAGGCGAGGTGTGCTGCTGGACGACGGCGATGGTGAAAGTGTCGGTAACGCCATAGCCCCCTCCTAAATTTCCGATCCGAGGCCGTCCAAGAGCGCTTCCCTGAAAAGTTCATCGGCCGACAGCACGAAGCGGCGCACAGGCGGCAGGCGAAGGGTCAGAGCTGCAGAGGGCAGCAACTGCCGGAACAGTGAGACCAGAGCATGCGTTGCGCGCTGCCCCGGACTCTTGTCGAGCAACCACCACAAGATGACCGCGAGGTGCAGGAGATAGAGCAGGCGGCCGATCGGCTCGGCGAGCTTTCGCATCGGCGCGTCTGTGGCGTTGACGACGGCGTCCTGAAACACCGCCTGGACCCGAAGACGTGAGAACGCCGTGCTTCGTGCGAACAGCCCTTCATCAACGTCTCCCACCATGACGGGAACGAGCGCTCGCAACGTGACTCGGTGTGGGCCCAGCACGTGGATGCTGGTCTCAAGCGCATAGATGAATCGGGCGCGCCACATGCCTGGAGGCATCCCGGTCGCCTGCCGCGCGTACCTGTCGGACAGTTCGTCATACAGCGCGAGCACGATAGACCGCTTGCTTGGAAAGTAGCGATACAGAAGTCCTACACTCACGTCAGCGCGACCTGCCACGTCGCGAAGCGTCGTCGCCTCATATCCACGTTCGCCAATCAACGTGACCGCCGTGTCGTACAGCAGGCGGCGCGTGGCCTCACCCTCCGCCGTCCGCCCTGATGGTCGGCCTCTCTTGCGCGGCTTGCTATTTTGGGTGAACATGTTTACTGTTATTAGAGCATGCGGGGTTTCGACGTGCAACATCCACCAACGGAGAGCGGCAGGCATCTCCTGCTCTACGACGGGGTATGCGGGCTTTGTGATGTCCTCGTCCAGGCCGTCCTCGCTCGCGATCGGCAGGTCCTGTTTCATTTCGCGTCGCTCCAGAGCGCCGCGGCAAAGGTGACGTTGGAACGATTCGGGAGCAACCCGGACGAACTCACCACTTTCTACGTAGTCACGAACTACCGGGGCGCCGAGGCGAGCCCGCTCACCAAAGGACGCGCTGCGCTCTTCGTCATCACGGCGCTCGGATGGCCCTGGAAGGCGGCAGGTCTACTCAAGGTATTGCCAGACAGGGTACTGGACGGAATTTACGATCTGATTGCTCGACACCGGTATCGCATCTTCGGTCGATACGAAACCTGTCTCGTGCCGCGCCCGGAATACCGAAGCCGCTTCATCGATTCTC
>Ga0070698_100006216_pt1 | contig 12997 bp, 13 predicted proteins | sample KBSK1502metaG_FD_65477 | JGI IMG/M metagenome (GOLD analysis project Ga0070698, IMG submission 65477) | Corn, switchgrass and miscanthus rhizosphere microbial communities from Kellogg Biological Station, Michigan, USA - KBS K1-50-2 metaG | ecosystem: Host-associated > Plants > Roots >... | reverse complement strand
GCGTTGATCACCCAGAGGATCTGATCGAGCGACGAATTGAGGCCCGAGATCATCGCCGGGATGGCGATGTTCACGATCGTGGTGTCGAGCAGGATCATGAAGAAACCCAGGCTCAGGAACAGCAGGACGAGCCATTCGTTCTTTGCTTGCGCGGGCCTTGCCATCGCCTAATTCCTCCAATTACGATCGCGTAGGATTTCTGATACTTTAAAGATCAAAGTATTATCATGTCAAACCGGAACTCGAAGGAGCAGCTCATCGAACAGACCCTTCAGGAAATCCGAGCCCTGGATGGCGAGCTGGACCTGATGGACCAGGCCATCGCCGACCGCCTGGGAATAAACCGTACCGATGCTCAATGTATGGATCTGATCAGCCGGCTGGGGCCGATGAGCGCGGGGGACCTGGCGGAGCGAGTTGGGTTGACCCCCGGAGCCATCACGGCTGTCCTCGATCGGCTCGAACGTGGCCACTGGATCCGCCGCGTCCACGACACCGTCGACCGTCGCCGGGTCATGGTCTCCGGCGGCCAGGCGGGATACACGAAGATGGCGCCTATCTTTGCCCGGCTGCGAAGGTCGACGCGCGAGGTACTTGCCCGCTATTCGGAAGAGCAACTCGACCTGATCGCGGATTTCCTACGGCGCACGACCGCCATCGCGGCCCAGCATCGGCAAAGACTCCGCCGCTCATAAAATTTCCATCCTCCGCTTGCGGGGATGGTCGGGTAGGGCTCGCCGAACTCGTAGTTTGACAATCGACACGGAGTGGTACATAGTGAAGCACTTCACTATGCAGTTCTCTGAGATCAAAGGCGACTGTCGGTTCAACGGCACCCTGGCTAGCGACCGTGCCGGACGCCTGTACGACAGCCGCTTCCGCGACGCACTCCGGTCGACGCGACGGCCGCTGTCCGAAAAGGAGATGCGCACGGTGGAGGCCATGACGGCGCTGCGCATCACCGCCCGGCTGACTCACGGGCTGATGGATCGCTGGGCCGACAAGCATGGCTTGAGTGAGGGCCGCCTGAACGTCCTGTGGGCGCTCAAGGCCGCACCGGAACGCCAACTACCCCTCGGGGAACTGGCCGATCAGCTGGAGGTGACCCCCCGCAACGTCACGGGCCTCATCGACCATCTCGAACGCGACGGCCTGGTCGAGCGCATCGACGATCCGGCCGACCGTCGGTTGACCTACGCCCGACTGACGATGGCGGGCGCGAAGCGGCTGGAGGGGATGCGCGAGCAGGGATTGCAGTGGCAGCTCAAGATGGCGGCGGGACTCTCAACCGAGGAGCTCGAGCAGCTCCGTCACGCGTGTCTCCGACTAGTTGAAAACATGACCGGTGCCACGGTCGCAGAGAGGAGCGCATGAGAAACGACGTGCAACCTTCGTCTACCGATGCCACCGCTGGTCACCTCACCGAGGGGTTGACGCGCGGGCAAACGATCGGGGTGGTCGCGGGGACCATGCTCGCCCTGCTGCTGGCCGCGCTCGACCAGACGATCGTCGGGACCGCCATGCCCCGCATCGTGGCCGAGTTGAACGGCCTCAATTACTACACCTGGGTCATCACCGCCTACCTGGTCGCCTCGACGATCATGGTGCCGATCGCGGGCAAGCTGGGCGACCTCTTTGGTCGCAAGCCATTCCTGCTCGCCGGCATGATCGGCTTTGTCGTCGCCTCGGCCCTGTGTGGCCAATCGCACGGCATGCTCGAGCTGGTCGTCTTCCGAACCATCCAGGGCGTCTTTGGTGGCATGCTGTTCGCCACTGTCTTCGCCGTGATCGGCGACCTGTTTCCGCCCACGCAGCGGGCCCGACTCGCCGGTCTGTTCGGCGCCGTCTTCGGTCTGTCGTCCATCGTTGGTCCGACGGCCGGGGGATACATCACGGACACCTGGGGCTGGCGCTGGGTCTTCTACGTCAACTTGCCGGTGGGCATCATCGCGGTCCTTCTGGTGCTCGCCACGATGCCGTTCGTGCGCTCATCGGCATCCTTGCGCGACATCGATTTCAAGGGTGCCGCGGCGTTGGTCGCCGGTCTCGTGCCGTTGATGATTGCGCTCTCGATCACGCGCGACCATGGGTGGACATCACCGGAAGTCCTGGGACTCCTCGGCATCGCGGCCGTGATGCTCGCCATTTTCTTCGTCCTCGAGATAAGGTCCGATCATCCGATCGTGCCCTTCGATCTCTTCAAGAACTCCACCTTCAGCGTTTCCATGATCGTCGGGTTTCTCTCGGGCTTCGGTATGTTCGGCACGATTGTCTTCGTGCCGCTCATCTATCAAGGCGTACTCGGCGTCACCGCCACCAACTCGGGCCAGCTGCTGACCCCGATGATGCTCGGCCTTATCGTCGCCAGCACGCTGGTCGGCCAGTTGATGGTGCGCGTTCGTCTCTACCGTTTCCTGGGGACCGCCGGCGTTGCCGTCATGCTGGTCGGCATGTGGCTGCTCTCGCAAGTGACGGTCGGCAGCTCGCGCCTCGAAGTCGTCCGCGACATCGTGATCGTGGGCGCCGGCCTGGGCTCAACCTTCCCGCTCTATCTCACCGCGGTCCAGAGCGCACTACCGCGGAATTTTCTCGGCGTAGCCTCGAGCCAGGTTCAGTTCTGGCGGCAGATCGGTGGAACGATCGGCACGGCCGTGCTCGGCTCCGTCCTCAGCCAGCGTCTGCCGGTCCACATCGGCGAGCAGGTGGCCGCCCTTCATCTACCGGCGCAGGCCGCGCGGCTGGTCAGTGGCGGTGGGAGCAGCCCCCAGACGCTGTTCGATCCGGCGCAGATCGCGGCCAGCCGCGCCAAAGCCGCGAGCGCGCTCGGATCGCAGGGCGTCGCGATCTTCGACCAGGTGCTCCATGCGGTGCGCGTCGCCCTGGCGTCGACGTTGCACGAGGTCTTCCTCTACGGCGGCGCCGTGCTGATCGTGGCGCTGGTCGCGTCGGTCTTCCTCAAGGACGTGCCCCTGCGCGCCCGGCAGCCGGCCGGCGAGGAAGACGCACCGGTCGTCGCCGCCTAACCCAAGGCGTCTCACTTGATGGTTGGGGGCGTGACCGCTATCCAGGTCGCACCACCGTCAGTCGAGCGGACCAGCTTGTCCGCCCCGACTTGGGACCAGATTGTCTTCGCGTCGACGTAGTTCCATGGAGCCAGGTCGAAGTCAAGGCCGTTCGCCAGCACCTGGCGCGTGGTCCATGTTTTCCCGCCGTCGTAGGTTTCACTGAGGTCGGGCCCGGTCGAGAGCAGCCAATGGCTGACGTCGAAGAAGAAGGCGCCACCCTGCTGTAGGCCGCCCGGCGTCCGGATCAGCTCCGTCCAGCGCTGGCCGCCGTCGTGGGTCGTCAGGATGTAGCTATGCGTCCATCCTTGGGTTGGTGCTTGGCGTAGCGGTTCGGGCACATAGCTGGGAGGTGGACCGGAGATCTGGAATTGCAGGAGGCCGTCGCGCGAGCCGAAGAAGATAGGCGACTCGAGATGGACATCGTTTGCCGCGGCCTCGGCCGGGAGCGGGAGTACGACCGGCGCCCAGGTCTGGCCGCCGTCCCGCGTTTCCCAGAACAGCGCCGAGGGAGACGTGAACGGGATGGCCTTTCCGTTGGCGTCCCATGCGTAGGTCTTCGATGCGTTGGCGGTCAACCATCCCGTTTTCGGGTCCGTGAAGGTCAGGTTGCTGCCCATGCTGTTGGCGTCGGACGGGATGGTCCCGACCGTCGTCCAGTGCATACCACCATCGACCGTGTGCTGCAGGATCGGCTTCGCCGGGCGGAGCTCAACACCGGAAATCCGCCAGGCCTCGAGTTGCGTCAATGAGAAGTCGGCGCCTCCCGGGTTTGACCAATCGATGGGCAGATCGACAAGGGACCAGTGGGCTCCCCCATCGCGCGTCCGGTAGGTGCGCGGCACCATGTTGGAGGAGCCGGGAGCGCCTGGGATCTTGCTGGGCGGCAGCGTGGACGGCACGTCTTCGACCAGGTCGCCGTCCTTCGTGTTCCAGAACTTCAACAACCCGATGCTCGATCCATCGGGGATTCGGAACTGCTCGTGCCAGGTCTTTCCACCGTCGGTCGTGTTCATCACGACGGTCGGACCATTGTGCACATACAGCTGGGCCACGATCCAAGCGGTGTCGGCCGAGACGAACTCCGCATCGACGATCGAGTAGCTCGCCGCCGGCGGGTGGAGGCCGCCTATGCCGAAAGGCAATCCGGCCGGCAGCACCATCTCGCCACGGGATATCCGCACGCCCACGGTGGCAACCCCGATGACCAGTGCCGCCAGGACGACGGCCGCCGTCTGCATGACCACGCGGCCGCGATGCGAAGCCGGTCGCGCCGGGTTGTCTGGGATCGCGCGCAGCACCCGAACCACGAGGTCGGGACTCGGCGCCTCGTAATCGGCGAGCACATCATTACGCACCGCGGATCGTGGTGAGGGTTTCATGTCGACTTCTCCTTGCTGGGATCGAATTCGAGTCGAAGGCGCCCGACGGCTCGATACAGGCGAGCGCGGGCGGCTCCGGTCGAGAGCCCCGCCACGGCCGCCACCTCCTCGAGCGGGAAATCGAGCCAGTAAAAGAGGTACAGAAGCAGCCGGTCCGACCGCGACAGACGCGCAATCGTCTGGCGCAAATCCGACGCGGTCATCGCCGCTTCATCGCTCCCCTGCGGTGGTCGGACCTGATCGAATCGAAGGACCGACCACCACCGCCCCCGTTGAAGAGAGCGACATTCGTTGGCGACAATCGTCAGGTACCAGGCTCGCAACCCGGCGCCCTCGTTGCGGAAGCTCGCGAACTTGTTCCACGCCTTGAGGGTGGCTTCCTGGACGGCATCCTCGGCCGCCATCCGCTGGCGCAGCATGGCGAAGGCGAGCCGGTAGGCTGGCTCAACGAGAGGTTTGATCAGATCGTCGAAGCCAGCGCGCTCCGCGGCCTTGCGGGCTTGGCTGAGCTGCTCGGCCGGCATGTCAGCGGCGAGCTCCTGGTGAACGATATGCGGGCTCCTTTTCAGCCGCGGCAGCGCTGTAGTGCTAACTGTATGACGCGCTAAGCCAGGCTCCAGTTACGTCGGGTGGACGCGTAACCTGCGGCCGGGCCTGCCGTTGCATTCGGGTGCGGACTCGGGAGGGCCGTTGACTTGCGCGTCAAGATGATCCTCCCGGCGCTAACCGAGGCGACCAGCCCCTTCTTCCGGCCGATCAAGTACTCGCTGTTTCCTCCGCTTGGGCTCGCAACGCTCGCCGGTTACCTCCCCGATGACGCTGACGTCTCTATCTGGGACGAGCACGTCGAGAAGGTCCCGCTCGATGACGAGCCGGACCTCGTCGTGATCCAGGTCTATATCACGTCGGCTCGTCGCGCCTACGAGATCGCGGACCGGTATCGCGCTCGCGGCGTGCGCGTCGCGCTCGGCGGTCTCCATATCACGTCCTTGCCGGAGGAAGCAACAGCCCACGCGGACACGATCTTCCTTGGACCGGGTGAGGACACATGGCCTCAGTTCCTCGCCGACCTGCGGGCTGGTCGGCCAGCTTCGCGCTACGCATCGCAACAGCGGACCCTATTCGGTGTTCCGCCGATCCGACGCGATTTGATCAAGCGAAGTAAATACCTCGTTCCTAACTCCATCGTGGTCTCACGAGGATGTCCACACGTCTGCGACTTCTGCTACAAGGTGGCCTTCTTCAGGGCGGGAAGCAGTACTATGTCCAGCCGGTCGACAGTGCGTTGGCGGAGATCGAGCGCCTTCCGGGACGCCACCTGTATTTCCTGGACGACCATCTCTTCGGAAGTCCGCCCTTCGCTGAAGCGCTCTTCGACGGCATGCGCGGAATGGGCAGGCTGTGGCAGGCCGCCGGCACCGTCAAGGCAGTGCTGGAACAACCTCGGCTGCTCGAGAAAGCCGTGGCGGCCGGACTGCGGAGCCTGTTCGTCGGCTTCGAGACCGTCAATGCGGCCAACCTCAGGGATCAGCGTAAGTACCAGAATGTCGGACGGGATTATGACGCCGCGATTCGCCGGCTCCACGACCTCGGGGTGATGGTGAATGGCAGCTTCGTTTTCGGAATGGACTATGACGGGGCGGATGTCTTCGATCGCACTGTCGAGTGGGCCATCTCGAACGGCATCGAGACCGCCACCTTTCACATCCTGACGCCTTACCCTGACACCGCGCTCTACGCGCGGATGGAGTCTGAGGGACGGCTGCTACATCGCGACTGGGATCTCTACGACACGCGCCACGTCGTCTTTCGCCCGGCGACCCTGCAACCGGCGGAGCTCGAGCGCGGGTACTGGCGAGCCTATCGAGACTTCTATCGTTGGGGCTCGATCTGGCGGGGGGCATCGACTAAAGCGGCGCCCAGGGATCGGCTCAGGCACGTGGCTTACTCGGCCGGTTGGAAGAAGTTCGAACCGTTTTGGGGCGCCGCGATCCGCGCCGGTCGCGTTCTCCATGCGTTGCCGTTGCTCGAGCACATTCTCGAAGGGTTTGGCCGCCATCGGGTCGAACCGGCGGCGACCCGGCAGGCCCCGATTAGATTCCCGTATCAATCGGTTCGCTGGGGATCCGACCGGTGACGAGGTCAGCCAGGAAGTCGCCGAGCCGGTGGGGCGCGAACTCATCGTTTGACGCCTGGACTTCACCGATCGTCCACCACCGGTCTTCGCCCATGAAGGTCCGCTCGAAAACATCCCAACCGCTGACATCGACCTCGTGCTGTTCGACGCGAACGAGGTAGAAGCACTCCCGTTGACGTATCGGTTGGCCCGAGTGAGGCATCGGAAATACGTGATCTCGCACCCAGATCAGGGGACCGATCTCTGCGGCTTTAAGCCCGCATTCTTCGGCGAGTTCCCGCTGCAGGGCGGCGGTCGCGGATTCGCCGGAGGCGACGCCGCCCCCAGGCGTGATCCAGAAATATCGCGACCGGGTCTGGTCGGGGAACGCTTTGAAGAGCAGGACGCGATTGTGGCGATCCAGGACGACGGCCCGGACCGCCTCCCGAATTGGGACATCGTTGGCCCGACGATTCGGGGTCTCCACGAGCAGGAGCTTAGCGGGCATAATCCCGAAACGAGTGGCTGACGCTGATGTGATCGTGGTGGGGGCAGGCCTCGCCGGGCTGGTCGCGACCGCCGAACTCGTCGACGCGGGTCGCCGCGTCATTCTGCTCGAGCAGGAACCGCAGCCGTGGTTGGGTGGCCAGGCGTTCTGGTCTTTTGGTGGTCTGTTCTTTATCAACTCTCCAGAGCAGCGGCGGCTCGGCGTGCGCGATTCGCACGAGCTGGCAACCAAGGACTGGATGGCCACCGCCGGGTTCGACCGGCAGGAAGACCACTGGCCGAGGAAATGGGCCGAAGCCTACCTCGCGTTTGCCGCTGGTGAGAAACGGTCGTGGTTACACGCACAGGGTGTTCGATTTTTCCCGGTGGTTGGCTGGGCGGAGCGGCGTGCCCAAGCAACAGCCGGTCCCGGGAATTCTGTCCCACGCTTTCATATCACCTGGGGCACCGGCCCCGGTGTTGTCGCGCCCTTCGAGCGGCGCGTGCGCGACGCCGTCGCTCGCGGTCGGGTCGTCTTGAAGTTTCGGCATCGAGCCGACGCCCTAACCACACACGGCGGCACAGTCGAAGGTGTGTCTGGTGCGGTCATCGACGCGAGTTCGGTAGAGCGGGGGAGACCAAGCTCGCGGATTGCGATCGGAGAGTTCGAACTCCACGCCCAGGCCGTGATCGTGACGTCGGGCGGCATCGGCGGCAACCACGAGCTGGTTCGCGCGGCCTGGCCTGCGCGTTTGGGGAATCCGCCCCGGGAGATGCTGACCGGCGTGCCGGCCCACGTCGACGGCCGCATGCTCGCGATCACAGAGGCCGCTGGTGGATCGGTCATCAATCGCGATCGCATGTGGCACTACGTCGAGGGTATCCAGAACTGGAACCCAATCTGGCCCGGGCATGGCATTCGGATCCTGCCAGGACCGTCGTCGATGTGGTTCGATGCCCTCGGCAATCGCCTGCCGGCGCCCCTGTTTCCTGGCTTCGACACGTTGGGGACACTGGCCCACCTGCGAGCGACCGGCTACGACTATTCCTGGTTCGTGCTGACGCAGCGCATCATCAAGCGGGAATTCGCGCTCTCCGGTTCGGAGCAAAATCCCGACCTGACCACCAAGGACATCGGACTCCTCCTGCAACGGGTCATTTCGAAGTCCGGACCGGCGCCGGTTGAGGCGTTCAAACAACACGGCGCTGACTTCGTCGTGGCCAACAGCATTGGCGACCTGGTTCGCGGCATGAACGCCATGACGGACGAGCCGCTCCTCGACCCGGCCAGGCTGGAGCGTCAGATCGCCGCTCGCGACGACGCCATGGCCGGTGCCCCGCCGCAGGACCCACAGATTCAGGCGATTCGAGCGGCGCGGCATTACATCGGCGACCGGTTGATTCGCGTCGCTCCGCCCCATCGACTGCTCGATCCGACCGCCAGGCCGATGATCGCCGTGCGTCTGCACATCCTGACTCGCAAGACGCTCGGTGGCCTCCAGACGGACCTGTCGGGCCGCGTCCTCAGATCCGCCGGAGAGCCGGTTCCTGGCCTCTACGCTGCCGGGGAAGTCGCTGGCTTTGGCGGAGGGGGAATGCACGGATACCGATCGCTCGAGGGCACCTTTCTTGGCGGCTGCCTCTTTTCGGGACGTACCGCCGGGCGCGCGGCCGCAGCCATCCTTGCTTAGGGCTTGAGATACGATTCCGCGGTGGCCACCACCGTGCTATCGGCATATCCTGGGGATGGCTTCGAGCCTCGGCTTATCGAGCGCTTTGTGACCCTTCGCAACAAGCGTGTCCTGGAGATTGGCTGCGGAGACGGACGACTGACGTTTCAGTACGCGCCGCGCGCGTCGTCGGTCCTCGCCATCGATCCCGATCGACCCAGTATTGACGAGGCGCTTTTTCAACAGCGTGCCGGTGGCGCGTCCAACATCGACTTTCGCCTGGGCTCGATCGAGCGCCTGCCGAAGCAGGGTGCGCCGTTTGATGTGGCTTTGTTTAGCTGGTCGCTTTGATGAATCGCGCTCAGGGGCATGGTCTATGCCCTCCGGCGAGCGGGTAGCTACCTCCGACGCGGAGGCACACTCATTAGCATTCGACCGCATCGCACCTGGCGGCCGACAATTGCCATCGTCTCTGGCACGGGCCGCGTGCCTGTTGCGACGCTGCTCAACACGGCCTTCGAAGTCAACCTGGGCGCAGCCGAATCGGCTCTCGAACGGGTTGTCGATGAAGGCTCGTTTGCCTTAGCCGGCGTCCGGTCTGCCCGGTACCGGACCTATCTTTCCCGTCCTTCTCAGGTGCGGACCTACCTCGAGTTGATCAACCCGCCACGGCCCCGGTTTCCTCGAGGTGGCCGTGCCAGGCTTGACGCGATGTGGGACTCGGCGCCCCGAGGCGCTCGCATCGAAGTTACGGAGTCGCTCGCGGTGAACGCTCTGCGTCGCCGCTAGGAGCAGGGAGGATGGCCTTGCCAATGCCGATGGTCAGACGGATCGATTTCGGGTACTTCGTCCGACCCGCGCAAGAAACCGGCACCGACAAGCCTCGGGTGGAGGGCGTGCTCGGCTACGTGATCGAGCATCCTGCCGGCTTGCTCCTGTTCGATACCGGCCTGGGAGAGGGGGACGCCGAGGTCGATGCGCATTACCGACCGGTGCGCCGTCCACTGCCGGACGCGATGCGCGCGGCCGGGCTTGCGCTGGATGACGTTCGCTGGGTGGCCAACTGTCATCTGCATTTCGATCATTGCGGCGGCAATCCGGCGCTCGTCGGCCGTCCGATCTTCGTTCAGTCGCGAGAACTGCAACAGGCTCGCACAGCCCCGGACTACACGATGCCCCACCTCATTGACTTCGGCGGCGCCGACTACCGGCAGCTCGACGGCGAGACGGAGATCTTGCCGGGCGTTCTCCTGATCCCGACGCCAGGGCATACCGATGGCCACCAGGCGATCGCGGTTCGGGCCAGTGACGGCACGGTGATTCTCGCTGGCCAGGCATACAACACGGCGTTCGACTATGCGGCCGACCAGCTGGCCTGGCGCGCGCGTCAGGAGGGGCGCGTCGTAGATCCCGCGCTAAGCTACCGGCCCTGGATCGAGCGGCTTCAACAGCTCGATCCGTCTCGGATCGTGTTTGCCCACGATTACGCCGTATGGGAGCCGGCGACCGGTCGGTTGACAGAGAGGTAGGCATCCTTCGCCAGCCCGACCCTCGTCGATTTCTTGGCGGCAGTAATTAGAGGACCAGCGCCATCGGGCTCTGCAGCAGGCGCTTGACCTCCTGCAGGAACTCGGCGGCCGTCACCCCGTAGAAGACCCGATGGTCGACTGAGAGTGTGACCCGCATCCGCTTACCTGGCACCACCAGGCCGTCCTTGACGACGGCTTTGTCCTCGATCGAACCGACCGCGAGGATGGCTGAGTCGGGAGGGTTGATGATGGCGGTGAACTGGTCGACGTCGTACATGCCGAGATTCGAAATGGTGAAGGTGTTGCCGACATAATCCTGCGCCGCGGCCTTGTTCGTGCGGGCCCGTTCGATCAGCTGCTTGGACTCCGTGGAGATCTCTTTCAGCGATTTCTGATCGGTGTTGCGCAGCACCGGCACGATCAGGCGATCGGCAAGGCCGACGGCAATCCCGATGTTGATATCGGGTTTGCGCTCGATGTGGCCATCGGCCCAGGAGGCGTTGATCTCGGGGAACTTGGTCAGCGCCAGGGCCACTGCCTTGACGATCAGGTCGTTGATGCTGATCGACTCTGGCTTGTCGACCGCCTCGTTGAACATCTGACGGAGGCGGACGGCGTCGTCCATCGCGATCTCCGATGTCACGTAGAAATGCGGGGCGGAGAACTTGCTCTGTACCAGCCGCATCGCGACGGTCGACTGGAGCTTCGTCAACTCGACGACCTCGACCTCGCCGGTTGGACGTGCCGTCGGCTGCCGCTCGATCTCCCTCCCCCGCTCGCGGGGGAGGGTCGGGGTGGGGGCGGCCGGGCGCTGAGCGGCGGATTCGACATCTTCTTTGGTGATTCGCCCGCCGGGGCCGGTGCCCTGGATGCGGCTCAGGTCGACGCCCTGTTCTTCGGCGAGGCGCCGGGCGACCGGGGAGACCCGCTGGCGCTCGCCATCCTCTTGCTCGGTCGGGCGGCGAATGACGTTGAGGGCGGCCTGCGCCGCCGCCCCGACTTCGGTTCGGTCGTCCGGTCCGCCGTGCGGGTACTGTTCACCGCCGGCGTCGGCGGCCACCTGGGCGGTGGCGGCCACGGCTTGATCTCCCTGCGCCACTGGCGCGCTGGCTTGTGCCTTTGGCGCCTCCGCGGCGGCCGGCGCCTGGCCCTGCGGCGCCGCGTTCGGGGTCGAGGGTGTCGAGGCGCCATCGCCGATCTGGGCAATGACCGCACCGATCGGCGCGCTTTCGCCCTCGGCGACCACAATCTTGCTCAGCTTTCCCGAGGCGTACGCCTCGACCTCGATGTTGGCCTTGTCGCTCTCGATCTCGACCAGCGGATCACCCTTCTTGACGTCCTCGCCCTCTTTCTTGAGCCAGCGCAGGATCTTTCCGGTCTCCATGGAGTCCGACAGTCGCGGCATCTGAACGTCGGCCATGGGTTAGTTCTTGCCCAGCAGCGCTCTGGCGGTGACGATCACGTCGGCCTTGCCGGGGAAGGCGATCTTCTCCAGCCGCTTGTTGTACGGCGCCGGCACCTCGGCGGCGCCAATCCGCGCGACCGGCGCATCGAGGTAGTCGAACGCCTCCTCGTAGACGCGGGATGCAATTTCCGAACCCACGCCATAGGAACGCCAGCCCTCCTCGACGGTGATCAACCGGCTGGTTTTCTTGACCGATGCAATGACCGGCGTCATGTCGAGCGGCCGCAGGGCCCGCATGTCGACAACCTCGGCGCTGATGCCTTCCTTCTCGAGTTCGGCGGCCGCGTCCATGGCGACGATCAGCATTCGCGAGTGGGCGCAGATAGTGATCTGCTCGCCCGGGCGCTTCACCTCGTTCTTGTCGAGCGGCACCAGGTGCTCCCCATCCGGAACTTCGCCCTTGAGCGCGTAGGTGCCTTCGTTCTCGATGAACATCACCGGGTTGTCGTCGCGGATCGCGGACTTGAGCAAGCCCTTGGCGTCCGCCGGCGTCCCCGGGGCGACGACCTTGAGGCCGGGCACGTGGGCAAACCAGTTCTCATGACTGTGTGAGTGCTGCGCCCCCAGTTGGTGGCCGCCGCCGCCGGGGGTGCGGATCACGAGCGGAACCTTGGTGCCGCCGCCGAACATGTACCGAATGTGGGCGGCGGCGTTGACCACCTGGTCCATCGCCACCATGATGAAGTTGACCGTCATCATCTCGGCCACCGGCCGCAAGCCGGACATGGCGGCGCCGATCGCCGTGCCGATGATGATCTCCTCGGCGATCGGCGTGTCGAGCACGCGTTTCTCGCCGAACTCCTTCAGCAAGCCGCGCGTCACTTTGAAGGAGCCATCGTAGAGGCCGATGTCCTCACCCAGCAGGAACACCGACTTGTCCCGATTCATCTCCTCGCGGAGGGCCTGGTTGAGGGCGTCACGCATGGCTAGGACGGCCATCAGCTCGCCACCTCGTCGGCGTAGACGTCGCGATAGAGGTCCTTGGGATCAGGATCGGGACTCTCCTCGGCGAACTTCACGGCCTCCTCGACCCGGGCGGAGACCTCCTCGTCGATCTCCTGGAGCTGCTGGTCGTCGAGCATCTTCTGCTTTTTCAGGTAGTCGCCGAGGCTGAGGATGGCGTCGCGCGCCTGCCATTCCTTGATCTCGTCCTTCCCGCGGTACGTGTCGGGGTCGGACATGGAGTGGCCACGATAGCGGTAGGTCACGCATTCGAGCAGGCTGGGCTCGTGCTTCTCGCGCGCCTGCGCCACCAGCTGATCCGTGATCCGGCGCACCGCCAGCACG
>Ga0070698_100006215_pt1 | contig 13001 bp, 9 predicted proteins | sample KBSK1502metaG_FD_65477 | JGI IMG/M metagenome (GOLD analysis project Ga0070698, IMG submission 65477) | Corn, switchgrass and miscanthus rhizosphere microbial communities from Kellogg Biological Station, Michigan, USA - KBS K1-50-2 metaG | ecosystem: Host-associated > Plants > Roots >... | reverse complement strand
CCGTGGCCCAGGACTCCAACATCAGTTGCAACCACGGCATCACCGGCGGCTCCGCCGTGATCAACGGGCAGACACAGTCCGAAGCCGAGTTCCTGGCGCCGCTGATCGCCACCGGCGCCCTGCCGCTGACGCTCCAGAACATCGACCAGAACACCGTGAGCGCCACGCTGGGCTCGGACTCGCTGCGCGCCGGCCTGATCGCCGGCATCCTCGGCCTGGCCGCCACCTTCGTGTACGTGCTGCTGTTCTACCGGGGCCTGGGGCTGGTGATCTGGGGTGGCCTGGCGATCGCCGCTGCCCTGAACGTCGGCATCGTCCTGCTCATGGGCAAGCTGATCGGCTTCACGCTCACGCTGGCCGGCATCGCCGGCCTGATCGTCGCCATCGGCATCTCGGCCGACTCCTACGTGGTGTTCTTCGAACGGCTCAAAGACGAGGTGCGCGAGGGCCGGACCCTGCGCACCTCCGTCGACCGCGGCTGGGCCCGGTCGTTCCACACCCTGGTGTCGGCCAACACCGTGTCGTTCGCCGCGGCGGTGGTGCTGTACATCTTCGCCATCGGCCCGGTCCGCGGGTTCGCGTTCACCCTCGGCCTGGCAACGCTCATCGACTTCTTCGCCGTCTGGTGCTATGGCCGGCCGGCGGTGAGCCTGCTCACCCGGACGCGGCTGTTCCAGGAGGGACGGTTCGTGGGCATCCGGGCCGCTGTCTAGGATTTCGAACGAGGAGGAGTCCACCCCCGTGTCCATCGCCAGTCGCCTGTACCACGGCGAGATCAGCTTCGACTTCGTCGGCCGATGGCGGACGTGGTTCCTGATCTCTGGCGTGGCCATGCTGATCTCACTGATCGCCCTGTTCATCCCAGGCCTCAACTTCGGCATCGACTTCAAGGGCGGCGGCACCTTCAGCGTCCAGCCGACCCACGCCGTCACCCAGGCACAGGTCACCAACGCGCTCGGCCCGGTCGCCAAGGTCGTCCAGATCGCCAACCAGCCGGGCAAGCCGACGCAGGTCCAGGTGGAGACCGCCTCGCTGACCTCCGACCAGATCGCCAAGGTGCGCGCCGACCTCGCCAGGGTCACCGGCACGCAGCCCTCCCAGGTGTCGAACTCCGTGGTCGGCTCGACCTGGGGCACCACCGTCACCCGCAAGGCGCTGATCGCCTTGGTCGTGTTCCTGGCGGTGATCGTCGCTTATGTCTCGCTGCGGTTCGACTTCAAGATGTCGGTGTCCGCGCTGATCGCCCTGATCCACGACCTGCTGATCACCGCGGGCGTCTACGCCCTGGCACGCTTCGAGGTCACGCCCGCCACCGTGATCGGCCTGCTGACCATCCTCGGCTACTCGCTCTACGACACCGTGGTGGTGTTCGACAAGGTCAGAGAGAACACCGGTGAGCTGAGCTCGATGTCGCGGCTGACCTACTCCGAGGCGGCCAACCGCGCCGTCAACCAGACCCTGGTCCGGTCCCTCAACACCTCGCTGACCTCGCTGCTGCCGATCGGCGCGCTGCTGATCGTCGGCGCGGTGCTGCTCGGCGCCGAGACGATCAAGGACCTGTCCCTGGCGCTGTTCGTCGGTATCGCCGCCGGGACCTACTCGTCGATCTTCATCGCCACGCCGTTCCTGGTCCGGTGGAAGGAGGCCGAGCCACGAAACCGCCAGCTCACCGCCCGTGTGGCCAGGCTGGCGGCCGCCGGCGCCGCCGACGAGGCACCGGCGCGTGCCGGTCAGGTGGCCTCGCGCGGGTCGCGCAAGCCGCTGGAGGCCCCCGCCGAGACGGCCGAGCGTCGCCGCAGGGCTTCCGGCGGCCGCAAGCCGCGGGAAGAGACACCCGTTCTCGAGGCGGACACACCCAACGGCCTGCACCTCGAGGAGGACGCGGAGATCGAGGAGGTCGAGGAGCCGGCGCGCGCCGCGGCACCTGCCCCGCGCCAGCCGCAGAAGCCACGTCCAGCCCAGCAACGCCGCAAGTCCTCCGGCCGGCAGCCATCACGCTCGGCGAAGCGGCGCCGTCGCTGAAGGAGAGCGAACGACCGTGCCTATCGACACCGACCGCCTGCGCGCCCTGATCCGTGACGTCCCGGACTTCCCGCAGAAGGGCGTCGTCTTCAAGGACATCACCCCGCTGCTGGCGAACCAGGTCGCCTTCTCGTCGGTGATCGACGAGACGGTCGTCCACTTCGGACGCGGCAACGTCGACCGCGTGGTCGGCATCGAGGCCAGGGGGTTCATCCTGGCCTCGCCGGTGGCCTACCACTTCGGAGCCGGCTTCGTGCCGGTGCGCAAGGCGGGCAAGCTGCCCGCCGCGGTGGAGTCGGAGGAGTACAGCCTCGAGTACGGCACCAACACGCTCGAGATCCACGCCGACGCGATCTCCCCGGGCCAGCGCGTGCTGATCGTCGACGACGTGCTGGCCACCGGCGGCACCGCGCGCGCCTCGGCTCGCTTGGTGGAACGGCTCGGCGGCAAGGTGGTCGGCATCGCCACCCTGATCGAGCTCGGCTTCCTCGGTGGCCGCGACCTGATCGAAGGCTACGAATTCTTCAGCCTGATCCGCTACTGAGTACAGCCGATCTCCGGGCATCCAGGCGCCGTTTTGCAGCGTTCGCGGCAGGACGTGGGGTAACTTGGTCTTCTCATCGTAGGTTTGCCCCGCGGACGGCGATGCGGGGTTTGAGGGGAATGCGTGGTGGGCCGATGGCGCAGCAGCATGGGGCGGCGGTCCCCGACGGGCTGGCGGTTGCGAGCGAGCCCGGCTCCGCTGAGCCATCCACCAGCCAGGACGGCGCTCCCGAGGACTCCACCGACGGGCTTGCGGTAAGCCTGCTCCGCCCATACGACGCGGAGTCACCACCCGAGCCAGACGTCGAGCTGCTGCTCCGCAGGATGAAGCACCGCAACCCCCGCGCCGACCTGGTGCTGGTCCGCCGCGCCTACGAGGTCGCCAACGAGAAGCACACCGGTCAGTCCCGCAAGTCCGGCCTGCCCTACATCGCCCATCCGCTGGGCGTGGCGGTGATCGTGGCCGACCTCGGGCTGGACGCGACCTCGATCATCGCGGCGCTGCTCCACGACGTGGTCGAGGACACTGCCATGACCGTGGCCGAGGTCGAGGCGCAGTTCGGGCCAGAGGTGGGCAAGATCACCGACGGGCTCACCAAGCTGGACCGGATCGGGTTCGAGACCCGTGAGGCGGCCCAGGCCGAGACCATCCGCAAGATGGTCATCGCCATGGCCCGCGACATCCGCGTGCTGCTGATCAAGCTGGCCGACCGGCTCAACAACATGCGCGACATCGGCTACCTGCCACGCGAGAAGCAGGAGCGCAAGGCGCGCGAGACGCTGGAGATCTACGCGCCGCTGGCCAACCGGCTGGGCATGCACCAGGTCAAGTGGGAACTGGAGGACCTGGCCTTCGCCGCGCTGTACCCCAAGCGCTACGAAGAGATCGTGCGCATGACCACCGAGCGCCAGCCGGAGCGCGAGAAGTACCTGGCCAAGGTGATCGACCAGGTCAATGCCCAGCTCAAGTCCTTGAAGATCCGCGCGGAGATCACCGGCCGGCCGAAGCACTACTACTCGATCTACGAGAAGATGGTGCTGCGCGGCAAGGAATTCTCCGACATCTTCGACCTCGTCGGCGTGCGCGTCCTCACCGATTCGATCAAGGACTGCTACGCCGCGCTCGGGCAGGTCCACGCGCTCTGGAAGCCGGTACCAGGGCGCTTCAAGGACTACATCGCCATGCCCAAGTTCAACCTGTACCAGAGCTTGCACACCACGGTGGTCGGCCCGGAGGGCAAGCCGCTGGAGATCCAGATCCGCACCAAGGCGATGCACCAGACCGCCGACTATGGCATCGCCGCCCACTGGCGCTACAAGTCGCGCGACGGCAGGGGCGGGGTCACCACCGAGCAGGAGATGGGCTGGTTACGGCAGCTCATCGACTGGCAGCGGGAGTTGTCGGACCCCAAGGACTTCATCGACAACCTCAAGACCGACCTCTACGTCGACGAGGTGTTCGTCTTCACGCCCAAGGGCGACGTCTTCCAGCTCCCGGCGGGCGCGACCCCGATCGACTTCGCCTACGCCGTGCACACCGAGGTCGGCCACCGCTGCGTGGGCGCGCGGGTCAACAAGCGGCTCGTGCCGCTGGAGTACGCGCTCCAGAACGGCGAGACGGTGGAGATCTTCACCTCCAAGGCGCCAGACGCCGGGCCGTCGCGGGACTGGCTGGCGATCGTCAAGACACCACGGGCGCGCAACAAGATCCGCCAGTGGTTCTCCAAGGAGCGGCGCGAGGACGCCATCGAGGCCGGCAAGGAGTCGCTGGTCCGCGCCATGCGCAAGGCCGGCCTGCCGCTGCAGCGGCTGACCCAGGGCGGCGCGCTGGCGGCGCTGGCCTCGGAGATGCGCTTCCCGACGCTGGACGCCCTCTACGCGGCGGTCGGGTCGAGCCAGGTCACCGCCACCAGCGTGGTCAACCGCCTCCAGGCCAACCTCGGCGAGGAGGAGCAGGAAGACGACGACCTACCCCTGCACCGCGCCATCCGGCCGGCGCGCTCGCTGCCGGCGAGCCGGGGGGTGCTGGTCAAGGGGGTCGACGACGTCTGGGTCAAGCTCGCCCGATGTTGCACCCCGGTGCCGCGTGACCCGATCATCGGGTTCGTCACCCGCGGCCATGGCGTCAGCGTCCACCGCTCCGACTGTCCCAACGCCGCCGACCTGCAGCGCCACCCCAACCGGATGATCGACGTGGCCTGGGACAGCTCCGGCCCGTCGGTGTTCGCGGTCACCATCCAGGTGGAGGCGCTGGACCGCACCAAGCTGCTGCGCGACACCACCGAGGTCCTCTCGGACCACCACGTCAACATCGTGTCGGCCACCGTGGCCACCGGGCGCGACCGGATCGCCACCCTGCGCTTCACGTTCGAGCTGGCCGACATCTCCCACCTCGCCCACGTGCTGGCCGCGGTCAAGCGCGTCGACGGCGTCTACGACGCCTTCCGGGTCGTGCCGCAGGGCACCGGCTCCGAGGAGGAATAGCGGGATGCCCGATCCGTTGCGGCCGACCATGGGGCAGGCGCCCTTGGGAGGCCGTGGGGGGAACTCGCTCCCCCCACATGGATCGGGGCGGCGCGTGGGATCGGCCGCCGCCTCGTTGCAGCTCGCCCGGTGAGAGCGGTCGTCTACCGGGTCGCCTGGGCCCGGGTCCTCGTCGACCAGGAGGTCGTGGGCGAGATCGGCGCGGGCCTGCTCGTGCTGGTCGGGGTCGACCACGACGACGGGCCGATCCAGGCCACATGGCTGGCCGACAAGGTCGCCACGCTGCGGGTGTTCGAGGACGCCGAGGGCAAGATGAACCGCTCGCTGGTCGAGGCCGGCGGCGGCGCCCTGGTGGTGAGCCAGTTCACGTTGTACGGGGACGCGCGCAGGGGGCGCAGGCCCTCGTTCGTGGCGGCGGCCCGTCCCGAGCGTGCCGCGCCACTGGTCGCGGCGGTCGCCGAGCGGCTGGCCGCGGCCGGCGTCAAGACCGCCAGCGGCCGTTTCGGCGCAGAGATGACCATCGAGTCCGCCGGCGACGGACCGGTCACCATCCTGCTCGACAGCGCGCGTTCCTTCTGAGGCGGTGCGGCCTGGGCGTCGACGCGGTTGGCGGCTGGGAGGACCAGGAGCGCGTAGCTGGTCATGCTGGTGGCCCGCGGGCCGGGATGACTAGGAGACCTTGACGGTCAGCTTCTCGATCCACACCGCCTGGGTTGGGGAGTCGCCGTTCTGGCCGCCGAGCGGCACCTGGCTGATCTTGTCGACCACCGACTGGCCGGAGACGACCTTCCCGAAGACCGCGTAGGCGCCCTTCCAGCCGGCGTTGTTGTTGTCGGTGGTGTTGATGAAGAACTGGCTGCCCGCCGAGTTCGGCGCGGAGGCCTTGGCCATCGCGACCGTGTACTTGGTGTAGGCCTTCCCCTTGGCCGGCTCGTCCTTGATGTGGTAGCCGGGGCCTCCCTGGCCCGTGCCCTGCGGGTCGCCGCCCTGGATCACGCCGATGTTGTTGCCGCCAGGCAGGATCCGGTGGAACCAGGTGGAGTCGTAGAAGCCCTTCCGCGCCAAAGAGATGAAGTTGGCGGCGGCGATCGGCGCGCTGGAGGGATCCATCCGGACGCTGAAGGAGCCGCACGAGGTCTGGAACGTCGCCGTGTAGGTGCGCGCCGGGTCCAGCCGCGTGGTGGGCGGGGACTTGGCGGTCGGGTGCGCGTGCCTGGCCGGCAGCTTGCCGCCGCACGCCACCGTTTCAGGCGCCGACGGCGCGTCGATGCGGGCGCCGGTGGGCGCCACGGTCGTCACGGGGGGCGCGCTGGTGGTCGCCGGGGCCGCCGACGGCTTGGACGCCGGCCGGTTGGCCAGCAGGACCCCGCCGCCGATCGCGGCGACGACGATGACGAGCCCGAGCGTCCCGTACGTGAGCAGGGCGCGGCGTCGCCGGATCTGGCGGCGTTCCTGGTCGCGCCTGGCCCTGAGCCTGGCCAGCTCCCGTTGACGTGTCTTGCTCGGCATCGGTGGTCCCTCCAGCGGACGGTACGGCAAGGATCGCGCAGCACACGCCAGGAGCGCGCCGATCCGTGTGGGTTGGAGTCTAAAGCCTGGCGCGCGAAATTGGACAGGCGCCGCCGGGGCTGTGGAAAACGAAGTGGGCCCTGCAAGCGCTTCCGCTAGACTCGCGGCTGAACAGCCGCACCCTCTCCGGAACCGATAGCCCCATGTTGATCGCCGAATTTCCCGCCGGCAGCTTTCAGACCAACTGCTACCTGCTGGCCACCGGCCCGGGCTCCGAGGCACTGGTCGTCGACCCGGGCCAGGACGCCCTGCCCGGGATCGAGGAGCTGTGCGGTCGCCACCGCCTCCAGCCGGTGGCCGCGCTGCTCACCCACGGCCACCTGGACCACACGTGGAGCGTGGCGCCACTGGCCGGCGCCCACGGTATCCCCGCCTACGTGCACCCGGCGGACCGGCACCTGCTGAGCGACCCGCTGGCCGCGCTGGGGCCTGGGCTGGACGCCGTCTTCGGCCCGCTGCGGTTCCAGGAGCCGGACGAGGTCCGCGAGCTGACCGACGGCCAGGTCATCGAGCTGGCTGGACTGTCGCTCACCGTGGACCACACCCCCGGCCACACGCCCGGCCACGTCACCTTCCGCACGCCCGGGACGCTGCTGGCCGGCGACCTGGTCTTCGCCGGCTCGATCGGGCGCGTGGACCTGCCGGGCGGCTCCATGCCGCAGATGCTCGCCTCGCTGGCCAACCGGTTCCTGACGCTGCCCGACGAAACCGAGGTGCTGCCAGGCCACGGCGAGCACACCACCGTGGGACGCGAGCGCGCCACCAACCCCTTCCTGGCCGGCCTGGTCGCCGGTGACCGGCGATGAGCGGCGCAGCGGTCGGGGAACCCCCGGAGCGGTCCCGGGAACCTTTGGGCTGTGCCCCGGTGGACGCCGGGGGTGCCCCGATGCATAGCCGCTTCGAGGGGCCCAAGGGCACCTTCGACTACCTGCCCCCGCTGGCGGACGTTCGGGCCAGGGTCGAGCTGACCATGCTGGAGCAGGCCCGCCTGGCGGGCTACCAGCGCATGGAGACGCCGGTCTTCGAGGAGACGGGACTGTTCGCCCGGGGAGTCGGCCAGTCCACCGACGTCGTCCAGAAGGAGATGTACACCTTCACCGACAAGGGCGGGCGGTCGGTCACCTTGCGGCCAGAGCTCACCGCCGGCGCGGTGCGGGCGCTGATCGAGCACGGGCGGCTCGGCGGCGGGCTGGTGAAGGTCGCCTTCAGCGGGCCGGGCTTCCGCTACGAGCGGCCCCAGGCAGGCCGGCAGCGGCAGTTCCACCAGGTCGACATCGAGGCGATCGGCAGCGCCGACCCGGCGCTGGACGCCGACGTGATCCTGGTCGGGCACGAGGTCTTCCGGACGCTCGGGATCGCGGTGACACTGCTGCTCACCAGCCTGGGCGACGCCGAATGCCGCCCGGTCTACCGCCAGCGGCTGCTCGAGTACCTGCGCGGCCTGGGGGACAAGCTGCCGAGCGAGATCCGCGCCAGGGCAGAGCAGAACCCGCTGCGGGTCCTCGACATGAAGGACCCGTACGTGCAGGAGCTGACGGCGGACGCGCCGCTGATGCGTGACTCGCTCTGCAAGGCCTGCAGGGAGCACGACGACACCGTGCGGTACCTGCTCGGCGAGGCTGGCGTGGGCTGGACCGAGGCGCCGCGGCTGGTCCGCGGCCTCGACTACTACATGCGCACCACCTTCGAGTGGCAGGCGGAGGCGCTGGACGCCGCCCAGAACGCGCTCGGCGGCGGCGGCCGCTACGACGGCCTGTCCGAGCTGGTCGGCGGGCCGCCCGCCCCGGGCGTCGGCTGGGCGCTGGGGCTGGACCGAACCGTCCTGGCGCTGGAGCGCGCCGGCGCCCTGCCCGAGGCGCCCCCGCAGCTCCAGGCGCTGGTGCTGCCGCTCACCCCGGCCGCGCAGGGCACCGCGGTGAAGCTCGTCCGAGACCTGCGGCGCGCCGGCGTGGCCGCGGACCAGCCGTACGCCGACCGTACCCTGCGCGGCCACATGAAGGCCGCCGCCAAGGCAGGCGCCCTCGCCGTCGTCCTGCTCGGCGAGGAGGAGCTGGCGGACGGCCAGGCGAGCGTGCGGGACATGGCCGCCAGGGACCAGGTCCGCGTCCCCCTGGACTCCGTGGTCCCCACGGTCGCCCGCATCGCCGCCACCGCGGGGGACCTCGCGCCTGGAGGCCGCGAAGGCGGCGCCCCGGGGAGACCGGGCTCGGCCGGCCCTCCCGGCGCCGGCGGCGCCGCGGTGGGCATCGACCCTTCGGACACCGACGACCAAGGAGCTGCTCCGTGATCCGCCCCATGCTCGGCTCGATGCGCTCCCACGCTTGTGGCACGCTGCGCGCCGCCGACGCTGGTGCCGAGGTCCGGCTGGCCGGCTGGACCGCCCGGCGCCGCGACCACGGCGGGGTGGTCTTCCTCGACCTGCGCGACGCCTCCGGGGCCGTCCAGGTGGTCGTGCATCCCGACCAGGCGCCGCAGGCGGCCGCGGCGGCGCACGCCGTCCGCCTCGAGGACTGCCTGCGCGTGACCGGGACGGTCGCGACCCGCCCTCCGGGCAACGAGAACCCCGATCTGCCGACCGGCGCGATCGAGGTCATCGCCAGCGACCTCGAGGTGCTGGCGCCGTCGGCGACCCCGCCCTTCCCGATCGAGGACCGGAGCGAGGCCGACGAGCTGCTGCGGCTCCAGTACCGCTACCTGGACCTTCGGCGCCCGTCCGCGCAGCGCATGCTGCGGCTCCGCGCCGGCGCGACCTCGGCCATCCGGCGGGTGCTGGACGAGCGAGGGTTCCTCGACGTCGAGACCCCCTACCTGACCCGGTCCACGCCGGAGGGCGCCCGCGACTTCCTGGTCACCACCCACCTGCAGCCTGGCGAGATGTACGCGCTGCCGCAGTCGCCGCAGCTCTTCAAGCAGCTCCTGATGGTCGCCGGGCTGGAGCGCTACTACCAGATCGTCCGCTGCTTCAGGGACGAGGCGCTCCGGGCCGACCGCCAGCCGGAGTTCACCCAGGTCGACCTCGAGCTGTCCTTTCTCGACGAGGAGGACGTCTACCAGGTCGGCGAGGAGCTGATGGCGACGGTCTGGCGCGAGGTGCTCGGGGTCGAGCCGACGCTGCCGTTCCCACGGCTGACGTATGCCGAAGCGATGCGCCGCTTCGGCAGCGACAAGCCCGACCTGCGCTATGGCATGGAGCTGATCGACCTCGGCGAGGTGTTCGCCACCACCGAGGTCGGCGTGTTCGCCTCGGCGCTGTCCTCCGGGGGATCGGTCCTTGGGCTGAAGGTCGACGGCGGCGGCGACCTGTCGCGCAAGCAGCTCGACGCGCTCGGGGAGGTGGCGAAGTCCCGAGGGGCCAGGGGCCTGGCGTGGGTGGTGGTGGAGCCCGATGGGCTGCGCTCGCCACTGGACAGGTTCTTCTCCGACGAGGAGCGGGTGGGGCTGCGCAGGGTCACCGGCGCCCGATCGGGCGACCTGGTGCTGATCGCCGCCGACCGCACGGCGGTGGCGCGGACCGTTCTCGGCGACCTGCGAACACGCCTGGCGAGGGAGCGGGGCCTGATCCCAGAGGGCAGGTGGGACTTCCTGTGGGTCACCGAGTTCCCGATGTTCGAGTGGAACCCGGACGAGGGCCGCTGGGAGGCTGCCCACCACCCGTTCACCCAGCCGTCGGCCAAATGGGTCGACACCTTCGCCGACGTGCCGGAGGAGGCGACCGCGCGCGCCTATGACATGGTCCTCAACGGCGTGGAACTGGGCAGCGGCAGCATCCGTATCCACCGGGCGGACATGCAGCGCAAGGTCTTCGAGAAGCTGGGGATCAGCCGCGCGGAGGCGGAGGAGCGGTTCGGGTTCTTCCTGCGGGGCCTCGAATATGGCGCGCCGCCGCACGGTGGCTTCGCCTTCGGGCTCGACCGGGTCGTGACGCTGCTCGCCGGGGTCGACTCGATCCGCGAGGTGATCGCCTTCCCCAAGACTCAGTCCGGCGCCGACCCGCTCACCGGCGCCCCCGCCGAGGTCCCCGACGACCAACTCGCCGAGGTCGGCCTCCGCCGCCTCCCACCGCCCAAGCCCCCGACCACCTGACCCCGCGGGGGGCCCGCGCTGCCGCCGGGCTGGCCGGGCCCGCCGGGGCCGGCTGCGCTACGGAGCGGCGGGGCCGGCCAGGTAGGGGACGAGGTCGGCGATACGGACCAGGCGCACCTCCCCAGGCGGCAGGTCGCGCGCATCCAGCGTCACCACCAGGTCGCCCAGGTCGCCCTGCGCCACCCAGCGCCGCCCGTCGGCCAGCACCTCGAAGCCGACCGCCTCCCCGTCCACCGGAATCTCGACCCGCTCCACCTCCCCTCCCACTTCCGGCCCGGGCCTTCCGGCCGCGGACCTTTCCGCCCCGGCCGGCCCGGCGGCTCCTCCCACTTCCGGCCCGGCCGGCCTGGCCTCCGATCCCACCTCCGGCCCGGCCGGCCGGCTGTGGGCGAGGCGGGCGGCGAGGTCGGGGCGGGTGGGGCGTGCCCAGGTGTCGGCGTCGACCTCGACCAGGAGGAGGGGGCCGCGGTCGGCGGACGGGTCGCCGTGGCCGAGCCGCACGCTGGTGGTGCGCTCGGCGCCGGCCCGGAGGTCGCGGCGGGCGGACCAACCGCCGAGGAACCGTGGGCCGGTCCAGGCCGGTGGCAGCCCGTAGAGGGGGAACGGGGCGGCGCGGAGCCGGGCGAGCGCCCGGCGGCTGCGGCGCGCCCGCTGCCGGCGCGGCGCCAGGGCACCCAGCAGCTCGTCGACGAGGTCGTCGCGCTCGGCGGAGCGCGCCAGCGTGGAGGCGACGGTGGCGGCCTCGCCGGCAACCGTCAGCACGATCACCACCACCCACCAGCGCCAGCCGAACAGCGCCTGGGCGACCACGCCGGCGGCCAGGATGGCGCCGGCCGCCAACCTCCCGGCGCCCCAGGACAGCGCGTCCGCGCGCGGCCGCAGGATGGCCCGCACCACCCGCACGACGCGGCGCCACCTGCTGCCCGGCACCAGCGGGCCGGTCTCCTGGCGGGCGGGACGCATGCCCGTATCCTCGCGCATGAGCGGGCTTGGGTGAAGCGTCCGGGTAGGCTCCAGGCCTTACGCACAGTAACTAGCTCCATCGAGCTAGATTGACTTGCCGTGAGCCCGGACCTGGTGTTCAATGCGGGTCGGCAGCGCCCGACGTTGTTGGTGGCTGGCTTTTCGTTTGCGCCAACACTTCGACGTAGGGGCCCATACGTGCGATCAGGGAAGGCACCCGCATGCCGGGTACCGGAAGCGGTCGGGGTGGACCCCGCCTGTTCCTTAGCGAGCAGGTGCAAACGTCGACCAGCCACGGCAACCGTGGAGCGCTGCCAAACCGTCTCCAGGCAGGCACGCGCCGCAGGCCCTAGCATGGCCGGATCATGGATCTTTTCTCGGCCAGGGCGGCGGAGATCGGCGCCGAGACCGCGCCGCTGGCCGCCAGGATGCGCCCCCGCAACCTCGACGAGTTCGTGGGCCAGGCGCACGTGCTCGGACCAGGGAGCGCGCTGCGTGCGCTGATCGAGGCGGACGAGCTGCGCTCGGTGATCCTGTGGGGGCCGGCCGGCACCGGCAAGACGTCGCTGGCGCAGATCGTCGCCCGCGCCACCCGCTCGAGCTTCGAGGAGCTCTCGGCCACCAGCGCCGGCGTCAAGGACGTGCGCGCGGTGCTGGAGTCCGCCCGCCAGCGCCTGGGGACCAGCGGCCGGCGCACGATCCTGTTCATCGACGAGATCCACCGGTTCAACAAGGGACAGCAGGACGCGCTGCTGCCCGGTGTCGAGGACCGGACCGTGGTGCTGATCGGCGCGACCACCGAGAACCCGTTCTTCGCGCTCAACACCCCGCTGATGAGCCGGTCGCTGCTGTTCCGGCTGGAGCCGCTGGAGCCCGACGAGCTGAAGACGATCGTGCTGCGGGCGCTTGCCGACCGCGACCGGGGCCTCGGCGGCCAGGGCCTGACCCTGGACCCGGACGCGCTCGACCACCTGGTGCAGCGGGCCGACGGCGACGCCCGCCACGCGCTGAACGCCCTGGAGGCCGCCGCGCTCGTGGTCACCGGCCGCACCCCGGCAGCGCCCGGCGACCGCGACGAGGAGCCCGGCGAGCCCGCCCTGGAGCGCCGCATCACCCTGGCCGACGTGGAGGACGCGCTGCAGCGGCCGCGGGTGACCTACGACCGTGCCGGGGACCAGCACTACGACGTGGCCAGCGCCTTCATCAAGTCGATCCGCGGCTCCGATCCCGACGCGGCCGTGCACTACCTGGCGCGCATGCTGGAGGCGGGCGAGGACCCGCGCTTCATCGCGCGCCGCCTGGTGATCTCCGCCAGCGAGGACATCGGCCTGGCCGAC
>Ga0070698_100006214_pt1 | contig 13004 bp, 10 predicted proteins | sample KBSK1502metaG_FD_65477 | JGI IMG/M metagenome (GOLD analysis project Ga0070698, IMG submission 65477) | Corn, switchgrass and miscanthus rhizosphere microbial communities from Kellogg Biological Station, Michigan, USA - KBS K1-50-2 metaG | ecosystem: Host-associated > Plants > Roots >... | reverse complement strand
GTGCCAACAAAGATTCCAGATTGCTCGTCCGGGGGCAGACAGAAATTCCATCTCTGGTCTTCAACAGGATAAGGCGTGGGAATAAATGCCACCCGCCTCAGGCTCCAGCGAGCTCTGTGATAGATTTCCGCAGCTTCCGGAGTCGTACCGATGCATCCATCCGCTTGCGCCACAATTTTCATGAAACGCGATAATCTGGGGCGATTGCGTAACTGTTGCGCGATCTGATGGAGTCCGGTTTCTTTTAACGAAACAACGACGGTGCGACCGTGTTTCTTTAGATCGGTCAGTGCGCGCTCGGAAGCGCGAAAATCGCCGCGCACGAGCAGAAGAACCGGTGTGTTCCCTGAGATTACGCGACGCGTATTATGGTGAAAAACTCCGTTTGTACAGGCGGCGAAGGCGTGAAAGTTGATCGGTGGATGCGCACCTTCTCCTGGTGCAGGCACGGCACGAAATTCCTGTTCGCGATCGCGCCCCCTTGGATTGAGAACAGTCAAGCGAAAGGGTCCAGCGTCGTGAGACGTCATGATTTATCGTCGGTTCCGAAGACCAGTGACGATCTCAAATGACGAAGCGCTAATGTCGAATGACGAAAGAAGCACGAAGCACAATTGTCGAAGAAGCCCTGTCTTTACGTTCATCATTTGGACATTCGTCATTCTTTTTGGCTTCCTCATTCGGCTCTCGTCATTTTCGGTTCGAGACACAACTAAAAGGAACCGAAATCATTCGTCACTCGGAGCCGGCGTCGCCGGTTTCAAGAGAGTCTCATCCTGGTCTTCCTGGTCCAGAGGTTTGACTGGGATGGCGCGCCGGATTTCGACCGGTTTCTTATCCTGCGGTTGGACTGGAATTGCTTTTCTGATCTCCGGAGCCGATTCGGCCGTTTGAGTAGCAACCCCGCTTCCGCCAACGTTCGCCGTTTTCACTGCGCTGTCTCCGGCTACGCTGCCGGGCTTTTGACTTGCGACTGTTTCAGCCGCTGGCTGCGGCGCAGGCTCGGGTTTCAACGTTGGCTTAAGAGAATTGTAAGGATCCTTGTCGGCTAATAACGTTGGATTTTTTACCGCGATCGGCATGACCTCACTCACGTCCACGGCCAACGCCGCCCGCGGCAAATCACTCGAAGGAACTAAACGTGCGAGACGAGCGCGCGGCTCACCGTGGATATTGCAAGGCTCGGTCGGAACCTGCGATTGCGTGCCAATCTCCATGTAAGTGGTGCGTCGTTGAACCGTATCGCCATTCGCGGTCTTGGCGGCGTCGTAACACTTGTCAGTGGCAAGCAACCCGGATCTCGAGCAAATCTCAACCTGCTTCAGTCCGCCTGACGCGGATGTGGGCTGCTTGATTTCCTGCGGTGGATAGTGATCCACGGCGGCATTCATGATGTCCACCCAAACGGGCAGCGCCAGCTCGCGTCCAAACGCTCCGCGATAAATCTTTTGCGGCTTGTCGAAGCCCGCCCAAACGGCACAGGTGAAATTGGAATCGTATCCGGCAAACAGCGCATCGGTGAAATCGTAGGCGGTGCCGGTTTTACCTGCGGCGGGGATTTTCTTCAGACCAAATTGGGTAAAGGCAGCTTTTCCTGTCCCTGATTCAAGCGCGTCTGCGAGGCAGGAATTCACTTCGTAGGCGGTTTCAGGTTTGGTGACTAGCTTCCGGATACTCTCCCGTTTCGCATCCCAAACCAGAGTTCCGTCCTTTTCCTCGATCCGCTCCAAAATGTGCGACACGTTCGGTCGCCATCCGCCGTTTGGAAATATCGTGTAACCTAACGCGAGCTCGGCCAAGGTGACCTCGCTGGTCCCGAGAAACGTGGCCGGATAAGGACGAAGCGGGGAATGAATGCCTGCGGCAGCGCAAAGCTGCAGCACTGCATCGATTCCCGCGTCCATTCCAATTCGGACAGTTGCGCCATTTTTTGATTTCGCCAGAGCCTGTCTGGCCGTCATCGCGCCTTCGTAAGTGTTGTCAGCACTTTCGGGTCCCCATTCGCCAAGAATTCCGGTTGTGCCACCGATCATTACCGCCCGGTTATCCAGCGGTGAGTCTTCCACCAGTGACCCGGGATACATTCCTTTTTCGAAAGCGGCCGCATAGACAAATGGCAACATCGCCGTCCCGGCAGGACGGTGAGCTTGCAACGCGCGATCGTATTGGTTGTGCTCGAAATCGCGTCCACCAACCAGCACCAGAATGTCGCCCGTTGCATTGTCGAGACCGATGACCGCACCCTGGAGATACTCAGGTGCAGCCTGGTTAGACGTCGTGCCGTTTGCCTTGGCCTTCCGAAACGATGTCGCATATTGGGTGTACGTCTGGTGATTGTAATCAGGACGCTGTTCGACTCGTTCGAGGTTCGTTCGCAAGGAATCTTCGGCAACCTTTTGAAGATCGACATCGATTGTCGTGTGAATCCGATAACCTTCGTTGATTGCCCGGTCCCATCCGACGGCTGCGATTACCTGCTGACGAATGTAATCGACTGCATAGGTCTGTCCCTGCGCGTTTTGCCGGCTGCCCACAACGATTTCCTGGCTTCGTGCGTTGGCGCATTGTTCGCGACTGACGAACCGCTGGTCGCGCATCCGATCGAGCGCATAGTCACGCGCTTCGCGTGAGGTCGCTCGATCGGTCCATGGCGACAATCTGTTTGGGCTCTTGATCAGGCCCGCGAGCGTCGCGCATTCTGCCAGCGACATTTCACGGGCCGGCTTGCCAAAGTACCCTCGTGACGCTGCTTCCGCCCCGTACAGGCCGGCGCCGAAATAGATCCGGTTCAGATACAACTCCAGTATTTTCTGTTTGCTGAAGTTGTCTTCAATCCGTTGGGCCAGGAAAATCTCGAGCAGCTTGCGGCGGAAAGTTTTTTGTTTCAGCGAAAAACTGTTCCGCGCCAGCTGTTGCGTGATGGTGCTGGCGCCCTGGCGCACATGGCCAGCCGTCAAATTTTTCAGCGCTGCCCGGATGATTCCGAACAAGTCGTAGCCGTGATGCTGATAAAATTTCGCATCTTCGACGGCGACGACCGCGTTAATCAGATCGCGAGGCAACTGGTCGTATGGCACCGTCTCGCGATTCTCGACGTAGATTTGCCCGAAGATCTTGCCGTTGCGATCGAGGATCACGCTCGCCGATTCCATTTGTTCGAGCTTGCTTAGGTCGAACGCTTTGGCCTGCGTTTTGAGGTCGGCGGCAAGACTGGAGATGTAGACTGCCAGGACGACGACGAGAATTGCAAGGATGGCAATGGGCACGTAAAACCACGGTCTAAAATACCAAGGTGGTCGAAAGCGATAGCCCGGTGGAGGCCTCAGATATGTGGCAGTCGGTCTCAAACTTTACGAATGACTATGTCGCCCAAGGTACGCGCCAAAGCCGAACGCTCAATGACCAATGACAAACCCGCTCTCCAGGCCAGCGTCGAGCGTTGGGCGCTTGCCACGCCGAAGCTTTCAGCGTAGGCGGGTGGGACGTTGAGGACACAAACGGGAAACGCCGCGTTGATCGAGGTCATTCGATCCGAGATCCGCAACCGGGGGCCACAACCCTTCGCCTGGTTCATGAAACAGGCGCTTTACCATTCGGAGCACGGATACTATTCCTCTGGCCGCTGCGCGATTGGCCGGAAAGGTGATTATTTCACTAACGTCAGCGTCGGCCCGCTTTTCGGGCAACTGATGACCGCACAATTCGCTGAGATCTGGGCGCAACTCGGTAAAATCGATAATTTTGTCATCGTTGAGCAGGGTGCGAACGATGGCCAGTTTGCGCGCGACGTTCTCGAAGCTGCCCAATCACGCGCGCCGGAATTCTTCGAAGCCTTGGATTACCAAATCATCGAGCCATTTCCGATTTTGCGAGAGCGCCAATCGCAAATTCTGGAACCCTTTCGAAACAAGACCGAATGGCGCGAGTCGCTTGAACCATTCACCGGTGTCCATTTTTCAAACGAACTGCTGGACGCAATGCCAGTGTGCTTGATCAGCGGCAACACGGAAAAACTTGTCGGCCTTCAAGGCGAGAGGTTTGTGTTCGTTGAGCGTCCACTGCCAAACACGGCGTTTAATCAAAGTGCGCTCGATTGGATCGACAACCTGGCTGCGAACCTGCAGCGAGGCTACGTGATCGCCATCGATTACGGACATTCGGGCGATGAATTTCAGAGAGACGTTCAGGTCCGCGCTCACCATCGACATCTCGACTCGCCCTTTGAACAAATCGGTCACGCGGACATCACGATGCACGTCGATTGGACGAGCATTATCCATCGCGCGGAAGCAGACGGATTGCGCCTCGCAGGATTCGTCGATCAGCACCACTTCCTTACTGGCGTCATCTCGACTTGGCCAGGTCTCCTGCAGACCCGCTCTTCAAACTCGTCGGCTTTAAGCCCTCGAGTTAAAACCGTCGATGCCGATCGCAAGACCAAACGCGCGCTACAAACGCTCCTGCATCCCGAGATGCTCGGCCGCGCTTTTCAGGTGATCGCGCTCGCCAAGAATGTCGATCACGATGCGCCGCAGATGGCGGGCTTAAAATTTGCGCGTGAGCCGGGCTCCCAGCTGGGACTCAAAAAGCCAAATCAATAAACCGGCTCAGGAAATTCTGGCGATTTCGTTTTCCGGCTTGCCGCGTAACGAGCCAACCGATTCTCTACCGGCGCACGATTGCTTTGTAGTTGCCAGCAACAAAGGACCTTATGAAAGCTGCTAATCGCTGGCTCATTGCGATCGCGGGAGTGTTTCTCCAGATTGCGCTCGGCGCTGTGTACGCGTGGAGCGTGTTCCGCATCCCGTTGTCGAAGCAGTTTGGCTGGAGCATTTCGCAGGTCACGTTCACATTTACCATCAGCATTTTCGTGCTCGGCTTCGCGGCGTTCTTCGGCGGTTTATGGATGGCACGGAAAGGTCCGCGAATCGTAGCTTTGACCGGCGCGGTGCTTTATGGCGTGGGGGTCTTTCTGGCGAGTTTCTCGGCGAACAAGCTTTGGTGGCTGTATCTTAGTTACGGCTTCATCGGCGGCCTTGGGCTGGGTCTTGGCTACATTGTTCCAGTAGCTGTGCTGGTGAAGTGGTTCCCTGATAAGCGCGGCCTTATCACAGGAATTGCGGTTGGTGGTTTCGGTGCTGGCGCGCTGATCACTGCGCCGGTCGCGACACGGCTCATTCAAGCGGTCGGCGTCTTAAGTACCTTTGCTTATCTCGGCATCGCCTACTTGATCATCGCGGTCATCGCGGCGTTGTTCATGCAAAACCCGCCCGAAGGCTACCAAGTGCCAGGCTGGACGCCGAGCGCCAGGCAAACCGCGGAGCGAGCGAGCCATGACTACGTTCTGGGTGAAGCGCTGCGACGGTGGCAGTGGTGGGTGCTCTGGCTGATTTTGTTCCTAAATACTTCGGCAGGCATTTCCCTGATTTCGCAAGAAGGCCCTGTTTTTCAGGAACTCACCAAGGTGAGCGCGATCGTCGCGGGCGGTATGGTAGGAATCGCAAGTTTGGGTAATGGTGTAGGCCGGGTGTTTTGGGCGTGGATTTCGGACTCGATCACGCGGCGCGCGACCTTTGTTGTCATGTTCATTCTTCAAGTCCTGCTCTTTTGGCTTCTGCCGACGATCACCGCGTCGTCGATAATGACAATCGTCGCGTTTGTCATTCTGATGTGTTACGGCGGAGGATTCGGTACCATGCCCGCATTCACGGCGGATTATTTCGGACCCAAGAACGTCGGGCCGATCTACGGGTTGATGTTGACGGCATGGAGCTTTGCCAGCGTCTTTGGGCCGCTTTACATCGCACGCATGCGTGAGACTGCGGGAAATTATGCCGGCGCGCTTCATGTGATCGCAATGGTGATGCTTGTTTCGATTTTGCTGCCAATCATTGTCAGACCGCCACGACGGGAACAATCGGTATGAATATCCAACCGTGTCTATTTTTGCTCGCTTAACTCGCTGCACCATGACATTTTCAATCGACTGAACTTCGCTCCAGCCGCGGAGACCCGAATGGAGAATATGTTCGCGCTGCTTTCGAAATGGCCGCTCGTTAGGCAAATTCGCCAGCGCAAGGACGGCACTGGCCTTGAATCGATGTCGGACAAGACGCGCGCGATGCACGCACGAATCGATGATGCAAAAGTCGCGCGCTCGATTTGTCCGTACTGCGGCGTCGGCTGCGGCCAGCTGATTTACCACAAGGATGGGAAACTAATTTCGATCGAAGGCGATCCAGAGAGTCCCATCAGTCAGGGAAACCTGTGTCCAAAGGGTGCCGCGTCTTACCAATTGCTTACGCATTCCCGACGTGAAACGAAAATAAAATATCGCGCACCGCGCTCGAAGGAATGGACGGAAATGTCGCTCGAGCGTGCCATGGAAATGGTGGTCGAGCGGGTCTGGGAATCGCGCAGGCGCACATTCGTCAGGCAGGTCGACGGATCAACCGTCAACCACACGACCGCCATCTGCCACCTCGGTGGCGCCACGCTCGATAACGAAGAAAATTATATAATCAAAAAGTTGTTCACTGGAGGCCTGGGCATGGTCTGCGTGTCCAACCAGGCTCGGATATGACATAGCAGCACGGTGCCCGGTCTGGGCACCTCCTTTGGCCGGGGCGGAGCTACGACCGCGCAACAAGATTTGGCCAATGCCGATTGCATCTTGATCGAAGGCTCATCAATGGCCGAGGCGCACCCGGTCGGTTTTCGCTGGGTGATGAAGGCCAAACAGCATGGCGCCACAATCATCCATGTAGACCCACGTTTTTCGCGGACGAGCGCGCTGGCCGACATTTGGGTGCCCATCCGCGCGGGCACAGACATTGTGTTTCTCGGCGGACTCATCAGGCATTTGATTGAACACAACCTCTATTTTCATGAGTACGTCGTCCATTACACCAATGCGTCTTGTATTTTGTCTGACGAATACCGCGATCCGGAAGACAACGGCGACGGCTATTTCTCCGGGTGGAACGAAGAGAAGCGCGCCTATGAAGGCGACAGTTGGGTTTACAAAGGCGGTGACCTGAGTCGTCCACAGCGCGATCTCACATTGCAAGATCCGCAATGTGTTTTTCAAAAATTAAAACGACATTTCTCTCGCTACACGCCGGAGATGGTGGAGAAAATCTGCGGCATCCCGCCTGACCTTTTTCACAAAGTCGCGCATTGTCTAGCTGCGGCATCTGGCCCGGAGAGGACCGCCGCGGTTTGCTACGCAGTCGGCTGGACACAGCATTCGAAAGGAGTCCAGATCATTCGTACCGCTGCAATTCTGCAATTGCTACTTGGAAATATCGGCCGGCCCGGTGGCGGAATTCTCGCCTTGCGCGGTCACGCCTCGATCCAGGGCTCGACTGATATTCCCACGCTCTACGACATTCTCCCCGGCTATCTCACGATGCCGCGTAAAGGCGACGAGACTCTTAAGCACTATCTGGACAACTACACTAAGAAAACCGGCCTCTGGTCCAATTACCCCAAGTATCTCGTCAGCACACTCAAAGCTTACTATGGGAAAAACGCGACCGCGGAGAACGATTTCGGTTACGGCTTTCTTCCGAAACTCACCGGCAACCATTCCTTCTTCGAATATCTTTACGACATGCTCGACGGAAAAATGGAGGGCATGTTTCTCATGGGGCAGAACCCAGCTGTCGGCGCTCCCAACTCGCGGCTCCAGCGAACAGCGCTGGCAAAACTGAAATGGCTGGTCGTGCGCGAGATGGTTGAAATTGAATCCGCAAATTTCTGGCGCGAATCGCCTGAAGTAGAGCGCGCTGAGTTGAAGCCCGAGGACATCGAGACCGAGGTGTTCTTTTTCCCGGCGGCCGGTCACGCCGAAAAAGCAGGGGCATTTACGAACACGCAACGTCTTCTACAGTGGCGCGAAAAAGCGGTGGACCCGCCGGGCGACGCGCGTTCGGACGCATGGTTTATACATCAACTCGCGTTGCGTCTGATCGCCAAAGCAAAACAATCAGGCGACCCGCTCGATGAGCCATTGCGCGCGCTTGATTGGTGGTATCCGGAAGATGAGCTCGGCGATCCGAAAATGGAAGCCATTCTCGCGGAGATCAACGGCTGGCAAACCAAACCCGTAGCCGGGGTCGCCGACCCCAGCAGCACGGATGGTGTGTTGTTCGGCGGCATTGATCGCGAAGGTAATCCGCATCACGGCCCACAGGTCAATGGTTTCGCGGAATTGAAAGCCGACGGATCCACTGCATGCGGCGCCTGGATTTACTCCGGTGTGTTTGGTCGCGATGGTGTGAACAAGGCGAACTCACGGAACTCACGCGATTACCTGGGACACGGCTGGGGCTTCAGCTGGCCAAGTGATCGCCGAATTATTTACAACCGCGCCAGCGCGCGGCCGGACGGGCATCCCTGGAGCGAACGCAAAAAATTGGTCTGGTGGGACTCTGAAAAATGGACAGGTATCGATGTGGCCGGATTTGTACAAGGGAAACCCCCGGACTATGAGCCGGAAGTAGGCGCCGAAGGTCTCGACGCAATTCCAGGCGATGCACCCTTTATCCTGCATGAGGATGGCCTGGGCTGGATTTACGTGCCAAAAGGTTTGAAAGACGGACCGTTCCCGACTCACTACGAGCCGCTCGAGTCGCCCGTATCAAATGAACTTTATTCGCGCGATACCAATCCGCCGGAGCATTGGTTTCCGCGCAGCGAAAATCGGTTCGCGCCTCCGGGCGATTCGAGATTTCCATTCGTGCTGACCACCTATCGCCTGACCGAACATCATACCGCCGGCGGCATGTCGCGCTTTCTCAGCCATCTCGCGGAATTACAGCCTGAGATGTTCGCCGAAATTTCGCCCCAGCTTGCACGTGAGCTTACGATCCGCAACGGCGATTACATTTGCATAGTTACTTTGCGCGCAGCCATTGAAGCTCGCGCGCTTGTTAGTCGCCGCATTCGGCCATTGCACCTCAATGGTAGAACACTACACCAGGTTGCATTGCCCTATCACTATGGGACAGCCGGCCTCGTACGCGGCGACTCAGCGAACGATCTTCTCACGATCTCCGGCGAACCGAACGTGACAATCATGGAAGCCAAGGCTTGCACTTGTAACATTGTGCCGGGCCGATTACCACGCGGCCGCGCGTTCGCCGAGTTCCTTAACAAATACGCGCCCCAGACAGGTCCGCCCGTTCTGCATCCCGAGGAACCGCAGCGCGGTGTGGCTGCGCGCGGCGGCGGTCTCGCGATGGAAGGAAAAGAATGAAGGCGCCAGGACCGGGGCGCGACCACCGTGCGCGCCAAAATTCTGGAGCGCAAGTCGCAGACGGACCGACGGTTGGTCGATAGCAGATCTTATGATCGGCGAAGGAACTCACAGCACGAACCAGCGCCGGCACAATTACGTGCAGGAAAACGTTGAAGTTGGTTTCTTCACCGACCCGACTGTATGCATCGGTTGCAAAGCGTGCGAGGTCGCCTGCAAAGAATGGAACGAAGTGCCGGATGACGGCTTTACGTGGTCAGGAAACTCCTACGACAACACCGGGCATCTCGGCGCTTCCACCTGGCGGCATGTTCTGTTTCTCGAACAAGATCGACAAAAGGGAAATCAGGTGGTCGGCAGTCACTCGTTAGGCAACGGCGATGGAGAAGATCCATTCCGCTGGGTTTTCCTTTCTGACGTTTGCAAACACTGCGAAGAAGCGGGCTGTCTTGAAGCGTGTCCAACCGGCTCAATCGTGCGAACGGAAGTCGGTTCTGTGTTGGTCCAAAACGATGTTTGCAACGGTTGCGGATATTGTGTTGTCTCCTGCCCGTTCGGCGTACTTGATCGCAGGCCGGAACCGCTCCGCGACGCAGGGGGCGCTTTCAAGTGCACGTTTTGCTACGACCGACAAAAAAGCGGACTGGTTCCCGCCTGTGCGAAAGTCTGTCCAACCGAATCAATCGTCTTCGGGCGGCTCGATGACCTCCGCGCGCGCGCGACGCAGCGCGTGCAGGAGTTGCGCCAACACGGTTATGACGACGCACAACTTTACGACCCGCAAGAGACAAGCGTCCGCGGCATTCACGCATTCTTTCTGATTCTCGGCGAACCGGAAGCGTACGGGCTTCCGCCTAAACCGCAGGTGCCAACGATTCATTTGAAATCTGCGTGGACCGCTGCGTTTGCGACGGCAATCGCATCAATTATCGCAACCCTGGTGGCGTTTGCATTTTCATCCTGATGGACGCGCCGGCATCAGAAAAGCGACTTGAACAACTGCGGGAGAAAGCGCGGCAGGAAGGAGTCGTGCCTGGTCGCGGAGTAGATGTGATCGGTGGCCCGATCCCAAGAAAACCCGGTTATTATGGGGAGGGTGTGGTCAAACCGCCGGTGTGGACATGGGAGGTCCCGCTTTATTTTTTCTTCGGCGGAATCGCAGGGATGTCGGCGGTGATCGCGCTCGCCGCGCTCCTGTTTCATCATGTCGACCTTGCGCGCGCAGCGATGTGGCTCGCCGCCATCGCCGGGGCCATCCTCTCGCCACTTCTACTGATCATGGATCTGGGCCGTCCCCATCTCTTCCTCAACATGCTGCGCGTGTTCAAACCTCGCTCTCCCATGTCGATGGGCGCGTGGATTCTGACAGCATTTGGTGCGTGCGCGGTTCCCGGGTTGATCGCGCTCGAATTGCACGCGCACCAGATTTTCCCCGGCACACTTGATCAACTCCTAAGCTTCGCCGCTGGGATTTTCATTTTTGGTGCGGCAATCTTTGGACCTTTGCTCGCGACTTACACCGGCGTGCTCATCGGAGCAACGGCGATTCCCGCGTGGTTTTTGCATCGCACATTGCTGCCCATTCATTTTGGAACTGCCGGATTGGGATCTGCCGCGGCCTTGTTGGAATTGCTCGGACATCGAATTCCCGCGCTCAATTTAATGGGATTCTACGCCGCGGCCGTTGAGACAGCGCTTTTGATCTGGCTCAGCGTTGCTAAACATGGCGCAGCCGATCGCGCGATCCACGAACACGGATCTGGCTGGCTCGTTCGCATCGGCGAAGTTCTTAACGGACCGCTCGCATTGCTTCTCCGTTTCTTCGGGTTCATCCCTTGGGCGGCAATTTCGTTTTTAGTCGGAGCGCTGGTCAGTCGATTCGGCTGGATCGCGGTAGGCAAAGTCTCCGGCGCCGATCCCGAGGCGGTGTTCGCCTCGCAGCGCTGATGCTGTAGCCGCGGGCGCCGACCGCGGCCGGTGCGGCTCGCTACGTCTCAAATTGCCAAGGTCTACGCCCTTGGCTATAGCGGTTCAAGAATCACGCGCTCGATGTGCGAATAAACATTGAACGATGGCGGACGCAGAAATCCGACCAGTGTTTGATTGCTTTCCCGGGCAAAATCGACGGCCAGCGTTGAAGGCGCTGAGACCGCAGCGACGATGGGAATACCGGCAGCAAGCGCTTTTTGTATGATTTCGAATGAAGCACGGCCGCTCACCAACAGAACATGTTGACTCAATGGTAACCATCCATCGAAGAACGCCCGGCCAATCGCCTTGTCCACGGCGTTATGACGGCCAATGTCTTCGCGAACAATTTTCAATTCGCCATTCGAGTCAAAAATTCCTGCGGCATGAATTCCGCCGGTGCGCGAAAAATCGCTCTGCGCCTTTCGTAATTTTTCCGGAAGCGACAGCAACGTCTCGATATCGAGCCGAACATTGCCCGACTCGATAGCTGGAAAATTTTGCCGGATCTCGTCGATACTCGTCTTACCGCATAAGCCACAACTCGATGAAATCGTTCCGAAGCGTTGGGCGGAATTGAGTTTCAGTTTCACGCCTTCCGCAAAACTGACGGCCACTCGATTGTCACGCTCTGCCGAAATTTCCACGATCGCGTCTCGACGCTGCACGATCGCTTCTGAGACGAGAAAACCAGCGGCGAGTTCATCGTCGTGACCGGGCGTGCGCATCGTGGTGGCCAGGGTTTTGCGGCCGATTCGAATTTCCAGCGGCTCTTCGATGGTGAGATCGTCCCGTAAATATTCGAGCGAACCGTCTTTTTTTCGCCGGATGATTCTTCCGGGGCCGATGCTATGCGGTTCTTTCATCTACGATGATTTCAGATATTGTTGCAGCCGGTGGAAATCTGTCACTTGTACATTTCGCCGGGGCACAATTTCGTTGGCCATCACGGTCGCGAGCCGGACACCCATCCCATGATCGAAGTGCCCGTCATCGAATGCGTCGGGGGCCGTGGGATTCGTGGTGATCGCTACTTCGAGTTCAAAGATGATTACAAAGGCCAGATCACTTTTTTTTCGCTCGATGTTTTCGATGAGCTTTGCGCTGCGCTCGCCTTAGGCGATTGCTCGCCGGCTGCAGCCCGGCGCAACGTGATCACCCGCGGCGTTGATCTGAACAAGTTGATCGGCAGCGAATTTGAAGTTCAGGGCGTCTGTTTGTATGGAACGGAGGAATCCGCACCATGTTATTGGATGGATCAGGCATTCGCGCCCGGCGCTAAAGATTTCTTGAAAGGACGCGGCGGTCTGCGCGCGAAAATTCTCTGCGACGGTCAGCTGCGCTCGACGGTGCCCAACGGTCATCCTGAGCGGGAGCGAAGGACCTCTCCTACGAAGTTTGCCATTCGCTAAGGAAGAGTGTGATCAATCAGCCTGTGTGAGGTTCGCTTCGCTCGGAATGACAGCGTAAACGCATCGGCATGAAAATCAGCGCCGTTTTGCTCTCGGGCGGTGAATCACGGCGAATGGGCAGCGATAAAGCCACACTTCTGTTTCACGGAAAGCCGCTCTGGCAAATTCAACTGGAACTGTTGCAGAAATTGGAGCCGGCAGAAATCTTCGTTTCCGCGCGCACCAATCCCATTTGGCGTCCTGCCGATGTCCAGTTTGTCGCAGACGATCCTCCATCGCGCGGACCGCTCAGCGGCCTGGTCGCATCGCTGGCGAAGATGCGCACCACGCATCTGCTGGCACTTGCTGTCGACATGCCGTTT
>Ga0070698_100006212_pt1 | contig 13005 bp, 12 predicted proteins | sample KBSK1502metaG_FD_65477 | JGI IMG/M metagenome (GOLD analysis project Ga0070698, IMG submission 65477) | Corn, switchgrass and miscanthus rhizosphere microbial communities from Kellogg Biological Station, Michigan, USA - KBS K1-50-2 metaG | ecosystem: Host-associated > Plants > Roots >... | reverse complement strand
GCCACCGACCCCTCGGGGCCGGGGACGCCGGTGCGCTCGAGGCGGGCCAGGGCGCGGTAGTTGGTGTACCGGAGGGCTTGCAGATCGATCCACTCGCGCGCGACGCGGTCGCGCACCAGCGCGTCGGTGCCTGCCCGCTCGCGTGCCAGAGCGACGAGCTTGCGGACCGCGACGTCGAGGGCGCCCGCGAGGGCGAAGCCGAAAGTGCCTCGTTCGTGCGACAGGGTCGTCATCGCCACGCGCCAGCCGCCACCGACCTCGCCGAGGAGGTCCTCCTTCGGCACCGCGACGTCGGTGAAGAAGATCTCGTTGAACTCCGCCTCACCGGTGATCTGGCGCAGCGGCCGGACCTCGACGCCGGGACCCTTCATGTCGACGATGAGGTACGTGAGGCCCTCGTGCTTCTCGCTCGCCGTGGTGCTTCGGCCGAGGAGGATGCACCGATCGGCGACGTGCGCGTACGACGACCAGACCTTCTGACCGTTCACCACGAATCGATCGCCGACCCGCTCCACGCGCGTGCGCACCGACGCAAGGTCGGAGCCTGAACCCGGCTCGGAGAAGCCTTGGCACCAGATGTCCTCGGCCGAGAGGATCTTCGCGAGATAGCGCGCCTTCTGATCCGGCCGGCCGTGCGCGATGATCGTCGGACCGGCCATGCCCAGCCCGATCACACCCAGGTGCTGCGGCGCTTCGGCGCGCGCGAGCTCCTCGAGGTAGACGGCCTGATAGCGCCAGGGCCGACCCGCGCCGCCGTACTCCTTCGGCCAGGTGAGCCCGGCGTACCCGGCCTGTGCGAGGCGCTTGCTCCAGTCGCGTCCGAGCGCCAGGGCGGGGCCGGTCCAGCCGCGGAAGCCGCGCAGTCCCGTCGGCACGTTCGCCTCGAGCCAGGTGCGCAGGGTGGCGCGGAACGCGGCCTCCTCTGGTCCGTCTCGGAGATCCATCAGCGGCCCTCGCTCGACTCGCCGCGAAGGGTCATGCAGGTGCTCATCGCCCGCGCGACGAGCCGCTCGTCGGGGTCGGTCACGTCGCATTCCACGAGGCCGATGGTCCGCCCCGTCTTCACGGTGCGCGCGGTCGCGACGAGGCGGCCGCTCCAGAACGGCCGCAGGAAGTTGATCTTCAGCTCGAGGGTCGTGAAGGTCTCTCCTTCATCAAGGGTCGACGCGTATGCCGTCCCCATCGCGGCGTCGGCGACGTCGCAGATGATCCCGCCATGGAGCGTGCCCATCGGATTGGCGTGCTGCGGGCCGGCCTCGAGCTCGAAGACCGCTTTCCCGGCTTCGATCGCGGTCGGTCGGAACCCGACAAGCCTGCCCACCGGAGCGCCCGGGCCATCCCCGCGCACCATCGCGTGGAAGCGATCGATCAGCCTCGTCACGACGACCGCCCGGCAGATAGCGGCTCGGACGCCGGCAGCCGTGCCCCGATCTCCACGAGCGCGCGAAGACACGCGTCGAGCCCGGCATCGTGCTCGCCGAGCGCGATCGGCGCGGCGTTGAAGTCGGTCGCGCCGGCCTCCGCCAGGCGGAGCAGCTGCTCGCCGATCGCGTCGCGGTCGCCGACGACCGCGACGTCGGCCGGGCCGGCGGCGCCCTCACGGTCGAGCATCGCGCGATACGCCGGCAGCCCGTCGTAGCTCTTGAACATGCGGCTCGCCAGCTCGCGCGCCGCGGGGACGTCGCCAGTGAGCGCGAGCGGGAGCTCGACGACGATGCGCGGGGCGGGCCGGCCGGCCTCTGCCGCCGCTTCGCGCAGGCGGGGAACGATGTGATCGCGCAGCGTGAGGGCGCCCACCAGCCACGTGATCGTGCCGGCCGCGAGCGTGCCGGCGAGCGCGAGCATCTTCGGACCGAGGCCGGACAGGAGCACGGGCACCGGCAGTCCGTCCGTCGAGGTGAGATGGGCGCGGACGTTGGATCGCGCGCCGGCGTGCTCGACCTTGCCGGTGTTCAGGAGCGGGACGAGGACGCGGAGGTACTCGCGTGTGTGGGCGTAGGCGTGCTCGTACGACAGACCCCACATGTCCTCGACGACCACACGGTGCGAGGGCCCGACGCCGAGCGTGAAGCGACCGCGTGCCGCGGCGGCCGTCGACGCCGCCTGCTGGGCCATCGCGTAAGGGTGACGTGTGTAGGTCGGCGTGATGGCCGTGCCGACCTCGATGCGATCGGTCAGACGCGCCGCGAGCGCGGCGACGGTCATCGCGTCGTGCCCGAAGATGTTCGAGAACCAGACGGACGCCAGGCCAACGTCCTCCGCCAGGCGGGCTCGCGCGAGGAGCTCGTCCAGCGTCGCGGGGCGCCGGTCGCGCTGCGCGCCGTCGAGGAGCCCGACCCGCATCAGCCCGGACCTCGCATGAGGGCCGGGCGCCCTGGTCTCCGGGCGAGCGGGGTCGCTGTCAGCTCGACGTCGCTCGACCTCGCTCGCCCACCAAGTAGCGCACGCACAGCGTTCTGCCCGTCGCTACTTGAGCGTGATGTAGCCGGTGACCGTGACGAACTTGCCATCCTTCGCCGCCTGGAAATAGGCGGCCTTCACCCCCGCGTGGTCCGTGGGGCTGTAGCTGAGACTTGGGACCACCGAGCCCGTGAAGTCCTTCATCTGGTCGAGGTTGGCCATGAAGCCCTCGCGCGTCAGATCCTTGCCCGCGCGCTTCAGCGCCTCGATGAACACCTGTCCGTACGCGTATCCGGCCTCGGTGAAGCCTCCGATCTGCTCCTTCGGCGCGTACTTCGCCATGAACGCCTGGTACTCGACGATCTTCGGGTTGCTGGTGTCGTCGAACGCCGGCAGGTATGCCTCGATCAACATGCCGTTGATCGCCGAGCCGGCCAGCGCGAAGATCGACGGATCGTTGATCACCGAGGATGACAGGAGCTTCGGCGCATATCCGATCTTGCCCATCTCGGCGATGATCGAGCCGCCCGGCTTTGGCACGGCATAGAGGATCACCGTGTCGGCGCCGCTCGTCTGCAGCTTGAGCGCCTGTGCGCTGAAGTTGGTGTCCGTCAGTTCGTACGACACCGCGGTCGCGGCCGGGAGCCCGCGCTTCTTGAGCTCCGCCTGGACGGCGTCAAGTCCCTCTTTGCCGAAGGCGTCGTTCTGGTAGAAGACCGCGATCTTCTTCGTACCCATCGTGTCGAGCGCGTACTGCGTCGCGATCGTCGCTTCGGTCGTGTAGTTGAGCTGGACGGCGTAGATGTTCTTCTTGAGCGGCACGGCCAGCATGGTCGTGCCGGTCGCCGGCCACACGTGGGGAACATTGTTCTGGACGAGGTAGTCCATGACCGCCGCGTTGTTGGGCGTGCCGAGGCCGCCGCAGAGCGCGAAGACCTTGTCCTCTTCGACGAGCTTCTTCACCGCGGCCACCGTCTTGGCCGGCTGGTAGCTGTCGTTCTCGTAGATGAAGCGGATCTTGCGGCCGTTGATGCCGCCCTGTTCGTTGATCATCTTGAAGTACGCGTCGAGCGTGCGGTCGATCGCGCCGTAGAAACCCGCGGGTCCGTCCTGCGGTCCCCAGCTGCCGACGACGACCTCGGTGTCGGTCACACCGGTGACGACGGGCTTGGCACTGGCGGTCGCCGCTGCCGTCGCGGGCGCGGATGTCGCGCCGGGCGGCGTGGTCGCCGACCCGCAGGCCGTCACGAGCAGCGCGACGAGCAACGGGATGACCGTCGCCACCCGCGGCAGGGATCGGTCTCGCATCTTGAGTTGCCGTATCAAAGGTTCCCTCCTTCTGGCCTTCGTGGCCCTAATGCCCCAGATACGCGCCTCGCACCTCCTCCCTCTGCCGGAGCGCCGCGCTTCGATCGCGGAGGATCACGCGTCCGGTCTCCAGGACGTACGCATGGTCGGCGACGTCGAGCGCCATGTGCGCGTTCTGCTCGACGAGGAGCACGGTCGTCCCGGCGGCGCGGATCTCGCTGATCACGCGAAAGATCTCCTTGACCAACATCGGTGCGAGGCCTAGGGATGGCTCGTCGAGCAGAAGCAAGCGTGGCCGGGCCACGAGAGCTCGTCCGATGGCCAGCATCTGCTGCTCACCGCCGCTCAGGCTCCCGGCGCGCTGCTGCAGCCGCTCGCGTAGGCGCGGGAAGTACTCGAACACGCGCGGCGGCTCCTGGCGTGCGGGACCGAGATCCCGGCGGGCGTACCCGCCGAGCAGCAGATTCTCGCGCACGGTCAGATCGGCGAAGATCTGCCGTCCTTCGGGCACCTGAACGATCCCGGTGCGCACCACACGGTCCGGGCTCCAGCCATCGATGCGCCTTCCGTCGAACTCGACCGAGCCGCGCGTCGGCCGGAGGAGACCGGAGATCACCCGCAGTGTGGTCGTCTTGCCCGCGCCATTCGCCCCGAGGAGCGCGACGACGCTCCCCTCGGTGACCTCAAGACTGACGCTGTGCAAGGCGCAGACGCCGCCGTAGTAGGCCGCGATCTCGTTCACCACGAGGAGCGGACGAGCCGCGCTAGACATCGGCGACCTCGAGCTCAGGTTCGCCGAGGTACGCCTCGATGACCGCCGGGTCACGGCGGACGTCAGCCGGCGCTCCCGCGGCGATACGTCGGCCGAAGTCCAATACGTAGAGCCGATCGCACAGTCCCATGACGAATGACATGTCGTGCTCCACGACGAGCACGCTCAGGTCGAACCGTTCACGCATGCGGCGGATCAGGTCCGCGAGCCCCTGGCTCTCGCGCTGGTCGGCGCCGGCGGTCGGCTCGTCGAGCAACAGCAGCGCGGGGCGCGAGACGAGCGCCCGGCCCAGCTCGATCAACTTCTGGAGGCGGAAGGGCAAGGTGGATACGACGCGGTCGCGATGGCCCGCGAGGCCAAGGACATCGAGCATCTCGTCGGCGCGCGCCGTCGCGCGGGCTTCGTCCGCGGCGACCCCGCGCAGGCGCAGGCCATCGCGGATCGCCCCGCCGCGCATGACCGCGTGCTCTCCGACCAGGAGGTTCTGCAGTGTCGTCATGCTGCGACAGAGCTCGACGTTCTGGAATGTGCGCGCGATGCCGAAGCGGATGATCTCGTGCGACCGAGCGCGGGTGATGTCGCGGCCCTTGAAACGGATGGTCCCGCGCTGGGGGTCGTAGAACCGGCTGATGCAGTTGAAGACCGTGGTCTTCCCCGCTCCGTTCGGTCCGATGAGCCCGACGACCTCGCCGGCGTTCACCGACAGGTCGACATCGTCGACGGCGACCAGTCCGCCGAAGCTGATCGTGAGCCCCGTGATCTCGAGGAGCGGTCCGCTCACCCGACGCTGCTCCCCTCACCCAGCTCGACGATCTGGCCCCCGCGCGGTCCAACGTCCCGCACGCGTGCCGCCCAGCGCTGCCGAACGGAGCGCGTGACCCCGGCCAAGCCGTGCGGCAGGAACGCGATCGTCAGGATCAGGATCGCGCCCAGGATGACGATGTACAGATTCTTGAAGTCATGCACCACCGGCAGTCGCGTCAGGGCGTTCTGCAGGAACGTCAGCAGCAGGGCTCCTGACAGCGCGCCCCCGACAGAGCCGAGGCCGCCGAGGACGATCATCGTCAGGAAGTCGACCGAGAGGAGCACGGTGAAGTCCTCGGGACTGATGCCGTGGAGGAGGTGCGCGTACAGGGCGCCCGCGATCCCCGCGTACAGCGCGCTGAGCGCAAAGGCGGTGGTCTTGTAGCGCACTGGGTCCACCCCCATGGCGCGCGCGGCGATCTCGCTGTCGCGGATGGCTACGAACGCGCGGCCGGTGTGGCTCGTGACGACGTTCCTCGCGAAGATCGTCAACACGATGAGCACAGCTGCGGCCAGGTAGTAGGAGTCCTGATCGGTACGGAACACGATCGTGAACGCGCCCAGCGGGAGCGATGCAAGCGGGAGACCGTGCAGTCCGGATGAGCCGCCGGTCCAAGAGCCCTGCCACACGACGAGCTGCGGGATCGCGAGGCCGAAGCCGAGCGTCGCGACCGCGAGATAGGGACCGGACAGGCGCAGGGCCGGCAGACCCAACAGGAACCCGATCGCCGCGGAAAGGGAGCCCGCGACGAGTACCGCCACGACGAATGGGAGACCCAAGCGGAGGGTGAGCAGGGCGGAGGCGTACGCGCCGATCGCGAAGAAGCCGGCGTGTCCGAGCGAGATCTGGCCGGTGTGTCCGATCAGGATCCCCAGGCCGACAGCGACGATGGCGTAGATCAGCCCGAGCGAGACGAGATACAGGACGTAGCCCGGAGCGACGCCGGGGATGACTCCGAGCACCGGGGGGACGGCGATGACGGCGGCCAGAGCCAGGCCGTACGGCGCCGCGGCGTGCCCGTGCGTTCGCAGCCAGCGCAGCACCATCCCAGCGCCTACACCTTCTTGATCTCGTGTCGGCCCAGCAAACCAGCGGGCCGCACGACGAGCACGAGCACGATGAGGGCGAACGCGATCGTGTTGCGGAGCTCGGCGACCTCGAACCCTGCGACGCTGTCGATGACGCCGAGCAGCAGTCCACCGAGGACGGCCCCCGGGAGGCTGGTGAGTCCGCCGACCACGGCCGCGGCAAATGCCTTCAGCGCGACGTCGCCCATCATGCCGGGGTCGAGGTAGTTGATCGGCGCGATCAGCATGCCGGTCACCGCGCCCATCGCGGTACCCATTCCCCAGCCAAGGGCATTCATGCGACCGATGCTGATGCCCATCAGCTGTGCCGCCCCTCGGTTCTCCGCGACCGCGCGCATGGCGATCCCGGTCGGGCTGAAGCGGAAGAACGCAAAGAGGATCGCCATCATGACGAGCGTCACAAGGAAGATCAGCGCGTTCAGCTGGCTCACGACGACCGTTCCGAGGTGGAAGGGCGGGCCGACCACAGGGTCGGGAAAGGTCCGTATCTCGTAGCCCCAGATCCAACCCGCCGCGCCGAGCAGGATGAGGCTCAGGCCGACGGTGACGATCACCGGGTTCAACACCGTTGCCGTGCTGATGCGGCGCAAGACGACACGCTCGATCAGCGCGCCGAACAGTCCGGCGAAGAGCATGGTCAGGACGAACGCGACGGCGAACGGGAGCTGGAGCGCTGTCAGGAGCGTGAACGCCACGAAGGTGCTGAACATCGCTGTCTCGCCCTGAGCGAAGGTGATGACCCGGGTCGTCTTGAAGATCAGGACGATGCCGAACGCGGTCAGCGCGTACAGGCTGCCGAGCGCGAGCCCGTTCACCAGCAGCTGTCCCCACGGCAGGTCGAGCGTCACACGCTCAACATTCGAATGGCCCGTTCGGCGAAGTCGTCGGCCACCCCGGTCTCGTTGAGCCGCCCCCTCGGCCGGTACCAGCGATGGACCCAGGTGCACATCCCGAGGAGAGCGAGCGCGGCGAGCTTGGCGTCGGTCCCGACGAACGAGCCGTCGCGCATGCCGTCGCTGATGACGCCCTCGAACAGGTCACGCATCGTCCGCTGCTCGGCGTGGACCTGCCGCAACGCCGCCGGCGGCAGCTCATGTTCCTCACGGAGGTAGACGCGAACAGAGTCGAGATTTCTCAGAACGCCGAGCACGTACGCGCGCACCATTGCGCGAAGCTGGTCGGTGCACGTGCCGGTCCCGTACTTGATGGCTCGTAGCTCGCCCAGGACCTGATCCGCTCGCCCCTCGAAAAGTCGGACGAGGAGTTCTTCCTTTGAGGAAACGTAGTAGTAGAGGCTGCCCTTGTAGAGGCCCACGGCATCCGCGATGTTCTGCATCGAGGCGGCGTGGTAACCCTTCTGGCGAAAGATGCGGAGCGCAGCTGCGCGGATGGACCTCTCGCGCTCGGCGGACCGACGCTGCCGCCGCCGCCCAACGGTAGGGCCGCTCACCCTCCCCACCCACCGCGCCATGGGCGGGGACGATATACCAAACGACCGTTCGGTAGACGAGGACGCCGGCCGCGGAGGGCCGGCGTCCAGGCGGAGGAGGAAAGGAAGGAACGGCGACGGATCAGCGGCGCATGCCGTCCATGATCGCGTCGCGCTGAGCGGCGCTCAGGACCCCGTGGCGCACGAGGTCGCCGAGGATGTCGCCGAGCCGCTCGATCGAGAACCCGTCCCAGTCGGCGCGGTGCGCGGCGTCGATCACGGCGACCCGCTGGTCGCGGCTGAGAACGCCGCGGTCGGTGAGCCGGTCCAGGACGCGGACGAGCCGGTCGACGTTGCGGTCGGAGTGAGCGACGGCGTCGACGATCGCGTCGCGCTGCGCCCGGGTGATGGTCCCGCGGTGCTCGAGCGCACCGAGGATCTCGTTGAGACGCGCGACCCCGAAGCCGTCCCAGTCCGCGCGGCGGACTGCGTCCGCGACGGCGTCACGCTGCCCTGGGGTCATCCTGCCGTCGTCGACCATGCGGTCGAGAACGGTGCGGAGCGCGTCGAGCGCCGAGCGGTCGACGCGGTCGTGGGCCGCCTGCGAGACGGTGTTGGTGGAGGTGTCCGCGAGAACGGTGCCGCTGCCCATGAGAGCGGTGCCGAGAACGGCGGCCGCGAGGGCCGCCCCGATGATCTTGGTGATGCCGGACATTTCCTGGTCGCTCCTTTCGTCGCGGTGATGTGTCAGGCATCACGCAACGACAGGGCCGAACGTTGGGCGCGACCGGCCGGCGCGGGCGATCCTTGCGCATCGATCACGACCGTGTGGATCGGATAAGAACGGCCTTCGAACGCGCGAACGTGGGTCCCCGAACCCATGGGGATCTGTAAAACGCATGTAAGACATTGCGCGGAACGTCATCACGATGTGTGGTGCGAGCGACATCGTCGTTATGTTCCGTGATCGTGAGCAACACGACCTCAGACCGCGCGATCGCGACGGCGAGCTCGGGCGACGTCATCCTCCGTGCCGCGACGACCGCCGACTTCGCGGGGGTCCGCGAAACCATCGCGGCGTCGATGCGCGAGGCGTTCCGCGCGTTCATGCCGCCACTGGAACGCGCCGGATACCTGCGCCACTGGTGCACGCCCGAGCGCTTCGCCCGGGAGATCGGCGACCCCCGCCAGGTGCACGTCGTCGCCGAGCAGGGCGGCCGCGTTGTCGGCATCGGATCCGCCGAGGACCGGGTCACGTATGCGGAGATGTGGCGCCTCTACGTGCGGCCGGAGGCGTGGCGGCGCGGCATCGGCCATCGCGTGTGGGACGAGCTCACGGTCTGGGCGCGCTCCCGCGGGCTGGCGCGCATCCACCTCGAGAGCTTCGCCGACGCGGCCCCATCGCAGCGCTTTTACCGCGGCATCGGCTGCGCTCCCGACCGCCTTCGCGTCGCGACCCTGTTCGACGGCAGCACCCTCAGGGTGCGCCTGCGGGAGTACGTCGCCGGGCTCTAGTAGGTCGGATCCTGCCGCTGCTGTCCCGGGCCCGGCGACGGCTGCGGCCCCTCGATGAGGATCTCGATGCCCCGCTGCTCGCGGGTGAGCGCATCAAGGAGCCGGAGCGCTTCCTCGGGCGTGAGGGTCGAGCGGAACTGTCGCAGCGCGTCGTTGACGCTCGGACCGCCCTGCTGCGTGTCCGCGCGGGGCGCGCCCGAGGCCTGCGGCCCCTGGGTGCCGGGCTGCGCGCCGTCCTGACCCGTCCCGCTCGGATCCGTGTTCGAGGGCTGCTGTCCCTGCTGCCCCGTCTGCGGCTGCGGAGGTCCCGACTGCCCGGGCTGCTGCGGTCCGGGGACCTGGAGCATCGGCTCGAGCGCGCGGTCGATGACCTCGATGTTGAACTTCGCGTCGCGGTCGTGCGGGTCGATGCGCAGCACGGCCTTATACGCCTCGCGCGCGTCTTCGAGCTTGCCCATCCGGAAGAGCGTGTTGCCGCGCTGGTAGAGCGCGACCGCCCGCACCGGCGCGTCGCCGTCGCGCACGCCGAACGCGTATGCGTCGAGGGCGGCCGGGTACTGCGCGAGCTGGTGCAGCGCATTCCCCATGTTCACGTGCAGCTCCGGGATCTCGGGGTGCTGCGCGACGAGCGCGCCGTAGCGGTCGAGCGCGGCCTGCACGTCGCCCGCGAGGTAGAGCCGGTCGGCGTCGCTCGACGACGCCTGGCCGCACGCGCTCGACGCGAGCGCCGCGGCGAGCATCAGCGCGAGCAGGCGCGCGAACGCCGGCAGCGGGATGCGGAGGCGGCCGCGCGGCCGCGGCGTCCGGAGCCACCGCGGATGTGGCATGCCGCGCCGGTCGTCGATGAGGCTCTCCGCGATGAGCAGCACGATCGCGAGCGCGAGGAACGGCTGGTAGCGGTCGTTCGGCACGCTGCCACCCGGCACCTCGCCCAGCTGGCTCGCGTCGAGGCGCTCGAGCTCGGTGATGACCTCGTTCACCGTGGCGAAGCCGGGCTGTAGCCGCCAGTAGCGTCCGTCCGTCCGCTCCGCGAGCGCCTTCAGCGGCGCCTCGACCATGCGGCTCGTGATCTGCTCCCCGTTCCCGCGCTTCAGGAATCCGGTGAACTTGCCGGTGCGGTCGTAGGTGGGGATCGGTCCGCCCGAGGGCGTCCCCACCCCGATGGCGAAGAGGCGGATGTTGCGCTGCCTCAGGATCTCGACGTCGGGCGACTGGCCGGAGAGATCCTCGCCGTCGGTGAGGAGCACGACGGCCTTGCGCCGCGTGCTCTCGCGCGCTTCCGTCGAGAACGCGAGGAGCGACGCGTCCACCGCGCCGCGCAGCGACGAGCCGCCCTGCGGCTTGAACGCGCCCGAGATCGCGTCGAGCGCCTGCCCCAGCACCTTCGGGTCCGCCGTCGGCGGATAACGCACGATCCCGTCGCCGGCGAAGAGCACGAGCGCGACGCGGCTCTGGCTCAGGCCGTCCCCGAGCTTCGTGATGAATGACTTCGACGCGCGGAGCCGGTCGGGGTCGACGTCGCGCACGGCCATGCTCTGCGAGACGTCGAGCGCCACGACGAGATCGACCCCGCTCTGGACGACCGTGCGCTCGACCACGTCCAGGTACGGCCCGATGAGCGCGACCACCGCGAGCGCGACGGCGGCGACCGCGAGGGCCAGCTTCGCGCGCCGGCGGCCCACGCTCACAGACGCCATCTCGACCCCGCGGCCGGCGAAGAGCGCCACCGCGCGCCGGCGGCGGATCTCGACCCAGATGGCGAGCGCGACGAGGACCGCGACCGCGCCGAGCAGCGTTAGTGCGTCGGGACGCACGAGACCGATGGCCGGCATCAGGGCGTTCTCCGCAGCAGGGTGAGGCCGAGCAGGAGCTCGACCAGGATGAGCAGCACGCCCGCCAGCAGGAACGGCAGCATCACGTCGTCGTACGACGCGAACTCGGTGCGGAGCCCGAGGCGCGTGCGCTCGAGCTGCGCTATATCCGCGTAGATCTGGCGCAAGGCGGTCTCGTCCGACGCGCTGAAGTAGCGGCCGCCCGTGCTCTCGCTCATCTCGCGCATGAGCGCCTCATCGACGGGGATCGCGCCGCGCTGGCGCTCCGAGGTCAGGATCGCGCCGATCGTGTACACGCGGACGCCGAGCAGCTTGGCCGCCCGCGACGCGTCGATCGGCGTGATCTGACCCGTGTTGTTCTCGCCATCGGTGAGGAGGACCACGATCTTCGACCGGGCGCTCGAGTCCCGGAGCACGTTGAGCGCCGTCGCGAGGCCGGTGCCGATCGCGGTCGCGCCGCCGACGAGCCGGCCGCTCGCGTCGACCGGCGCGAGGAGGCGCTGCACGGCCTCGTGATCGAGCGTGAGCGGCGCGAGCAGCAGCGCCTCGCTGCCGAAGACGACGAGCCCCACGCGGTCGTCCTTCAGTCCGCCCACGAACTCGGAGGCGACGCGCTTGACCGCGTCGATCTTCGTCGTCGTCGCCGTGCCGAAGCCTGCCTGCGACATGGATCCCGACACGTCGAGGACCACCGCGATGTCGATGCCCTCGGCGGAGATCTCCGCCGCCTTCACGACCTGGGGACGCGCGAGCGCCGCGATGAGCAGAACGAGCGCGACGATCCGCATCACGAGGAGGACGGGACGCACGCGCGTGCGCCAGGCGCGGCGCGCGCCCGGGATGAGCGAGAGCGACGAGAAGAGCAGCGCGCCGCCGCTGCGGCGCTCCCGAGCGATGCCGATGGCCGCGAGGGCGGGCACGACCGCGAGCAGCACGAGGACGAGCGGGTCGGCGAAGCGAACAACGCTGCCGAGGATCTCGACCGTCACGCCGTCGCTCCGGTGCTGATGAGCTCGTACTCCTCGGCCACGACCGTCTTGCGTAGGAGGTCGGTGAGGTCGCGCATCGTCTTCTGCGCTCGCGCGGGGTAGATCACGCGCTCCTCGTACCGGACCGACTCCGCATCCACGAGGACCTCGCAGAGGAGCTGGGCCTGCGAGCGGTCCACGCGGGCGCGCTCCATCTCGGCGCGCAGCTCGCGGGCGGTGCGCGAAGCAGCGCCGATCCCGTAGCGGCCCTCGATGAAGCGCCGAACGGCGCCGGCAAGGCGGTCGTAGTGCTCACGGGTGCGGCCCTGCTCCGGCAGATGCAGCTCGGCGACCTCTTCGAGCTCGGTGAGCGCGCGGCGCGCCGCGCCGTGCAGCGCGGGCGACAGCTCGACCGCCGCGCTCCGCCGGCGCAGCCGCAGGACGAGCACGACCACCAGAGCGATCGCTACAGCCGCCAGCGCGGTCAGGGTCGCGATGCGCGACAGGTCAGCAGCCGGGGCGCCGACCGGCAGCGGCGGCTTGAGGGGCTTGATGTCCGTCATGTCCTCGCCCGGCGCCGCGACGCTCTCGATGGCGACGGCGAGCGGCCCCTGCGTCTGCGCGCGGCCCGTCGCGCCATCCGGCCCGCGGTAGCCGACCACGATCATCGGAACGATCTTGGGCCCGAGCGAGAACGCGCTCACGAGGTAGCGGAGCTGCACGCGTGTCGTCCCGTTCGGCAGGCGGGACTGCAGCACCGTGAGGGTGTCGACGACCTCGAGATCGCCCACGGCGCGCGGCACCCCCGGCTCGATGAGCTCGTACCCGCGCGCCAGCTCGACGGTGACGGTGAGCACGGCCTGATCGCCGATCGTCATCACGGTGCGG
>Ga0070698_100006211_pt1 | contig 13007 bp, 5 predicted proteins | sample KBSK1502metaG_FD_65477 | JGI IMG/M metagenome (GOLD analysis project Ga0070698, IMG submission 65477) | Corn, switchgrass and miscanthus rhizosphere microbial communities from Kellogg Biological Station, Michigan, USA - KBS K1-50-2 metaG | ecosystem: Host-associated > Plants > Roots >... | reverse complement strand
TGCGATTGGCAGGATTGATACTGTCGAGTTTAGCGTCGGTGGTGATGCGTTCGCCGCCAATCACGAGCGGGTATTCACGGCCCAATTCGCTCTTAACTTTCGCTAGCGCCGCGCGCATCGCCTGTGCATTTTCTTCTTTGCTGAAATCAACAAACGGTTCGTTACGAAATTCTGTTGGCATTTCGGTTGATCACTCCACACTAAGATTTTTCCTGAATATTATCACAGACCCTGACACTCTTCGGATTCGGCTGTGCCGCCTTCCGTGCGGAAAGGCTATGCCTTTCCGGCAACCACCAATAAAAACTTCGCCGAGGCTCAGCCTCGGCGAAAAAGATTCAGAAAATCTATTCGGTAAGGCACAGCCTTACCGCACGGAGGGCGGCAGAGCCGGTTGGCTTCTACTTCGCGATCCACTTCCCCGCCTTCTGCAGCTTCTTGATCTTGCGTTTGACCAGTTCTCGTTTGAGCACGCTCATCTTGTCGAGAAACACGATGCCATCGCAGTGATCGGTTTCGTGCAACATGCAGCGGGCAGTCAGTTCCGTCTCGTCAATTTCGAATTCGTTACCGTTGATGTCGTAAGCCCGAACGACCGCGCGCAAGCTACGCTCTACCGGCGTGAAAATGCCGGGAAACGAAAGACAGCCTTCCTCGCCGTTTTGCTCACCCTCAACGTGAATCACTTCCGGATTAATCATCACAACGCGCTGATCCGGATCCTTGCCGGCCGAGCAGTCCATCACAAACAGCCGTTTCGCGACACCAACCTGCACCGCAGCCAGCCCCACACCGGGCGCCGAGTACATCGTCTCAAACATATCGCTAACGAGCTTCTTGAGTCCGTCGCCAAACTCCGTGACCGGATCACCCGGTGCATCGAGTATTGGATTCGGCCAAGTCACTATTTCCATCAATGCCATTATTAGATTTCAAAACCTCTCAAACTTCATTGAACCTCACATTTTGATTTTACGATGATTGCAACGTGAAGGGCGAGTAGATAAGCAGCGGTTGTGATTATTCGACCCTTACCCGAAAAAGCCGTGCGCCAAGACCATATCCCTTGTCCAAATCCGTAGGGGGTAGCTCGTCAAAAGAAACATTGGGATGCTGACCTGAAATCTGATCATAAAAGGTCTCAGTGCACCAAATTTGGTTCGGGTCTTCATCACGTTCCTCAATGTAGCGCTTCATCGGCTGATCAACGCGGCATGTTTCTACAATTGGATCGCCGGAGTAATCTACCTCCTCCCGGCGTTGTTCACGATGAGCGGTCCCATACCCCAGTACAACTCTGAACCCTCTGATACTGCTAGGCTGCTCATACTTGAGGTTCTCGAAATCATTTATTAGACCTCTAGCAATCCAAATCAGTTTCACTCCATCGCGAAAGAAAACCTTAATTGCATCGCCCTCAAGTTTTACGGCGTCGCATACAGGATCCTTCCTAATCCGCTCTTTCTGATCGAACAGGAACGTTTGGATTAGTGCATATAGTGCATTGTTCTCTCGAGTGGCTTTTGAGTAATCCTTAAGATCAGCCGTAAGGAAGAATATAGGGGTACTTGATCGCTGGGTGGAAGTATCGAGTGCCGGCAAAAGGAGTTTCTGCGGATCTCTAGTAAAGGCATCGGCCTGTACCAATAGGTCTAAATACTTTACTTGCAGTTGATTCTTTTCTTCCTCCTTTTGAAGCAGCCGCTTTGTGTAATTTAGTTCGGTTCTCAGCGAATTGATAGTATGCTCATACCTAATTCTAAATAATTCCTTTTCAACCTCACTAGCTTCGGAGTTATTAAACCTAATATCCAACGAGGCCAGATCTTTTGTTGTATTATCACGGTATTGATTGAAGCGTTCTCTCACGAGCTCCTTTTCGGCTTGGGTTCCCGTCATGAATTCCACACGGATCTTACCTCCTTCCTGGCGTGTGCGAATCTCTACAGAAACACTCTCCGTTACGCTCATGAAATCAGTAAAGAATTGGAGGTAGTTTAGGACAGCGGTTCGAAACATCGGTGGGACATTGAGGGCAAAGCTCCATTTCAAGGGTTCTTTTAAGTAGTCCGCGATCGTAAAGTGTTCGTGCTCGCCTTCGCCAAATACGCCCTCTGCCGGAACGCGGCTCTCTTCGACGCGCTTATAAGTATTGTGTGTGGCTCCCTCTTCACCTATGTTTCCTACTTCGTAGTCTGTGTAGATGTATTTCGTATTCGCAATCGTTTTTGCGTCTGGGCGCCAACCCTGAGTAAGCACCGCCTTGATCACCGCTCCAGTAAAATCGCAATCCACGACCTCCTTATCCGAAAAATTCAACGAGAGCAGAAAAGCATTTACAAACGAATAGCGCTCTAGGCTAGGGTTGTTCCATATATGTGCTGACTTCAATACTGCGCCGTCCAGATTGACTCCCACTGCAGGGGGATTCTTTATGAAAGCTAAGTGCGCGCCTGTAAAGGCTACCTCATTGGAGAATATCGCTCCCCTGAATTCTGAGCGTCCTCTAAAATCAGTGTTCATAAAATTAGCGGAGTCAAGGAAATTAGCGGAGATGAAGAGCGCATCTTTCTGGTATCGCGTTCCAGCAAAGATTGCTTCAGCAAAAAAAATGGCCTTTGAAAAATTGACCTTGCCGGAAAACCCGCATGCAGAAAATGTCGCCCTGCTATTAAACGTGGCAAATTGAAAGCTTACCATCCGATCAAAACTGCAGGCTATGAACTTAACAGCGGAAAATTTGCACTTATTGAAAATCGCATTCGCGTCAAATCGAGAGTAGGAGAAGTCTGCTCCGTACAGAAACTTGCAATCGAAGAAGTTAGCGGTACCCTTGAATTCTGCAAACTGAAAGCTCACCGGCTTGTCGAAAGCCTCCAGTGCAAACATTGTTTTGGCTTTGAATCTTGGAAAGACAAAACCGCGAAAGTCATAGTAAGCAATCAGATCGTTCTTTCGAATTTCATCAATGAGGCTGCCAAGAGCTTGTATGAACCCAACCCGCTTTTCCTCAAGAAAACCGCTGTGAAAAATGCAAAAGCCATGATCTTCGTATTGGGGTCGCTCACATGGAAGCTTCTTCCCATGGAGGAGCGTAAGTTCGAAAGGGCAGATCTTATTATGGAATGGTAGTTCCACCACATTCTCACCTTATTTGCCTACGAGGTTACTCAGTATCCCCTCAATTGCTGTTTGTATCCTTCGAAGTTGCGCTTCATTTCACCCAAACTATCCCCACCAAACTTTTCGCGCATGACTCCCGCCAACACCAGCGCCATCATGGCCTCGCCAATCACACCCGCGGCCGGCACGGCAGTAATGTCTGAACGCTCAAACGCCGCCGTCTCTTCCTGTTTCGTATCTATGTCCACCGATCGCAGTGGCCGGCGCAGCGTGGAAAGCGGCTTTAGATGTCCGCGAATTCGAATCTCTTCGCCGTTAGTCACGCCGCCCTCAAGCCCACCGGCGCGATTTGTTTCGCGGATAAACTCTTTCGTCTCATTGTTGTAAGCAATCTCATCGTGAACTTCCGAACCCGGCAACGCGCTTGCTTCGCTGCCTGCGCCGATCGAAACCGCTTTCACGGCAGGAATTGACATAACGGACTGGGCCAGTCGTCCATCTAGCTTCAAATCCCAGGCAGTGTGCGAACCGAGTCCGGGAATAACCCCGCGAGCAACGACTTCGAAGATGCCTCCCAGGGTGTCGCCGGCTTCGCGCTTCGCGTCAATCAATTCGATCATCTGCTGTTGCAACTCCGCGTCGGCGCAATGCAAAGGCGCATCGTCTGGAATCGCAGCTAGCTCGCCCCAGGATAGCTGTAGTGGTTTCTCAGGAATGCCGCCGAGCTGAATGACATGACTGCGAATCTCAGCGCCGAAGGAGGCAAGCAGTTGTTTCGCTAACGCTCCACATGCAACGCGTGCCGTCGTCTCCCGCGCCGACGCTCGCTCCAGAATGTTACGCAGATCCCGCGAGTCGTATTTCTGTCCGCCGGCAAGATCGGCGTGTCCGGGCCTTGGGCGCTTTAGTCGCCGAGATTTCTCCGGCGCGATCTCACGGGGTTCGGCGGCCATGACCTCAGTCCAATTCGGCCAGTCTTTGTTCTCGATCATCAGTGCGATTGGCGAACCGAGCGTCAATCCGTGGCGCACGCCACTCAAAATCTCCGCCTGGTCCTGCTCAATCTTCATGCGGCCGCCGCGACCATAGCCCCACTGACGTCGCCGCAGCTCGTAATTGATTTGGGCAACGTCAACCGGCATGCCGGCGGGCAAGCCTTCAACAATCGCGACCAGCGCGCGACCATGTGATTCTCCAGCTGTGGTGAAACGAAACATAAGAACGTGAATCGTAAATGGTAAATAGTGAATGGTAAAGGCAGGTCGAGTTCGGCGATTCAGAATGGCAATTGGATTCAGGTCCGAAGGACCGGCATTTAGTAGCCCCGTCCGTCAGGGCGGGGAGACGCGATCTCTAGCTCTCTAAGCGCCGAAGGTGCGACACTATTTGTGCCGGCCCTTGCGGGCCTCGATACGATTCGAGAAGAAGTTCCCCGCCCTCACGGACGGGGCTACTAACTATCGGTCCTCCGGACTTGCGAAGCTCACCCAAGAAGTTCTTCCGCAAAAATATTTCCACGACCCAGTATACCGGCCGGATCAAACGCGCGCTTGAGCGCAGCCATCTCACGCAGGTTCGCCTCGCTGTAAAACAACGGGAGGTAATCGCGCTTTAGTTTCCCGATGCCATGTTCCGCGGAAAGAGTCCCACCGAGGGCTGCCGCGCGTTTCAAGAACTGCAAATAAATCTCTCTCGCCTTCGTGGCTTCGTTATCGTCCCGCGGCAGGATGTTAACGTGAACGTGGTTGTCGCCGATATGGCCAAAAATCGTGTACCGCAGCTGACTCGCGCGCAACGTATCCTGATAGAAGCGTAGCATTTCCGGAAACCCCGCATCGGGCACAGACATGTCGGTGGAGACTTTCCTTTGCTTGTGGCGCGCGAACCACTCATTCATCAGCACCGGTAAGGCGTGACGAAATTCACGCAACTTAGCTTGATCCTGTTCGCTGGTTGCGAACCAGGAACTCTCGGCCAGGGCCTGATGCTGCTCCAGCATCGCCAGCCAGTCACTCATCAAACGATCTTCGGTTGCCGGCGTTGTTTCCTGCTCGAAAAAGATCGCGCCGACTGCATCAGTTGGAATTGTCTCGTAGCTCTCCCGCAAAAATCCGAGCGATTCACGATCGAAGTATTCCAACGCTCGCGCGTCAATAGAACTAACTGCCCGATCGCTAAACTGGGTTGAGGGCGCTTTCTCGACCAGTAGGCCTAAACGTTTCGCATCTCTGTCATGTGACTGACGGTTCCGCAGTGATTCGCTTCGCGCCTCATTAACAAAAGACAAAACGTCCTCGTCAGTCTTAAAGAAGACGATCCCACTCAAAAGCCCTTCAGGTTTTGGCAGCAAAGCTACTTCGACTTCAACGACCACTCCCAGCGTGCCCTCGCTGCCGATGAAAAGATCAAGCACGTCCATCTCCGGCGCGACGTAGTAACCCGAAGCGTGCTTTCGCGTGTGCGGCATGTGGTATGCGGGCAACTGTGCTTCGAGCAAACGACCGTAAGCCAGCGGAATCCTTATGCGTCCCAACGGATCCGCCTCCAGTTCTCCGCGACGCAAATCAATTAGCTCACCGGTTGCCAGCGCAATCTTCAACCTCCGTACATACTTCCTGGTCGGCCCATACTTGAAGGTGCGAGCGCCTGACGCATTTGTTGCCACTGTGCCGCCGAGAAAACAACTACGCTCGGTCGGGTCCGGCGGATAGAAGAGATTTTCCGATTCAACAAAGCGTTGCAGATCACCAAGCCGCACGCCGGCCTCGGCACAAGCGCGGCCACCAGTTTCTTTGTGAACTACACTTTTTATTTGATCGAGTTTGTCCGTAGCGAGCACGATTCCAGCGAAAGGTATGCGACCACCGACCGTGCCTGTTCCGGCGCCGGAAATGGTGACGGGAGTCTTCTTCTCCGAAGCCTCTCGCAGGATCTCCGCCACGTCATCGGCATTTTCCGGAAACACCACGCGCTCCACCTTTCCGTCGCGCATGTGACTCGCGTCGGAAAGGAAGGACTGGATCTCGTCGGGATCAGATTTCGTAAGCATGAACTACGAGATGGGAGATGAGGGGATAGGGGTAAAAGGGGAATGGGCGTCGGCTGCACGCGGTTGGCCGTTTCTCTTTTTCCTATTCACCTTTTCCCCTATTCCCCTCTTCCCCTTGGTCTTTAGGCCAAAGCGAGTTCACGTTCGCGCAAGACCTTTATCCGGTCGCGCAGCTCGGCCGCTCGCTCAAACTCAAAACGCTTTGCCGCTCCACGCATTTCGGTTTCCAGTCTAGCTATCGTGGCTTCGATATTGGCCGGCGAATAGTCTTCAATTTCGTCAAGGTCGGTGGGCAATCTAAAGTAGTCGGCTTCAGAAGCAGTTATCAGTGTTGACTCGATCGGCTTCACGATCGTCATTGGGGTAATTCCCTGCTCTTCGTTGTACGCTTCCTGAATTGCACGGCGGCGGCGGGTCTCGTCCATGGCCCGTTTCATCGACTCAGTGATCCGATCGGCGTAAAGAATCGCCTTGCCTTTCGAGTTTCGCGCAGTGCGTCCGATCGTTTGGATAAGCGACTGTTCGGAACGCAGAAACCCCTCCTTATCCGCGTCAAGGATCGCGACCAGCGAAACTTCGGGAAGGTCAAGACCCTCGCGCAGGAGATTAATGCCAACCAGAACATCAAACTCGCCTCGTCTCAGATCACGCAGGATCTTTATGCGTTCAAGCGTCTCAATATCCGAATGGAGGTAGCGCACTCGCACACCGACTTCTGTGAAATATTCGGTCAGGTCCTCCGCCATTCGCTTGGTTAGAGTTGTCACCAGCACACGCTCGTGACGCTCAGCTCGTTGGCGGCATTCTTCCAGCAAGTGATCTATCTGACCCTTGACCGGTTGCACTTCAACTTCCGGATCCAACAAACCCGTCGGCCTGATTATCTGCTCAATCACTTCACCGCCCGACTTCGTTAGCTCATAAGGGCCAGGTGTGGCCGAGACGTACATCGTTTGTCCGATGCGAGCTTCGAACTCACTAAAGTTGAGCGGCCGATTATCGAGCGCTGAAGGCAAACGGAACCCGTATTCAACCAACGTGCGTTTGCGAGACTGATCTCCTTCAAACATGCCGCGAATCTGCGGAATGCTTTGGTGCGACTCGTCTATAACCATCATCGTGTCGCGTGGCAGATAGTCGAGCAGTGTAGGCGGCGGCTCGCCCTGTTTCTTGCCGGTGAGATGGCGGGAATAGTTTTCGATGCCGCGACAGAAACCCATCTCCTTAATCAGTTCCAGGTCAAACATAGTGCGCTGATGCAGGCGCTGCGCTTCGAGTAATTTGCCTTCAGCGATCAGTTTGGGCTCCCACCATTCAAGCTCCTCCTTGATGGATTTCAGCGCGCGTTTGATCGTCGGCCTCGACATTACGTAGTGACTCTTGGGGTAGATCGGAACGCGCGTGGTGTGTTTTGTAATTACTTCACCCAGCAGCGGATCAATAGTGGAAATCGAATCCACTTCTTCTCCCCAGAGTTCTATGCGAAAAGCCTGGTCCTGATAACTCGGATAGATTTCCACCACGTCGCCGCGCACGCGGAAACTCCCACGCTGAAAGTTCACGTCGTTGCGTTCATACTGCAACTCCACCAATCGCTGCAGTAATGCTTCGCGCGTAATCCGCGTCCCTGGTTCCAGAAAGAGCAGCATGCCATAGTAGGCATCAGGGTCGCCGAGGCCATAGATACAGGAGACACTGGCAACAACAATCACATCGCGTCGCTCAAACAACGCGCGCGTCGCCGACATTCGTAAACGATCGATCTCCTGGTTAACGATCGCCTCCTTCTCAATGTAAACGTCGCCCGCCGGCATGTAGGCCTCGGGCTGATAGTAGTCGTAATAGGAGACGAAATATTCGACGGCGTTATCCGGAAAGAGTGACTTAAACTCCTGATACAACTGCGCTGCCAATGTTTTGTTGTGAGCTAGAACGAGCGTGGGACGCTGGGTCTGTTGGATCACACTCGCGATGGTGAAGGTCTTGCCACTACCGGTTATTCCCAGCAGAACCTGGTCTTTGAGACCTTCGCTTAGCCCACGCACCAGTGCCTCGATGGCCTGAGGCTGGTCGCCTTTTGGTTGGTAAGTAGACTGCAGTTTGAAAGGCATGTGAGGGTCAATAGTAAATGGTAAGTCGCAAATTGTGAAAAGCAGTGAAAGCTGAGTATTGGGCTATTTCGCAAGGATCGTAGTCGACGCGTAGCGTCGGTATGAGTTTAGCCCGGCGTTTCAACGCCGGGAGACATAGGGCCAATTCTCTCGCGTCGCGTTAGCGACGCTTGAATCGGGACTCTTTTTTCAGTCGTCGCTACGCGACGGCGCAATCTTTCGTGGGTCGACCCGGCGTTGAAACGCCGGGCTAAATTCATACCGACGCTACGCGTCGAAATCAAAATCAACCAATATCAAAAACTGCGTTACCGTGCCAGCCCGCTACTGCCCCGCTAATCCAACTGCAACTGAAACGTTTTCCAAAACTACCGCGGATTTTTTGAACCGAAACTGAAATCGTGATAGAGTGCGCCCCCAAACACGAAGAAGAGTTCCTGCCTTATCAATAATCAATGTGCGGTTTGCTCCGGTCTGAAGAAAAATCGGCGCAAGTTTGTAGAGTGTTTGTCCATGAAGAGTTGAGACGATCAACAGGTTGTCTCTATCTCTGCAGTCATCATCAACTCGTAACGCGGAAATCTAAACTACCAGAGGAAAATCATGAAAAAAGCCGTCCCAGTTTTGCGTGCGTTTGCAAGAGCACGGTTGTTGTTAGTCGTCATCATCTCGTGCCTGATCGCTGCTAGCTTTACCGCGACTGCACTGATGAAAAGTAAAGCTGATAGCCAGGCCAAAGTGAGCGGGGCGGGCGCGCAGGAACAAACAAAACGCCACCCTTCGGCTGAGTTTTGGCAGGATGTCGCTAAAGTGGGGATTGCTTCGCCTTCTGGTCAGGCCGCGCCTTCCGGGCCACAGGTGGCTCTTCAAGCGAGAAAATTTCGAACGCTAACTTTGAACAGGGACGCCATGGAACAGGCGCTCAAGGCGGCGCCGTTGGAGTTCAGAGCGACTCTCCAGAATGCCACGGCCCCGGTCGTGCTGGCGCTCCCTGCGCCGGATGGGGGGTTCCAGCGCTTCACCGTGAGCGAGTCTCCAGTGATGGAAGCCGGGCTTGCAGAGAGACACCCAGATATCAAAACTTACTCCGGACGCGGCATCGACGATCCGTCGGCAACAATTCGGTTCGACTTGACGCCGCTGGGGTTCCACGCCTCGGTTCGCGGACAGTCAGCCCACTGGTACATAGATCCTTACTACCACCTGGACCAGAGTATCTACATCAGCTACTTCCGACGAGACCTTGAGAACCAGCACGGTCTTTTCACTGACGAAATCGAAGACACTGCCGAAGCCCTACTCGAGAGCGCCGACGAGACCAAACAAGCAAAAGCCTCTTACCAGCGTCTGTCCAGTGTTGCACCTTCCACTCTATTGGCCACCGGCGCACAGCTCCGCACTTATCGGCTGGCGCTGATCACCGATCCGGGTTACGCCACGTTCTTTGGAGGTTCTGCCAACGTCACTCCTGCCAAGGTGACACTCATTAACCGCGTTAACCAGGTTTATGAAGAAGACATGTCTATCCGCATGGTGCTCGTCGCCAATAACGATCTGCTTAACCTGGATACCTGGGATCTGGCGATTGGTCCAAACGGCCCCTGCGGAGCCGCGGGCTGCTTCACGCAGTCGCAAGTCACTGGATGCGCCAGTACGACGCGCGCGCGATTCGTCATCGGCCAGATCATCGGAGCCAGTAACTATGACATTGGCCACCTGGCGCTCGGCGAACCAGGCGGAGGTGTGGCTAACCTCGGAGTTGTGGGTCGCTCCAACAAGGCCGGTGGTTGCACTGGCATTCCAACGCCAGTGGGCGACTTCTACGCGGTAGACTACGTGGCGCATGAGATGGGCCACCAGTTTTCCGGTAACCATCCATTCAACGGCAACCAGCTCAATTGCTCCGGCGGTAATCGCAGCGCGGGCAATTCCGTAGAACCAGGCAGCGGCTCTTCGGTCATGGCCTACGCAGGCATCTGCCTTACTGACGATCTCCAGCGACATAGCGATCCATACTTCTCTGAGCGCAGCCAACAGGAGATTGCAACTTACACGGCTTCGAACCAGAACGCGATTAACGAAGTGCAGACAGGATCGTTAGTACACTTCGGCGGGGGCAACGAGGTCCAGGTTGCGACGTTTGGACCGGGATACGCACCGGCCTTTGCAATCCGGCCGGCGACCATCGCTATCAACGCTGCGCCAAGCGCGACCTCGCGCGGTGGCGCCGAGGAAAACGGAAACACCGTCACGATCGCAACCGGCAACGCACACACCATTCAAGTCGGGGAGACCATAACGATCGCCGGCGTGGGCGTCGCCGGCTACAACGGAACCTGGACCGTTACAGCGGTTCCAACTTCAAGGTCACTGCAGTACACGAATCCGACGGCAGGGCTCGCTACCTCCGGCGGGGGCACGATTACTCCGGGAGAACCTGGCGCGACCGAGTCTGGCACTACGGCCACAATCAGGACCTCCGCTGTGCACAACCGATCGGTGGGTGAAGCTGTCACAGTTTCCGGCGTCGGCGTCGGCGGCTATAACGGCACCTTCACGATCACCGCAGTTCCGACAACTCGTACCTTCCAGTACACCACCGTCGCCGGTCTTGCTAACTCGGCCGGCGGCACCGCGACATTTAACGCGCCATTCCAGGTTCGGATTGGTGGGAACGACTCGGCTGTGATTGGCTCAGTTGCTTTACCTTACAACAATGCCAATATTCAGTCTGCCATCAACGCGATTCCGGGTTTCGCCGGCACGGTGACAGTCACCGGCGCCGCCTCGACGGGCTTCACTGTTACCTACGGCGGAGCATCTGCCGGAATCGACGTCCCGAATATCGAGCTTGTCAATTTAAGTTGCGGGGGCTGCTTCGCATCGATCCAGGAGACCAATCACGGGGGCCTCAACGACTCATTCAAGTTGAACTACAACGGCAACGTTTCAGCTCTAATCACAAACGGTGTCAACTTCACCGCCGCTGCAATTCAGGCGGCTCTAACCCCAATCTTGCCCGCCGGGGCGACCGCCACTGTCGCCGGTTTCGGCGGCGGCACTTTCAACAACTCCGGGTTTCAAATCACGTTCGGCGGAACGTTGGCGATGACAAACGTGCCTGTCCTGATCTCGATGCAGGACTTTAGCTCTGGCACTTCCGGCTTCGTTAACGAGACGGACAAAGGCGGAGCTGTCGACAATAAAGGTGGGATCATTACTAACACAGGTAACTCGATCCCCATCGTTACGGCTCCTCTTCAATTCACGATCCCGCTGCGGACGCCGTTTGCGTTGACCGGCAGCGCTACCGACGCAGACGATGACACGCTTACCTATAGCTGGGAGCAAAACGATCGCGGCGCCGCCGCCGGCACTTCGCTCCTTAGTAACACAAAGGCAAACGGCCCACTGTTCGCGATGTTTCCCAAGTCCGGGCAGATTAGTGATGCAGATTCGCTCCTCTACGATTCGCCGGGCGAAAACCACCTGACGACTGATCCGGCGCGCGTCTTTCCTGATCTTCAACAGGTCCTCGATGACAACACTAACGCTGCTACAGGAGCGTGCCCGGCTGGACCAATCGCGCTGCCCGTACCGGTGAACGCGAATGAGTGCTTCGCCGAGTTTCTCCCGACCATCGACTATGTCGGCTTTGCCGGCGTCAATGCGAGTCCACTTTCGTTGCATTTCCGTTTTACAGTGCGCGACGGTAGCGGCGGCGTGGATAGTGCGGACACGACGCTTCTGCTCGATAACACCGCGGGGCCGCTTCGAGTCACCTCCCAAGGTTCGTCAGTCATCTACAAAGGCAACTCGACTCAGACCATCGCCTGGGACGTCAACAACACAGCCAAGCCGACGCTCGCTCCCAACGTCAAGATTTCGCTGTCCACCGATGGCGGCGACACTTATCCGCACGTTCTTGCGGCAAGTACCCCGAATGACGGCTCCGAGCTGGTGACCTTGCCAAACGTCGGAACGATAAAGGCCCGGATTAAAGTTGAGGCCGTTGGTAATGTATTTTTCGACGTGAACCACAGCGACTTTACAGTCGAGGCGCTTCCGGTCGTAACAAACTCGCTCGGTGGAGGCAGCCAGTCAGTCCAGTACAGCGACTCGCTCTCTCCAGACGTAACCATTACTGCGACCGATGCAGATACGCTGGGATCGGCGCTCGACGCGTCAGCGAGCGGACTGCCGGCCGGACTTTCACTGGAGATCGTTTCCACTACCGACGACTCGACACTGCCGGGTAGCCGAACCTGGAAAGTAGCGGGAACTGTAACCGGCGCTCCCGGTAACTATCCGGTTACCGTAACCGTCACTGACGATACTGGCGGCAGCGGCTCTACCACCTTCACCATTGTCGTCACCAGGGAAGACGCAGACGCAACCTACACTGGCGATATGCTCGCTTTCACGCCATCGGGCGGCTCCAGCGCCAATGTACTGTTGCGGGCCACAGTCCGCGACAGCTCACTGATCCCGGCGTTCGCCGATACTGAACCCGGCGACATCCGCAACGCCACCGTCACCTTCAAGGAAGGGGCTACAACTTTATGCGGGCCATTAACCGTAGCGCTGATTAACGGCGCGTTGACCACTGGCACTGCAAGCTGCACGAAGTCACTCGGGCTGGGTACCCATAACATTGGTGTCTTCGTAAACGGGTACTACACCGGAAACACCACTGGCGTAGTAGAAGTTGCCCAGCCGGACGG
>Ga0070698_100006210_pt1 | contig 13008 bp, 22 predicted proteins | sample KBSK1502metaG_FD_65477 | JGI IMG/M metagenome (GOLD analysis project Ga0070698, IMG submission 65477) | Corn, switchgrass and miscanthus rhizosphere microbial communities from Kellogg Biological Station, Michigan, USA - KBS K1-50-2 metaG | ecosystem: Host-associated > Plants > Roots >... | reverse complement strand
GATGCTCTATCCAATTGAGCTACGGACGCGACCAGTGAAATTCCACAGCAAAGTGACCAAATCGTGCCTGATTTCCACAGTCTTTTTGCAAGTCTTCTGATTTTTGTGCTTGCATACTCCAGCACTGCCCGGCACAGTTCAGCCCATGAAATCCACAACTGAATCCACAACACCCAATCAAAGCACGGAAAGCCGGAAGGTCGGTCTGGACACCGCAACGTGGACGTATCGCTTCAAGTGCGACGGCAAGCGTTACACGCTGCGCAAGCGGCAGCCGGGCCGTGAGGCGGTCTGGTATATCGACACCATCATCCGGGGCGAACGTATCGTGCGCTCGCTCGAATCCAATGACGCAGCAGTGGCGGCGGAGCGCGCGATTGCGACCTACATCCGTCCGGCTCGGGCAGGCCGCTGGAGCGAGGTCGCTGGCAACAAGGCGCGGCAGAACTTCTCGTCCATCGGCGAGCTGCTGACGACGTATCGCGAGATTGCCGCCGGTCTGGTGTCGCCGTGGACCATCAAGAATAACGTGGGGGCCTTTCATGCCGTGGTTCGCCGCGCGGTCGGCTCCGATGACGCGACGGATGAGAAGGTGGATGAAATGTCCACGGCGCTGCTGACCGGCAAGCTGGTCGCCGACTTCGAGGAGTGGATGGCCCGCAACGCGGTGGTCACTGGCCGAAATCTGGAATCGAACAAGCGCACTGTGAAGGGATACTTGCGTCAGGCGCGCTCGGTTTTCAACAAGGATTTGTTGCCGCGTTACCCGGAGAAGAAGCTGAAGCTTCCCGACGTGAAGGAATTCATGAACCGGCGCACGGCGAAGCCGGCTCGCGCGGTGAAGGTGCCTCCGCCGGATGGGCTGGTGGACAAGACCTGCACGGAGGCGGTGAAGTTGCGCGAGAGTGACCGAGCGGCCTACATCGCGTGGTTGCTGGCGTTCTACTCGCTGCGTCGCGGCGAGATTGACAAGATGGAGTTCTCTTGGGTGATGCAGGTTGACGGGCAGTGGTGCGTGCGCGTGCCGCTGATTTCCAAGAGCAAGGCTTATCGTGATGTGCCGGTGGATGAGACGGTCGTCAAAGAGCTGAAGGAGTGGCGGGCAATCCGGGAAAAGGAGAAGGACAGCAACCTCGTGCTGCCGGGGCCGGCGTATCTGCGCGGAAACACGCGGGGCCGTCTGCGGTGCGACAGTTTGTTCAAGGGCCTGAGTGCTTGGATGCGCGGCCTTGGTTGGAATGGACGTGGAACGTTGCACGCGCTGCGGGCTGAGTATCTGCGGCGGATTCGGCGAAAGTTCGGCTTGGACGCGGCGCAGGCAATTGGCGGTCACTCGGACTCGCGGACGACGGAGGCGAGCTACACCGGGTCGCCGATGGCGGAGGCTGGCGTGTTCATCCCCTTCCCTGCGGTTGCTTAGGTGTGCGGCGAGCTGGACGCCCTTGCTGCCGCAGGGCGTCCAGATGCTCCAGTAGTTCCTCGACGCGCTCGGCGCGTGCGCGCATTTGCCACGGGTTCTCGCTCTGTTTCATTGCAATGATGGCGCTGTCAACATCACGCGCGCAGGCCATGAATCGGCGATGGTGGCGCCAGCTTTTAATCAACCTTCGCAGTGACCAAGCCACACTGCCCCACGACAAGAGGAGTAGGAGAAGGCTGATGGTTTTCATTTCAACGCCTCCTTGTATCGCTGAATCCAGTGGGCGCTCGCCAAGCGGCGACCTAGTTCCATGTCGCTGACGTATGGAGCTGATAGGTCAAGTTCGATGGCGAGCGAGCGCAGTGACCGCTTCGCTTTCTTGCGCATTGCGCGCAGGGCGGCGCCAACGGCGATTGGGTCCGGCTCCCTGTGCCGAGTGCCAAATGACCATCGCGTCCGTTGCCGTGGCCGAGAGCACCGCCCTTGCGACATGACCGAACCCGTGTATCGACTACTCGGCGCGAAAATCGAGCAAACACGGACAGTGCTCGGATGGACGCAGCACGAGTTAGCGAAGAAGGTAAAGCTCACCAGAACCTCGATTGCGAACATCGAGGCCGGGCGGCAGCGCGTATTGCTTCACGACGTTGAGAAAATCGCTGGCGCGTTCAACATGCAACCAAAGGCGCTACTCCGTGGAATCTGGTGCTGAGGATGAAAACAATCCGATGCCGGCGCTGCAATGGTAGCGGCGTCCGGGTGCATGTCCTTGCTTGCAATCAGCCGTAGGCCGTTCCTGAAGTCGAGCACATGCCGTCGCTGGTGGGCCAGCACTTCGGCTCCGCCGTGCAGGGCGTCTGCGACGCTATACGGGTCGGAGATGGCCGCTGGGAAACGGCTACGCAGGGCGTCGTCTTCTTCGGGCCAGAATGGCAACATTGAGTCCTTTCATGTGTGGTTTGGTCGAGGGTTTTGCTGCCGTTGCCCACAAGGGCAGCGACAATAATAAGTCCAGAGGTGAATCGGTTGTCGCCCGGCAGCAAAAGGGGACCACCCACACCGCCCGAGTCGCCAAGGGAGCGACGTTCGGGGGTGGAACGTAATCGAGCGGTGGGGTGGAAATTCATTTCTTGAAGACTGCGGCCACAATGATGCGTGCGCGCTGGCTCTCGCGCAGTAGGGCGATGACGCGCTGCACGTGCTTGCATTCGCTCGCTTCTATTTGCTCATCCTCGCTGAGTGTCCGCAGGTTCAGCTTCTCGTCGTAGCGCGAGACGCGCAGGCAGTGGATACAAACGTTGAAGCAGTCCGCTTGTGGTCGCGCTGCCGGCATGTAGGGGCACGTCGCTCGGTCGTGCGGGGACAGGCAATACGGACACTCGTTGATGATGACATCGCTCATTGGTTCCGCTCATTCTCAATCTTGGTCCAACAAGTCCAGAACAGCGGAGAGCTGTCCAAGAGGAGCAGGATGGCCGTATCAACTTCGCGGTCCTTCTTTTTCGCTGCCCGCTGTTGGAAGCGTTTTCGGAAGGAGGGTCCCATCGCTGGCAGGTGGTTCCAGCGGTGGAATGCGCTCAGCAAATTCCACAGGGCGCGCTGAGGGGCACAGTCGCCGCCGCGTGTGGCGTCATCGAACAGGCTCAACAGACGGTCCATTGTGGCGTGTTGCTTCGGGTTCATATCGTGGGTTGCTCGTTGAGCCAGCGGATGCAGTTCTCCTCGGTGAGGACCCACTCGCGCTCGGGCAGGCGCGCGATTACGTCGCGCTTGAATGATTGGTAGAGGAGCTGCGCGGTTTCCACGTCGCCCACTATCTCCAGCATGATGGCGAGCGCGAGCTGCGCCGGGCCGCTGCCTTCGTAGCCCCACTCGAAGCCGGTGGGTGAATGGGTCCGCACGGTGAGGGATTTCAGGGCGTCGAATTTCTGCCCGTCCATTTCCACCACGGGGAAGTCATCAGCATCGCGGCGTCCTGTCCAGCGGCGCATGGTCATGGTGATTGGATGATGATGTAGTAGCCACCGGCGCCCATCGCAGCGCCGATGACGACGGCGAGCACGCAACGCGGCCAATAGGGAATGAAGGTGCAGTAGCGTCCGATGAGTTCGCCGATGGCGACTCCGCCGAGGGCAATCAACACGAGCAACGCGAAGACTTTCATGAGTGCGCCGTGATGGGATTACGGCGTGAGAGGAAATCGAACACGCGCTGAACAACGGAGCTTTGGCCGTCCGCGTGGAATACTTTCGCTTGTCCAATGGCGCGCGTGGCTGCGTCGGACCAATGGTGGCCGATGTGTTTGGTGAGAACGATGGCGTCAACGTGCATGGGATAGGTTGTTGATGTGCGTGCGGTCGTATCTATCCACACGAGTTCAACGTCCTTCTCTTTGAGCTTTTCCTTCACGTGCTCAAATTGGTCTTTCATGAGTCCGCCGATGACGATACGCGGCTTGCGTGCCGGCTCTGGCGTGGTGGCTCTCGGAATGAGCGCAACGGGCGGTTCGGCGGCACGCGCTGTCGCGATGCCGTTGGTGTGTGCGCCGTTCTTGTGAACTGCCGCGAGTGCGGCCTCCAGCCGGTCGATACGACGGAACAGTCGCGTTGCGAGTTCTGCGATGAGTGCGCCTGTTGCGGCTGTGGGTAAAATCTTTTCGAGCGGTGGTGTGACTTCAACTGGAATGGTGTGAATGACTGGCTCGGGTGCGGGCTGTTCTGGCTTGGTGGAGTGGATGAGAGAATCGAATGCGAGTTGAACTTTCTGCGGGAAGTTTGGTAAGCAGGTCGTCGTGTTAATGACGCGGTGCCTGTCCAGCGGTAGAATTTTTTGTGCTTCCTGAACAGCCTCAGCCAACGATTCAAATGGGTGCGTGATTCTTCGCTCGGCGGTCGCTTCGACGACGAGCTGATATTCCACCGGCTCCCATCGAATCTTGTTTCTACGTGTGGGTTTCGGTTTTGGCGGTGGCTCGATGACGGTGGGTGTGGCTGCTGTGTTCATGGCCGGATGCTTCAGGCGGATGTGGGTTTGGAGTGAGTGCCGCACCATGTTCTCGGTCTTGTGCGAGAGCACGCGCGGGCAGTGCGGGCAGTGAACGGTTGGCATGATGATTTCCTTTCGCTTGATGTGATGTGTCGAATCACTGCGACAGTCAGACAATAACGACTTACGAGGGCAAGACTTTTCTGCCGCTCTGGAAGTTACTGCCGGGTTAGGTCTGCCGCGTCAGGGCGCGCACGAGGTCGTGAAAGCCGGGGTGCTCAATGGCCTTGACCATGAGTTCGGCGGTGTTTGGGGAAAGGCCCTGACACCATTTGGTGAGCCGCTTGTGCGGGTCGGTGATGGGATTGCCTGACTCGTCCACGTAGCAGTTGATGCTGAGTCGCGCTAGGTCTTTGGGGCCTATTTGGAGCGCAATCCAGTCAACGAGCAGTGGATACCATTCTTCGTCGGTCAGTTTGAGGCCGCGCGCAATTGAACGCAAGTAGGGCAGGCTTGTGTTACTCCCGCGCTCCACTCCGACAATATGCGTGCGAGACACGTTGGCTTTTGCGGCCAATTCTTCCTGTGTCAGCCCTCGCCGACCCCGTAAATGCGATAAGGCGTTCCCCGAGCTGTGTCACGTTATTTGAGTCATCCATGATAACCTCATCTGGCGTGCCGAAGCTACGGCGAACGATTCGCACTGTCAGTCTATTTGAACTTTCGGCACGGTTCATGGTGGGCATAGATACATGCCCGTAGTATTTGTCAAGCCTCGTCGTGTCGGCACAGTGCCGACAGCGAATGCTTTGGCACCTGTTAAGGACAGGCGTATCACGGCGACCGTGCCAGCTATTTCCGATTCACCACGCGCCGCGCAACTCCCGAAGTTGTCCGAGCAAGTCGAGTTTCGCGTGGACGAGGACACGAAGCGCCGGCTCGAAGCGTTGCTCGTGATGCGCGCCAAAACCGGGCTGCGTTTGTCGCTCGGCGACCTCGGGCGTGAATCGCTCCTGCGTTACCTCGACGAGGAGGAATCCAAATACACCCAAGCGGCCACTGCCGCAGCTTGAAAGGACACATGGACTACACCGAACAATTCTGGACTGCGTGGCGGCGGATTTTGTCCGCGCTCCCGCATGACCGTCAGGCTGAAGTGTTGAGCAATCCCGGCGGCTTCGAGTGGCGTTCTCTCGCCGCTGCGGCGGCTGTTGAAGCGGAGGCTTAATCCTCGTGAAGAAGGTCGCGACACCTCGCACTCACTTGTCTGCCGCCGATGCCTGCAAACGGCTCGGTCATGGGCGCCGGTGGCTTTTTGGCAAAATCAAGGCGGGTGAGCTGGAGGCGTTCAAGCATTCCGCGACGGACATCACGGTGAGCCTTGAATCAATCGTCGCTTACGAGGACAGCAAGCGGATTTCTGCCGGTATCTGACCCCCATGATGGACATCACGCAAATGCCACTGTTCGATGAATCGGCGCTTCCCGCCGGGCGCGAGCTTTTATTGCCGGTGGAGGAGCAGAAGAAGCGTTACACGCTGGAGATGGTGCAGCGGAATCAGGCTCGTTACTCCGCCATCATCGCCGCCCTCGGCGAGGGACATGGAGTCAGGTCGATTTGCCGTGCGTTCGCTGTCGGTCAGCACACGGTTGAGGAGATTCGGGACCGCGAAGCCAGTCTGGTAGCTACAGAGAAAGAACGCGCCCGGAAGCTGGCGATGAGGATTGCTCGCGCGTGCGGCGAGCGATTGCTGGAGTCCGTCGAAGACGGAACGCTGCCAGTCAGTTTGCTACCGGTTTCCTACGGCATTGCCACGGACAAAAGCATCGCGCTGGCCGGCGAGCCTTCGCAGGTCATCACGGTCCGGCACGAGATGGACCAAGAGTCGTTGCGCCGGATGTTCCGCGAGCTGGAGCAGCCCGTCATCGAGGTTGAGACTATCCCCTCTGAGTCCGAGTCACGGGAAAACTGCGAGGAACGCCCACAAATAGAGCATTCCAGCGCCGTTGCTGTGCCGGATGTTGTGGGATTGGTGCCGGGAACGACCGAAACGGTCACGCTGGCACCGTCCGGCTTCGACTACGCACCGCCCTCGACCACGACCGCGACGACAGGCGGGGGGGGGGGTCGCGTTTCGCGCGGGCCGTCTGGCAGCCCGATGGGTTCGGCCTCCGAAAATTTGGATGCAAAGGAGGATTTCGTCCACGCATGAGCGCGCTTGAAAATTCTACAACCCAAAAGGGCGAGCTGCTCGAAAAAACTGCCCCGGACGGCTTCCCGTGGCCGGAAAAAGAACTGGCCGAGCGGTTCGGCTGTTCGCCGGCCTCGTTGCAGGACTTTCGCGAGCACCGCATGGAGCAAGGGGTCGCTTGGGTCAAATACAAGCGGCACATCTTCTGGTCGGAGTTCGCTGTTCGCTCTGCTGCGGAGGCGCTCGGCCTCGTTGACGCAGAGCTGACGTGGTTGGAGCGCGAAAAAACTCCCGCCGCTGTGACCCTCTACAAGTTCGCCGTGTATCCCCGGCGGACCATGAATCCGCACATCATCATGGCGTCCGGTCCCAAGGGCCTCGTGCGCGTGCGGGTGAAGACCAAGGACAATTTCCGGGCCGGAATGGAGGTGCGTTGCGTTCATGTGGCAGGCGACCTCTTTGAACTCGTGGGCAACTGCCCCCGTTTCCCCGGCAAATACTGAATGAATGGACGCCGCACAACGAAAGAACGAGCCGTGGTTGCAGTTCTATCTGAACGACTGGCTTGGACAGACACGCGGCTGCTCGCTGGCCGCTCGGGGACTGGCAATTGACATGTTCTGCGTGATGCACCAACACGGACAGCCCTACGGGTATCTCGCGATGCCCGCAGGCAAGCCGATGCCGCCTGCGAAGCTCGCCAACCGGGCGAACTGCTCGTTGAAGGAATTCCTGCGGCTGGTGGATGAGCTTTTGAGCGAGCAGGTTTTCGCGCGGACGCCGGAGGGCGTGCTGTATTCCCCTTGGTTGGTGAGGATGTTCGATTACCGGACCAAAAAGAGCAACGCGGCCTTGGTCGGAATCGAGAAGCGGAAACGGAATTCTGCTGGAGCATTCGCTCCAGCGACCGCTGGAACACCTGCTGGAGCAGGTGATGGAGCAGATGGTGGAACCCATTGGAATCTGGCTTCTGATTCTGTGGAGTCTGGCCTTTCCGTTCCGAATTCCAGTTTGGATTTCAACGCGGCGAGGGAGTTGTTGGCCCATCTGAATGAAAAAGCCGCCGCCGACTTCCGAGAAAACCCCGGCGACCTCCAAGAGATTGCCATGCGGCTGCACGAGTCTGGCGGGAGCGTGGTTGAGGTCAAGGTGATGCTGGACCGGCAATGCGCGTTGTGGAAGGCGGACCCCAAGATGCAGAGCTATCTGCGACCGACGACACTCTTTGAGTCGGTGAAGTTCCATCAGTATTTCGGACAAAGAAACCTTCCCGTCGCGGCCACGCAAACGCAGGGCGACGGCAGCGTGAAAATCAACGGAGCCGCCGTCACCGCCCGCCTGCATACCGTGCGGCACCTCCTGATGCAAACCGCCGATGCGAGCAGTCCCGAGGAACTGGTGGCGCGTCGCCGGTTGCTGTTGGAGCAGGCGGAACTCATGGAGCAACAGAAGAAAGCGACACAGCAATGACCTATCACAAAAAGCATCCGGCATCTTGCGCGAAGCTCATCGCTTCGCTGGAGAAATGTGACCCGCTCGCGGCGGAGTTGATGAAGCTCAGCACCAAGGAAAACGACCACAAGCGGGCAAACTTTCTTAGTGCGGTGGCTATGATTTTCGCGGGTGGGACGTTGCCAGTGTTTGAGGAGATGGCGGCGCCTGCGCTGTTGGTTGCTGTGATGACGGCAAAAGAGCCGCCCGGTTACACAGAGGACCCGGCTGACGCTGGCTCAGCTTTGGAGTGTCCTGACCATTTCCCCGCATGACTCGACCCACCGTTTACGTCGTTGGTTTTCTGTTTTCGCCGGACCGCGAGCGCGTCCTGCTGATGGAAAAGCTGCGCCCGGATTGGATGCGCGGCCTCCTCAACGGCGTCGGCGGGCATGTCCATGCCGGCGAGGTCTTCGCCGATGCGATGGCCCGCGAGTTTCGGGAAGAAGCGGGAACTGGCGTGAGCGAGTGGCGTCAGTTCGCCTATCTGGTCATTGGCCAACGGGCCGTCATCCACTGCTTCAAATCCTTCGCCGAACCTGCGGCCTGCCCGGTCACGATGACCGACGAGCAGGTCGCTTGGCAAAAGGTGTCGGAAATCGACGTGCTGCCCGTGGTGCCGAATCTGCGCTGGCTGATTCCCTTGGCTCTGGATGCCCCGACGACAACGAGTGTTTTTCAACCCGAATGAACTGCCCTTATTGCAACAAGCATGTCTACGGACTCACTGGGTTCATGGAGGCGCAGAAATTCCAGACACATCTGCTTCGCTGCCGGAAGAACCCGAACAACGTCGTGCTCCGCGATGGGCGGCGAACGGTGGTTGCACCGGGGCGAACAACGTTTGAAGACGCACTGAAAATCCGAGCTGAAAGCGGCCAATGAACGCCCACGAAATCAATCAACGGCTTTGCGACCAAATCGAGGTCGTGTTGCGGCACCTGTTCCCGAACGGGAAGAAGGTTCGCGCGGAATTTTGCATCGGTGGCCTCGGCGGAGAGGCTGGCGACTCGCTCAAGGTCCACCTTGGCGGTTCAAAAAAAGGTTACTGGTCCGATTTCGCCGATGACGGCAAGCGCGGGCGCTCGGTGCTCGGCCTGTGGGCTGAGGTGCTCGGCGGCGATTACGCGAAGGCGTGTCGTGAGGCGAAGGCGTGGCTCGGGGTCACGGACGACTACGGCAAGCGGTTCTTCGCCGGTGTGAAGCAGCAGCGCAAAGAGCCGGAGAAGTTGGACCGCTCGAAATTGCGCGGGTTGGTGCCGGATGGTCCGGTGTTCAAGTATTTGACGGAGGAGCGCGGCATCGAGCCGGGCGCGCTCGCGGCGTATCGCGTCGCAGAGAGCGCCAGCGGCGACGCGGTGGTGTTCCCGTTTTACGCGACGGAGGAAAGCGAGGACGGCGCGAAGCTCGCGGAGAGCGCCTACATGGTGAAGTTCCTCAAGCTCGCCCGCGATGGCGGCAAAAAGGAAATCTGGACGCTGCCCGGCGGCGTGACGGACTCGCTGTTCGGCAAGCGCGCTTCACTCGGGGCCGGTGCCCCGAAGGGAGTGCTCATCATCACGGAGGGCGAAATTGACGCGCTCTCGGTCGCGTCCTACGGCTGGCATGGCGTCAGTGTTCCACGTGGAGCGAAATCGGCGACCTCGGACGGCAAGAGCGCGAACGACCAGTGGATTGACGCTGACTATGCGTGGCTCGCGGACTTCGAGCGCATTTACCTGTGGATGGACAACGACGCGCCGGGGCAGGCCGCAGCGGCAGACATCGCGCGCCGCATCGGCCTTGAGCGGTGCTTCCTGATTACCACGCCGCGCGGGTTCAATGATGCAAACGAATGCCTGTGCAACGGCGTTCCGCGCGAGGAAATCGTCACGGCGCTGGAGAACGCCATCACGCTGGACCCGGCGAACCTCCAATGGGCGTCGGAGTTTGAAGAAAAAGTTTTGCGCCGGCTGTTCCCGCCCGGCGGAGTCGAACCGGGCTTTGAATTGCCGTGGGCGTTCCCGTGGAAAATCCGCCCGTCCGAAATGACGGTTTGGACTGGCTTCAGCGGGCACGGAAAGACAGTCGCGCTGTCGCATCTCATGGTGCATCTCGCCGACAAAGGCGAGCGGGTGTGTGTGGCGTCGATGGAAGTCGAGCCGGACAAGACGCTCGAAACTTACTGGTGTCAGGCCAATGGCGCGCGGATGCCGTTCAGCTTCGACGAAAGCGAGAAATGGGACGACGCGAAAAAGCTCGAAATCGGCGAGGCGCGATTTCGCGAGCGGTATTCGTGGCTTGCGGAGCGGTTCCTGATTTTCCTTCCGCAGATTGACGCCGGCATTGGTCGCGCGAACTGGCGGACGCTCGTCGATTGCTTCGTCTATGCGCGGCAACGTTATGGCTGCACGCAGTTCGTGGTGGACAGCCTGATGATGTGCGTCGGGCGTTCCGAGAAGGAATACCAAGAGGTCGAGCTGTTCATCAACGCGCTGAGTAATTTCGCCAAACGCCACGGCGTCCACGTGCATCTGGTCGCGCACTCGCGCAAGAAAGAGGACGAGAACAAGCCGCCGGGCAAGCAGGACATCGCCGGCCCGAAGGAAACCGCCGACATCGCGCACAACGTCTGCGTGGTCCACCGCAATATGCGGAAGTCGGTGACGTGGCAGAAGGCCGAACGCGAGCTGACGCAGCATCGCAGTATGCAGCCGTCCACGCCGGAGCAGGCGGCGGAGCGCGAGGAACTCATCAAGCTCGCCGAGAAGGAGCTGGAGACGGTGAAGGTGCTGCACGATGGCGAGCTGCATCTGCTCAAGCAGCGCAACGGCGATGGCGAGTTGGGCAGCAAGTATCTCTACTTCCTGACCAAGAGCCGGCAGTTCGTGCAGGGCAATCCCTACGCCGCGACGCGCACGCCGGATAGCCGGGCTCATCGGTATATCCCGCTTCCCGCGCAGCCGAGCGACCTGCCAACGACGGAGGAGATGGCGCAATGAGTGTGGAGAATGACTTCATCGTGACAACGCTCAAGCGCCGCTATTTCGCGCTCGCGCCGGTGGAGAACTTTCCGCACTCGCCGGAAATCACCGCAGAGCTGGACCGGTTGGAACGGGCCATCCGCGAATTGCAGAAACCGGAATCGAAAGTGAACCCATGAGTAAGCCAACAACAAGCACGGACGTAATTCTCGCGGCGGCAATCGTGGCGGTCGTCATCGCGTCGCTGCTCGCCGCTCCTATCGGAATGATGAGGGCCTACAACGAGCGCCTGAAACTGGCGTTCGAGAACGGATACGAGGAGGGAACGGTGCCGGGGAGTCAAGGCACCCATTGGGTGAAATGCAAAGAAGCGAAAAAGTGATGCGGGATACGGAGCCGCTCACGTGGGCCTGCACGTGCGGGCAAATCAACCTGCTGTCCGAGCGCGACTGTTTCGCGTGTCCGGGGAGCCGGGATGAGACGTGGGACCCGGCAGACGCGAACAAAATGTCGGAACAACTGAAGCAAAAGCGACCAAAGACACAATGAACACGACACAGCCAGCACCAACATCGAACAGTTACGAGAAGACGCTCCGAGAGCTGCGCAAGGGCGCCGCCATCACGGAACTCTCGGAGAAGCTCGCGGCCTTACTGCAAGCCGTGCGCGACACGGGCCGTCCCGGGCAACTCGTCCACAAAATTGTCGTCAGTCCCGCCAGTGCCGGCGACGTGCTGACGCTCACGTTCAAGGACAAGGTGGACACCAAGCTGCCCGAGCGTCCGCTGCCCGCGACCATCTTCTACCTGAATGACGACAACACCGTGCAGCGCACGGACCCGCGCCAGAAGGAATTTGAAATCAGCGAAGTCCCCGCGCCGCAAGCGCCGCCGCAAACGGCGGAGCGGGTGGCGTAACCAAAACCGACCAAACCGAAGGACACACAATGGTAAGCACCATCAACATCACATTCAACCTCAACGGCTGGACGGTGAACGCAGGTTGCCAAAACCTCGTTTACACGGACCAACGCTCGCTCTTGAACGACCTCACGGACTGGCTTGCCGACCCGCAGGCGACCGAAAAGCGCATTCTCGAAAAGGCGGTGAACCATCGCTTCACGATGGGTGGCGGCACGACGGCCGACTGCGGCCAAATTGCGGCTGTTGAAGCCCCGCGTCCGCGTCTCGACGAAATGAACGTGCGAGCGACGGCGCCGCGCCCCCGGTGATATGCCACTCATCAATTGCGAAGTCATCACCTACTCATCCCTAAGACCTGAAATCTCAAACATTATGACTGACGACAGCAACAACATTCAATCGGCGCTCGCCGCTGGCAGCGCATTGGCCACCCCGCACACCCTTACGCAGCCCGCCGGGCTGGAGGGCGTCCCGTTCGTCGTGACGCCGCAGGGCTATCAAGTCACCACGCTCGGGCACACGCTGGCGCATCCGGTGCGCAAGAAGGCGCAGCTTATGTTCTCGGAGCTGCCGAGCTTCGCGCGGTATCTCGAACAGCACGCCACGCCGGCAACGGTGATTTTCGCGCACTTCAACGGACTGCATCAGTCCGGTCTTCAGCGCCCACGCTACACCGCGGTAATCAAAAAGGGCGAGATGTGGGCATACCGGGCCATGCTGTTCGCAAACGAGGTGGCGGATACCAAGCCGTTTATCTTGAACCTATACTTCAGGCCCGTGGCGCAGTAGGCATGACCTCAGCACCCCCTAACACTCCGGCGGACGCGCCAACGTCCGCCGGGGCTTCTGAAAGCGCCTTGAAATGGACGCCGCACCCGCTGCTGCCCATTCCGAGCGAGGCGGTGCTGAAGCATTGGCTGCGCTTGCCCAACGGCGACGCGCGGCTCGCTGAGTATTACGCGAAACGCGAGAACCTGATTCGGCTCTCGGAGGATGACCCGTTCGCCTACGGCACGGAGCCGGACCATTGGCGG
>Ga0070698_100006209_pt1 | contig 13010 bp, 11 predicted proteins | sample KBSK1502metaG_FD_65477 | JGI IMG/M metagenome (GOLD analysis project Ga0070698, IMG submission 65477) | Corn, switchgrass and miscanthus rhizosphere microbial communities from Kellogg Biological Station, Michigan, USA - KBS K1-50-2 metaG | ecosystem: Host-associated > Plants > Roots >... | reverse complement strand
GGCTGCGTGTCGCTTGCATAGCGAACGGCACTTCGTCGCACTGGCCTTTGAGCGGTTGCGGCAGGCCGCCCTCCAGAAGCAGGTGGCCTGCGAGACGCTCTCCGAGGTGTTGGTCTACCTGCGAGCGAGTCTGAATGGAACCATCCTGGAGGCGGTGCGGGCCTCCTCGGCGCCAGGAGCCATCTCATGCCCCTGGTCAGATGGGGAAGACTGCCCCGACAAGAGCGAGGTCTGGGACCGGCTACAAGCGCTCCTCTCGAACGCACGTGAGCGTCGACTGGCCTATCTGCTCTATCACTGTGGGCTGCAACCCGCGGAGATTGTGCGCGGCTGTCCGCAGGAATGGAGCGATGTCCACGAGGTTGCTCGTCTGCGGCGCATCATCTTACTCCACGTCCATAATAGGGATACATAGTCTGTGTAAACACATCTGTCCAGAAAGGAGTTTTATCATGTCGCTCATTTTTACTCTTCCTCCAGGCTGGCTGGAGGAACTGTTTCATGCATTAGAAGAGCTTAGGACCGCGGTCTTTGCGTCGCTCTCTATCGATGCTGCTGTCGTGCCTGGACAGCCCATCCCCATCTCTTTGTCTTTTTTCAGTGAAAATAGTAGTCTTGACTTCGGGACAGGATGCCGGATTGCCATCTTCCTGGACCAGGACAAAATTTTCCAGATGCCGAACGACGAAACATTCTTACCATATACTCCCAGCTCGCTTTGGAAAGTTGATATTGGCACTATCCAGGCATTGATCGATCCGCCTCCTCCATATTCTCCTTTAGGAGAGAACCTCTACGCCTTCGGGCAGCACACACTGCGCCTAGAGATTACAACGAACGGGAGAGATAGGGGACCATATACAGATAATGAAATCCTCACGGTCGTTCCAGAATCTGTCTCGCAGTCCTGGTGGCAATGGCAAGGAGACCTCCTGCAAGGAGTTGCTTGGAAAGCAAGCTATACCCTTGCTGGCACCTGCGTGAACAAGAGTCAGTTTGTGAGGATGCAGTTCACGGTGGAACTTGATGAAACCGATGGGAATGGTAATACAAAATCGTATGGTGATTTCAGCGTAGAAGTCGAAAAACAACAATCTTCCCCACTGACGTTTCCGCCAATTACACAAGCGTGGCCCTGGTTAATTCAAGGCCTCTGGGCGCCTGAGGATCAAACAGGGAAGGAATTCTTCTATACGGCGAACATCACGTTACAGGATTCCTATGGAAACCAGTACCCTCCAGTCAATTCTTCAACACTTGAGGTGGTCGTTAACGTCTCTGATACGAAGTTGGGCGAAGCGCAAGCCGCTTTTTCCAGTAATGCATCCGCTATTGCTCTTGGAATTGCCTCAGCATTTTTCTGGTGGCTCGCTCCTGCAGCGGCAGCTGCTACAATTGCAGCCGCAGTCCTAGGAGAAGAAGCACTAGATCCACCAGAACCAAGTCCATACTACCTGGAGCAAGTAGAACCTGTGCCATTCGTCTGGTCCGAAGAACTCTCTAAGAGCGACAAGCTGATAGAATTTCGTGCATACTTCGACGTACTCGGAGAGTTATTAGGTGATCTCATAGCTCTCGGAGAAATTGAGGCTCGTTTGCTCGGAGCACAAGCAAGCAGAAGCAAACAAGGGATAGAACTACAAGTGGTTAGTTATAGACAGATCGTTCAGCAGATGGAGGGGAAGGCGCGCACATTAGCAGAACTCGCTGAGTCGGCTATGCAATCCACGGAGCTACGACAGGAGTTCAGTTCACAGGAGATAAAGGCGTTCATTGCGAGAAACAAACCAGCATCATCAGTGCAAATAACCAGGCACTTGGAGAAGGTTGGCTTCGATCAGACTACGCTTGAGACCGTAAAGGAAGTGATAGCCTCTCCTAAGTTACGCGAGTTGATGCTATCATTGGAAGGTTTCACACGGCTATTCCCCATGACAAGCTTGCGCATGATTCAGTTAATAAGGATTATCCAGAGCGCATCAGAGAAAACTTTGCGGCGGTATGAAAGCCACTAGCTTACCTACATGCTCACAGTGCATAACAGAGGCCGGAATAGAATACACTCTTGGTACTTTTGGTCATAAATTCGAAGCAGGCTTTGTGGCCTTCGTCCAGACTCTTGCCTCGCATTAGTACGATGTATACTTGTGGCCGGGAGTACTTACAGGGGCTCACGCCAGTTGTCTACATGTGCATCAAGCATGAGAAATCTGGGCTTGCGTTCTCGTTTTTGATGTGCAGATGCTGCGAGTGGCGCGAGACCCTGACTTAGTCTTAATGGTGCATCTGCTAAGTCGTCTCCAAGTTACTGATGAGCTAAATGATAGTATGGACGCTTTCATGAGGCTAGAGAACTTGCCGGATGCACCATTAGCGTTGGTTTTTGTCCAATTGTTACGGCAACCCCGAATTGGACCAACTGAGTCCGAACCGCATCGCCCAGGTTGATCCAGCCCAGGTCGGCTGCCTTCTTGGCCGAACCAGCCACCTCCAATGTGGTAGAGTAAGGCATCAACCATCTCTGCAGCAGAGACTACTTTGAAGGAATTGACGTTGAGAGCCATGTTTGACGACATGAGGCGAAAAGCCACGAGTCATCAAAAGTGACTATAGTCTGTTACCTATCAAACTGCAACGAGAACACCAGTTTGAGGAGGACTTTCTTCCCACGTTCCTATTCCGACTTTCTGTTCCTACCATGGGCAAACCCCAAAACAGGTGCTTATAGCTTGGCGCATAGCACTCTAGCCTATCCTCCTACTTGATACGCTTGAAGAGCGCTCAGAAAGCTTTGGGGCTAATGTAATACCGTTTGGAGTGAAATTGGCAAGCGAGCGGTGCCAGGTTTGCTGCCCAAATTTCTCACCCATCCTCTGGCGGGGTTTGTTACCAGCATATCATGATGTCTGAGTCCGCGACTTTATTCTTCATCAGAAAAAACAGTCATAGACATAGCTCATTCCAGTCCGCGACTTTATTTCGCCCGAAATACCTGCTTCTGCGCGTAAAATGCTGATTAGGAGTCCGCGACTTTATTCTTGATGAACAAACTAACGTTTCCAGCGTTGCCTGAGCAAGATGTGGAAATTGGCGGTATGCCTCTTCTGCATAGCCCATACCGCCGGGATAGCCATCGTAGAGAAAATCGTCGCGCGGCCGGTCTGGGCGTGAAACGGAACGACGGATACTCCGCCAATGTCCCTGCGATCGCCCAGCACATGCAGCGGCAAGAGTGCGATGAGGCTGTGTTCGGCAGCGTGCAGGCTTCCAGCCGGGTCGAAGCCACGCGCTTTCAGCTCCTCGATCGCCGCGTCATCCACCAGGATCCACAACGCCTTCGTTTCGAGCTGCGTCGAGAGTGGGCTGTCGAGGTCAAACCGGTCGAGGACGCTGTGGTACACGCTGTGCTGCCTGACATGGGAGGTGATGGTGCGCGTGACGAGGATATCTCCGACATACACGTGCGCCGCCTCTCGGCGCGTCTGCTGCTCGGTGCAGAGAATATCAACGTCGGTCGCGACCTGTAGCTCCGTGTAGTGCCCCGCATCACGAGGGATGAGGGAAATCTTTCCGCGCTCCAGATCGAGCCGTTCAACAACGTGCGAGCGCCCCTGCAAGAAATACATCGCGCCGGGAAAGCACTCGGTGGTCGCGTGGTGGATGTCCGTCTCCTCGATCCGCTTCTCCCCAACGAGCAGGTCAAGCCTCTTGCCGACGTGCCGCTGTGATGTGAATCTTGACTTTGCACTGCAGCGAATAGGGCTTTGCGGTGCAGCAAGGTCGTCTTTGCAACAGAGCAACACTCTTTGCACTGCAGAGGAGGTCGGACACGACCAGCTGAGGGTTGCTGCAACATACCACCACGCCTCTTCGCCGCCAGGAGTAAGGCGAGATGGGGCTTGCTGCAGGTGGAGATGTGTCGATTAAAAACACCTGCTCCAGCAGAAGCGGAAGCAGAAGCGGCTATCACGGGCGAGGCGAGTGGAGCGCTGGCTCGGCCTGGGGGTGTTGGGAAGCCCTCTGCGCCGCATCGCCCTGCCAAGCAAGCATAACCTCTCTTGAGGAGCAGGTTCATCCACTCTCTCACTGAATACTTGCTCTCCATCCCCTTCTCAGGCCATTTCGCACTACATACTAGTTAGTGGCACGAAATGCTGAAGGCCCTCTACAGGCGACTTGAGTGCCATTCGAATCCAGAAGCAAGCGAGCGTATGAAAAGAACTTCTGAAGCCGTCTCAAAGCCTTCATTTCGCGCCGCTCACCAGTACTCGAGTACTTTTCCGCTGTATGGTATAATCCAACCTACTAGCATTGACAAGGAGGAGCGGTATTGGCGATCCGCTTGCTTGATTTACAGCTCCTGTACGGCGTCGCAGGAGCCCGAGAACATTTTGAGCATTTATGTGCCGACCTGATTCGCGCAGAATTCTCTGGTGCGAAAGAAGTGAGATGTCGATCCGGCGACGGGGGTGTAGATGTGTACATCGGTGATTGGGCGGATCCCGAGGGAATTTCAGTCTTTCAGGTCAAATACTTCCCGCTGGGCCTGGGTTCGAGCCAGAAGGATCAAGTGCGCCGGTCGTTTCGCACCTGCATTGAGAACGACCATTTCACCGTGAGCCACTGGACCCTCTGCCTGCCCATCGATCTGAGCGAAGAGGAGACGGCCTGGTTTACCAAATGGAAACACCAACAGGCAACGAACTTCCTCTCCGTCGACCGCATCGACTGGTGGGGAGAAAGCGCTATACGCCAGTTACTCCTGCAACCGAAGAACGTCGGCATCAAAGAAGCGTACTTTCATCAGGAGCACGTCGCGCAGATCCGCGAGATGTACCGGATGCTGACCCATCTGCTTGAAGACTTCGCGACGCGCCCAGAAGAATCGGTCATGGCCCTGGCGCTTCGGCAAGATGCCAAGGACGCGAACCTGCGCTACCGGGATGAAGTCTATGGGCCTCTCCATACGGAACTGAAACGCATCCGTGACGTGCTGGAACGTGCGCATGCCCGAACGGGACCCTACCCACTGCGGATTCCGGTGGGAGGCGAACAGCTGCCACGCTATCCACGATACACTCCACCAGCCTCGTTGGGGCCAACCTTTCTCCACTGGCACACCTGCAAAGAAGCTTACCGCCTGTACGGGGCATTGACGCCATCAGCGCGTGATCGGCTCGACGAGATCGAGGAGGCTATCACGGCTTTTAATGCTGCAGTCGAGGAGGCACGGAAAGCTGCTGCCCCATTGCTGAGCGCCCACGTCGCTCAAGCCATCGAAGCAGAGACCCAGCTCCCCGACTACCTGGAGTGGAAGCGTACCTATAAAGATACACCTACCCCGCCTTCCTATCAATCCTACCCCTGGTTTGAACTTCTCGAGCGTCTAACGTCGCCCGGTTCTTATTCCAGTGAGCAGATTGCCGCCGCCTGGCTGCGGAATCCGCTGCAGACCTTTGGCTGGCTGCTGGCCGATCGACCTGATGAAGCTGGCCAGTGCGTTTCCAATGACTATGAGCGTAGCACAGCCATGCCGAGATCGCTCACCTTGTGTCAGCACGCTCTCACACAGGCGATGCCAGGGCTCGAAGGGGCAACGCAGTTTCAGCAAGCAGGGCGGGCGCAAGAGCAGTTGTATCGCCTTGTTGCCTCTATGGAGACGGCTTTCCTCAATGTCCTGATCAATATCCAGCATGAGTACGAGGGGGGACCGCCCCCGTTCTAGAGAGGATCAGTCGAAGTAAACAGAAGACGTGGCGTTGATGTCACGCAGGCGTATGAAACAACTTGTCCACGACTCGTGCAGTACAGGAGAATCGGTTCAATCCACAGCTGTGCGAAAACAAGTGAACGTCATCGTCAGACGCCCAGGAAGGAACAGATGCTTCCGTATCTATGGAAGTACCAGGCTGGCCCGGTGAACACAATACTCCTTGTGCAAAGTCCGTGCAAGGTGGGAGTGCAAGAGCAGGAGCGCTAGTATGCCCGATCACGTGTATCCCTGGAAACGCTTCTGGTACCCGAGAGAAACCACTATCGAACTCCGCGATGGAGGGTATCTCTACAGACCAGAGGCGGAATGGGCCAATCGATTCTTTGGCGGCAGTCTCATACCGTTAGAGGAACTCGCTTCTATCCCATGCCTGATCGTCCTGGGTGAACCGGGGCTGGGGAAATCGCGGGAATTGAGCCAGCAGCAAACTTTTACCCGTGACCGCCTGGGTGAAGCGGTGCTCTGGTGTGATTTCAGCGCGTACCAGGAGCAGACCATGCTCGCGCGGGCCCTCTTCGACAATGCCACGTTCCAGGAATGGTTGCGTGGGACACGCCGCTTGCACCTTTTCCTCGATGGCCTCGACGAGGGGCTCTTGTCGATCCCCACCCTCGTGCGCTTCCTTTCAGTTGAATTCGGCCGCTATCGCGATCATCTTGCGCGTCTTTCCTTGCGCATCACGTGCCGGACGGCAGAGTGGCCAGCCCTCCTGGAAGATCAGTTGGGGGAACTCAGGGGCAAAACGAACGTGCGAGTTTTTCGGCTGGCGCCCCTGCGGCGCGATGATGTCCGCGCTGCTGCCAGCGCGCATGGGTTGGATGCTGACCAGTTTCTGGAAGAGGTTGACCGCAAAGCGGCTGTCCCTCTCGCAAATAGGCCGATCACCCTCCGCTTCCTCCTCAACCTGTACGGCGAACACGGCACGTTCCCTTCGACACAACAAGCGCTCTACGAGGACGGGTGCCGCATCCTGTGCCAGGAAGTGAGCCCGAGCCGGCGTAGCGCTCGCTTCACCGGGAACTTCACGGCCCGGCAGCGCCTGGCGGCGGCAGCGCGCCTGGCGTACCTGATGGTCTTTACCAACCGTAGTGAGGTGTGGGATGGCGTTGATCTCGGTGACGCACCTATGGGAAGTCTACAGCTCTACGAGTGCAGCGGTGGAACAGAGGATCCCGACGGGAACCCACTGCCTGTGAGCGAGACGCTGCTCGACGAGGCGAGCGCCACGGCCCAATTTTCCTCGCGAGGACCAGACCGGAGGGAATGGGCGCACCGGACCTATGCCGAGTTTTTGGCCGCGCACTATCTTTCGAACCACCAGCTCCCATTGCCGCAAATCATGATGCTGCTTTTGCATGCCGCTGCAAGTGAACGCAGGCTGGTGCCGCAATTGCACGAAACGGCTGCCTGGCTCGCCACGATGCAGCCCGCTGTGTTCAGAGCGATCATGGAGATCGATCCAGAGGTACTCCTGCAGAGTGATGTGGCAACAGTAAGTCGGCAAGACCGAGCGGATCTCGTTGCTGCCTTACTTGCCCTGGAACCCGAGGAACACCTGTGGAACGTGAACATGAACCTGGGACAGCAGTATGACAAGCTGCTCCATCCGGGCCTCGGCGCGCAGCTCGCCGCTGTGATCAGCAACTGCGCCCTCGGTGCCACCAGAAGGGTCGTGGCGATCGAAATCGCAGAAGCGTGTCGCTTGCAGATGCTCTCACCCGAGCTTGTCACGCTTGCCCTGGACCCCTCAGAGACGCGCATCGTGCGAGAAGCGGCTGCGCAGGCCGTGGCGCAGATCGGGAATGATGTCTCCAAGGCGAGACTATAACCGCTGGCCGTCGGGCAGCACGACGACCCAGATGATGAGTTAAAAGGTCACAGTCTTCACGCGGTCTGGCCTGCCCATGTGACAGCCGAAGAACTGTTCGCTGCCCTCACCCCTCCCAGGCGTGAGGATTTCATCGGTGCCTATCGTGGCTTTCTCTTTTCACAGGTCGTACCCCACCTGGAACTAGCGGACCTGCCCGTGGCCGTGCGCTGGGTAGAACAGCATCCGCCGAGGGTTACCCTGCAAGGACTGGCGGGCGAATTCAAGCCACTGGCCGATGCCATCATCCGTCTGGCCTTGGAGCATCTGGATGAACCAGGCGTCTTAGCCGCCGTTGCCCACCTCGTCCTCTCACGCCTGCTGCAGTCCGGCCTGATCTTTGGCCTTTCTCCTGGCGAGCAGGAAACTGCCAGATGGCTAGACGATGACGAGACACGGCATCGACTGCTCGAAGCCGTGCTCCCCCTCCTTGCCCAGCACACGAGCGATTCAATGGTCTTGCTCGTTGCCAGGCCGCCACTCCTCCTGGACAAAGATCTCTCCTGGCTCATCGCCTCCCTTGCCGATTCGCAGGTGGAAGCCACTCAGCAGTTGGTGGCGCGCCTGATTGGGCGCTTGATCGACAGCGGCGATCCTGCTCAGGTGCAAACCGCGCTCTTGCACGCTCCCTTAAAGGGATCACAATGACACGTGAAGAAACAGTATGAAGTCATCCTGCCCCTGGTCTCACGGTTGTTGAGATGGGGCCTTATACTCTTCATGTGCATGCACAAGAAAAACAATGTTCGCTGCAGCCATATGTAAGGCGTACTCAGCAATATATTTCGGGAGGCTCACAGGTTCAGCTCCTTGACCATGGCCACTCGTCCTATTCCTTATTGTTGGGAGGCCACTCTCGAGCAAACCACGAATTTGGGTAAACTGGTTTTGTAACATAGCTGGAATAAGCTGATGGTCAAACAAAATCTGGAGAAGATTTCTCGCGGTATCCCGCTCTTTATCATACTGCCACTTTCGTTCATCAAGAATACTCTTCATCGTACTCTCGAAAGCCTTCAGTGCATCGGCAACCGCCTCTTTATACCGTTGCTCCCGGTAATGCCGATGCGCGCTGAGGAACTCCTCTTGAGCCCCTCGGAACTGCGGATCTGAGAGCAGCGTAAGAGCGGGCAACACAACTTCCTCATGGAGATATTGATCTGTTTGCTTGACGAGCTGCCCATTCTGGAACTGATAGCCGATATGATGCTCTTGAAATCGCTGGTTTAACTCCTCAATCGCTTGATCAAGCGTATGAAACTGATAACCCCTACCAGGCACATGGACGACGTACTCTGAATCTTGGCGAAGATCATGGTCGATGAAATGGAATACAAAATCAATAAAATCTAAGGTCTGCTCAGTATCCGCAACTTGTACATACTGGAAACATTGTACATAAGGATTGGCATCAGAATCATCTCCAAGACGAAAAACACCTTTCTCACGTATGTATCGCGAGAAAAGCGAGTTCCACCGTCGATTAGCTGCAGGCTCTGAAAGAGAAGAGTAACGACCTTCATGGTATACTCCAAGCGTGGAAACGAGGATATGAATCACTTGATTGCGAAATGCATCGGGTAACACATCATACTGATAGACATCCGGTTTCTCTTTTGGCTGCCGCTGACGCCTGGACCACAACTTGAACATAGACAATCCATTTCCACTGTCACATTATATACATTCGACGAATGACCGTTTGTGTGAATACACCACCACATTACGCCTGAGGACTCAATAGTGCACTACTAGTCTCCAGCGCCTGAGACAACTCTGGATGGCGTGCAACAAACGCCTCCACCTCCGGCGCATACAACTGGGCCAGATGACGCGCGAGGTCGAGCACGTGTTCCATCGCCATCGGCCGATGAAGGGCATTACCCAGTTGCTTAGGCGCAAGCACTTCCGCCGTAGCCGGGACCTCCGCTCGCAATTGCTCCAGGCCTCGGAAAATGGGCAGCCATATCTGGTGCCACTGGCATGCGAGTTCAAGGAGCACATCCATCCCCTCGCCTAATCCCCACGAACGGAACATCATCCAGAACAGGAGCATCATCGCCTGATCCTGTGGTCCCATTTCACGAATCAGGTTTGCAAACACGGAAAGTCCAAGCGCTCCCCGGCCAAGCAGGTAATCCAAGGTTGCGCTGAAGCTTTCCATGAAAGTAAGAAAACTGCGAACTTCATCACGCGAGCGCAGCACCTCAGCATCCTGCGCCGTCTCGAGATCTTTTCCAGGAGGGTGCTCGTGGAGCAAGGAGCTACACATCTTGAAGGCCTCACTGATATCCTCCCCGGCCAACCAAGGTTTTGCACCTCCGACCCGCTCGGTACGGGCGCGCCGAAGACCGAACCCAGTCTCCACAATGGTCCGCTCGTGGCTATCCGTCCCTGTTTCGGGGTCGATCGCGTATCCCTCGAATGTGCCCGTCGCCAAACGGATCAGGACACCGACGAACGTGGGGAAATTCTTCCTTCCCACTCGTTTTCGTACCCGGGCTAACGTCTTCGAGAGTCTGCGATCAAAGAGACCAGTCAGCATCTCAGGATGCTCTTGCAACTCCTCGAGTTCCTCGATTCCTTGTCGCCATGCAGCTGTCGCCTGTTCCAGAAAGAGCCAGGCATAGTGCATGGGCACATCGTAGCCAGCCCACCACAAGCACCAAGCGACAGAGGGAAGCCGCTTTTCCGAACGGTGAAACAGACACAACGCGTACAATTGGTCCGCGGTTCCAGGAGGATAAACAGAGACCATGCCACGGCCACGTCCGAGCGAACGCCGCTCCGGACGCGGAAGGAGGTCCGCACGATGCCAGCGCGCCAGTTCCGGCCTCGTGACCGTGAAGCCTTGCGCTTGCATGTGTGTAATCAGCTCGTCAGCAGTCTCGCCATTGATCGTCAGTTCACTCATGTTTTCTATAATACATCCCAATGCGAACATATGCAAGAAGTGCCAACGTTGACCCTTCTATGGGAACTTATTATGCTTAGTACAGAGGCATGAGCAACGTGCCATGTCCATTTACATCCTTACATATAAGAAAGGAATTAAAAAGTTATGAGTAAGAAAGATGTTGCCTCCCTAGTTGCGTTCGTCGGCGTGGTTCTCTTTGTCTTGCACGCGCTGACGATTGCAGACGATGTTCAGGCGATCATCGAGGATCCAAACAAGGCCAATAAACCGGGTGAAATCCTCAAGCTGGCTGTTGATTTTACCCGTTACTTTGGCTAGGGAGTCACAATGTTAACCAGCATTGCTCTGGCCAGCTCGCATTGCTGGTTATAATGGTGTGTGAGGCCTCACGTTCGCTGTCTGAGGCCTCTATTTTATCTCTATTCCTCATCGTCATTCTGCGAGTGCAGGTACTTGCGCCACTCTTCCAACTCTGCTGTTACTTGAAAGCACTAAGCGTACAGTTAGCAGGATTTGATATGCTGACCCCAACGAGGAGTACCTGCGCGTCTGGCGGAATCGCTTTGAACAGAGCGTGCGCCAGGAACAGATCCAACATGGAACTTTCGTCGACGACAAATGCCCCCGCTTGCAATGGGTTGTCCTCATCATAGCGGAAACGCATCGTGCTAGGGTCAAAGGCGAGCATTCGATGGATCGTTTTGGCCTCCACCCTGGTCAGTTCTGTGAGGCGTTGGGCAGCGCGCCCGGTGGGTGCGGCCAACAGGATCGAATTGCCCATGGCGCGCCACAAGGCGACGATCGTCCTTGTGGTCTATGTAATGAGTTTTGAGGATCGACAAGACCAGCGACCTTGACACAGGCTCTCAGCATATGGCATACTCTCCAGTAGTAGGAGGTAGAACATATGTTTCATTCTGTCGGCGTTTTTCAGTGTATTCCTCGACCGGAAGGAGTCACGAGTTGCTATTCTCTCCTTGTCGTAGATGTCGAGGGAAATTCTCATCTCCCCTTGACGCAGTTCTACGATAAAGCGAAACAATGGCTCTCGCAGGGAACAGCGCGTACTTACCTCAACAGCTTGCTTCCTTACTTCACCTACGTTGCCACTGATGCATGGCGCAGGCAGCGAGGTGACCAATGGGACTCCCCACCAGAGGATGTTCAGCAATGTGTCCGTGATTATCTCATGTATCGACTGGGCTGCCAAGTCCGGCCAAAGGAGACCTACGCGCTGGTGTCCTTAACCGCTCAGAGCCCGAACACCGTGCATATCTTTTTGTCCGCCCTCAAGCTGTTCTACACCGTGATGCTCCAGGAAGGACGATATGCCTACCTCCATCCGTTGCTCGATGCTTCCACTCGCCTGCTGCATGAGGTTGAACGTGAGGATCAGACGGGACGCTATCGGATGCCTCAGATCAGCGGGGTAGAGGAACCGAGCATGCTGTATCCTTCGGAGAATGTCTTCCGGTTGAAAAAAGAAGACTGGGCTGTTCAACCTGTTGAAGATCCTGAACTTGGCAGGAAACTGGTTCAAAGCTTCACCAAAGCTGACCTTTGTCTTCGAGATCAGATTGTCGTGCGCATGGCGCTCGAAACAGGAGCACGCATTCGAGAAATCCTCCAACTCACCATTGGGGACTGGAGGGCGCTTGGCTGTAACCAGGAAGTACGTGCATTGAGTAAGGGCAGCCGGGGGCGGCGCGTGAAGCGCTTGCGGTTTTCTTCGACGACTGCTAGAATGTTACGACACTATCTCAACACTGAGCGTGCCAAGCTTGATCTGGAGGGGCGTCGCCTGGAACAGCTTGTTGATTCTGCTCCCTTGTTCTTGTCACAGCGACACAAGTCCTACGATTACGAAGCCTTCAAGCCTCACTGGAAAAAGCTATGCCAGTTTGCACAGATCTCCCTCACTATCCATGGGATGCGGCACTGGTATACCACTCAAGCGATACGAGCTATTGCTCTCACCGCTCAAACCGAAGCGGAAATTGTCCTTCGCAAGGAGGAGCTTGTGCGCTACATGGCATGGCGGAGCCCAGAGACGCTCAAGACCTACGAAAAGTACTTTCAAGGGAGGCAGCATTACACCATTCAGGATCATGTCCATCAGAGCTTGGAGGAAGATGTCGCCAACTACCTGAAAGGACAGGAGTATCCTGCTTCTCCAGTCATGCAGCGCAAGCCTGCATTGCTAGGCCACGATCTCTCGCGTGATCGTCTCTCCTCCGATGAGAAAAACAACGCCCAGAACCCCGCTGGATGGGCCAAACTTTTAGCGCTAGGAGGGATACAGTAATATGGCAGACAAAAGGAAAGAAGAGGAGAAGTATTAAAGACGGTGTATACTCGAGCCGGGGGAGAATTGACCGACCCCCAAGAAGGCTGTAAGCTGAGGAATATCAAAATCAGATCCTCAGGAGACCAGCCATGCTTAGGAGTCAGAC
>Ga0070698_100006207_pt1 | contig 13010 bp, 10 predicted proteins | sample KBSK1502metaG_FD_65477 | JGI IMG/M metagenome (GOLD analysis project Ga0070698, IMG submission 65477) | Corn, switchgrass and miscanthus rhizosphere microbial communities from Kellogg Biological Station, Michigan, USA - KBS K1-50-2 metaG | ecosystem: Host-associated > Plants > Roots >... | reverse complement strand
GCCAGCCGCCGCCGGAACCACCGCAAAACACCGGCCCTGCCCCGGCCCGCACCGTCCGCCAACGGGAAGGACCCAGTTTTCATCACCCACGGCAGCAGCGCGAAGCGATGCATGATTCCTGTTATGAAGAACGACGCGGTGATACCGGCGTCGGCGCGGTTCGAGCGCGGCGGCGGCGGGTTCTTGTTCCGGCCCGGCACGACGATCGCGTACAGCGGCGCGGGCGTGGCGCCGGTCGTCGAGCGGTTTTGCAAGGCGGTCGCCCGGCGCACCGGGCTGCGGCTCGCGCCGGTAGCTGGCCTCCCGGCACCGAACGAACCGTTCGTCACGATCGAGCTTGCGGCCGGGGACGAATTTGGCGCGCTCCCCGGATCGGCGGGCGTCTCACCAACTGGCGACCGGCCTCCCGACGAACGGCACTCGCTGGCGATCGACGGCGATCAGGTCGTCGTGCGCGCGGTGGAACCGGTCGGCGTCGCCCGCGGCCTGGCCACGCTCATCCAACTTCTGGCCACTGGTACGGAGGGGGCCGTGGTGCCCGCGGCGCGGATCCTCGACGCACCGAGGTGGGCCTGGCGCGGGCTATCGCTCGACGTCGCGCGGGCGTATTTCACCCTCGGCGAGATCCGGCGGGTGATCGACCTCCTTGAACTCTACAAGCTGAGCGTTCTGCACCTGCACCTGACCGACGACCAGAGCTGGCGGCTGCCGGTGGGCCGGCCGGCCGGGCGGGCTGAGCCCGGCGGTGCCTGCTACAGCGCCGAGGACCTTCGCGCGCTCACCGCCTACGCCGCGGACCGCTTCGTCGCCATCGTTCCCGAGGTGGACACGCCCGGGCATGTGTCCGCGATCGTGGGGATGCACCCGGAGCTGGACACCGGCCGGAACGTCGGGGAGTTCGAGCTCGCACCCGGTCGCACGCAGCACGCCGCGTGGCTCGACCCGGAGCTGCCCGCGACCTTCGACGTGGTCGGGGAGGTGCTGACCGGCGTGGCGGGCATCTTCCCTGGCCCGTACATCCACATCGGCGCGGACGAGCCCTACGGAATGCCGCACGGCCTGTACACGTCGTACGTGCAGCGGGTGCGGGGCCTCGTCCGCTCGCTCGGCAAGCGCCCGCTGGGGTGGCAGGAGGCCGCGCGCGCGGGTCTGGGGCCGGACGACGTCATCCAGTACTGGATCTGCGGCACCGCCTTTCCGGGATCATTGCCATCCGAAGTCCGGGCGGAACTGGACGCGGAGATCGCCCTGTCTCGCCGCGACGTGCAAACCGCTGTGGCGGCGTCGTTGCCCGTCATCGTGTCACCGCAGAGCCACTGCTACCTCGACGTCCCGTACGCCGAGCCGTCGGCCGATCCCGCGCAGGAGTTGCGGCGGGGCCGCGTCGGCTTGCGGGTCTATGCACCCAGGACGGTCGCCGAGTCGTTCGACTGGGAACCCACCGAAGCGCTGGGGCCCGGTCGAGCCGCGCAGGTCGGAGGCGTCGAGGCCGCGGTCTGGGCCGAGACGGTCTCCGACTTCGACGACCTTTCCTTCCTCCTGTTGCCGCGCCTGGCCGGCGTCGCGCACAAGGCGTGGAGCGCCGCGGACGGCACCACCTGGGCCGACCACCGTGATCGCCTCGCCCGGCATGGTCTTTTGTGGGCGCAAGACGGGCTCACCTACTTCCGCTCCTCGGCCGTCGACTGGCTGTAGGTCGCTGCTTCGTCGTCGTCTTCTGTGGGCGCGATCGGCACTCACGGGCAAGCCGAGCCTCGGCCTAAGCGGTCACGGGTGCGGATGGGGCCAGGCAGTAGAGCGGTTCTGCCCCTCGATCGCCCAGACGTCGGCATGGAGGTGAGTGGGGGCTTGGTGATCGTCTTGGCGTCGGCGGCGGAGTGCCCGGGACGGACTGCCGGGGGATGGTCAGCTCGCCGATCAGGCGGCGGCCCCGGTAGGCGCGCACCACGATCGTGGTGTTCGCGACCATCGCGAGGGTCAGCCCTGCGATCCCGCCGTTGCTGCCCCGGGCGACAACGACCGTGCGAGCCGCGGCTCGCGGCTTCACGGTGACCACCGGCGCGCGAGCGCATGTCGCGCCCGTCGTGATCGCATAGGTGTTCCGGTCCTTGACCGCGCCCCAGGTTGCCGGCCGCGGGATGGCCGAGCGCTTGGGCGCGCTGGCCGCTCGGCCCCTGGGGCCACCCAGGCTGAGCAGCAGGACAGGTTCCATGTGCTTTCCGTGATAGTTCAAGGCCGTGCCGCACACCACGAACGGTAGATAGGACGCCGGGCAGGCACACGTCCAGACGCCTCCTTCGCAGGCTGTCGCGCCCGTGGCAATCGCGACGGCCAGCAGTAGGGCTGGCGGCAAGGATGGCTTCACTGGAACTGCCTCCTCCAGCCCGGGCGTCAGGCGGATGAGCGCTCCGCCTGCGCCCCGGCGCCACGCCGTTATGCCTCTGGCGTGCGCCGATGGGGTTACCAACTGGAGGTTTGACGTTCACCACCGGCGGCCCGTTCCCGTAGCGCACGGGTAGCGGCCCCTCCGGGCCGGTCTGCCGACTGCGCTGGCGGGGCTGGTGGCCTGTGAGGCTGGTGGGACTGGTGGGGCGCCAGGGGCTCGAACCCTGAACCAACGGATTAAAAGCTTGAGCGAGGTGAGTCCACCGGGGTTCACGGGCGTTCGCGCCGCAGCTCAGACCCCATGCGTGTACCCAGGTGAACTTGACTGGACGAGTATGAACTGCAACCCAAACTGCAACCCACAACGGTTGACGATCAGCCAGTAACGGGCCCCGACCTTGACAACTTAACCGTGCCAATCAGCAGGAGGGTGAGCGGGGCCTCACCCTGATCACCCACGCCGGTCAGGCCGTCGAGTAGGCCCGCGCCGTGCTCGTGAGGTTGATCGAGATGGTCAGCAGTCTGATCTGGGCTAATCTGTTTCACTATGGCTTGACGCTGAGGCTCCTTAGCTGCATCCTTGGTGGCAACATCCCATGTGGATGTACGCGCTCGTGAAGGTATAGCCTCGGTGCGGCTTATGCTGTCAGTGCGCTACATTCACTGTCGGTAGGTCTGGGGGGGTTCCATTGTCATCCATCCAATCTTTGCCAGAACCGATATCTGAGCCGCCTAAGTCAGAGCGGCGAACATCGCTTGCGGTAATCACAGAGTGGCTTCTACGTTTCGGTTCTTGGAGACGCAACCGAAAGTTCGACGGGTCAGCGCTGTTTGCGAATGCCGATCCTCCTGTTCTGCTTTCCCAAGATATAATTAAGGATGCGGTTCCTGACTCAATACCGGAGTCAATAGAGGTTGAGGCTTATCTGAACAGAGTCAAGGACCAAATCGACTTGCCGCCTTTGCTGCAACGCACATGGCTGTGGACGATCGCCTTGCATCGGCAGGTTGCTGAAACTCGCCTGAATCGGAGGATTCGTGGTATTCGTGAAATGAGCTACGGCTTCGTCGGGAGCGGGAAGAAGGTTTCCCTGGCCGTCATATTTTATGTGCGCAGAGCAGCATTGATCCAAGCGCCGCCCCTTTGGCTGGAGGTTGGGAGTCATAAGTTCCCCATTGTGCTCCGACCTCCATATGAAGATTCGCCCACCTCGAAACCGCTTTCTTTTCCCCAAGGTCTTGCTACTGCACGAGCTCGCCTTGGAAAGAAGCTAGGGACACTAACCGCGGCCCATGTGGTCTCGCCCGACGGCAACAGGACTTCAGTTGCTAAAGGGCAGTCTGTTAAGTGTTTCCAGGTAGACACAGGGGAGTGCCAAAGACCGATCATATCCGCTGATCCGGTCATGGATGCCGCTCTTATAGAGGATGGTACCGCCAGCGGGAATGAGCCAACGATCCGAGCGAATCCGTTTCCTGGCTGTTTGCCTGTTGAGATGTATTCGCCAGATGGTCAGCTCGTCACCGGATGGGTTACTGAGGTTCCAATCCCAGAAGGGGTTGTTCCTGGTCAATATGGGAAGACGCCCACGTCGCCTGCCATGCTGCCGTTGACGTTTAATGGCGAAAACGGTTGGTCTGGGGGCATGGTATGGGAGACAACGGCCAGGGAGTTCTACGGTCAAGGGGGGATGCCCAGGCCTTATGGCATGTTCGTCGGCGTTCGAAAGCTCCGTACGCGTAACATAGGACGAATGAATATGCTTCATCAACTGGAGCTCGTATGGCGCCTTGAGCTCCTTGACGAATAGGAAGCCTTGTGATGACCGAGCAGCAGCTAGTCAATCGTGACTTCTTCGTTTTCGTCGCACCAGGGAATGGCGAACTGACGGCGCCTGGTGCCGAAGAGGACTACGGAAAGCTTAGAGACTTTTTCACTCGATCTAAAGGGGAAGTGACGGCTGAATGGGATGCTATGGTGGACAAGCTCCGGGACATGCTCACAAAGGTCGATGTCGAGGTGGGACGGTTCAGACTAAACGAAGTGGAGTTTGAACTCGGGTTCAGCGCCGAGGGTCACCTTGGTTTCATAGCAAAAGCCGGAGCTACCGCATCCATCAAGGTAACTTTCGCAAGGTCGCCAGGATAGTATCTGGCTGGAGAGGATTCTCTAGGCTGGTCGGCTTCCGACCTTCCGCTTTTCAGGATGTGGGATCACCGTACAAGACTGGCCACGGAGGTCTCTTTGCCTGCTTAGTAGCCAGCGGTACACGCCGATGGACGCCGGTGTACGTGGATGTATGAGACTAGGAGTGAGACTGCCCAAGCACGCCGGTTGCCCCTATTGCGTGATTGAGGAGGGCAGCGGAAGTGCCGGAGAGTTGGGGAAGAGCCGGTGGCTGGGGTTCGAGATACAAGTTGGCTGGCAGCCACAGCCCGTTCGTTGGTAGCAGCGCATCTTGCGACCTTGTACGGGCTGTGGTTGCCATCAGTGTCATCCCCCTAGCCAGGTGCCGCTGCCGGCGTCGAACCCGGATCCCAGCGAGTACCCCGCCTTGGTGAACTGCCCGGTGCCCTGGGAGACGAAGGTGTCTACCGCGGGCGTACCGAGCGGGTAGATGTAGATCAGGTCCGTCTTGCCGTCACCGTTGACGTCCCCGGTGGTCCAGGTGCCGCTGGCGGCGTCGAACCCGGATCCCAGCGAGTACCCCGCCTTGGTGAACTGCCCGGTGCCCTGGGAGACGAAGGTGTCTACCGCGGGCGTACCGAGCGGGTAGATCTATCTTGAGCATTCTCGCCCGCCCATGTTGAAGGATTACTTCAACAACTCGCTACGCCAGATTGTCCAGGTTCCTAGGCGCTCTCGACAGGTTCGCCTGCAGTTTGGCATGGAGCCACAGGATGTTCCTGGTTGAGGTCGTTACCCAGCACCGTCGCTGGCCTCGGATGGAGCATCTCAGGTCGTACTCCTGGGCCGACAGCGTCCAAGCTCGTTGGTGTCACCTCTGGGCGTCATGCCTCAGCTGGCGCCGTTGACCATCTGATCCGTAGCCGGTGGCGGCAGGGTCGCTGAAGGTCTTTGCGCTCATGGTGGAGGTGGTAGAGGTTGGATGCGGTCGGCTAGGTGCGGCCTGGTTGCTGCACTTCGATGCTGCACGCGTTGATCCACTCGCTGCCGCGGCCTCTTGGACGAGCCGTCAACTGAATGGCAGCATCCGGCTCGGCCGGGGGCGCTTGCCTCAAGGATGACCAGAGGGAATCACCTGGCCGGGCGCCTGCCGGGCCGCCGCCGCATCCGCAGCGTGCCCAGCAGAAGGGCGCCGAGGAACACCGCAATGCCGATGAACAGCAGGTACAACAGGCCCTTGGCGACCACGCCCACGATGCCCAGCACGATCGCCACGATCACCAGTAGCAGAAACAGGGCAATCATCCGATCCTCCGCGAAGTTGGGATGCTCAGCGGCGGGCCAGCCGCCGCTCACCGCCACCGCCCGGCTCGTAGGTCAGGCCGTAGTGCTTGAAGATCGCTTCTTCGTCGCCCGCGGGCAGCTCGCCGTCGGTGCCGATCGACGGGGCATCCTTGACCTGCTTCTTGTCGTAGCAGACCTTGAGGTACCCCGGGCCCACGGTCGCCTGGTCAAGGGGCACGAACACAAGCCGGTGCCGGGTCGGCATTCCGACCTTGACCGTGCCGAAGGACGGCAGGTCGGTGCCGGTGTCGACGTAGACGGCCTCCAGCTCGCCGATCTTGTGACCCCGGGGGTCAACCACGTCGTGGCCGCGCCATTCCCGGATGTCGGCAGCCTCGAACACGCCAGCCTTCTTCCCGCAGCGTCACACGGCCGCTTTGCAAAATCCTACCCGGATGGGAGCTGCGGGCATCCTGGCGCACCTCGGGATTAAGCCATGCTTGCGCGTATCCGGGGGCGCCACCGCCGCCAGCCGTCCAGTCCTGGCCGTCCTTCTGATAGGCGCCAAAGTGAACCGGGGAAGATCACAGTCCAGGGTGCCCGGAGGGCATCACGCAGTGACGGCGCCGCAGGCGCCGCCCTTGACGGTGATCTTGCCCGGCTCAAGACTGGAGCGCCGGGAGGATGGCCGTTCCCGCGTGCTGCGTGCTCGGCGGGCGTGACGGCGGCCAGCCGGGGACGGGCGGTGCCCTGGGTAGCGCACGGGCGGCAGCCCGCCGTGTGCCGCAGGTGCAAAGGCGGAGCTGCCAGCCCGGAAGCCGCGAGTGTCCCCGGCGGGCGCATCGCGCCCGCCCCGCCGTGCCCGCCCGTCTGTCACCTTGGCCGCCAGGGCGCGCTTCCTCGCGCGGGACCAGGCGCCGTCCAGCGCGCGGCGCGCTCCGCGCGCCCTTGAAGACGTTAGAGAAAGTTCTCACCGGCATGGGTTGCGTCCGGGTTGCGTCCGGGTGTCCTGTCCCGGGTTGCGTCCGCAGTCAAGAGGGGCAGTCAAGAGGGCCGTCAACGATCACCTGGCTCAAGGCAAGAGGAGCAGCGGGGTCTAGGCAAGCGGGGTCTAGACAATGTGCTGTCCTGCTTGATACTTGACTTTGGCTTCGCTTGATGCTTGACACTCCCGCTCATGCTGTGGGAGCTGAGCACCGTCAAGCAGACATGTTCCCTGTTCATTTTGGGCAGGGGGCGAGCACTGACATCGTGTCGTCGCCGGGGTTCGCGACGTAAGCGGCGTTGGTCTTCGGGTCCACCGCGACACCGCTCGGGCTTGGGAAGGTGCCCGCGATGCCCACGGGGACTGTGGCAGTCACGGTGTTCATCCGCCCGCTAATTACCGACACGGTGCCGTCGTCGAAGTTGGTTACGTAGATGGTCTTGGTCTTCGGGTCTGCCGCGGCCCCGGCCGGGGAACGGCCGACGGGGATGGTGGCGGTGACGGTGTTGGTCCGCCCGCTGATCACCGACACGGTGTTGTTACCACCATTGGTCACGTAGATGGTCTTGGTGTTTGGGTCCACCGCGACCCCGTCCGGGAATTCGCCCACGGGGATGGTGGCGGTCGCGGTGTTGGTCCGCCCGCTGATCACCGACACGGTGCCCCCGAAGTCGTTGGTCACGTAGGCGGTGTTGGTCTTCGGGTCCACCGCGACCCCGACCGGGAAGGTGCCCACAGGGACGGTGGCGGTCACGGTGTTGGTCCGCCCGCTGATCACCGACACGGTGTTGTCCTCAGCGTTGGCCACGTAGAGGGTGTTGGTCTTCGGGTCCACCGCGACACCTTGTGAGCCGCGGCCCACAGGGATGCTGGCGGTCACGGTGTTCGTCCGGCCGCTGATCACCGACACCTTCCCGGGACCAGCCAGTGCCACGTAGACGGTGTTGGTCTTCGGGTCCACCGCGACACCTTGCGGCAAGCGGTCCACAGGGATGGTGGCGGTCACGGTGTTCATCCGGCCGCTGATCACCGACACAGTGTGGGCAACAGACTCGGTCACATAGATGGTGTTGGTCTTCGGGTTCGCCGCGACCCATGCCGGGAAGCTGGCCAGGGGGAAGTGGACGGTGGCGGTGACCGTGATGCAGCCTTTGGCCGCCTGGGAGTTGCCCTGTGCAGACGACGCCGGTGCTGCTGCGGCCGTCGCAGGGGCCGCGAGCGCAAGCCCGGTGATGGCCACGGCGGTGAGCATCGCGCCGCGCTGTGTGAATGTCATGATGTCCTGTCCTCTCGCCTGCCAGTGGCAGGCACGTGACCGCCAGCCCCCGGGCCCGGACCGCGAACCTGTGCTGTTCCGCCTGATGCTTGACGGGGCGGTTTCACCTGATGCTTGGCACTCCCGCTTATGGTTCGGAGTTGAGCAGGGCTTGGGCTGGGGTGTTCTCTGCTCATTTCGGGCAGGCGCCGAGTACCGACACCGTGCGGCTGTCAGGGGTGGCCACGTAGGTGGCTTTGGCCTTGGTGTCCACCGCGACCCCTCCCGGGAAGGCCCCCACGGGGATGGTGGCGGTCACCGTGTTGGTCCGCCCGCTGATCACCGACACCGTGCCGCCGAGCCCGTTGGTCACGTAAACGGTGTTGGTCTTGGTATCCACCGCGACCCCTTGCGGGAACCTGCCCACGGGGATGATGGCGGTCACCGTGTTGGTCTGCCCGCTGATCACCGACACCGTGTTGCCTTCGCCGTTGGTGATGTAAATGGTCTTGGTCTTGGTGTCCACTGCGACCTCGCGCGGGTCGGCGCCCACGGGGATGGTGGCGGTCACCGTGTTGGTCCGCCCGCTGATCACCGACACCGTGTTGCCATCAGCGTTGGTCACGTAGACGGTGTTGGTCTTGGTGTCCGCCGCGACCCCGACCGGGAAGGCGCCCACGGGGATGGTGGCGGTCACCGTGTTGGTCCGCCCGCTGATCACCGACACCATGTTGCTGAAAGGGTCGGCCACGTAGACGGTGTTGGTCTTGGTGTCCACCGCGACGCCGACCGACACGGTGCCCACGGGGATGCTGGCGGTCACCGTGTTGGTCCGCCCGCTGATCACCGACACCCTGGTGTTTCCCTCCTGGTGAGTCACGTAAATGGTGTTGGTCTTGGTGTCCACCGCGACCCCGGACGGCAAAAAGCCCACGGGGATCGTGGCGGTCACCGTGTTGGTCCGCCCGCTGATCACCAGCACCGTGTCGTTGAAATCGTTGACCACGTAGACGGTGTTGGTCTTCGGGTCCGCCGCGACCGCTCCCGGCGCGTTGCCCACCGAGATCGTGGCGGTGACAGTGATGCAGCCTTTGGCCGCCTGCGCGGTGCCCTGTGCAGAAGACGCCGGTGCTGCTGCGGCCGTCGTAGGGGCTGCGAGCGCAAGCCCGGTGATGGCCACGGCGGTGAGCATCGCGCCGCGCTGTATGAATCTCATGATGTCCTGTCCCTCGCCTGCCAGTGGCAGGCACGTTTACTGCCAGCCCCCGAGCCCGCTAGGGCAGTCCCCGGCCTACGCTTGGCTGCCCCCACCGTCAATAAGATGAACAGATAGTGATGGCTTGCTTTCAGCCATGGTCCGGTGTCCGCTAAGTTAGTCCGCCGCGAAAAGGGGCGGGCACTGAAACGGACCCCGCGCTGCGCGTTGTAGGCGCTGCATGTTGACCCCGCCCCGGCCCCGGCGTTGACTGGCACCCATCCGTGAAGCCGGAGCAAGCCCCGGCATCGCAGCTAGGCCCTAGAAGCCGTCAAGCATCACCTGAATCCGCCCCGTCAAGGATCAAGTGGAGCCGGGCAATGGGTTGCGTCCGCTGTGCTGTCCCGCTTGATGCTTGACACTTTGGCTTCGCTTGATGCTTAACAGTCCCGGTCATGCTGTGGAGCGGAGCGTGGCCGGGCAGGGTGCAGTACGCGACCAGTGACTATCAGGGAAATCGATCGAATCGCCGGTCTTGCGCCCTGGGCCGACACTGGCAGGATGGGCACGTGGCCGCACCTCCGATCTTGCGGGCGATACCTGAGGTCGGCCGATCGTGGGACGACCCCTCTGAGGACCAGCTGTTCAAGCTCCTGGAGAGCATCGAGGCCGGGGAGGGCAGCTTCCTCATCGTGGAGCGCACCACCGATCCGAGTGGAAACACGTACGCCCAGGTCAAGCGCGAGAAAGACGGAAGCTACGTGGTTGAGCATCGCGACGGCGATGCCGCCCACCATTACGGCACGGTTGTTCCGGACATGCGAACTGCCTACCAGATGCTTACCGGCTGGGCTTTCCAGCGTCCGGGCTGGGGCGACCGGGCATCCTGGTCGAAGGCGCCCACGGTGCCCCCAGACGCTGGCCGCTACCAAATACGAACCAGGTGGTTCAACCTATTGTTGGGGCTCCTCATTACTGGCGGCGGTATCTACTACATCATTTTTGCCCCCTACGTAGCGTCAGGCGTGACCCTTGTCACGGTCGGCGTGCTTATCGCTATGCCGTGGCTGGTCGTGCTTGCATGCGGCAAGGTCGCGTTTCGCGCCGACCGCGCGGGCATCACGCTCGGCCCCGAGTGGCCGTTGATTAAGTCCTCAACCGTGTTCTTCGCCTGGACTGATATCAGCAGGATCACCTTCTACACGATCACGCGACCGGGCCTGCTGCGCAGGTTGCCAGGGGACTACCTTGGTATCGTGCCCCGGCCGGGAGCACGGGCCAGCGGCGCGAGCCTGAGGCTTATGGCCTGGCCGTGGTACTACAAGCCGCCGTACTACCAGAGGTTCTCACCCGGGCACTACCAATGGCTGAACCACGAGCGCCTTGAAGCCATCACCGCGGCGGCCGCACCGGGTGTCGATATCGTAGACGCCGGCGACATTAATCCATGGGCCAGCACGGGGCAAGCATTCCTGCGCAAAGTCGGCCGCTGACCCTAACCCGAGTTGGCTCAAATTAGTGCGCATCCGGGCCGGGCCTGTGCGCTCAAGGGCCAGAACGCGCTCGCTGTGACCGCGACTCCTGCAAAATCGTCGAGGGCGTGTCAAGGATCATCCGAGGCCGTCAAGGATAAAGTGAAGCTAGGCATCGAACCTAGGCATCGAGGCTAGGCATCTGTGCTGTCCCGCTTGATGCTTGACAGGGCGGCTTCGCTTGATGCATGACGCTCCCGCTCATGCTGCGGGAGTTGAGCGCGGCCCGAGCAGGGATGCTTCCTGTTCATCTATTTCGGGCAGGGACTGAGTACAGACACCGTGTTGTCGCCAAGGTTGGTTACGTAGATGGTGTTGGTCTTCGGGTTCGCCGCGACCGCGTCCGGGGCGGTGCCCACGGGGATGGTGGCGGTGACGGTGTTGGTCCGCCCGTTGATCACCGATACCGTGTTGCCGAAGAAGTTGGTCACGTAGATGGTCTTGGTCTTCGGGTTCGCCGCTACCGCGAGCGGGCGGAGGCCCACGGCGATGGTGGCGGTCACGGTGTTGGTCCGCCCGCTGATCACCGCCACCGTGTTGCCGAAAGCGTTGGTCACGTAGATGGTCTTGGTCTTCGGGTTCGCCGCGGCCCCGACCGGCGCGCTGCCTACGGGGATGGTGGCGGTGACGGTGTTGGTCTGCCCGCTGATCACCGACACCGTGTTGCCGAAATTGTTGGTCACGTAGACGGTGTTGGTCTTCGGGTCCGCCGCGACCCCGAGCGGCCCGGTGCCTACGGGGATGGTGGCGGTGACGGTGTTGGTCCGCCCGCTGATCACCGACACCGTGTTGTCGTCAAAGCTGGTCACGTAGATGGTGTTGGTCTTCGAGTCCGCCGCGACCGCGGACGGGGCGGTGCCCGCGGGGATGGTGGCGGTGACGGTGTTGGTCTGGCCGCTGATCACCGACACCGTGTTGTCGATGGTGTTGGTCACGTAGATGGTATTGGTCTTCGGGTTCGCCGCGGCCGCTCTCGGATTGGTGCCCACGGGGATGGTGGCGGTGACGGTGTTGGTCTGCCCGCTGATCACCGACACCGTGTTGTCGATGGCGTTGGTCACGTAGATGGTGTTGGTCTTTGGGTTCGCCGCGGCCCCGGCCGGGTCATGGCCCACGGGGATCGTGGCGGTGACTGTAATACAGCCTTTGGCCTCATGGGCTGTGCCCGGCACAGAAGGCGCTGGCGCCGCTGCGGCCGTGGCTGCGCAGACCAGGGCGAGCCCGGGAATGGCTGCGGTGATGAGGATCGCGGCGCGCTGGGTGAATCTCATGACGTCCTGCCTCCTCGCCTGGTACTAGCAGGAGTGCCTCCACCTGGCCGAGAGGCCAGGCTAGGGCGTCACCTTGGCTACGCTCAGCTGCCGCACCTGTCAACAGCTAAAGAGCTAGTGGTTGTTAACCCATCAGCCACAATCTGCCGCCTGTCTGACCATGGCGGTGTCGGAAGGACTGGGCTGCGAGGCGGGAACGCCGCGCTGGCGCGCTGCGGGTTCCCACGTTGACCATGTCGCGGCACCGGCGTTGACTGGCGCCTATCACGGGACACCTGGGCAGGAAGCGCCGCCGTGCGAGCGGCTGTGGGGCGGCGGGCTCCACCTCACCGAGCTGAAATCCGACAAGAGCAGGCGCACGATCGCGCTCCCGCGCCCGCTCGTGGCGGCGCTGAAGACACATCGGGCCGCTCAATTGCACGAGCGCATGACCGCCGGGCCCGCTTGGCACGACGGCGGTTTCGTCTGGTGCCAGCCCAACGGTCGGCCGATCGGTAACCACGCCGACTGGGACGAATGGAGAACTCTGCTCAAAGCAACCGGTATTCGCCAGGTTCGCGTCCATGACGCTAGGCACACTGCCGCGACCCTGCTGCTTGCCCAAGGCGTCGACCAGCGCATCGTGATGGAGATCCTCGGCCACTCCCAGATCAGCATGACCAGCCGCTACGCCCACGTGCTCCCGCAGGTGATGACCGACGCCGCGGAGCGAATCGGGCGGGCACTGTGGGGCGAGACGTGAGCCCAACTGCAACCCGAACTGCAACCCGCTCAGCCAGTGATCATCCAGAGGCGATGGAACTCCTGGTCAGGAGTGGGGCGCCAGGGGCTCGAACCCTGAACCAACGGATTAAACCGAAGTTGCGTCCAGTTGGGTAGGGGTTTCCTGCCCTGAACTGCGGTTTGCTGCCGAGGGCGGGAGTCTGTTTTGGCTACTTCAAGGCGAGCGGGATCGGGGCGCCGATGAGGTCGAAC
>Ga0070698_100006206_pt1 | contig 13013 bp, 13 predicted proteins | sample KBSK1502metaG_FD_65477 | JGI IMG/M metagenome (GOLD analysis project Ga0070698, IMG submission 65477) | Corn, switchgrass and miscanthus rhizosphere microbial communities from Kellogg Biological Station, Michigan, USA - KBS K1-50-2 metaG | ecosystem: Host-associated > Plants > Roots >... | reverse complement strand
AGCACCAGGTCCCAGCCGATGATCCACGCCACGAACTCGCCCATCGTCGCGTAGGAATAGGTGTAGGCGCTGCCGGCAATCGGGATCATCGACGCGAACTCGGCGTAGCAGAGGCCCGCGAACGCGCAACCGATGCCGGCGACGATGAACGCGATCGTCACGGACGGCCCGGACCGCTCCGCGATAGCCGCAGCCGTGCGGACGAAGATGCCGGCGCCGATGATGCCGCCGATGCCGAGCGACACCAGCGACCACGGCCCGAGCGTCCGGCGCAACGTGTGCTCGCCGGCCGCCTGATGTCGCAGCGCGTGCGCTCCGGCCGAGCCGACGTCAGCGGCGCGCGTGGCGTCCTCAGTCACATGCCCGTCCGCAATCAGCCGATCGATCGACTTGGTCCGGAACAGTTCGCCAGCCACAATCCCTCCCCGCCCGACTATACGCGATTATGCGCGAGGCTCTGAAGAAATGCCCGTGTCCTGCGCGCCGGGTCGCCGCCGATCAGCAGAGCGCCGATCACCGCCACGGCTGATGCCCCGGCGGCGATGACCGAAGACGCGTTTTCAACTGTGATGCCGCCGATGCCGACAACGGGCACCGCGCCCGCCAATCGCGCGGCCGTCCTCACGAGGTCGAGCCCTACGGCCGAGTACCCGGTGTCCTTCGTGGATGTGCCGAACACCGGACCGACGGCGAGGTAGCTGATGGGCTCGCGCAGCGCAGCCTCGATTTGCGGGACGTTGTGGGTCGAGAACCCGATGACCGCCGCATCGCCGAGCAGCCGGCGTGCTGCCGCGGGCGGCAGGTCCTCCTGCCCCACGTGGACGCCGGACGCGCCCGACAGGCGAGCGAGATCCGCGCGATCGTTGACGATGACATCCGCGCGGTACGGTTCCGCGAGCGCCACGACCGCGTCGCAGAGATCGAGAAAGGCACCCGAGGGGAGCTGCTTGACGCGAAGTTGAAGGAGAGGTGCGCCGCCGTCGAGGAGCGCCCGGGCAAGATCGACCGGCGTCCATCCGGCCCTGGACGCCGCATCGAGGTCGACTATCGCGTGCAGCGGGCTAACGGCCAACCACCAACCACCAGCCTACGCGCTCTCGGCCAGCGAGCCCCTCGTCTTCGGCGCCGGCGCGTATCGCTCCATGAACGAGGTGCTCAGCCTCCCCGCCACGAAATCCGGATCGCTGATGACCTTCAGGTGCAGCGGCACGGTCGTCTTGATGCCCTCGATGACGGTCATCTCGAGCGTCCGCCGCATCCGCGCGATCGCTTCCTGGCGGTCGCGCCCGTGCACGATGATCTTCGCGATCATCGAGTCGTAGTACGGCGAGATCGTGCACTCGGAATGGGCCGCGGTGTCGATGCGCACGCCCGGGCCGCCCGGCACGCTGAAGGCGTGAATCATCCCCGGCGACGGCGCGAACGTCTCCGGATCCTCGGCGTTGATCCGGCATTCGATCGCGTGGCCGCTGAAGATCACCTCGCTCTGCTTGAACCCGAGCCGCTCGCCGGCGGCGATGCGAATCTGTTCCTTGACGATGTCGATGCCCGTCACCATCTCGGTGACCGGATGCTCCACCTGCAGGCGGGTGTTCACCTCCATGAAGTAGAACTTCCCGTCCTTGTCCATCAGGAACTCGAAGGTGCCGGCGTTGGTGTACTGCACGGCCCTGGCCGCGTCGACGACGAGGCCGCCCATCTTGCGGCGGATCTTGTCGGTGAGCGGCGAGGCCGGCGACTCCTCGAGCAGCTTCTGATGGCGGCGCTGGATGGAGCACTCGCGCTCGCCGAGGTGCACCAGGTTGCCGTGATGGTCGCCGAGCACCTGGAACTCGATGTGGCGCGGGTTCTCCAGGTACTTCTCGATGTAGACGTCGCCGACGCCGAAGGCCGCCTCGGCTTCGCGCTGCGCCGTCCGCAGCAGGTTCCCGAGGTCGCCTGGCGTTCGGACGACGCGCATCCCGCGGCCGCCGCCGCCGGCGACGGCCTTGACGATCACCGGGTACCCGATGTCCTTGGCGCACTTGAGCGCCTTCTCCTCGCTGTCGACCGGGCCGTCGCTGCCCGGCAGCATCGGCACGCCCGCCTTCTTCATCGCGCGGCGCGCCCGCGCCTTGTCGCCCATCAGCTTTATGACGTTCGGGTCGGGACCGATGAACCGGATGTGGCAGGCCTCGCAGACCTCGGCGAGATACGCGCTCTCCGACAGGAAGCCGTAGCCCGGATGGATGGCGTCGGCGCCCGTGATCTCGGCGGCGCTGATGATCGCGGGGACGTTGAGGTAGCTGTCGGTGCTCCGCGCCGGCCCGATGCACACGTCCTCGTCCGCGTACTTCACGTGCAGCGAGTTCTCGTCGGCCTCGGAGTAGACCGCCACCGTCTTGATGCCGAGCTCCCGGCACGCCACGATCACGCGCAGCGCGATCTCCCCGCGATTGGCGATCAATATCTTTTTGAACATCGATCTCCGGCCCTACGAAGGCTTGATGGCGAACAGCCGCTCACCGTACTGCACGGCCTGTCCGTTGTCCACGTAACACTTCACGAGCTCGCCGTCACACTCGGCGTTGATCTCGTTCATCAGCTTCATCGCCTCGATGATGCACAACACCTGCCCTCTCCGAACCGTGTCGCCCACGTCCGCGTACGGCTTGGCTCCCGGCTCGGGGGCGCGGTAGAACGTGCCGACGATGGGCGACTTCACGACCGCGAGATCGAGCGCCTCGTCCGCAGGCGCGAGCACCGGCGCGGACGTGTTGCCCGCCGCGGCCGCCGGCGGCGGCGCGGCCGGCATCGGCGGGACGGAGTGCCCCTGGGGCGCGGCGGGAGTGGCGGTCCAGTGTCCCGACGCGTGCTTGCGCAGGCGCAGCTTGACGTTGTCGCGTTCGAGCTCGAACTCCGCGATGTCGTGCTCGCGCATCATGTCGAGGATCTGCCTGATCTCGTCGAAGGTCATGAACCTGGAAGCGCGATCAGCTCCGCGCGCGGCAGGGTGGTGAGCAGCTCGCAGCCGGTGTCGGTGACGAGCACGTCGTCCTCGATGCGGACGCCGCCGAACCCTGGCAGGTAGGCGCCGGGCTCGATGGTGAAGACCATGCCGGGCGCCAGCGTCACCGGCGGGATGTCCGCGCGCGGCTTGCCGATGCGCGGCTCCTCGTGGACGTCGAGGCCGAGGCCGTGGCCCGTGCCGTGGCCGAACGCGTCGCCGAGGCCGCGGTCGCGCAACAGGTCGCGCGCCGCCGCGTCCACCGCGGACGCATCGACACCAGGTTTCACCGCGGCAACCGCCGCCGCATGCGCGTCGTGAACCGCCTCGTACACGCGCCGTGCCTCGCGCGAGGGCGGGCCGATCGCCACCGTCCGGGTCAAATCGCAGCAGTATCCGTCCAAGACGCCGCCAAAGTCCAGCACGAGCAGGTCGCCGGCCGCGAGCCTGCGCGTCCCCGCGCGGTAGTGCGGCATCGCCGAATGCGGGCCCGACGCGACGATCGTGTCGAACGCCATGCGCTCGTAGCCGGCCTCGCGCACCGCCGCCTCGATGACCCCGGCGATCGATCGCTCCGTCGCGCCGGCGCGCACCGCCGCGAGCACGACCGGCACCACCTGGCCGAGCCGCGCGGCCGCGTCGCGAAGAGTGGCAATCTCCGAGGCGTCCTTGATCATGCGTGCCTGCTCGACGAGACGCTCGGTGGATCGCAGCGTGACGTCGAGCCGCCGGCCCGCGATCGTCTCCCGCCACCATTCGTAGCGCGCGACCGTGACGTGCGCGGCCTCGAAGCCGACGGTCGTGACGCCGATCTCCGCGAGGCATCCGAGCAGCGCCTCCTCGTAGCTGGCGGGGACCTCCCACATGCGCAGCTGCGGGCACGCCGACGGCGATTCCTGGAGCGCGCGCACCGCCTCGTGATACCGGAAGTCGACCAACAGGTGCACGGCGTCGCGCGTGATCACGAGGATGCCCGCGGTCCCGGCGTGGTTCGAGAGGTACCGGATGTTGGTAGCCGGCGTGACGATCAGCGCATCGAGGCTGAGCGTGTCGAGCGACTCACGAATACGGGCGTGCCGCCTGGCGAGCGCGGCTGTCGATGGGAGCCCCACGGGTCACCGCGATTGTGCGCGATCCGCGACGACCGCCGCCAGCCACTGCTCGAGCTCCTCGAGGACCGGGTCGGCAAGGGCCTCCGCCGGCGGGACGGGCAGCGCGGCCGGCAGGACAGAGACGTCGAGCTGATCGAGCGGCGGCACGTGCGCCTCGAGCTGATCGAGCAGCGGGACGTGCGCCTCGAGCTGATCGAGCAGCGGGACGTGCGCCTCGAGCTGATCGAGCGGCGGCTCGGCAAACGTCGGCGTCGGGAGATCGAGCGCGAGGCTCGTATCGAAAGTCCAGTTGCCGAGGTCCGGCATCGGCGGCAGATCGAGGCTCAGAGACTCGAGCGCGTCGAGCGACGGCAGGCGCTCCGCGGACGGGGCTGCCGGCTGTTCGTCCGAGGTCACAGGCGGCGCGGTCGGGCTGCTGTCCGGCGTCTCGTCGAAGTGCGGCATCGTCGCATCGAGCGACACGTCGACGGGCGGGGGGACTTCGAGCGGGGTGACGCGCAGGTCGACGGTCTCGGGGACGTCGCCGCGCCGCTGGTGGATGTCGGCCAGCGCGCGGATGGCCGCCAGGTTGTCGGGCGCGGTCCGCAGCACCCCTTCGAGCTCCCTGGACGCCTCGTCGAACTGCCCCAGCTCCATCAACGCCCGCCCGAGCGTCACCTGGGCGGAGAGGTACCCCGGGTGGCGCGCCAGGCCGTCGCGGCACACCTTCACCGCCGCCAGATAGTCACCGATGCGCCGGTACTCCTCGGCGAGCTGCGCGAAGGCAATCGACGTCGGGTCCTTCTCGATCCGGCGGCGCAATGCCGTAATCCTCGGGTTCTCGTTCATCGCGATCAAATCTTAGCTGGATAAAGAAAACGCCGGGACCTACGAGGTCCCGGCGTTCGAGTAGCGCGACCGGCGGTGCCGAGCTGTCTTATGGCACTATGACAGGCCGCGTGGCGGTCTGCGTCACACCGCGGTTGTCCGTGATCGTCAACTTCGCGTTGTAAGTGCCAGACGCGGTGTAGGCGAAGGTCGCGGTCGGCGAGGGCCCGGTCGCATCGGTCGATCCATTCCCGTCGAAGTCCCACGCATAGTTCGTAATGGTCGATGCCACTCGGCTCATCGATCCGGAGGCATCGAACGTCGCGTTCACGCCCACCGCCGGGCCGGCCGGCGTCACAGTGAACGTTGCCGTCAGACCGCTGTCTACGGTGATGACGACGTTCGCCGTCGATGACTGCCCCAGATCGTCGCGAACCGTCAACGTCAGCAGGAACGGGCCCGACTGCGAGTACGTGTGCTGAATCACGGGCGAATTGCTGGTGTTGCTGTCGCCGTCACCCCAGATGAACTGATACGACACGATGCGATGGTTCTGCGACACCGTGGCACTCGCCGTGAACGTCGCGGGCTGCTTGGCGATCGGCGGATTCGGCGATGAGCTCACCGACAGTCCGGTTGGGATTGTCACGGAGACGACGGTAACGGAACGTTGCGCGACCGACGAGACGCCACCCGCGTCTCTGACGGTCTCGGTCACGATGTACGTCCCGGCCGTTCCGAATGCGTGGGTCACGATCTGGCCCAACGCCGTGCCATCGCCGCCGAAGTTCCAGGTGAACGTGCAGGAGTTGCACGGCGCTCCCTCATCGGTCACGCCCGAGCTGGAACAATCCGCCGGGTGACACGAACCGTCAAAGGTGACGACCTCGCCAACCTCCGGGTTCGTGATGCACGGGCTCACGCCCGCGCACGTGACCAGAAACGGATTGGCGGAAAACTGGGGCGCCGCGTTGTTCTGCGGAAGAGCCCTGATGCTGACAATTCGCGTAGTCGTGTTGGCCGCATCGGACCCGATTGGCGTCGCAAACACGGTGATGTCACCGAACGAACCGGCGGCAGGTGCTTGAACCGTGAAGGTCGCCTGACCATTTGAATTCGTCACAATCTCGGACACGGAAACGCTAGCGCCCTGAGGTGCGTTGGGGCCGAGCGTTACCGACAACCGCTGCCCCGCGATCGCGCGTCCCTGCGCATCCCGTGCGGACACGGTGACGACCGATTGAGATGAGCCATCTCGCGGCAACTGATCGGGCGTCGCAGTGATGTTGATCGCCAGTCCGGTCTGGGCCGGGCCGATCAGCGACGGCTGCGTCTGCTTGTCGAGGCCGCACGCGGAGGTCAGCACGGCGGCAACCGCCACCGCGACCCACCCGGCGCGCGTCCGGAAACTCGTTCTCTGCATGGTCCTGACCCTAGCCCCCGTAGTTGGCGAACGTGATGCCGATCGATCCGGTGACGGCAACGTCGTTGTTGTGCATGTCCTTGCCGAAGAAGGTGACGTCCGCGATGGTGTCGAGCGCCTGCCCATTGACGACGAGCGCCTGGAGCGGCGCCTCGCCTTTCGCGGTCACCCGCACGATGTCGAACGTCTGCTGGCCCTGCCCGGTGGGGGACACGGTGACCGTCATGCCCGAATCGAACGCGTACGGCACGTCGACGCCCTGCTGGTTGCGGCCGTCGGTGCGGCGATACACGACGCGGTAATGCGTAATCGTGACCGCGTTCAGCTCGCTCGGAGTATTGGCCACGCCGGGCGAGCCGGGATCCCTGAGATGGAGCGACAGCGTCACACGGCCGACGTCGGCGAACCGGGTCGGCGTCTGGACGTTGTTGACCGTGATCATGTTCTGGACGTCGGAGCTGAGATATCCGCCGAACGTGCCCGCGGTCGTTCCACCGGACGCGGCTTCAAGTGAATCGATGCGGACGAGCCCGGGCGCGCGCCCCTGCTCGGCCACGCCGCAGCCGGCGGTCCCGATCGACAGCGCCGTCAGCAGCGCAAACGTAAATGCCTTCCTGCTCACAGTTCCTCTCCTACAGCGTCAGAATGCGCGGCGTGATGAAAATCAGCAGCTCGCGGCTCTCGTCGTTCACCCCGTTGCGCTGGAACAGCCAGCCGAGCAGCGGCAGACGCGACAGGCCCGGCGTGCCGTCCTTGTTGGTCTGTTCGCTGCTCACGTAGATGCCGCCGATGACGGTCGTGTCGCCGTTGTTGACCAGCACCTGCGTGATGGCGCGCTGCGTGTCGATCGGCGGAATGTTGTTGACCGATTTGCTGTAATCGGGCGCCGCGTTCTCGAGCGAGATGCGCATGATCACCGTGTTGGCCGCCGTGATCTGCGGCGTCACCTTCAGCGTCAGCGCCGCGTCCTTGAACGTCACGGTCACCGTGTTGTTGGCGACGGTCTGAATCGGGATCTGCACGCCCTGCGTCATCTCGGCTTCGACGTTGTTCTGCGTGGTGACGCGCGGCGTCGACAGCAGACGGCCCTGCCCCTGACGTTCGAGCGCCGAGAGAACCACGTCGAGGTTGAGCGCGCCGTTGACCGAGCCGAGCGCGAGGCCGACCGCCGTGCTCGCGCCGGTCACTCCGAGGTTCACCGCCGTGGCAGCCGCGTCGAAGGCAGGCTCGGGCGCCGGCGGACCCTGCACGCCGCCCGTGCGGCCGGTGAGGCTGCCCTGGTTCGGGAACGCGAGGCCGGTCGTATTGCCGATGGAATTGCTCATGCGGCCGCCGATGCCCCACTGCACGCCGATCGTCCGCGCGAACTGGCGCGTCGTCTGGACGATGCGCGCTTCGATTTCCACCTGCGGCTGCGGCGCGTCGAGCGTCGAGAGCAGGTCGTTGGCGCGCTGCAGGCGGTCCGGCAGGTCGTTGATGATGAGCGTGTTGGTCCGCGGATCCGTCTGGATGGAGCCGCGTGACGAGAGCACCGTCGCGGTCAGCAGCGGCCGCAGATCCTCGGCGCGCGCGTAGCTCAGCGACCGCGTCAGCACGCGCAGCTCGCCCGAGAGCGCCTGCTCGTCCGACAGCTTGCGGCGCTGCGTCTCTTCGTCGGCGAGAACGGTCAGCGGCGCGATGCGGACGATCGTCCCGTCCACCACGTATCCGAGCTTGTTCGCCCGCAGGATGATGTCGAGCGCCTGGTCCCACGGCACGTCGCGCAGCGAGACGTCAACGGTGCCCTGGATCGTCGGGTCGATGACGATGTTCAGGCCGCTGATTTCGGCGAAGGTCCGGAGCACGGCGCGCAGATCCGCACCCTGGAAATCGAGGCTCACCGGGTTGCCGGTGTAGCGCGACGGGGGCGCCTGCGGCACCTGTGCGCCGGCAGGCGGCGTCTGCGGTGGCGGCGCCTGCGCCGGCGGCGGCGCGAAGACGTTGGACGGCGGCGCCTGGGCCTGCGCCATCAACGCGGCTGGCCTGGGTGCCTGCGGTGCGGCCGCCGGCGGCGGCGCGAGCACGGCGGCGGCCTGTGCCTGCGTGGACGGCGCGGCGCTGTCGTCGATGATCACGGTCAGCTGCTGGCCGTCGGTCGACGGCTCGAGGTGATACGCGGACCGCTGCGTCATCTCGACCGCGACCCGGGTGAGCAGCGGGCTCTTCTCGTTGAGGCCGATGCGGACGTTCTGGACGGTGCCCTGCCCGACCGGCGTCACGCCCGGCAGCGACGAGGAGGCGTTGGCCAGGTCGACGTAGAGGCGCGCGGGACCTTCCCTGGTGGCCTCGACGCTGGTGGGCACGAGCTTTCCCGTCGCCTGCAGCGTGATGGCCGTAGAGGCACCGCGGCGCTCCACGCGCATGTCGCGGATGACGCTCGAGGGGCCCGATGCGCTGATGACGCCCGCGGCCGCCTTGTCCAGCCGATCGGCTTCGACGTAGATCACGTTGCGCGAGCTGCGCACGCGCGGCCGGATGGGCTGCGCGAGGTCGACGCTGACGCGGGCGACCGCGGCGCCGTCGAAGGCACGCGTGTTCTCGACGTGCACGGCGGAAATCGGCACGCGCGGGTCCATCTTGAAGTTGTCCGCGAAGCCGACCGCCAGCACGTCGCGCATCTCGACGACGAATGTCCGCGGATCGGGCTGCGAGGCCACGTACGGCACCGGATCGGAGGCCTCGATCGAAATCACGCCCGCGCGGTCATCGACGCGCGAGGTGATCCGTTTGAGGACCGCGGTGTCCGTGGCGCTGGCGCGCAGCGGGACGATGGTGCTGAGCGCGAGCAGCGCGCTCAGCACAAGCCATTTCCATTTCACAGGTCGACGCTCCATCTACTTCGCCCCTTCGGTGGTCGGTCGCAGCGGCTTGCGCACTTCGCGCTGTTTTTCCAGCGACAACGGGTCGGTCACCTGTTGCGAGATGACCATGCTGTCGGGAGTGATCGTTCGGATCGTCCCGTCGAGCAGCTTGTCGCCCGCCTTGACGATGTAGGTCTTGTTGTCGGAGCCCTGCAGAATGCCGACGTAGGTGCCCTTGCTCGCAATCGTGCCCTTGAGTGTCACTTCGCTCGTCTCGAGCCCCGCAAGACCCGCGGGGCGGACGCCGATGGCGCTCGACCGCGCGACGTCGCTGCCGCGGCGCAGCAGGCTGACGAACGGATCGCGTCGTCCCTGCGGGTCGTAGGTGTAGCCCTGCGGCTCGAGCTGCGGGCCCACCGGACCGGGCGCGGCGGGAGCCGGGGTCGTGCCCGCAGTCGGCGCCGGTGCCGGCGCCGGGGTCGCGGGCGCGGGTGCCGGAGCAGGCGCGGGTGCCGGCTGCTTGGCCTGTGTCTGGCCCGCAATACCGGACGAAGCCGCGAAGATCAGCGCGACAGCGAGCGAATGGAAGCGGAGGTGCTGTTTCATGGGCTACTCCGCCTTCGGTGCCGCGCCGGGCGCCGCCGCTCCGGCAGGCGCACCGGGTGCGCCCTTCGGTTCGACCAGCACGAACGTCGTCGCGGTGCATTCCGCGGTGATCGAATCGCCGGGGCTGCCGTTGTCCTTGGCCTTGATGTGGATGCCGGTGACGTTGATGATGCGCGGGAACTTGCTGACGCGCTCGAGGAAGTTCCCGAGGTTGTGGTACGTCCCTTCGATCTGCAGGCCGATCGGCCACTCCGCGTACATCTGACGCGTGGCGACCGCCTGCGGCGCGAAGCCGCGGATCGTCAGGTTCGACTGCGTCGCCATCCCCTGGATGCGGCGCAGCAGATCGGCGACGTCTTTCTCGTTCGGCAGCACCGGGCGGAGCCGATCGAGCTGCGCCTCGAGGTCGGCGACCTGGCGGCGGAACTCCGGCAGACGGCGCGCGGTCGCGAGACCGCGCTGGATGTCCGCGCGAATGGTGTCGAGCTGCGCTTGCCGCTGCGTGAGGCTGTCCTGCGCGGTCCTCACGTAGAAGTTCCAGAAGACGCCGGCACCGGCGAGCGACAGCGCGAAGAACGCGCCGAGCTGGCCGTACCAGGGCAACTTGCTGAGGCTGAGGTTCACTGCCATGTCTGCGTATCGGGCGGCACCGAGGCCGCTTTAACGCGCCCCCCCTGGGGGCGCGGGTCCGCCGGCTCTCCCGCCTGCGGCCGGCGGCGGTGGCGGCCCCTTCGGGTTCGGCACCAGCGTCGCCTTTACCGTGAACTTGATCAGATCGACGCTCGGGCCGCCGGCCGACGCCGCCTGCCCCGTGGGCGTCACGCTCTGGACCGTGCTGTTGACGATCTCGATCGGCTTCTGCAGCAGCGGCGACATGCCGAGGTTGCCGACGAAATCCGAGAGCGAGATCAGCGTGGTGCTGTTCCCCTCCATCGTGACGTCGTTCCCCTTCTGCTCGAGGTCCGTGAGCCAGAGCATGTCGGGCACGCTCTTGCTGATGACGTCGAGCATCTGCACCGGGATGCTCTGGCCGCTGCGAAGCTGCTCGATCAGCTGCACGCGCTGCTGCAGCTGCGCGCGCTGCGCATCGAACTGGTTGACTTCGCGGATGATCGACTGCAGCCGCAGCTGCTCCTGCTGCGCGCGCGCGATGTCGGCATCGAGCTGCGCCGATTGCTGCTGGAGCGCGTAGTACCAGTAGCCGACGCCCGCGGCGGTCAGCACGAGAATCAGGCTGCACGCCAGCGTGAGGCGCTGGCCGACGTCGAAGGCAAGCGCCTTCTTCTGGACCTTGCGCTCGCCGCCGAGCAGGTTGATCCGAATCATCGGTCACCCACCTTCCGCAGCGCGAGGCCGACGGCCACCGCCGCCGTGGACCCCATGGTGACCGCGTCTCCACCCAGCTTCTTCGCGTCCCACGCCACGGCGCGGAACGGATCGAAGTCCTCGACCGGCGCGTTGAAGCGCTCCTGCACCATCTGGTGGAAGCCGTCGACGCGCGACGCGCCGCCGCTCAGCATGATGCGGTCGATCTGATCGGTGGACGCGCTCGCCTTGAAGAAGTCGAACGTCTTCTGGATTTCGAGCAGGACGTTTTCGGTGACGGCGTGCAGCACGGGCTGCGCTTCCTCGAAGGTGGCGCCGTCAACGGGAATGCCCTTCTTCAGCTGCTCGGCCGACTCGAACGGGAGGTCGAGCTCCTTCTGCACCGCTTCCGTGTAGGCGTTGCCGCCCATAGAGATGTCGCGCGTGAAGACCGACTGGTCGCCCTGCAGGATGTTGATGTTGATCGCGCTCGCGCCGGCGTTCAGGAGCACGACGACGCGGCCGGGCTCGAGGCCGTAATTGACTTCGAACGCGTTCTGCAGGGCGAACGCATCGACGTCCACGATGACCGGCGTGCGGCCCGACTGCGCGATGACGCTCGTGTAGTCGGCGATCTTTTCCTTCTTGGCCGCGACGAGCAGCACGTCCATGCTGCCGCGCGAGTTCGCGCCGGTTCCAGGGTCCAGGATCTGGTAATCGAGGTTGACGTCCTGGATGTCGAACGGGATGTACTGCTCCGCCTCCCAGTAGATCGATTCCGCCAGCTCGTTCTCGGTCATGACCGGCAGCGTGATCTTCTTGACGATCACGGCGTTGCCCGAGAGCGACGCGCAGACCTCCTTCGTCTTGAAGGCCTTGTTGCCGTCGAACACGCGGCGGATCGCGTCGGCCACGGATCCGGCGTCGATGATGGCGCCGTCCACGATCGCGTCAGCGGGCACCGGCTCCATGCCGAAGGCGGTCACTTTGTAGCCCTTGCCGGCCGGCTTGATCTCGACCGCCTTGACGGCACTCGACCCGATATCGAGCCCGACGACCGACTTGGCTTTTCCGAAAAGCGGCATTGTCCCTCTGTGGTTCCACGCTAGCTCGGCAACGGATGTACCACCCAAAATCGCAACGTAGGCACACCTGCAGCCGGGCTCATCGGGATCGGCCGTTACGAATGTGCAAGCAGGGCACGGATTCGTAAAAGGTCGATGTCCCGAAAGTTGCTGTCGTGTTCTGTTATCGGCCGTTTCCGTCCCGGCATCACAAGAGCTGGCCGGCTGAGACCTGGACCCCGCCTGAAACCTGATACCTGACGCCTGAAACCTGCCGGTGCCACGGTTCGGTTGACAGGTTTGTTAACCGTCCGTATCATTGGGGTTTGCGGTTGCAGGCGAAGCCATATCGATCGCGTGCGGCCACGTAGCGGGGTTCGTGTCAGTTTCGGGCCCGAAGGAATCCCTTTTCATGCGTACGTTCGTGGCAAGCGCGAAGCGCGCGGACAGCCGGTGGCATGTCATCGACGCCAAGGGGCAGGTGCTCGGGCGTGTGGCGACGCTCGCCGCCCGGCTGCTCCAGGGGAAGCACAAGGCGATCTACACCCCGTACATCGACACGGGCGATCACGTCGTTGTCGTCAATGCGGCGGTGGTCAAGCTGACCGGCCGCAAGGAAGACCAGAAGCTCTACCGACACCACAGCGGATACGAAGGCGGCCTGCGCGAGGAGCGCGCCGCGGTGGTCCGCAAGCGTCAACCGATTCGGCTGGTCGAGGAAGCGGTTCGCGGCATGCTGCCGAAAACCAAGATGGGTGATGCGATGTACCGGAAACTGAAGGTCTACGCCGGCTCCGACCATCCGCACGCCGCCCAGCAACCCAAGAGCATCGAGGTCGCATAGTTGGCAAGCATCGAATATTACGCAAC
>Ga0070698_100006204_pt1 | contig 13016 bp, 8 predicted proteins | sample KBSK1502metaG_FD_65477 | JGI IMG/M metagenome (GOLD analysis project Ga0070698, IMG submission 65477) | Corn, switchgrass and miscanthus rhizosphere microbial communities from Kellogg Biological Station, Michigan, USA - KBS K1-50-2 metaG | ecosystem: Host-associated > Plants > Roots >... | reverse complement strand
ACTATAATCCCTTCTATGGTTATTCACCTAAGGATAGAGAACCACCTGATCCTGTCGGAAAAGAACCGCAGAACTCCGCACCGACGCCGACAAAGCAGCCGGATACTGCGGCTTGCGACAAAAAACTCGCTGGACTATTTGGCGGCGAGGGAGCCGTGGCGGACACAGGTAGAACACCGAGCACTCTTCGCCATCCTACTGCTGGAATACAGCGTTTTCCTGATCACTCTGCTGAGGGTGGAGTAATGCATCTATACACGAATGCTCAGGGCACAGCACCACCCAATTCTGTTGGCTTGTATGTCCCGTCAGGCTTCAGTGCTGTTCCAGGCGGAAGGGGTACCGTACTTAATCCGCCGGGCGGAGTGAATCCCGGGCAGGTGAATTACAACTATGCTCAATATAGCAATGCCGCCGGTGTGACTATAAGCTTTGTTCATATTGGTTCGCCAACGGGACCACAGACAAATGCCGCGGGCTCAACTTTAATCGGCAGTATTGCTGGACCCGGTGGAGCCGGTGATGGTTATAACCACACTCACATCAACTTTTATTCAAACTTTGCTACTAGGACTCGAGATGATCCAAGAACGCTTTTCTGTAAAGAGTTCGGGTTCTAGTCCAAATCGAAAGAAGATGCATAGAAGAGGTAAATTCGTCATGAAGAGTCTGCACCGGGTGATCACCGCTGGTCTGCTGCTAATCGGGTCTTGCACGGGCAACGGACAAGACAAGCTTGAGTCGGGTACGGTTCCATCTTCCCAAATCGAGACGAAGCCTACTAACTGCGAATTCAACATTTCTGTTCTTACTGGAGCACATCAAGCGGCTGGCGACGCTGGCTTGGTGATAATGATAGCCAGACTCGGCAGTGGAGAAGGAAGCCGAGAACTCAATCTTCGCCGGTTACATAATGCTTCGGCTTTTCTTACAGAGTTCGGTCATCGCAATCCGCTGACGATTGTGACAGCTGAGGGCCAGCGAGTTGATGGGTATGGTCGCGTGGAGCTATATGCCGTTGGGAAGCTGTTCCATGTCTTGATGATCAATCCGAACGATGATTTGGCAGTTGGTGCGTGCTCTTTTGAGGGCAATGATCCATGCTCGTACGAACTCGAGAAGAAGCTGTACCCTTGTCTCGACAGAAAAGCGCGGCGATCTACCAGGAAACGATGAGGTAGGACCCGCTTCTACAACTACGATTGGAGTAGTCGGGTTCACCGCAGAATCCTGTGCCGCTTCCAGGCACTGACGCAATAGCGAAGAGGTTAAATACAGGAGACTGCAACGCCTACATTGCTAGCCTGCTTGCAAAGGCGAGCGAGTTATACGGCGGCGCCGGAAATGTAGCCGTAGCTAAAGATGGGCTGGATTTGTTGAGCAAGATAGGAAGCCAGCGTGACTAACGCACTCAGTCAAGCGACCAGCTATGAATATGATCTTGTGGGTTGCCTGAAGAAGGTCATCTATCCGGACACGAACTACGTGCGGTTCACCTACGACCTGGCGGGTCGCCGCACGAAGATCAAAGACCCCCGCGGCAACGAGACAAATTTTGCTTACGATGCGGTCCATCGACTGACCAGCGAGACCAATGCTGATAACAAGGTGACGAGCTACACGTACGATTTGATGTCGAATCTGACCGGAGTGACCGACGCGCTCAACCGCACGACCAATTACAGCTACGACGACTTCAAGCGTCTGAAGACGATCACTTATCCTGAGGCTGCACCGGGCGCCGGGCGCACGCTGTTAACCACCTGGGCCAACAGTGCGTGTCCTTTCAATGTGCCCCAGTTCTGTTCCGCCGGTCTTGGTCAACTTGAAGACCATGGCCAGAATGCCGGCGCGCGAAACACAGCCACGCGTCTTGGTGGTTCGTAAACGCACGGTCGCGAACGTCGATTTCGATCGGGTTCGTGGTGCGAATATGCAGCCAGTGCTCCGCCGGAAAATCGTAAAACGTCAACAAGGTATCGCGGTCCTTCGCTAGACATTCCGTGGCCTTCGGATACTTCGCTTCGTAGGTAGATAAGAAAAGATCAAATGCTTGCTCCGCGTCCACGCGACTCTCCGCCATCCAGATCTGGTGCAAAACATGCTTTCCAGCAACGGAATGAGCGACGCCTGGATTGAAATAATTGGACTAATGGATCTGCAATGAGTCTTAAAGTCATTGACTCCCTGATCGGCGTTAGTTAAATTCGATCTGGTTTGTGGTGCTTACAGGCCGACGATCAGATCTGTGAAGGACGGTCAATCTAGTTGGAGGATAACTAATGAAAAATGCGCCGCCCCGCGCTCGTGAGGAAGGGTTGATCATCAAATACTTGCCTGAAGAAGTATTGGTCTACGATCTGGCCCGCGAGAAGGCCCATTGTTTGAATCCCACGGCTGCCTTAGTGTGGAAGTATTGCGACGGTGATAAGACTGCCAGGCAAATCAAGGACGCAATGGAGCAGGAGACTCAAACAACGATCGACGAGCGTTTGGTCTGGCTGGCACTGGAGCAACTGGAGACCTTCGATTTGATTGTCGGAGAGATACAAAGGCCAGCTACTCTGAAAGACATGAGCCGGCGCGAATTGATTAGACGCATTGGTGTGACCGCCGTGGCTGTTCCACTAATTATTTCAATTGTCGCGCCCCCCGCCCAAGCACAAGCTTCGTGTACCGGCACCAACCAACCCAATGGCTGCCCGTGCGGTAGTCCGAGCCAGTGTGTACCTGGACATCATTGCAACGGCGGTGTCTGCGGGCCGTGACCCTCGTAAACCGCGTAACGCTCTCAGGCCTTAATCACTCAATAATTGTCTTAGTAACTGAGAACTTTTCAGACGCTCGCTGATTGACTCAACCCTTGCTGCGACAGCGGCAGCCTGTTCACCGGAGCATTCGCGGTTAGCTTTCTCTTTAATATCCGCAGCCGATCGACCCTCCAGAAGCCCTTCCAGAACGAAGAGGTAATTATGATCGAATCCATCTATCCCGAGCACGTTTGACTCGTTTGAGCCCAACACTCTTGTGTTAGACAGCTCTTCGATCCAGTCAAGCACAATGTCGACCGGTCCACGGTTCGGAAAGCGGGATTTTACCATTGCCAGTAGGCGTTCCCTCTCGGAAACATTTAGCAGTAACGCCAGAAAGAACCGATGGTCTTCGCTGGTAATCGTGCTTCTTCGTTTGACGATGTCTTGCAGTCGTGCTCCCTCCTCAAACACTGGCGGCAGGAGGTCGATCATCTCGCCGTGATGCGCGCGCGCGCGATCCAACAGAGAGGCGCACCGATCTTTGTTGGCAGATAAACCAAACAGGCGCTCCATATCGTCGCCGCTCAGGTAGCTGAACGCCCGTTCCAGCAGCAGGAATGTGGTTTGAAAGTCAGAATTTACTATCAGCTCGGCCAGAAATCTATCGGCCTCCGGATGCTTCATTGCGTAGAGCAAGGAAACCGTCTGCAGTTTGCGCGACGTCAAATCGTCCTTGAAAAAGGGATCGTAAGCAATGAAAGGTCTCTTATAAGAATACTGCGGCTGCGCGGCTGGTGTCCCTTTTGTCCTGACAGTGATCGTTGCTGAAGGACGATCGAGATGAAACAATGCATGAATATAGTCGGAGCCCGGAACGATCTGCTGGATATCGCCTTTAGTCAACAATGTCACATTGTTTAGTTTCAACTTCCCAATTATGAAATGAGGATTGATCTCTCGTTCTATTGCGAAGCTATAGTGACTATGAATGCTCGAGCCGAGTAAAACTTGAAAAGCTCCGGAAAACGAATGCTGATGTATTTCGGTGGTTCCGTCGAGCCAGTAGTAGACGTCAATATAAAAGCGTGACCCCATATACAGGGTTATTGGAGGATTCCCGAACCTTGCTTCAATGTCTGCCTGTTGCGGAAGGTCGGCGGTCTGATGAACCCAGCGAATTATCTCCCAGGGATCGATTCGGTCGGTGAGTTGGGTCTCAGTAAGGGCTTGAGCTGCAATGCTCGGGAACGCATGTTCGTCGTAATTAGCTTCTCGCCAACGACCTTCAACAAGCTTCCCGAACTCTTTAAACAGTTGCATTGTGTAACAGAATAAGTCGCTAAGACGTTGATAGCAAGGTAGCTAGCCAAAAAGGCAATTACGACTTGGCATTGACTGCCTTTGCCCGTCATGCTACGTTTTGACAAGTTTTTGCCGCGTTGAGCGCGAGAGGTCTGGCCCTGCCTTCAAGTGGTCCAAGGGCTTTCGGCTAGCTGTACCAGAGACCAGTCCCTTAGGTTTTCCTGGTGCAAGATAATCCAGCGATCCATCGACAGTTCCGGTTCAAAGTGTCTTGAAACCTCAAGACGTCAAGTTAGTCTTCAACTACATACGAGTCTCGAACTACCGTCCGCTATTGTCGAACACGAGACCTTCCCTATGAAGAAAGCCCTTCGTGCAAACTCCCATTCTTTATCTGGCTTTGCGCGAAAATTTCCTCTAACCCGTGCGCGCGGTCGTTCGATCGCATTACTGGTCATCGCTGTCATGGCTGTTGCACTGGCAGTTACGACCATGTCGTCGGCGAAATCGCAGACAAAATCTTCGAGCGGCTCAGCTACGAATACATCACCTCAGGTTTTGAGTTTAGCAGGTCTCGCTAAGACACCGGCTGCCCAAAGCCAAGTAGAGCAAAAGGAAGACCAAAGGAAGGTTGCTTCGGAGACGACTGAGCGCAAGCCCAAGGAATTGAAAATGGTCAGGGCTCGTTCCTTCGATGGAGACCTTAGTAAACTCCCATATTCGCCCCCTGTTCATCAGGAGCGCCCCGAACGCGAACCTCCTGAAATAATCCCCACGGTTTATGGGATCGTCGCCGGAGTATCAAAGCCAGTGGCTACGGTCGGATCGAGAACACCAATCGGTGGTCCGAACGCTCCCATGCCTGGAACCATCGCAAATTTCGATGGCCTCGACTTCGCAACCTTTGGCGCCGGACACCCCCCGGACACAAACGGGGACGTTGGTCCAACCTACTACATTCAGACGGTTAATACTTCAATCGGCATTTACAACAAGAGCACGGGTGTCAGGACTGCGGCGTTCACCTTCAACGCTTTCATGAGCCAGGGCGCCTTTGGAAATCTCTGCGACACCAATAACTTTGGTGACCCGGTTGTTTTGTACGACAGCTTCGAAGACCGTTGGATCATATCGGACTTCGCTTTCACACTTGATGGTTCCGGAAACGTCATCAACCCTCCCGGCGCGTTTCAATGTATCGCGGCGTCCAAGACAGGCGACCCTGTGAGCGGTGGTTGGAACTTCTACTCGATCAATACAACGGGTGGCTTAGGCGATTATCCAAAACTCGGCATCTGGCCAGACGGCCTCTACATGTCGGTAAACATGTTCGACTATGCTGCAGGCGGCTCCTTTCAAAACGCTCGAGCCTACGCCTTCAACAAAGCTCAGATGTACGCAGGGGATCCGACTGTTCAGTCTGTTTCATTTGATGCTCCCTCAGCCGAATTCACTCTGCTTCCCAGCAATGCCAGGCTCCAAGCCGGCACGCCACCAGCGGGTAGTCCGAACTACTTCTCCGTAGTGTGGCAATTCCTTAATGCAATCTCCGTTTACAAGTTCCATGTGGATTGGAACAGCATCTCGACCTCCACGTTCACGGGACCCTTTATCACTGTTGCGCCGACAAGCTGGGCCAGTCCGCCATCAACTGTGCCATCGCAAGGTGGCAACAACCTCGATACGGTGGCCCCGCGGCTGATGATGCAGAACCAGTACACGAACCTGGGAGGTGTCGAGTCGCTATGGAACAACCATACTGTGCAAGGCAGCTCAGCGGCCCAGTCCGCGGTCCGCTATTATCAAGTGGACGTGACCGGCGGCACCGTTGCAGCGAACACTACCCAGGCCGCAATGCATAATCCCGACACTACGAACCGTTTCATGGCCAGCCTCGCCGTTGACCGTGCGGGAGACATGGCCCTGGGTTACAGCACGTCGAGCAGCACGTCATTTCCGGCAATCAAATATGCTGGACGTCTATCTACCGATCCGCTGAACTCTCTCCCTCAGATAGAGGTCTCGCTTAAGGACGGTACTGGCACCCAGACAGGGAGCTGCGGTTCGGGTCTGTGCATTCGTTGGGGTGATTACAGCGGCATGACGCTCGATCCGGACGGCTGCACCTTCTGGTACACAAATGAATACTATGCCGTCAATGGGTTGAACGATCTCACTCGCATCGGTTCGCTCAAGTTTCCAAACTGCACCATCGTCACGAGCGGCACCGTCCAGGGAACTGTGAAAGCGGCGGTGGGTGGCACTCCCATTAGCTTCGCGACCGTCTCACTAGGGAGCAGAACTACGTCTACAAACGGTAGCGGCTTTTACCAGTTTACCGGAATCCCGTCAGGCATGTATCCCACCATCACTGCCAGCGTGCGCGGTTATATATCGAGTACCGTTAACAATCTGGTCGTGACCGATGGTGCGACTACGACGCAAGACTTTTCGTTAGCGAGCGCGCCAACGAGCGGGTGTTTGACGGATTCAACGCAGGCGGACTTTCAGACTGGAGTGCCGACCAACGTTGATCTAATCACCAGCAGCGGCAATGTAATCCTGGCGACTCCTACGAACCTCGATCAGGTCAATACGTCACTCACGACCTCCGGCAGTGCATTGAATACCACGACATGGTGGGGACAGACCTTCACTGCCGGCGTGACGGGAACGTTGGAACGGGCTGACATAAACTTGTTTTGTAGCACTTGCACCGGTACGGCTCCGAATCTTACCCTCTCAGTGAGAGCCACGAGTGGTGGTCTACCAACGGGTGCCGACATAGCCTCAACGACGCTCAGCGGAAACGCGAGCGGCGGTGCCTCCTACTTTTCAGGAACATTTAGCAGCCCGCCCTCTCTGACGGCCGGTACGGTTTACTCTCTCATAGTACGTCCGGTAGCAGATCCATCAGCCGGTACATACGCAGCCACTTTTAGCGGCAGCAATGTGTATGCTGGTGGTAGACGTGTTACGTCGACAGACAGCGGCTCGACTTGGAGCGCTCCAAACCCGTCCAGGGACTTAGGCTTTCATACCTATATGAAGGCAGGCTTCGCGCCGTCTGGCGATCAAGTCTCTTCGCTGAAAGATGCAAACCCAGGCATGAGCAGCCTTGCCAACTGGACCACCTTGTCATGGAACGCTACGACTCCGGCGAACACAACGCTCAGGTTTCAGGCGGCAGGTAGCCTTGTCCCGTCCGGACCATTCAACTTCGTCGGTCCCGATGGCACCGCTGCTACCTTCTTTACCACCAGCGGCTCATCGCTTAGCCAGTTCAACGGATTGCGATATTTGAAATACAAAGCTTTCCTGAGCACAACGAACACTGCTGTTACGCCAACCCTGAATGACGTCACTGTGTGCTTTACCGACGTCGCGAATCCCACGGAAGTTAAGCTATCGCACTTCAATGCGGCGAGTTTCTCCGATGGCGTACAGTTGAACTGGGAGAGTGGTTTTGAAGTTAACAATCTTGGCTACCACCTCTATCGCGAACAACAAGGCAAGCGCACTCGTGTGACTCCCGTAGCGATTGCAGGTTCGGCTTTAACTGTTGGGCCAGGGGCCCGTCTATCCGCCGGCTATTCGTATTCGTGGTTTGATCCCAAAGGGACGCCGGACACTCTTTATTACCTGGAGGCTATTGACTTAAATGGCGAACGTGCCACGGTTGGACCAATCTATCCATATGGCGGTTCGAGCCGCTTTGTTTCACCACGCAATGCGCGGGCAGTGCTGTTGAATGAGATTAGGGCGTCGTCAATGGCGACGAGTCCGACAAACCCAGGCTTGCCGAACGTGGCAGAGTGGCCATCTGCAATGAAAGCCTCGGCGCGTAGCGAGACCATTAAGGTGAACCCAACAACGCTTACTGTTCAGCAGGCAATTGCAGCCGGCAAGGCAGTGAAGATCCAGGTGCGTCAGAACGGGTGGTATCGACTGACGCAGCCAGAGCTGGTAGCGGCAGGTCTCGATTCGCCATCTGATGCACGCATGCTGCAGTTGTACGTTGATGGCGAGGAAGTGCCTATTACTCTCAGCAGTTCGGGGCCCAAATTCAATGCTGCTGACACGCTGGAGTTTTATGGAGTGGGGCTTGATACGCCGACGACGGATACCAGGACATACTGGTTGATCAACGGCAGCAGCGCGGGCAAACGTGTTAGCGCTTCGCGCGGGAAGGTCAAACCGGGCGATCAAGGAAGCGTGCGCAGTTTCGCTTTAACAACTGAGCGGCGCGAGAAGCTACTTTACTTCTCCAACCTTTTGAATGGCGATGCCGAGAATTTCTTTGGCGCGCCTGTATTAAACGAACCCGTCGACCAAACACTTACTGTCAGAAACGTTGATCTTACCTCGAGTGCTCGACCGCAACTCGAGGTAGCGCTACAAGGACTAACAGCCGGAGACCATGAAGTTCAGTTACAACTTAACGGCGCCGACGTGGGCACTGTAACTTTTGCAGGGCGCGATCATCCTGTCCAGGACTTCTCCATTAGCCGGGAGCTGCTTCGCGAAGGAGACAATATACTCTCCCTCGTTGCCGTCGGGGGCGAATCAGATATCAGCTTGATCGACTTTGTGCGCCTGACTTATGCACACCAGTACCGCGCCGATAACAACGCGCTCAGATTTAGCGTTCCGGGAGGTCAGACCGTACTCGTCAACGGCTTTGCGAATTCAAATGTTCGAGTCATCGACATTACCAACCCGAATTCACCTATTGAAGTGATCTCACCAGTCGGAACCTCGGGAGCCGGATTTGCTGTTACAGTGCCGGCGGTCAGCGGCGATGTGCGGACGCTAATAGCGTTTACAGATGATCTTAGTGGCCATCCTGCATCCATCGCAGCAAACAAGCCTTCGTCCTGGAACTCAATACAGGATGGCGCTGACATAGTGATCATCACCCACAGTGATTTCCGCCTGGCAATTGAACCATTGGCAAGTTTGCGACGGGACGAGAGATTCAGTGTGGCGGTTGTTGATGTGGAAGATATCTATGACGAGTTCAGCTATGGCGCGCACACGCCCGCTGCCTTGAAAGCCTTCCTGTCATTGGCGACCAGCCGGTGGAACCGCAAACCCCAGTATCTCCTTCTTGTCGGAGATAGTAGTTGGGATCCTCGCAATTATCTCAACCAGGGTGAAGGCGATTTCGTGCCAACGAAGCTCATCGATACAGGCTACCTGGAGACCGCCTCAGACGATTGGTTGGTAGACTTCAACGATTCAGGTCTACCAAGCATGGCAGTCGGGCGTTTACCGGCGCGCACGTCGGGTGAAGTTAGTCTGATGGTTTCGAAGATTATGTCATACGAGCAGGAGCGGGAATCTAATCTGCCTCTGCGAGGTGCTGTAATGGTTGCCGACAACGGCTTCGAGGCGGAGAGCAGTCAGACCCGCGGGCTGCTGCCTCCAAACGTCGCCGTGGAAACGATAAACCGTACGGAAGTCGCCAATGACGACGTGACGCGTGGTCTTATAGTTGACGCCCTGGATGAAGGACCGATGATCGTGAACTACTACGGGCACGGATCCGTGCGCGTGTGGACGGGAGCCGGGTTGCTGGATTCTGATCTTGCCGGCAATCTGACAAACACAAACCGCCCTTCATTATATGTAATGATGACCTGCCTCAACGGCTACACACATGATGCCTTCGTAGATAGCCTCGCGGAGGCAGTATTAAAAGCCCACAACGGCGGAGCAGTAGCGGTTTGGGCGTCGTCAGGATTTACAGAGTCGCAGCCGCAGTTTGAAATGAACTCCGAATTCTACCGGCTGTTGTTCGGGGACCAGTCGCTTCGTTTGGGAGAAGCGGCCAGAAGAGCCAAAGGGGCAATCTCCGACCAGGATGTGCGCCGCACGTGGATGCTGTTTGGCGATCCGGCCATGAGGATGCGTTAGTTAGGCATATTCCGGAGATAATGCATGAAATCTGAATTCACAGAATTTCTGCCAAAAGCGCGACAGGAAGAGATCGTAATCAAACAGATCGTCGATGAAGTGCTCGTCTACGATTGCTCCCGCGATAAAGCACACTGTCTCAATCCGTCGGCGGCTGCGGTCTGGCAACGCTGCGACGGTCAAACAACAGTAAGTGAAATTGCCAGTTCACTCGCAACCGACGGCGAAAGTGTCAACGAAAGTATTGTTTGGTTGGCGCTCGCAGAATTGCACCGCTCGCATCTTCTTGAAGAGCCGCAAGATCTGCCTCAAGCCATGCTGGGAATGTCGCGGCGTGAAGCTGTCAGAAGAATTGGCCTCGGTGCTGCGATCGCTTTGCCGCTCGTCGCCTCGATCACCGCACCCACCCCGGTCCAGGCAGGATCGTGCAAGCATAACAACTCCACGTGCAGCACCAACAGTGAGTGCTGTTCGGGCGTTTGCAATCCGGGCGCACCACCCAAATGCCTGGGAGGTTAAAAAATATATGAAAGAACCCTCCGATTTAGCTAAAGCGCTTGACGTCATACTAAAGAATTCCGCGCTCGAGCAGACCGCATACGCGACACCGCCCATAGTCGCCTACGGCGAGGAAAACTCTCCTGAAGGTGAAGTTCACTTGCGTGATTACTGGCGCACGATCCGCAAGCGTATCTGGTTGATTGCCGGTCTGGCGTTAATCGTTTCTTCCATCGCTGCTATCAAGCAAGCGCAGCTGCCTGATGTTTATCAAGCACGCGCACGGGTGCAGGTGGACGCCGAGACTTTTAGTCCTGCGCTCGGAGCTTCCAGAGGCGGCAATGTCTACGTCGATTCATATATGGACCCTGAGTACTTCAACACACAGGTCCAGATACTCACCAGCCCTACTCTGTTGCGGCGCGTTGCCAAAACGCTGGATCTCGAACACAACCGAAACTTTCTCAACCCGCCGGCAACAAACCAATCTACTTCGAGCAGCCTGTTGCGCATGTTCGGCTTTGATCGGAGTGTCAAAGAACCTCAGCCACAATCCCAAGTCCCAGTAATTGCGGAGCGAAACGATAAGGCCACCACGCTAAGCGTGAGCAACAACACAGATGATGCGGCAGAAGTGGAGCGTTTGGCGCCGTATGTCGACTCGCTTCAGGGCATGGTGGATGTCGAGCAGATAAAGAAGACGCGCCTGATCGACCTTCGGAGCACTCATACGGATCCTAAGGTTGCCGCGAAAGTGGTTAACGCAATGGCTGACGCCTTCGCGCTTTGGAACCTCGAGGTAAAGACCAAGACAAATAGTATTGCCGGCACGTACCTGCAAAAACGAATTGCCGAGTTGCAATCGCAGATCAGAAACGGCGAGGAACAACTTGTCAATTACGCGCAAAGCCACGAGATGCTTTCCCTCGATCCAAATCAGAATACCGTAGTCGAACGGCTTGCGGGCTTGAACAAGCAGTTGCTGGAAGCGGAAAACGATCGCAGTCTGGCCGAAGCAGGTTACCGCGCGAGTTTGAGCCCGGGAGCAGCCGAGGCCACCGCGGAAGTCAGCGACAGGCAGATCGCCGATCTCAAGTCGCATCTTTCTGACTTGAGGCAAAAGCGGGCCCAATTGCTCTTGACCGACACCGATGAATCCCCGGAAGTGAAAGACGTCAACGAGCAGATCGCTTTGTTGGAAGGACAACTCTCGGAAACTCGCAACACTGCAAAGGCAGTGGTGACCACTAACCTGGAAACAAACTATCGCAAAGCGCTTGAACGCGAAGAGACGCTGCGTGAGTCGTTCAACAAACAGCGTTCTGAAACTGTGAATCAAAACCAGGCCGCCATTAACTACAACATCCTCAAACAGGAAATTGAAACAAACAAAGGTCTATTGGATGGCTTAATGCAGCGCTCGAAGGAAAACGACGTGTCGATGGCGGGGACGCCGAACAATATTCACGTCGTCGACTATGCGTCGGAGCCTAAGGGTCCAATTGGTCCAAGGAGACTTCAGGGAGTGATGATAGCGCTCTTTCTGGCGCTGGCTTTAGGTGTTGGCCTGGCATTGTTTCTTGAATATCTGGATGACACAGTGAAGTCGGCTAGTGATGTCGAAAGAGGCTTGCGACTGCCGGCGCTGGCGGTTATCCCGATCGCCGGAAGGACCACAACACAGCGTTTGCTGCCTATGCCACGTTTGTTACGAGGGAAGGATGGCAACGGCAGTGGAAGGGAGCTACTAATAAACTCAGATGGTCCATCAGTGCAGGCCGAAGCCTATAAGCATTTGCGTACTTCGGTGCTTTTGTCCATAGCCGGCAGGGCCCCCCGCACTTTGCTGGTCACATCGAGTGTGCCGGGAGAGGGAAAGACTACGACAGTCGTCAACATGGCGACCGTGTTGGCCCAGACTGGCGCACGGGTGTTGGTGATCGATGCAGACATGCGGCGGCCCCGTTTGCATCAACTTTTCGGTGTGGAAAACAGAGAAGGACTCAGTACCGTTCTTTCCAGTGAAATGAGACTCAGTGAAATTCTATCGATGGTAAATCAGTACAAAGATACGAACGTCTACTTGTTGAGCTCGGGTGCGATCCCACCAAATCCGGCAGAACTGCTCGGGTCGGAACAAATGAGGAGTTTGCTCGCAGGAGCAAGCGAATCCTTCAAATATATTATTATCGATTCACCGCCAATCGCTTCCTTCACAGATGGTGTGCTGATCTCATCGCTCGTCGATGGCGTGTTGCTGGTGGTACACGGTGGTAGAACATCCCGCCAGGTGGTAAAGCGCACGAGGCAAATGCTGCAGGAGATCGGGGCAAGAATAATTGGCGTAGTGCTGAACAAAATTGATTTAAGATCTCAGGAATACTATTACTATCATCAGGATTACAAAGCCTACTACTCGGACACGAGCGGTAACAGTGCTGTTCCCGAGAAGTCTGTCTCAGTCGTGAGACCAAGTCAGTGAGCCAGGAATTCTGGTCCACAGATGCCACGGCCTTGCGCCGTGGAGCTTCACGCTAGCGGCTA
>Ga0070698_100006202_pt1 | contig 13017 bp, 14 predicted proteins | sample KBSK1502metaG_FD_65477 | JGI IMG/M metagenome (GOLD analysis project Ga0070698, IMG submission 65477) | Corn, switchgrass and miscanthus rhizosphere microbial communities from Kellogg Biological Station, Michigan, USA - KBS K1-50-2 metaG | ecosystem: Host-associated > Plants > Roots >... | reverse complement strand
ACCTGAAGTGAAGATTATGGGTCAGTGGATTCCGGTACGCTGCCGCATAGAAAAAATTGGAGGTTTCTCAGCACACGCCGATTGGCAGGAAATCCTTCATTGGTTGGAAGGGATGCAGCCAAGTGGTCCGCGGCGAACATTCTTAACGCATGGTGAACCGGAAGCTGCCAACGCGATGGCTGGACATATTAAGGAACGGTTTGGTTGGGAGGTTGCGGTGCCGCAGTTTGGAGAGAGGTTTGAGCTTAGCTAACGCCCTGACCTGGTAAGTGACTTAGGCGGTCAGTCGAAGACCGTTCAATTGGTCTACGAGTCGGTTCGTTTCCAAACTAACCGTTATGACTTGTCCGATTAGTCTCACGATATATTCGGGATCATCCTCACGATTAGGGTCGTTTGTGATGCCGCTTCGTTTGTCCATGCTTACTTGATACTGATCGATAATCCAGTCGAGAGCCGAGCGATTCCCTAAACGATAATCAAACACCTCCGGGGGAATTCCACTGAGAGTTAGAAAGTCGTTATAGATGAGTGAACACTTGTCTTTGCTGAGCTTCATCTTCTCAACGCGCCAATCGAGCGGCGAACGAGGATTCTCAATTCGTTCCAATGGGTACTCAAGCTGTTGCTCGTAGTTGACGTGGATTTCGGCGAGTTGTTTGCCGATGTCAGCGAAGCTGTGGAAGTCAGGAGCGAAAGGAATTCGGGGCAGCGCTTTTTTTAGATCTGCAGCGTAGCACTCGCGATAGTGCGGATGATGCAGTACTGCGTAGACGTAATGGAAGATGTTCCACTTGGTGATTGATGTGTCTTTGTAGTGAACTCGGAATTGATCGAATGCCCAGTCAGTGATGTTTTCGACCCGATTAGTGCCGTCTTCATCGTAGGTGTAGAAAGGGAAGCATTGGAATAAATCGGAGGTTGCGCAGAGGTGCAAGTCTGGGATCATATTGGTCGTCAGCACACTGAACGGTGAGCGTTGACCCCTGTCGCTAATACAAATCGAAATGTTCTCAAGCGATATCTTTTCCGTGGGAAATGTAACTGGGATTTGGTAGCGACGTTCGTTGAGTGTCGCGTCAAAGTATAGGTGCTTTCGAGTAAACGGGCGATACAAAGAAACTCTCAAGTGCGACTCCTCAAAAGTTGCCCTAATCTCTCTTCGTAAGGAGTTCTTCAAACCTTCAGACCAGCTAAGGTGTCTATTATCATTATTCACGAAAGCATCGATGTTTTTTTGCTGGCGAGGCAGACGCACCCACGTGTCTAGCTGGTGGTTGAAGTGCTCGATAAATCGTTTAATGTTTATGGCGAGTAAGTCGTTATCAAAGTTATACGTCCAAGCATCTCTTGTTGTCGCTACGCCTCTTCCATAGTTTCGGAAGATGGAGTCATTCAAATTGGAGTTCGCTTTAGCTTCTTTGGTTCCGGTATGAATAAAAGTGCCAAACTCATCCTGCATTCCCGAGGTCAACCAATTGTGATTCGAGTCAGGATGAACCTCCTGCCACTCAACACTCGCCCTATCCTGGATTTGATCGAGATAGGTATACTTCTCCTCTTTACGCCAGAATTCATCAACGCGTGCGTAGAAAATGCGAGCTTTTCTCATCGAGGTTAAATTAGACCTGGTTGAGGAATTCTTTCACGTCAACATCGGCATCGCGCAGAGCGCCTTTCAATGTGAAACGATCAACTTCGTCGTGATAGGGAAAGACGATCACTCGACCATCTGGATGTTTCATTTTCACATGACTGCCTCTACGATGGATCTCCACAAATCCCATGCGGGTCAGAGCGGCTACAACCTGCTTGCCTGAAAGCAGTGGTAGCTTCATACAACTAGTTCGACCACTTCCCGATCCTTAATCTGGTCAGGCTCGGGCTCCAGATACAGATCAATTGCTTCACGAATGTTCTCCAAAGCTTCCTCGCGAGTCTTGCCTTGTGACCAGCAACTTTTTAGCGCTGGAACATGAGCAACAACATAGCCGTCTTCACCAGTTTCAAGCACAATCTTTATGTTCATTTCATGACTCCTGTTTCTGCACTAATTTCTGAGCAAGCTCGGCCAAGACCTCTTCATGAAGAGCGATAGCCTCGCGAGCATTCGCAAGCGCTTCTTTTTTGTTTTATCTTCACTAATACAGCCCGGCAAACTTGGCACTTCCGCAATCACATAACCGTCTTCGCCGGTTCGTAACACGACGAGTCTGCTCGTGGCCACCTCCATCTGATGATTCTACTCGCCAACCCGTTTGCGAACAAAAAGGTTGATACTCACTCCCACCTGGATTCCAAACACATTATGCGTTGTGCCTGACAGCTTTGGGTTCTTGCGTACATTGCCACCAAGGTCCAAAACGTAAATCTGATCGAAATCCTGTTCCAGGTTCTTGCGCATTCCGTCGAAAGCCAGACTTTCAATGAAACTGTTGTTCGAAACAAACGCAACGATACCTTCGTCACCAATACGATCCGATGCCCACCGAAACGCCTTCACATATGGATCGGACAGGGCATTCTTGTTAGTGGCGCGAGAATCCTTCGAATAAGTCGCAGCAACGCGTTTGTCCAGAACCTTATACTTGCGGTTCTTGTTGTTATCGTTCTCGTTTAGCTGCCAGGCGTTGTAAGGCGGATTGCCAATTACAACCCGGATAGGCGCGTGCTTTTGTCGTTCTACGCGCGCAGTGTTCTCGGTAGTGAAGAAAGAAATTTGTTGAGCCTCCGCTAGTTCAAAGGAATCAACCAGACAAATACCTTCGAAAGGCTCATAGCTCTCAGTCGCTTCATAAAACTCGTGCTCAATGTTCAGGGACGCAATGTAATAAGGAAGAAGCATTACCTCATTGCAGTGAAGTTCGCCGCGATACTTCGACGGCAGAGCAGACTTCTTGATCGCCTCCATGATGTGAACAATGAAATTCCCAGTGCCAACAAATGGGTCGAGAATGTGAACGTCCGGAGAGCTCAGCGAACTGCCAAACTCCTTCTTCAAGATGTCTTCGACACTGCGGACCATGAAGTTGACGATAGGCGGAGGCGTGTAGACGATTCCGTGAGTGTCGGCCACTTTCACTGAAAAGCCCTGAAAGAATTTTTCGTAGACGCTGTTGAGAAAGAGTTGCTTCTGCGAGAAGTCCTCAATAGTGCGAGCCGTTTTCTCAATCGCCCTGTAGAAGCGATCAAGACTCTGCAGAAAACCATCGCGGCTAAAGGCCTGTGAGGTTAGTGCATCAATAACTTTTTCAATTTCCGCGGCGATAACATTGCGGCGCGTGAAATCCGGGTTGTTAAAAACCGTGCGAAAGATCTGTTCGGTCAAGAGATGCTGAATAAGCATTTCCTCAACAGCCTCTTGAGAAAGATTGGGATTTATTGATTGTCGACAAAGGGCATAGAAGTCATCAAATGCTACACGAAATCGCCTGTTAGACTTTGCTTCCTTCTCAATGAGATCCTTTAGCGCTGCCCCCAACTCCGGTACTCGATCCTGAAAATGCTCAACGGCATCAGTCCAGTCTTCAAATTCTGGAGGAACATATTGGAAGAACTGCTTGAGAACCTCGACGAGGGCGACAGGTTCAGTTATATCCAGATCGAGGACCATTCGACCGTTCTGCCATAAGATTGCTCGGGTCGGCGCTTGGAAGATGATGTTGTTCTGAGGATAGCCTGCCGTTAGTTTCTTCTTTACCTCTTTACCTAAATCGTCGTGGCTGTCTTTCGCTTCCCAGTAGCCGTGAGTGATGCTGAATTCATCAACTAGTGCGCCATCTACTCGCAGGGAATGCGAGCGGTCCCGTTTAATTGGCCACTCGGAAACCAACTTCCAGCCAAACTGACGACCGCAAGCTTCGAGTAAGTCGTGAAAAGCCGCACGGACGGCACCTTCGTGAGATACGCCAAGGGCAGCAAATGTACGTAATGCTTCGAAGTAGTTCTGAACAGGTTTGTGAGTGGGTTTGAGGTTTAATCTCTCCATTAACGTCGATCTAAGAACAAGAAGAAATGCGAGAGCGTGGTTCACTATAACAAAACCAGAGGAGGGGTGCGTCAATAGTTAAATGCGTTCGACGGCGTCACTTTGTCCAGTCCATTGCCATTGCTATACTGACGATTCTTCAATCTAACCCGATGATCCCAAGGAGAATTCATCTTTGAGCGTCCTGGTCGATAAAACCACTCGCCTTGTCGTGCAAGGCATCACTGGAAAAGAAGGAACCTTCCATACGAAACAGATGGTGGAGTATGGAACCAACGTCGTCGGTGGTGTTACCCCTGGTAAAGGCGGCACCACTCACGAGAATATTCCCGTCTTCAATACTGTAGCCGATGCGGTACGTGATGCTGGTGCTAATGCGTCGGTAATTTATGTGCCTCCGCCTTTCGCTGCTGACGCGATTATGGAAGCTGCTGACGCAGGGATTCCCGTTGTGGTTTGTATAACCGAAGGGATTCCCACACTCGACATGGTGAAAGTGAAAGAGTATTTGAGTGATAAGTCCACTCGATTAATCGGCCCTAACTGTCCGGGGATCATTTCACCAGGGCGTTGCAAAATCGGCATCATGCCTGGTCACATTCACAAAGAGGGCAGCATTGGTGTTGTGTCGCGATCAGGAACGTTAACGTATGAGGCAGTTGGTCAGTTGACCGCGCTTGGACTCGGCCAATCATCTGCTATCGGTATCGGTGGGGATCCGATTGTCGGCACTACGCATGTTGACGCGCTGGGTTTGTTTCAAGCCGATAATGAAACTGAGGGGATCGTGATGATTGGTGAGATTGGCGGCACGGCGGAAGAAGAGGCCGCGGCCTTCGCGCAAGAAAACGTGACGAAACCCATTGTCGCGTTTATCGCCGGCCAGACCGCGCCACCCGGAAGACGCATGGGACACGCGGGCGCGATCATTGCTGGCGGCAAGGGAACTGCGGCGGAGAAGATGAAGGCATTGGAAGATGCTGGTATTCATGTCGTGAAGTCGCCTGCGGATATCGGATTCGCGATGAGGCAAGCACTTTCTGCCTGAGACGAAGACTTTAGTGTGATCCGGTTGTTCTCGTTTTCCTTTTTTACTTTAGGAGGCTGAACATGAAAACTTGCCCGGTTTGCCAACGACCTTACGTGGACGAAACAATGATCTTTTGTCTGGCTGATGGGGCTCAACTAATTAACGTCAGTCGCAAGCTCGATCTTGATGCAACCTGGCGATTATCACCTTCTGTGGTTGATCCTCCGCCTACTCAAATTGCTCCTACGGTCGCCGCTCATCAAACTGAACAATCAAAGCCGCAGTCGACGCTTCAATATCTACCCGAGCTTCAGATGGCTGCTCCACCGTCAGCTAGTGTGGCTGCGCGTTCAACTCGAAGCGTGCTTCCGTGGGTTTTCGCTATGGTCGTTGTGTTGGCGGCATCGGGGATCTTGATTGCATGGATTTTAACGCGCGACCGAGCCGCAAAAGGCCTATCGACACAGCTTCCCACGGCAACTCAGCAAAGCACTCCGACCGCCAGCACCGCGACGACGCCATCGGGAACTACTGAAAAGGTGCAGAACGCTAATTCCGGCAGCGTTACAAAACCGACTTCAGCGAAAACGCAGCCGATATCTGCCAGGGCTCTAATTGCGCCAACACCTGTGCGAAAGACGCCATCAACAAGTGACCGCACCAAGAGGGAAGCCGTCGATGCACGTCGGGAAAAGAAAGTTGAGCAACCAAAACCAACGGGCGAGAGCTTTATCCCCGTGAAACCGCAGTAAAGGTCACGTTCATAGTATTGCTGCCACAACTCAGACAGGTGAGATCATTGTTTAAATCTAAAGAGGAAGGGTGATAAGGAAAAGGCCACGCTGTCAGCGATTTCGTGTTTCGGAAGAACCGGGGCGTTGTGTGATGCGATTGGCTCATTAGGTATGAGTAACTTAACTTTTGGAATAGTAAAACCTGACGCAGTGCGCGCAGGGAACACGGGATCGATCATTCAAAGAATTCTTGATAACGGTTTTAGAATCCGCGGCTTGAAACTGATCCATATGACGCGAACTGAGGCGGAGGGCTTCTACGCGGTTCATCGTGAGCGCCCCTTCTTTGCTGGACTCACTGAATTCATGTCGAGCGCGCCGTGCGTCGTGATGGCGCTCGAAAAAGAAGGGGCGGTGAAAGCCTGGCGCGATTTAATGGGGGAAACGGATCCCGCAAAAGCTGACGAAGGTACTTTGAGAAAAGAATTCGGAGGATCCGTTGGAGAGAATGCCGTCCATGGTTCAGATTCTGATGAGAACGCGGCGATTGAAATTGCTTACTTTTTCAGTCAACTCGAACTTGTCTAACAAACTCAAACGCGATCTGCTTCGTATAGACAGCTGATGAAATACTGTCCGCAGTGTCACAAGCAGTATACGGAAACCTGGATTACTTTCTGTTCCGACGACGGCACGATCCTAGTAGATACGGGTTACACGCCAGGTCAATATCAGTCTCCTTCGAGTAGTCAGCGACCAGCGTACGCGCCTCCAAGATCTGAACAACCAACATGGCGATCCCCGGATCCGAATGCGCCAGGTGCTTGGGTCGCGCCCGATGAACGACAACCAATCAGGGCTCCCGTTTGGCAACCTCCGTCTCCGCCCGCGGGTTATCCCAGACAACAGCCAAGTCAGGGGGTAGCTGTCGCGTCAATGGCGGTTGGTGTCCTCAGTATGTTTGGGTTGTTTTGCATGGGGCCGATACCGGGAATCGTGGCATTGATACTCGGCCTAGTGGCGCTTTCTCAAATAAAGAAGGCCCCCGATCGAAATAGTGGAAAGCCGCTTGCCATCGTGGGCGTCGTTACCGGATCGCTTAGTATTTTGACATTTGTCGGGTGGCTAGTCTTCGTTATTATCGCGAGCGCGCTGGATTGAACACGAAATGAAACGCTGTCCAACTTGCAATAAGACGTTTACGGATCAGAATCTTAGTTACTGTATCGATGATGGCACGCCACTAGTGTCCGTCTATGACGACGAGGATGAACTGACTGAGGTTGGTCGAAGTAGTTGGACGCCGCCCGCTTATCAAGCGCCGTCCTATACTCCGCCGGGAAGCAGCGGGCAACAACGCAGAACGTGGCCATGGGTGGTTGGCATCATCGGGTTGTTGGTCTTTGCGTTGGCAGGCGTGCTCTTGATACCAAGAATCGTGAAGAAGTCAGCTCCGATTATCGTCTCAAACAGTAATTCCAATAGCGAGAGCAACTCAAACTCACACGCAAACCACAACTCCAATTCCGGAAACGAGAACACTGCTGAAACAAGCGCAAATAGTGAGGCAAACGTAAGTAGCCCGCCACCGACCGACAAAGAAGTCGTCCTGGTTCAATTGAAAGATCTCGAACATGAGTGGACAGTGGCCAACCTAAACGCAGACAAGAAGAAACTCGGTCAAATTCTGGCAGACGATTATGTTAGCGCAGGTCGCGATGGCAAGATGGAAGGCAAGGCCGAGTACATCAACACTATTGAGCGTGACACTCGGGTTAAGCGTTGGGAATTCGAGGATTTAAGATTAACACTGCGCGGAGATCGAGCCACGCTGCTTGGTAAGGTTCATCTGGAGTATGAGGATGGGGAACGTGTCTACGATTTTGTTGATAGATTCGTTTGGCGCGACAGTCGATGGCAGGCGACTGGTTCTGAAGTTACGCGAAACCAATAATTGCACTAGATTCAGATTGAGGTATGCATGTCTATCATTACTGATGTTATTGATTCGACCAAAGCCATTATTCAGGGAATGAGCGTTACGTTGTCCTATATTCCCAAACGAAAGTGGACCGTCCAGTACCCGGATGAGCCTGTAACTGTTCAGCCGCGTTATCGCGGGCAGCATTTGTTGCATGTTGACGAGAACGGTCGAGAGAAGTGCGTTGCCTGTTATTTATGCGCAGCGGCGTGTCCCTCCGAATGTATCTATATCGTTGCTCGAGACGATCCGAGACCTCCTGATCAGCGAGTTGGTGTCGATGAACGATATGCGGAGGTTTACAACATCGATTACGGTCGCTGCATCTTCTGCGGATACTGTGTGGAAGCTTGTCCGAAAGATGCGATTACTCACGGCTACAACTTTGAGCTTTCCGTTTACAACCGTGCTGATCTATTGAAGACGAAAGACGACCTACTGATCACCAAACAAGTTCAGTCGCGGAACTATCGGGTGGCTTCGTCGGATGAAGACGTCGATTCCGAGTATAAGGAAGTTTGATTGTAGGGCCACCCCTACAATTTAAGGACACCCGCCAGCAGAATCCTTTCTCAGTCTATGGCCTTCCGTGAACTCCACTATCGCTGGACCTTTGATCTCAAATCGACTCCCGAGAGTCTTTGGCCTTTTGTTGCCGACACAAATCGATTCAATCGTGACACAGGCGTGCCCCAGATCGACGTCGATACCAGTAAAAAGCCATTGCGCAATGCTCGGCGCAAGGTGCATCTGTCGATTTATGGGATGGATGTCGAATGGGAGGAACAGCCTTTTGAATGGGTGCGACCAGTTCGCTTTGGGATAGAACGTGTTTACAGCAAGGGGCCAATGGCTCGTATGCGTGCGCGTGCGGAGTTAACTCCAGGAGCTGACGGTGGCACGCGCGTTACCTATGAAGTCCACGCAACACCCAGAAACTTGATCGGAGTGGTTGCCATCCCATTACAACTCAGGCTGAATAGTGCGCCAAAGTTTCGGGCTGCATTCCAGAAATACGACAAACTGGCATCCACAGGCGTCGATGCTGCTCTGGGTGAGTTGGCCGTGTCGTTACCGTCAGTTGATCATTCCAGAATCAACGCGCTTGGCGAACGGCTTTTGAATGAGAGTGATCAGGAACAGTTGACCGAGGTTAAAACGACAGTCGATCGTTTACTTGAGTTCCTCACAACGGCCGACGATTTTGCTGTCGCCCGAATTCGTCCCTATCAGCTGGCCGACAACTGGAAAGTCCCTCGCCGGTTAGTGCTCGAGACATGTTTGCGGGCGACGCGAGTTGGATTGCTTGATTTGCGATGGGACTTGCTTTGTCCAATGTGCCGCGGTGCCAAGGACATCGGGTCGTCACTGAAGAACCTACCTACCAACGTTCACTGCCCGACATGCAAGATCGATTTCAATGCCAACTTCGATCAATTCGTTGAGGTAACGTTCAAGCCAAGCGCGGGAGTCCGAGTAGTTGAACTTCAAGACTTTTGCATCGGCAGCCCGCAACGAACGCCGCACGTGGTTGTGCAACAGCTATTGACTGCAGGGGGCGAACGGGTGCTCGACTTGCCACTAGGTTCAGGAAACTATCGCCTACGTGTTCTCGAGTTGCCGGGTTCGCAGGCCGTGATTGTTTCCTCTGAAGGCGCGAGTTCAGCGTCGATAGTCGTTTCTGAAAACGGCTGGAGTAACGACGTCCTTCAGCTCAACAAACGGTCGTCCTTAACGTTGCACAACAACACTAACGCCGAGCAGTTGCTGATTCTTGAGCGAATCGCCTGGAGTGATCAGGCCGCTACTGCTGCAGAAGTAACTGCGCTGCAGATTTTCCGAGATCTGTTTTCAACCGAGGCGTTGCGGCCAGGCGAGCAGATCTCCGTTGGCACACTGACAGTCTTGTTCACGGACCTGAGGCATTCGACTCGTCTTTATCGGGAGATTGGCGACGCGACTGCGTTTGGACGGGTGATGAATCATTTCGATGTGCTGAAAAAAGTAATCGCGGACCGCGAAGGCGCAATTGTAAAGACGATTGGCGACGCTGTTATGGCTGTGTTCCGCGATCCTGCAAATGCTCTGGTGGCGATGCTGGAGGCTCAGGAAGTCTTGGCGAATCCAGCGGAGGGAATCATGCCGTTGCAATTGAAAGCGGGAATTCATTCCGGTCCTTGTATTGCGGTGACCTTGAACGACCGTCTTGATTATTTCGGGTCGACCGTAAACATGGCAGCGCGACTCGAAGGATTATCCTCGGGGAGTGACGTGATAATCTCCGGCGCAGTCTTTGGCGACGCAAAGGTAAACGCGCTATTGAGATCTGAAGAGTTTGACGTGTCGTCATTCGAAATGGCGTTGAAAGGTTTTGAGGAAGAACAGTCGCAGCTATGGCGTGTGAGTAGGGTGAAATAGATGACACCACTCCTTTCAGCCAAAGACGTCTCAAAGGTCTACCAGATGGGGACCAATAGTGTGACAGCTTTGGACAAAGTTTCGATCGAAGTTAAGGAGGGTGAGTTTGTTGCAATCCAGGGAACGTCCGGCTCAGGCAAATCAACCCTGCTTAACATGCTCGGCGGACTCGATCATCCTTCGACTGGCGAAGTCTTTTTTGCGTCGAAACCTCTCGGACCCTTTAGCAAGCGCGAGATGGCCCATTACCGGCGCTTCTCGGTCGGTATGATATTTCAAAACTTTAATCTGATACCGACCATGAGCGCAGAAGAAAACGTTTCGCTGGCGCTCGCGTTTGGTGGCCTTCGTGGGCAACAGCGACGCGACCGGGCGACGAAGCTGTTGGGAAGAGTGGGGCTATCAGATCGGACGACGCATCGACCGTCGGAGTTATCCGGTGGTGAGCAGCAACGAGTGGCGATTGCTCGCGCGCTCGCCAATAATCCAAAGGTGTTGCTGGCCGATGAGCCCACCGGAAATCTTGATTCAATACGCGCGCACGAGCTATTAGGCTTGTTGCGAGAGATGGTCACCCAGGATTCGCTGACGATCTTAATGGTCACACACGATCACGAGTTGGCCAACAGCTTTGCTGATCGAATTGTTTTTATGAAAGATGGAAGAGTGGTTTAAGAAATTGCAGATTGAAGATTTCAGATTGCAGATTCTCGGTTGTCAAATCTGAGATCTGAAATCTTCAATCTGAAATTCCTAAGGAGGGCCCCATGTCAAACCCGGCCAGTCAGATGACACTCGAGTCGCTTCGCTCAGTGCCGCTCTTTGCCTCACTTGATGACAATGCGGCGACCGATCTTCGTAACCTGCTTACTGAGCAGTATGTGACGAGCAATACCCGGCTGTTTCGACATGGAGACAAGGGTGATGCGATGTATTTGATTGAAAGCGGTCGCGTGCGCATAAGTATTCAGGACGAAGACAAGAATGACGTAACGCTGGCAGAGCTCGCTCAGGGGGATTTCTTTGGCGAAATGTCGCTTATAGATGGACGACAGCGATCAGCCGATGCGCAGGTTATTGAAGATGGACGTTTGGCCATTTTGTCGCGGGATTCATTTCTTTCGTTTGTTCGTAACAATCCAGATGTCGCACTGAAGATGCTCAGTGCTTTGACGGATCGCCTTCGGCGAACTGACGACCTGCTGCGATCACGAGTCTCGAAAAACGCAAATGAAGAAGAGAAGGCGCGCGCAACCGTGGCCGATCGAGCGGCGGACTTGATTGCTGAGTTTGGGGGCAGCTGGAAGTTTATCGGCGTCTCCATTGGCCTCATCATTTTTTGGATCGTGTTCAACTCCTACTTCCTGATCAAGGGATTCGATCCAGTTCCCTACGCGATGCTGAATCTGGTGCTGGCTGTCATTGCCGGCATGCAGGCGCCCATTATCATGATGTCGCAGAACCGGCAGGGTGAGAAAGATCGCTTGCGCGCCGATCTCGACTACCAGGTAAATCTGAAAAATGAGTTATCGCTGACAGAAGTGCTCCGACGCTTAGACGTCCTGGAGAGCGAGCGACTGCCGAAGTTATTCGAGGAGCAGAACAGACGGTTTGAGAGTCGGTGATACTGAACCAAACCATTTTCCATATATCATTTGACATTTCTCATTTGCCATTTTTGTCAGTAGTCAGTCATCAGTAGCATCGTAGTTGCTGGATTCCGCTAGAACGAGCGATGAGTTAACAACTGACAACCGGTCACGGGGTACGGTCAAGTGAAAATAACCGATGAGAAATGTCAAATGATATATGGAAAATGATTAAGGTCGCTGCCCTCGTAGGTCCGCAGCATAAAGACCAAAGACCCAAGACCAAAGTCCAATGATTCAATCCATCTTCTTCGATTTTAATGGCGTCATCATTGACGACGAGTTGATTCAGATGAACGCCTACAAACATGTGCTGAAAGAACACGGCATCGACCTTACCGAGGAGTGGTACTTCGATGCCCTTGGCATGGACGACAAAACATTCGTTCGAGCAATGTTTGAGCGTGCAAAGAAAGCGACGTCAGCATCAGTGCTGGAAGCTGTGCTCGATGCCAAAACCGAACTGCATCGAAAAATGATCGAAGATGAGTTGCCATTGTGTCCAGGCGTTCTCACCTTTCTTAAGGCCGCCGCGCGCGAGTTTTCACTTGGGCTCGTGAGTATGGCGAATTCAGTTGAGATTGGTTACGTATTTGAACGAGCGAAACTCAACCCGTTGTTTACGGTGTTGGTAATGGCGGACGACGTTTCGTTGTGTAAACCTGCACCTGATTGCTATCGCCGCGGACTCGAGAAGCTGAATGAAAAACGCCAAGGCGAACGCTTGTTACCACTGTTGCCGCATGAGTGTTTGGCCATCGAAGACTCGCCGCCTGGCATTCAATCGGCGCGAGGAGCGGGAATGCACACTCTCGGTGTTACCAACACTGTGAGCGCTGATGCTTTGCGCGCAGCGGGCGCTGACGTGGTAACGCAAAGCCTCGCCGATTGGACCGTGGAGGCCGTGCGGTTGGTATTTGATTGCGGAAATGCGTAATTGCGGAATTGCGAAATTTAGTCCGGTGCAAGTTCGCAAAACAATTCCGCAATTTTCGCAATTCCGCAATCGCGCAATTTAGGAATTTCCGTCATGAGTTTTATCGACATTCTTATGCTCGCGCTCAGAAATCTGCGGCAGGCAAAGCTGCGCGCTACGCTCACCACCATGGGCGTCATTGTCGGCGTCGCTGTGATAGTAACGATGATGTCGTTTGGACTTGGCTTGCAACGGAACATGCTCGCTCGGTTTGGTGCGCTCGATCTCTTCAATGAGATTC
>Ga0070698_100006201_pt1 | contig 13022 bp, 13 predicted proteins | sample KBSK1502metaG_FD_65477 | JGI IMG/M metagenome (GOLD analysis project Ga0070698, IMG submission 65477) | Corn, switchgrass and miscanthus rhizosphere microbial communities from Kellogg Biological Station, Michigan, USA - KBS K1-50-2 metaG | ecosystem: Host-associated > Plants > Roots >... | reverse complement strand
CGGGTTCAGTTCATGTTCGCCCGAGTTATCCGTGGTGAGCGTCCGAATACTGCCGTGCTCGGCCGGAACAGTGAAGGTGTTGCCGCGAGCCTCCAGCACGGCTCGAGCTCCGGAAGGCGAGAGCCCAAAGGCGCCCACATTCTGCGCGACATTCTTGAATTCCGGCCGTGCCTCCAAGTCTTCTGAATGGACCTCGATCGGAATATTTCGCGCGCTGCCGGTTTGCAGATTGTATTCGTAAAGCAAGCCGCCGTTCTCGTACACGATCGCATCCGGGCCGAGGCTGGGCCACTTGACGTCGTATTCCTTATAGTCAGTGAGCTTCTTCGTTTGCTTCGTCGCCAGATCGTAGTTGTATAGATTCATTACCCCATCACGATCGCTGATGAAGTAGATCGCATTGCCATGCCACATGGGAAACATGTCCATGCCGTTTGTTTTCGGCAATTCCTCATAGGTGTTCTTCTGCAAGTCGTACATCGCGATGGGCAAACTCCACCCACCGCGGTATCGCTTCCAGGTACGATTTTCTTGAGCCGTCTCGATATACGCGATCTTCTTCCCGTCCGGCGAGAAACTCGTCAGATCGCCGCGCGGCAGTGGTAACACCTTGGAGGGACCACCCTGGGTGGACACCAGGAACAGCCGCGTTGTTCGCTGCGGCGGCGCGCTGATGCGATCGGAGCGAAACAATACGTTCTTTCCGTCGGGTGCCCATCCCAACACGATGTCGTTCGCTGGGTGGAACGTCAGGCGTTTCGGCTCGCCGCCATCCACCGGGATGATATAAACGTCCGGATTTCCGTCATACTCTGCGGTAAACGCGATCCACTTGCCATCAGGTGAAAATTTCGGATAAAGCTTGTCACCAGCGCCCGATGTCAGGCGGTGTGCCGGGCCGCCTTCTCGAGGCGCGATCCACAGATCGCCGGCATACGAGAAGACGACTCTGTCCTTGGATATATCTGCATATCGCAGCAGCCGCGTTGTTCCGGCGGGCGCCAGTTCGGGGGCGCGTTCCGCTGCCTGTATCCTCGCGACTCGCATCCCAGAATGAGTCCAGCCAACCAAGCCCAGGAAAACGACTACACACGCCGATAGACGCAGAACCGCAGTGCTCATGGTCTCTCCCAGAGAAATTTCACGATCCGACCGTCGAGGAAGAATGGCCCAACCTGGTCACCATCCCATAGACGAAAAGCCTGCCGTAAAGTTTCATTTATACGCTTTCAGTTAACAGCAATGAAGTGAAGCCTTTCAGAGCCGTGGTATCATCGACCTTCATATCCGTGTACGCCAAGCAAAATCTTGCAATCCCCAAGCCGGGTGGGCCGAGACCTGGACAGCGTGTGTCCGCGAGCCGCGGAGCGCTTCGATGACCCTGCGAACGAAGCTCTTCCTGATTTTTCTCGTTACTGTCCTCGGATCTGTTTCCATCGTTGCTTACGGGGTGACCCACTACACTCGCGCTGCATTTGAAGAGATCGATGCGCAACGCACCGAAGCGCTGGTGGCCCAATTTAGAAAGGAATTTGATCAACGCGGCGAGGAGATCGTCCAGCAAGTCAAAAACATCGCCGATTCCGAAGTTACTCTGCGGGCCGCGATTGATTTGGCGCGAAATAACGCGGATCAGTCGCTTTATGTACGCGACGCCCTGGGCGCCGCTCAGGAGCACGGCTTGGACTTTGTCGAGTTCGTGAGCTGGGACGGAACGCTAATTTCCTCCGCTCAGTATTCTTCTCGCGTCGGGCACAAGAACGATTGGGTCACGTTGAAAGACTGGCGCGATTCGCCGGCCTTCTTGAAGAAAGAAGAGCTGCCTGAGGGCACAGCTCTGGCCATGAGCGCGGTTCGCGCCGTCTCGGGTGGCAACGACAGAAGCTTGTACGTTATCGGTGGCAGACGTCTTGCTCAAAACTTTCTTTCCTCGCTCGTTCTTCCGGCAGGCATGCGCGCGATGCTCTATCGCAACTTGGAACCCGGATTTGTGCCTGCTGCGCTGACCGAGGCCACGGGGGCTGTCGAACATGCGGATCTTCTCGCGCCGCTAATCGAGCAGGTTCAGAAACAACCGCAGCAGCTCGTTCGCACTGTGAATTGGGACACCGACGCGACCTCAGCGGAAACGTTTCACGCCATGCCTCTGCTCGGCCGCAATAACGAGCTACTCGGCGTGCTCCTGGTTGGAAGCTCCCGCAGGGAACTCGTTCTGCTGATGCAACGCATCGCGATTACCGCCGCAGGCGTGGCCGCCGCGACTCTGCTCGCAGGACTGCTGATCAGCTTGTGGTTTTCCGCGCGCATCACTCAGCCTGTGAAAAGCCTGGCCGAAGGCGCCCGCGAAGTTGCCGCGGGGCGATGGGAAACTCGAATCGATGTTCACGGCCTCGATGAAATCGGGCAGCTTGGAATCGCTTTCAATGATATGACACGAACCCTTGCGACACAGCGCGAGCGGCTTCTGCAAACCGAGCGCGTTGCCGCATGGCGTGAATTGGCGCGGCGTTTAGCTCATGAGCTACGCAACCCGCTCTTCCCGCTGCAAATCACCGTAGAGAATCTGCAGCGCGCGCGACAACTCGACGCCAAGCAATTCCTGGAGGTCTTCAACGAGTCGACCGCTACGCTCCGGACCGAGCTCGCGAACCTGAACACCATTGTCGGGCGCTTCAGTGATTTCTCGAAAATGCCCGCGCCTCAATTCACGCGTTTGGACGTGAACGAAGCTCTGCGCAACATCATTCGGTTGTTCGAGCCACAATTCAACGTCGTGGGCAAACCAACAATTACGCCCGAATATTTCCTCACCGAACCATTGCCCGAAATCGATGCCGATCCGGTTCTCTTGCATCGCGCGTTTCAAAATCTTGTTCTGAATGCGCTCGATGCTATGCCCGCTGGTGGCACCCTGACCTTGCGCACTCAGGAGCATCATGGCAATGTTCGTATCGAAATCTCCGACTCCGGCGAGGGGCTCACCGCCGAAGCATGCGCGCGCCTGTTCACCCCTTACTACACCACCAAACATGAGGGAACCGGATTGGGCCTAGCCATCGTGCAGTCTGTAATCAGCGATCATAATGGGACGATCAGCGTGACCAGCGAGCAAGGGCACGGTACGACCTTCCGCATCGAATTGCCTCAGCGTCAGGCACATCGGCCCGCTGCCGCGCAAGAAGATTCGGCTAGCGCGAAAAGCTCACCTCCAACCTTGGCTGCAGCTTCCGACTGATGCAACGGGACTGATTTCTTGCCACGTAAAGCGCATCTTCTTCTGGTCGATGACGATCCCAACACGCTAGCCTCGCTCTCTCGCGCGTTTCGTCTCGCCGGCCATGAAGCCACCGTTTGCGACAGCGCCGCCCGGGCCCTCGAGCTGCTACGCACGGAAACGTTCGACGTGATCTTGTCCGACGTTGTTATGCCTGGCAAAAGCGGCCTGGAGCTACTGGAAGATATCAAGCATGCGGGCGTCAAAACGCCCATCGTCCTGATTTCGGGACAAGCCAACATCGAGATGGCCGTGCGCGCGACTAAGCTCGGAGCGCTGGATTTCCTCGAAAAGCCGCTGTCGACGGACAAACTGCTCGTCACGGTTGAAAATGCGCTGCGCCTGTCGCGTCTCGAAGATGAAAATCGCGAGCTGCGTTCGCGGCTCGGCAAACACGAACTGGTCGGCTCAAGTCCCGCGATGACAAAGTTGCTGGCCCACATCGATCGCGTTGCGCCCAGCGAGACGCGCGTTTGCATTCTGGGCGAAACGGGCACCGGCAAGGAGCTGGTCGCCCGTGCCATTCACGAAAAATCAGCGCGCCGCGAAAATGCCTTCATCACATTAAATTGCGCTGCTGTTCCCGCCGAGCTGATCGAGTCCGAGCTCTTTGGTCACGAAAAGGGCGCATTCACGGGTGCTGCCGCCAAACATCTCGGCAAGTTCGAACAGGCCGACGGGGGCACATTGTTCCTGGACGAAATCGGCGACATGCCCCTCGCCATGCAAGCCAAGCTGCTGCGAGTTCTGGAAGAAGGGGAAGTCGAGCGCGTTGGCGGAGACAAGCCCGTTCGCGTCAACGTCCGGGTTTTGGTGGCCACACACCGCAATCTCGAAGACTTGGTGAAGCAGAATGCGTTTCGGCGGGACCTGTTTCATCGCATTTACGTATTTCCTCTGGTGCTTCCTCCTCTTCGCGAGCGGCTGGAAGATTTTCCAGCGCTGGTGGCGCACTTTTCCCGCCAAGTAGCTGCGCAGAATGGCTGGAAGGAAAAAACGTTCACCAATGACGCGATCGCGGAGTTGCGCCGTTACGGTTGGCCCGGCAATCTTCGCGAATTGCGCAATATCGTCGAGCGCCTTGTGCTGCTCGCCGGCGAAGAATCGATTACGTCTGCCGACGTTCGCCTCATTCTCCCGGTCTCAGATCGCCTCTCCGAGACCGGCGCGACAACGAACTCGGCTGGCGCGATGTCCTCCGGCACTCTTGCGGAGCGAACCGAAGCCTTCGAAAAAGAGACACTGCTCGCCGAGATTCGCCGTCACAATTTCCACATGACCAATGTCGCGCGCGCTCTTGGCCTGGAGCGCAGCCATCTCTACAAAAAGTGCGCCCAACTCGGCATCGACTTACAGTCCCTTCGCAATCCGGAATAAATTGCGCCCATCGCCAGCGAGTTTGCGACAATAGCCCCGTGAATCCGCTCCTCATCGCTGCACCGGCCGGGATAGTAGCCGCTGCAGGAGTCGCCGCTTACGGCGCTGTCTCACCGAGCGCTCAGCTATTTGGCCCGACCGTCTACAGAACAAATTCGCCGCGCAAGCTCGCCATCACCTTCGACGACGGACCGAATCCCACCATTACACCGAAGCTGCTCGATTTGCTCGACCGCCACAATACGCGCGCTACATTCTTCCTCATTGGGGCTTTCGCTCGCGAATATCCGGAGCTCGTTCGCGAAATCTCTGCTCGGGGTCACGTTCTCGGCAATCACACGGAGACACATCCGCGTCTCGTTTGGCTTCGTCCGCCAGAGATTTACGTCGAGTTGCGCCTCGGCCGTTCCGCCATCGCCGATGCCTTAGGAATGCCGCCCAAGTGGTTCCGTCCCCCCTGGGGTTTGCGGAATCCTTGGCTGGCCGGTGTCGCTCGAGATCTCGACATGCGCGTTGTGCTGTGGACGCTCCTCCCTGGCGACTGGCGCGCCAAATCCAAGGAATGGCTAATCCGCCGCATGCAACCGATTGCAGCGCACGCAAAGAACGCCAAGCAAAGCGGTACTGGCGACATTCTCTGTCTCCACGACGGCGACCATCGCCATCAAGACGGAGACCGAACCCTCACCCTCGCTGCGCTTGAGCATTGGCTTCCGCGCTGGCGCGATCTCGGTCTCGAATTTGTTACAATTGATGATGCGGCCGGTGACGAAGCGCATGCACCGGCCTAGATATGGACGAGCGAGCCTTTTATACCGAACGCGAAGAGACCCGCAAGCTCAAGCTCGTGTGCCCGAGCTGTCGCGGCGAGTTCGAGTTCCCCGTTCGCTGGAAGGTCTGCCGCAAAAAGAGGGAAGTGCCGCGCGGTGCCGGTGAGGAAGACAGAAAGAAATTCGCGAAAGCGACATCGTATATGGTCCGGCTTGATGACCTCGTCGCGTGCTACAAGTGTCGCAAGCGCTTTGAGCTGACCGGCCAGTCCACGGTGCTCATCTCGGATGCCCTCGGCGATCCCAACGTTGACCCCGAGAATTTCGGCAATCGCTAAATCGTACTGAGCTTCATCTCGGGCCCCGCGAAAGGACGACACTCCTTCATCGGCGCCTATACCTTCATTGACTAGCCGCTGCCGTAGACTCCTGCTGTTTTTTTAACTCTGCGCGGAACGCCTGCTCTCGATCCGCCACATAATTCTTGTACCCCTGCGGATCGATAAACGGATTCGGCCCGCCTTCTTTGATCCGCGCGAACTTCCCCGGCATCCCGTAGTAATCACCGTGCGCCCCCAAGAACACGTCGCATGGCAGCGCCTTCAGCACTCGAAACATCTGCTCGTAGTCCTGAGCAATCTGCGGATAATTTGCGTTGTTCACCAGCTTGTATCCCGGATTTACGTTCGGGCTGCCCACGATCACGACGTCAAATTTTTTCCCACCATCCGCGACCTTCATGGTCCACGTTGTGCACCCCTTCGTGTGACCCGGAGTTTTGTGCGCGACCAGCACCGCGTTTCCCAGCTTCACTTCATCGCCATTATGCAGCACGCGATCTACTTTCGCCGGCTGGTACAAATTCTCCGCAGAATTTCCGTACTGAAAATCCTCCTTCCCGCCCGATTCCACCACCGGCACATCCCCGTCCATCACCATGTACTTCGCTCCCGTCAACTTCTTCAGCAGCGCGCTTCCTGCGCAATGATCCCAATGCGCATGGCTGATCAGTAGGATTTTCACATCCACAAAATGAAAGCCGAGCTGTTCGATGCTCTCCGCGATCATTTGGACGTTGCTCTCCATGCTGCTGTTGATCAGGATGTGTCCCTTCGGCGTCGTGATCAGGTATGACGCCAGGCCCCTGCTCCCTACGTAGTACACGTTCCCAACTATGCGGTGCGGCGCAAACGCCTTCGTCCAATCGGGGCTGTTCTGCGCCCATAGCCCGCCGGCGATTCCAACCGCGACAATCACGCAACACACAACGTAAACCGCAAACGACTTTGCTCTGTGCATGGCCCGTCAGCCTAGCACATGGGCTTCGGATCTGTGCCGACAACTCGTGTCGCCGCCTCCCGATCATTTGCCTGCCTCTCGACCCTTTCGGCGCTATACTGCTCGCGTGTGTTGCCGCATGGAGGCTCCGATGTTCCCTCGAATGCGCGTACTGCTTTTGGTCCTTCTGTTCGCTTCTCTCGCAATCGCCGACAACAAGAAGAAAGACGTGCTCCCCGCCTACGTTCTCAAAGCCCGCACCGTCATCGTGCTGGTCGATCCGGACTCCAGCATCCCGGCTACCGCTCCGCTCGCCAACAGAACAGCTCAGGAGGATGTCGAGAAGGCCCTGATGAAATGGGGTCGCCTGAGTCCCGTCATCGACGCGCAATCCGCCGACCTGGTGATCACTGTTCGAAAGGGCAATGCAAAAACGGTCGAGCCCACCATTGGCCGTATGCCAACCAACGATCGTCCTGTTATTTTTCAGCCCAGCGACACCAGCATCCAAATCGGTGGCCAACAAGGCCGTTCTCCAAACGCTCCAAATTCTCCAAACGCTCCTCCAAACGCGTCCGAAGACCCAGCGCCGCGACCTCGACCGGGCGTGGAGGTTGGATCCCCTGAAGACAGCTTTGTTGTCTATGAAGGCCATGTAGATCGCCCAACGGAGCGCCCTGCCGTTTGGCGCTACATCTCCAAGAATGGCTTGCGTTCGCCCAGCGTGCCCGCTGTCTCGGAATTCCGCAAGCTCATCGAACAATCCGAGAAACAGCAAAAGACCAAGCCCTAAAATTGACTGCCCGTGCGTGCGCACTCGCATCGAGCAGATCGCTCGGGTGCTCCCTCCGTTTCGCATGTTGTGTCGAAAAGGGTGGGAATGCTGCGATCGGCCCGGGCCCTTGTAGCTCAGGCCTTCAGGCCTGAGGAATCTCTCTCTCTCTCTCTCGTTCTGCGGAAACCCACCTCTGACGGACTTGCTTCCTATATCGTTCTCAAACATCCTTTACGAGTACTTCGGAGATTTCTCCACTTGCGTTTCACCATCAATCAGGCACAGACGCACACGCGGCAACCCGGAATGTCGCTCGATCCGCTCCGCTCCGCCAGAGGCTCGGAGTGAGTAGTGATCCAAAGCTGAGTATCCTGGGCCGCGCGAACGATCAAGCGCCAGCGCGTCAAGGAGGTCGGGATGTAGGCTCGTCTCCGGTTCATTCAGCGCGAACTCCCATGGAATCAAAACGTTATGAGAACCCCCCCACACTTATCAGCGCCGCCCAGCTCCGCCGCCGCACGACCCTCTAAACTCTTGTCCTTTCATACTCTTGCACCCTTGCACTCTTCCATCCTTGTACCCTCGGCGCCAAGCTTGTTTTCCCCCGAGCCTCAGATACAATCCTCGCTTTGTCTTGACCGTGATAAACATCACCGACGCCCCATGAACGAAATTCGCCTGCACAACACGCTGAGCGGTCAAACCGAGGCCTTCGTGCCACTGAAGCCCGGCGAGATCCGCATGTACACCTGCGGACCTACCGTCTACGACTACGCCCATATCGGGAATTACCGCACTTTCGCTTTTCAGGACATTCTGCGGCGCTTTCTCAAGCTGCGCGGTTTCCAACTCACTCACGTCATGAATCTCACCGACGTGGATGACCGCATCATTTCCAACGCCGCCGCCAAGGGCGTCAGCATTCGCGAGTACACGCAGAAATACGTCGAGGCTTTCTTCGAGGATTGCAAAGCCCTAAGTATCGAATCGCCGGAGCATTGGATCCGCGCCACCGACTACATCGACGACATGGTCGCGCTCATTCAACAGCTCCAGGAAAAGTCCTACACCTACGCCGGCGACGGTTCGATCTACTATCGCATCACCAAATTTCCGCAATACGGCAAGCTTTCCAAGATTGACGTCAGCGGAATCCAAGCCGGCGCGCGTGTCGATGTCGATCGCTACGAAAAAGAAAGCGCGCGGGATTTTGCGCTATGGAAAGCGCCAAAACCCGGCGAGCATTTCTGGGAGACGCCCATTGGTCCCGGCCGCCCCGGCTGGCATATCGAGTGCTCGGCTATGGCTATGAAGTTTCTTGGCGAGACTTTGGACATCCACACCGGCGGCATCGATCTGGCATTTCCTCATCACGAAAATGAAATCGCGCAAAGCGAAGCTGCCACCGGAAAGCCGTTTGTTCGCTACTGGTTACACGCGGAACATCTCTTAGTCGAGGGCGAGAAGATGTCCAAGTCCCTTGGCAATTTCTTCACGCTGCGCGATCTTTTCGCCAAAGGCTACAAGCCGTCGGCGGTGCGCCTTGCTCTGGCGAGCGTTCCATACCGCAAACAACTGAACTTCACTTTCAACAGCCTGCAACAGGCAACTAGCGGAATCGAACGGCTGCGCAATTTCTCCGACCGCTTGACGCGAGAAAAATTTCCGGCAGGCCAACAACCTGACATGGCCGTGCGCGTAGCTGAGGCCGCCCAGGAATTTGATGCGGGCCTTTCCGATGATCTCAACACTGCGCGAGCGCTGGCCGCTGCTCACGATCTGGTTCGCGAAGCGAATATCGCCATGGACAAAGGCGAATTCCGTCAAGGCGACGTCGCTGCAGTACACGGATTTCTGTCGACCTTCGATAACGTCTTCGCCGTGCTTCGAGACAACGACGCGGAAAAACTCCACGCGCTGGGCTACGGTGATAAGAGCGGCGAGCTTTCCGACGCAGACGTCGAAAAGCGAATCGCCGAGCGTCAGGACGCGCGCAAGCGGCGCGACTTTGTAGCCTCTGATCGCATCCGCAACGAGCTTGCGGAGCGTGGTATACTGATCGAAGATACTCGGGACGGAAGCGTCCGCTGGAAACGAAAGTGAACTATATATTTCTCCGCGTTTCGTGCGCCCCCAAGGCGCTTGGCCGGAAGTTCACCCTGAACTTCTGCCCGGCCGAGGTGCGTCCCAACCTCTACGGCGTCGACTAACTCCTCCCCTTCCTCGCAGTGCGCGGCACAGGATACGTGTAGCCACACTGCACCGCGGTTCACTTATTTTCATATCAACCGCTGACCATCTTCACGGAGGAGGACGAAAATGATTACAGCTATCGAAACGAAATTGCCCCGGTTGCTCATGCCGCTGCCGGGACCCAATGCAAAGCGCGTTGTCGAGCAAGATTCGCGATACGTTTCGCCATCCTATACGCGGGATTATCCGTTCGTTGCCAAGCGCGGCTATGGAGCGATGGTTGAAGATGTCGACGGAAACACATTCCTGGATTTCGCCGCGGGCATCGCTGTGTGCGCCACGGGGCATTGCCATCCGGAAGTAGTTGCCGCAATCCAAGAGCAAGCTGCGGAACTGATTCACATGTCCGGGACAGATTTCTACTACGAGAGCTTGCCGCAATTTGCCGCGAAGCTGGGCGCGATTTCTCCGGGTTCCGAAGAGAAGCGCGTGTACTTTGGAAATTCCGGCGCCGAAGCAATCGAAGCAGCCATCAAGCTGGTGAAATATCACACTAAGCGCGACAAGCTGATCGCATTTCATGGCGCGTTCCACGGACGCACGATGGGCGCGCTGTCTCTAACCGCGAGCCGCGCAGTGCAGCGAAAAGGATTTGGAACGCTGCTCTCCGGAGTCTTTCACATGCCGTTCCCGGACACCTATCGGGGGACTTACGGCATTCGCCCAGAACAGGCTTCAGCGGATTGTCTCAGCTATTTGGAGAACGAATTGTTCCGGCGTCGTGTCGATCCCGAAGAAGTCGCGGGAATTTTCATCGAACCGATTCAAGGGGAAGGCGGTTACATTCTCGCGCCCGCGGAATTCTTGCAAGGCTTGCACAAGATTTGCCGCAAATACGGAATCCTGCTGGTTGCCGATGAAGTGCAATCGGGAATGGGCCGCACAGGCAAGTGGTGGGCGATCGATCATGCCGGCGTTGAACCGGACATTATCTGCACGGCGAAAGGAATTGCTTCTGGCCTGCCATTGAGTGCGGTAATTGCCCGCGCCAGCGTGATGAATTGGACGCCGGGCGCGCACGCGTCCACGTTTGGGGGCAATCCGGTGTGCATCGCGGCCGCGATGGCCACGGTGCGCTTGCTGGAAGAAAAATACATGGACAATGCGAAGCGCGTAGGAAACTTCATACTGCGCGAAACAGCCGATTGGACCGAGCGATTCAAGAACGTTGGCGAAGTTCGCGGGCGCGGCCTGATGATCGGCATAGAATTCGTGCGCGATCAGAAAACGAAAGAAAAAGCGCCGGATTTGCGAAATCGGATTATTCAACTGGCATTTCACAAGGGGCTCTTGGTGCTCAGCTCTGGAGATACCACACTGCGTTTTTGTCCGCCGCTGGTGATCGACGAAGAACAAGCAAACTTTGCCGTGCGGACTTTGGAGGAATGCATCCAAGAAGCGACGGAGTAAGGAAGTAAGGCAGTAATGAACTAAAGAAGTAAGGAAGGTCCGCTGCGTTTTTGATTATACTCTCCGCGAACAAAGCTTTGCTTGTAGGCTGGTCGGGTAAGTAGCCATAGCAATCCAAAGGGTCGAGTTCGGCGGCGCAGCGATGCCGATTTTTTCAGGATGCATATTTCAGGCGGTTCGGTGGGCGGCGCGAAGAGGACTGCGCGAAGAGCGCGGAGATGTGCTCGCGGAGAAAAAGCAGGAATCGCGAAGGGCGCGCGTGCGAGGAGAGACTTACGCGTTTGGGTATTTGCGGCGGCAGGGTTACGTTTTCGTGGCACGCAACTATATGCCGCGAGGAGCGAAAGGCGAAATCGATTTGATCGGGTATGACGGGAAGACCTTGGCGTTTGTGGAAGTGCGGACGCGCACAGTGCGGAAGAGATGAACGCGTTGCCAGAGCTCAGCGTCACGCCGGAGAAACAGCACGTGGTGGTGAGGACAGCGCGGCGATTTCTTGGCGAAAGCCACGTGAAGGAGTGGTCGTGCCGGTTTGATGTACTGGCGATCGATAACCGGCCCGGGATGCCACCGCAAGTGCGCGTGCACAAAGACGCGTTCAGTCCGCAGATATAGGCCCCAGAGGCGAGCAATAGCTCCTTTGTGCCGCCAGACGCGGTACAATCCTAGTAAGGTGCTCTAAGCCTGCTTTTTTGTCCCGGGCATGTTCGAGGAGGCTTGCTTTGCCGGAGTTGCGAAAAGATCCAATCACAGGACGATGGGTGATTATTTCCACCGAGCGCGGAAAGCGCCCGATGGATTTTCTGCGCGAGAGTGTAACTACGAATGGACCGAAGAATTGTCCATTTTGCCCCGGAAGTGAAGGGAGAACTCCGCCGGAAATTTTGGTGTACGGACGAAACGGAGGCGGTCCGAATACCTCCAACTGGAGCATTCGCGTGGTGCCAAACAGGTTTCCCGCGCTAGGAATCGAGGGAGAGCTAGACCGCGAAGGCGAGGGCCTGTTCGACAAAATGAACGGAGTGGGCGCGCACGAAGTGATCATTGAGACTCCACAACATGGCGCCACATTGGCGACATTGCCGGAACGCGCGGTGGAGGATGTGTTGTGGGCTTATCGCGATCGCATGCTGGACCTAAAAAACGACAAGCGCTTCCGGTACGTGCTGATTTTCAAAAATCACGGGGAAGCCGCAGGCGCGACAGTCGAACATCCGCACTCGCAACTCATTGCGTTGCCGATCGTGCCGCGACGCGTGCGCGAGGAAGTGGACAACTGCTGGCACTACTATGATGAGAAGGAGCGTTGCATCTTCTGCGACATTATCCGGCAGGAGCGCGATACCGGCGAGCGTGTAGTCGCGGAAAACGAACATTTCATCACCATAGCGCCATATGCCTCGCGATTTCCGTTCGAGATGTGGCTGCTGCCGAAAGTGCACGGATCGTCGTACGAAAACAACCAAAGCACAATCTATTCGAGCTTGGCGCGAATTCTGAAAGATATGCTGATGCGACTCGACGACGTGCTGGATCGCCCGGCGTACAACTTCATGATCCATACGTCCCCGGTTGGGGAAGAGATCAATGATCATTATCACTGGCACATCGAGATTATTCCCAAGCTGACGAAGGTCGCGGGATTTGAGTGGGGAACGGGATTTTACATCAATCCCACACCGCCGGAGGAAGCGGCGAGATTCTTACGCGAAGCGCGAGTCGGCGTCGCGGTGGAGAAAAAGTAGCGAGCGACGTCTTGATTTTTTGTAGGATGGCTCTTCATACGCTCTCGGGTGTTGCCAGTCTTTAGTTTCAGGACTTATCCCTCGATCCACAAATGTGCTCATAGGCGGCGCGCCGCTGCTGCGTCGCGGTTTTTGATCGC
>Ga0070698_100006200_pt1 | contig 13022 bp, 7 predicted proteins | sample KBSK1502metaG_FD_65477 | JGI IMG/M metagenome (GOLD analysis project Ga0070698, IMG submission 65477) | Corn, switchgrass and miscanthus rhizosphere microbial communities from Kellogg Biological Station, Michigan, USA - KBS K1-50-2 metaG | ecosystem: Host-associated > Plants > Roots >... | reverse complement strand
TGCCGCCATCGCACCGCGCCGGTCAGCACATCAAACGCGATCACGACGCCGTCGATCTGTGCAGCGACGACCGTGCTGCCGACGACGGCAACGCCGCCGCGCACGGATGCTTGCGTCGTGGCGCGCCAGCGCACGGCGCCGGTGACCAGATCGAGTGCGACGACGCCGCCCGCGCTGCCTTCACCGAGATCGTCCATCGCGACGTACACCATGCCGTTCGCGATCACCGGTGCCGCGCTGAGGACGTGACCGCCGATCGCTGTTGTCCAGCGCGTGACGAGCGGCGGCGCTACTTCATGCGTCGTCGCGCCACGATGCGCGGAGTCGCCGCCGAGTTGCGGCCAGTCGGCACCAACAGCGGGCGGCGCGGCGGCGTCGCAGACTTCGATCGTCGTCGTCGCGGTGACGCGCTCATCGGTGGGCGTCGTCGCGAAGATCTCGATCGAGTGTGGCCCGGGTGCGAGTGCAGGTAGCTCGACGCTCCAGTTCCAGCCGCCGGCGCGGCGCAGCGCGATCGGCGTCGCGCAATCGATGCGGCCGACGATCGATGCCGGGCCTGCGTCGAGCTCCGCCGCGACGATCAGCTCTGCGCCGCGCTGCACGCATTGCCCGCGCGCCGGCGCGACGACCGATAGGAACGGCGCGTCGACGGTCGTGTGGTGCTCGGCGGAGAGCCGGCCGTGGTCGAGCGTGATCATGCGGTATCCGGCCGGCGTGAAGTCGAGGCCGCCCATCAGCAGTGGCTCGGTGTTGAGCTCGATCACGCCGTCGTGATCGACGACGCGATTGGAGTGCGTGTGACCTGTGAGCACGTAATCGACGCCGAGCTCGCGCAGCGTGTCGATCACCGGCTCGAACGGCGGCGCGTGCGTCAGCGCGACGACCGTCATCGTCGATGGCACGTGCGAGAGCTCGGCGCCGAGGTAGCGGCGAATGTTGTCGTTCGACATCGCCATGTTCCAGACGACGAAGTGCACGTTGCCGATGTCGAAGCTGTAATTGTCGGGGCCGTAGTGTGCGAACCACGCCGTGCCGCCGTCGTACCAATCGTGGTTGCCGGGCACCGGGATGAACGGCACGGTCAGGCCGGAGAGTGCATCGTCGACGAGCTCGAACTCGTGCGTCTGATTGCCCTGCGTGATGTCGCCGAGGATCGTGAAGAATGCCGGCGGCGGATCGAGCGCCGTCGCGGCCGTGATCGCGTTCGCGAGGTCAGCTGCGAGGACGATGTCCTGCGCTTGCGCGATGTGCGTATCGGCAGCGACCGTGAACGTCAGCGGGCCGCGGTACGGCGCCGGCAATGCGTGCAGTGCGATATCGACATCGGTCTTGCCGTCGTAGCGCGCCCACGCCGGGCCGGGAACGTAGCCATCGGGCACGCGCGCCCACACGATGCCGACGGCGCCATCGGCGATCGGCAGATCGAATTGCCCGCTCGCGTCGGTCGCGATGAAACCGTAGACGCCGAACGCGACGCGCACGTTCGCGACACCCGGTTCGCCGCGAGATGGCAAGCCATCGCCGTTGAGGTCGCTATAGACGAGCCCGTGGATCGTGCCTGCAGCGGCAGGCATGGCGATCGAGACCCCCAAAGCGACGACGAGCGCGCGCAAGGACAACATTATGTGCCCTTCTCGGAGGGATGTGCACCCCAGAGAATTCCCCATAAGATAGCCGCGGTGTTAGAGAGCCTCTCGATCGTAGTGCCCGCGTTCAATGAAGCGGCGACGATCGAAGCGACCGTCGACGACGCGTTTGCCGTCGGGGCGCGCGTCGCACGGGAGCTCGAGGTTGTCGTGTGCAACGATGGCTCGCACGATGCGACCGGCGCGATCGTGGCGCACCGCGCCGAGACCGAACCGCGCTTGCGCCTGCTCGACCGCGCCGCCAATCGCGGCATCGAAGCCTCGATGCGTGCGCTGTACGCGGCGGCGCGCCACGCGTGGGTATTTCTGATGTCTGCCGATCGACAGTGGCCGATGACATCGCTCGTGCCGATGGTGGAAGCGGCCGAGCGCGGCGCTGACTTCGTGATCGGCATGCGCGAGAACAAGCGCGCTGTGTACACCCCATACCGTCGGCTGATCTCGTGGGGCTACGAGCGCATCGTGCGCGCGCTTGGTGCGCCGATCGGCGACCCTGGCTCGATCAAGCTCGCGCGCCGCGAGCTGTTGCATGCGGCCGTCGCGGCGCACGGCGTGTTCGCCGATGGCGAGCGCGTGATCCGCGCGGCACGCGGCGGTGCGCGCGTCGTCGCGGTCGCAGTCGAGTTCGAGCCGCGGCACTCCGGCCGCGCGACCGGTGCGCGATCACGCGTCGTCGCGCGCGCACTCGCCGACGCGCTGCGCGTGACGACATCGCTCGTCGTCGGCTGGCCACCTCCTCGCGTGCCGGAGTCATGAGCTGGCTGCGTCGACTCGGTCCGCATCGCGCGCTGCTCTACGCCGCGTGCGCTGTGCTGCTCGTGATGTACGTCGTGAACGAGGATATGGGCGGCGATCCCAATTCGCCGCGCGGTGACGGTCATTACCGGCCGGTGCTCGCGCGCGGCGACGGACACATGCTGTATTTGATGGCGCGCTCGACGGCGCTTGATCTCGACTGGAGGTTCGACAACGACCTCGCGCGATTCGGCGATCCATGGAACGAGCCGCGCACCGATACTGGCCGCAAAGCGATCATTCATCCGATCGGCACGGCGCTCGTGTGGACGCCACTGATCTGGATCGCGCAGGTCGGCGCCGTCACTGCAAATCTGTTCGGCGCCGATATTCAGACGCACGGCTACACGCTTTGGCACCAACGCTTCGTGTTCTTGTCGAGCGTGTTGTTCGCGTGCGGCGCGGTGCTGCTCGGGCGACGCGTCGCGCTCCACCTCGGGCTTGGCCGATGGGCCACGAGCTACGCCGGCATCGGCGTGCTGCTCGGGACATCGCTCACCTATTACGCGACGTACATGCCGAGCTACTCGCACGCGCTCGATGCATTCGCATGCGCCGCGTTCTTCGCATATTGGGCGCTGACGATCGGCCGCAGCGATTATCGACGATGGATTTTTCTCGGTCTGTTGCTCGGATTCGCGACGCTCGTCCGCACGCAAGAGCTCGCGATGGGCGTCGTCGTCGCCGTCGAAGTCGTCGGCGAGACGATCAAAGGCCCGCGCAACGCACGGCCGTGGGTCGTCGGCGGCGCGCTGACGCTCGGCGTCGTCGGGCTGCTCATGATTCCGCAGCTCGCCGAGTGGTACATCGTGTTCGGCAAGGTCAGCGAGCTGCCGCAAGGCGCGCGGTACACGCGCTTCGAGGCGCCGATGATCACGGAGCTGTTGTTCTCGCATCGCAATGGCTGGTTCTCGACGACGCCACTCGCCTACGCGGGTGTGATCGGATTGTTCGCGCTGCCGCGCCGCGCTCGCCTCGTCGCGATCGGTCTCATCGCCGCGGTCGCGCTGCAGGTGTACTTGAACAGCACGATCCTCGATTGGTGGTCGAGCTCGAGCTTCGGTCAGCGCCGGCTGTGCAGCGTGACGCTGCCGATCGTCGTCGGTCTCGCCGCGCTGATCTGGCGCGCGGGCCAGCTTGTCGCGCGGCTGCCGCGCTCGCTGCCGCACATCGTGCTCGTTCTCGTGCTCGCGGCGTTCGTTGCAACAAACCTCGTGCATGTCGGTCGGCTCTCGGGCGGGCGCGGTGCCGAGAGCGAGCTTGACTTCGACTGCTGCACGAACGTGCCTCCGCCGCTGACAAAACCCGCGCGCGCGATCTATCGCGCGGTCGGCAATCCATTCGAGTTTCCGGCGAACGCGATCTTCGCGATGCGTCACGGCGTACCGATCCAACGCTGGGACCAAACGGTCGGCAATTATCCAATCGCCCCAGGGCTCGCCGAAGTGCGCGGCGCGCGCCTCTACATGCTGCGCGGCACGTGGCGCGTCGGCGCCCCGGGCATCTGGCCGTTTCTCGTCGACGGTTGGTCGATTCCTCTTATCGCGAGCCGGCCGTTTCGCTTCACGCTCGCCCGCTCAGCGACCGTGCTCGTGCCAAACCTCATGCCGTACGGTCAGCGAATCGGCATCTGGCTCGCGCCCGCCGGTACAGCGCACGTGCGCGTGTTATGGAATGGCCGACTCGTCGCCGAGAGTGATCTGCGTGCTGGGTGGAGCAAAGTCGGCTTCGATCTGCCCGCGATCGAGCTGCATACGAATGAGCTGACGATCGAAGCCACGCCCGCGCCGATGCGCGTCACGCCGGAGATGCCGAACCTATTCGTGCCCGTTGGCGTCGCGGTTTCCGATGTCGACATCGAGATGCTTCCGCCGCCGCAGCACTAGCGCCGCGAGCATGATCGCGAGCGCGAGCACGTAGCCGACGACGAGCCATCGCCAACGTGCCGGTTCGTAGCGCCACGTGATCGTGTGCGCGCCCGGTCCAACGGCGACCGCGCGCAACAGATAGTTTGCACGCACCGGGCGCGCCGGCGTGCCATCGACGTCGACGTGCCAGCCGGGGAACATGATCTCGTTCAGCACGACGATGCCATCGCTCGGTGCTGTCACCGCGACGCGAATCTCGTCGGGTGCGTAGCTGATCAACGTGCCCTCGCGCGATGCGGGCGGCGCATAGACGAGCCGCTTCGCGTCCGGCACACGCGCGGCATCGTCGGGCTCGAGCACCGCGCGGCGGCGGGCACCATCCGGCTCCTCGACGGCGCGCAGCGCAGCGAGCACCTTGTGGCGCGGCGCGATCACGATCGCGCTCACCCATTGGACGAGTGGCGCCGGATACTTTGCTTCCCACAATCCGCCGCCGCGCGCGATGAATGCCGGATCTGGCATCTCCGCGAAGCTCGTCGAGTGCGAGTAGCGAAAGTGCGGCGCCTTGAGCAGCCACCGCACATTGAAGTCGGTGAGGATCGCCGGCGTCCGCTTCGCGTAATCGAGGACCTCGACGTAGCGCTGAAGGCTCAGCGGATCGACCGCCGGGTAGCCGCGAAAGTCGCGTAGTCGCAAGCGCGCACCGGCGCGTTCGCCGAGCACAAACTCGTCGTAGATGCGAAATCGATCGCGCGTACCGACGAGCGCGGGCACGATCTCGGCGTCGCGTTCATGCGTGCGCCGCGGTTCCGCAGCAGGCGGAGCATTTGGCAACACGAACATGAACAGCGGCGCGTCGAACAGCACGATGATCGTCAGTGCTGCGATCGCACCGTCGGCAGCGCGTCGCCACCACACGGAAGCGACCACAAGCGCGGCTGCGAGCAGCGCGATGGGAATCGACCACCACGGCGGCCGTTCGATCAGCGACGCCGCGTTCGGCCAGCTCCTCACGAACCAGATCGCGACGACCGCGCTCGCGGCCGCGACGATCGTCACGCGCGTACGCACGCGTGCATCGCCGAGTGCGGCCGCGCCGAACGCTGCACACGCTGCGAGCGGCCACGTCGCGACGAGCTTGTAGCGACCGGGCACGCGCAAGAGGCCGAAGACCTGCACGTGATCGACGAGCCACGGCAAAACGGGCGCCGTCAGCCCCGCGCTAAGCACGATGCCAAACGCTGCGGTGACGAAGAAGACGATGACGATGCCGCGATCGAACCGCGGCCGCACGAGCGCGCAGAACGCGAGCAACATCGTCGCCGCGCCCATGTACACCTCGAACACGCCTGCGCCGCGCACGAACACGCCGCGCACGGCACCCCAAAGCGGCAACGATGCCGACAGTGCCGTGACTTTGCCGGGCGGCGCGAAGCGATCGCGCGCCGACAGCGGGACGAGCTCGCGCGCGGGCAGCACGGTGATCGCGAGCACGAGCCCGGCAATGATCGCGAGCACGCCGAGCGCGATCGCGAGTCGGATCAGATCGTCGCGTTGCCGTCGCTCGCGCAGCGCCATCGCGAATCGCCAGATCGCATACGGCGCGACCATCAACATCGCGTAGAACACGCCGGGCGGCGATGCGGCCGTCGCGCACAACGTGAACGCGCCGCCCGCGGCCGCGCCGCGCCGCCAGCTCGGCGCCGCGAGCAGCCAATCGATCGAGGCCCAGATCAGCGGCACCCACACGAGCGGCCAGATCAAGATCGATGCCTTATGCACGAGCAGCGGCGTCGAGGCGATGAGCGCAAGCCCACCGACGAGCGACGCACGCACCGAGAGGCCACGCGCGCGCAGGAACAGATGCATGCACGCAGCGGCAGCGACGTGATGCGCGAGGATCTTGACCTGGATCGTCCACCACGCCGTACCGAACACCGCGCCAAACGCCGCGAACGGCCACGCAAACGGGTAATAGCGATCGAACTGCGGATCGCAGAACAGCGGATAGCCGCCTTTATCGTACGGGTTCCATAGCGAGAAGCGCCCGTGCGCGAGGTCGCTCGCAAAGAAATCGAGATCCGGTCCGTACGAATCGACAGCGTCCCAGCCAAAGCCCATCGCGAGCCCCTGCTGATCCCACACGCCTCGATAGATCCAGATCACCGCGAGCGTGTAGAACAGCGGCACCCACCACCATTCGCTCAGAAGGGCGCCGCGTCGCGCGAGATGGCGACGAAAGCGCAGGGCGAGGTCCATCGCCGAGGAGTCTAACGACGGCGGCGGCGCAGCGCGAGCAATGCCAGCAGAAGCGGCCAGGCTGCGCTCGGCCGGCCTGTCGAGCACGCGTAATAGGTCTCGCGGTCCTTGTTCTCGCCAAGGCCATCGCCGTCGAGCTCGACGATGGTTTGTCCCGCGCTGTGCTCGAGCACGAGCTGCGCGCTCTTCGTGCCGTTCGTGTGCGGCTGCATGATGACGCTGACGATCATCGATTCGGTGGGATGCAGCGTACGATCCTCATCGTACGCGCCGACAAGCGTGAACTCGCCGAGGTCGGGACCTGCGATGCGCGCGTTCTGGAAGACGAGGTCGGTCGTGCCGCAGTTCGAGAGCTGGACGTCATGCACGCCTGTTGTCGAGCCCGGCATCACGCTGCCGAAGTGCACGGCGTTTGGCGTCGCGGCGATGCCGGCCTCGAGCACGACTGCGTGCACCGTGACAGGCGTCATCTCCTTCGTCGGTACGTTGCTGACGAGCATCATTTGATCGGTCAGCTCGGTCGCCGTCGATGACTGCAGCGTCACCGTCACCTGCACGCTCGGCCCGCTGTGATTACCGAGCAGGGTCTTTGGCAACGTCCCGGAGACGCTCGCCGCGAACGGTGCCTGCGGCGGCGTCACCGCGCTGAGCTGAACGTTGCCGGCCTCGTTCGCATACACCTCGAGGTCCTTTCGCCCCATCGCGCCGGCGCAAACGCCGCCGAATTCGAGTGTGCTTGGATTCGTTCCGATGCCACCGAGCAGCGCCTCGCCGCTGATCGCGACGTTACGTATGGTCATGTCGCTCGACGATTTCACGAGCAAAACGCCAAGCGGACCGTTTTCGTGGACTGCACCCGCGCTGTACGCGAGCGTGACACTCTTGCCGTTTCCGATCTGCATTCCCTTCGGGTTCGATGTGATCGTCACGCCGTTATCGAGCGCGGTTTGATCGAGGTCGCACGTGGTGAGGGTGTCGGTCATCGGTCCGGTGATCGCGACCGTCTTCGCCGGTGGCGGCGCGCCGACGAGCGTCGGGTCGAACGTGACCTGCGTCGGGTTGAGCGTGATCGACGAATCGATGCCGTTGCAGCTGAGCGTGACGCCGCCCGAGTCGCCATCGCTCGAGCTGAACGTGATCGTCCCCGGCTGAGCGCCGAGGCCTGGCGGGCGGCAGGTCACGTTGTACATTGCAGCGGATCCGCCGCCGAGCGTGTAATTCGTCAGCGTCGCGGGCGCCACAGGCGTGACCGTGTATGCCGTGCCGGTGAAGCTGCCGTTGATCGTCACCGAGGCGGAGCCATCGTTCTTGACGGTGACGGGCACCGGGCTCGTCGTCGTCATCTGCGGCACGTCCTGAAAGTTGATCGTCGTCGGCGAGACGGTGATACCGGATGATCCCGACCCGCTGCCCGAGAGATCGACGATGTAAAACGTGCTGCCGCTGCCGGTCGTGGCAATCGTCGAGACGTAGACATTGCACGTCGAGATTCCGGGCTGCGTTCCGGCAAACGAGACGCCGAACGTATAACTGCGCGGGCACGAGACGAGGTCTCCCGTCGGCGGCGCGCCACTTGGCGTCGTGATGACGCCGCCGCCACACACGCGCGCGCCCGGAATCGACTGCGGATCGAGCGCCGTGTTCAGAAACCACTGGCTCGTGCTGCATGTGCCGGCGAGCGAGATGCTCTGGATGGTGTCGTCATCGGCACTGCCGGCCGGATTGACGGTGAACGTCTGCGAGCCCGGCCCCGGAAAGAAATAACCATCGTTCGTCACCATCACCGAAGCCTGGGACGACCACGACAGCTTGAGTGCTGCGCAGGCGGTAGCTACGACGATCGTGACCGCCAATACGCGATGCACGATCAAAGGATCGCCGCCCGTGCGCGTGCAGTCAACGCGTGGGTGGCTGCCCTACATGATGCCGTTGATCACTGGCCGAGGTCGGAGCGCGCTCTAGCGACCTGAGCGCCGAGCTTTGCGTCCCACATGAGCGGCGAGCCATTCGCAAACGGCTGCATCGCGACGGCGCGGCGAAGCGCATCGAGCGGATCGCTGATGCCATCGCCGTCTTTGGGCAGCGCGCGGATCGTCGCATCGAGACCGTCACCAAGCGGCGCTTGTGCGTCGAGCTCCTTCGCACGCAACAGCGGGAACGCGCTGATCGTGCCGCGCGTGGCGTGCTCGAGCGTCGCGTTCGAATCGTTGCACACGCCGAGATACCCGTAGCCATCGGCGGGCTGACCCGCGGCGACGGTCGTGCGCTCGACGTGAATGCGCCGCAGATACATCGCGGCGGTATCCACCGTCTTCAAGAGATAGTCGTAGTCGGCGCCTTGCGCCGCGGTGATCGTGACGTCGGTCGCCGCGACCATGCCACTCCATGCGGGCCGCGAATCCGTTTGGCCGAAGAAGCCAACGCCCGAGATACCGAGATAGAACATCACGCGCGTGTTCACGTTGGGCCCGCTGATCCGCCATGCGTGATGGCTGTGACCGACGGGAATCGTCAGCGTCTCGCCGCTCGAGAGTCGAATGCCGGTGTCGAGCCACACCGGCCAGATCACGTCGCGGTCGCCGGCGATGAGCGACAAGAAGTTGGCGTACATGCGCTCGTTGCGTACCTCGATCGTGTGGCCACTCTCGACGAGCGCCGCAAACAGCTCGCGCGGCGACGTGATCGTCTTGCCTTTGAACGTCACCGACGAACCGTTTTGCGCGGCAAGCGACGTCAGCACCTGCGCGAGCTTCTTCGCGTGCGCGAACTGACACGGCGACAGCGTCTTGCTCGGAAATTGACCGTAACGCACGCCCGGAAGCTGCGCGACTTCGCCGGGGAGCGCGCGCTCTGGTGTGCAGCTACCGAGGAGCTGCATGAGATCGCCCTGCACGACTGCGTCTTCGCTCGGTGGTGCCGAGTCGAGGTTGCCGAGCGCGGGGCGCAGCGTCGCGATCGCGCCAAGCGGGATCGTCGGGAATCGTTCGATGCCGCTGAGATTCGGATCCCCGATGATCGCGTTCAGCTGCGTCGCCATCTGCTCCGCGGCAACGGGATCGGGCACGAGCTTCGCAATCTGCGCTTTCGCGTAGTCCGTGAAAACGCCCTGCGCCTGCAGCGCGCGCACGAATGTTTTCTGATCGACCATCGGTCGCCAGCAGTTCGCGCTGCACGCGACGGAGAGCGAGATCGTGCCGCTCGCCGGGCCGCCCTGCCCTAGACTCTCGTACGTCCCGGCGAGCACGCGGTAGACGCCGGGCTGCGTGAGGGAGACCTCGGCCCGCGCGTCGCGTCCCGATCCGCTGTCGTCATCCTCGGCTGCGATCGCGCCCGCGCCGATCGCAATGCGGTCGCCAGCGTCGGAGAGCGGGCCTTCGACAATTACATAAGCGTCGCTGGCCCGGCCCTTGACGTCGATCGCCAGCTTCGTGCCGCCGAACGACTCGACGCGAAACGCCGGGACGCGATGATCGAGGACGATCTCGAGCGCGCGGTCGGGTGCGGGGCCGGCTTCGAACAGCTCGAAGGCGCCGTCGCCTTTGCCTGGCGCCCATTCACTCGGGCTCTTGTCGTCGACGTCGATACAGCCGACCAGCACCACCGAGGTAACGAGCAGTCGCATGCCCACAGGTGGTTGCACTCGGTGTGCCGCACAATGCGCGAGTAGTGACTTGAGGTTGCAGTCGCGCGGCAACTCGAAGAGCCGGGCAAATCAACGCGCCACGCAGCGTGTCATCGAGCTATGATCGTTCTTGTTGGGGACGCCCGTCGACAAACCGCGGGCAGAGACGACTCGTCTCGGCTCGTACGAGATCGTGCGAAAGCTTGCACGAGGCGGGATGGCGGAGTTGTTTCTGGCGCGCACGCTCGGCCCGGAAGGTTTCGAGAAGCTCGTCGTGCTCAAGAAGATCCTGCCGAGCTACGCAGAGAATCCGAAGTTCGTGCGGCTGTTCCTCGATGAAGCGAAGCTCGCCGCGACGCTCGATCATCCGCACATCGCGCACGTCTACGACATGGGCAAGGTCGAGGGGCACTACTTCTTCACGATGGAGTACGTGCACGGACAGGACGTGCGTACGACGTTGCGTCGCACCGCACGTCTCAATCAAAAATTTCCGATCGATCACGCGGTGCAGATCGCGCGCAACGTTGCCGCGGCGCTGCACTACGCGCACGAGCGCCGGCGACCCGACGGTTCGTTACTCGATATCGTGCATCGCGATGTGTCGCCGTCGAACGTGCTCGTGTCGTATGACGGCGCTGTGAAGCTCGTTGATTTCGGCGTTGCGAAGGCAGCGACGAGCACGGTCAAGACGCGCACCGGTGCGCTCAAGGGCAAGATCTCGTATATGTCGCCAGAGCAGGCGAAGGGCTCGCCGATCGATCGGCGCAGCGACATCTTCTCGCTCGGCATCGTGCTCTGGGAGATGGTCACGACGCAGCGCCTGTTCAAGACGGATAACGATCTGGCGACGATCCAGATGATCATCAATTCGCGGCCGCAGGCGCCATCGCAGCTGCGTCCCGAATGCTCGCCCGAGCTCGAGCGCATCGTGATGCGCGCGCTCGCGAGTGATCTCGAAGAGCGCTACCAAACGGCCGAGCAGTTGCAGCTCGATCTCGAGGAGCTCGCGCGCGAACAGAAGCTGAAGCAGTCGTCGGTCTCGCTGCGCACGTGGATGCACGATCTCTTCGCGGAAGAGATCCGTGCGTGGAGCATGGCGCAAGCGTCTGGGCAAACGCTGACGGAGCACCTCGAGCGCGCCGAGATGACGACGCCGGTCAGCGAAAGCGAGCTCGACCTCGACTATTACGAGGATCTCGAAGACGACAACGAATCGGAGCAGGTGCCGACGACGCTGGGCCCGCCGGGCACGCAGCAGATCGCCGTGCCACCGCCGCCGCGTGTGGAGCCGCCACCCGTCGCCGGCGATGTCATCCCGATTTCATCAGCAAACGCGGTGACGGTGATCGACGGCAAGCCGCTTGGCGAAGACCACAACGTCACCGTGGATTTGCATGCACCGCGACACACGCCGTTTCCCGTCGCGCCACTCGAATGGCGTCCCAACATCGAGGAGGCGGCACATCTCGTCGATGCGAACGAGCAACGGACGAAACGCATCATCATCGGCGCGTCGGTCGCGTTTGGCGCGTTCGTGCTCATCGTGATGGCGCTCACCGGCGCTGCCAAGGCGCCGGCAAAAGTCGAGGCCACGCCCGAGCCGCCATCGGCTCGCGTCGAGATGAAGAGTCAGCCGCCGCAGCAACCGCCGGCGCCGGCGGTCGAGCCTCCCCAAGAAGAACAACCGGCGCCTGTCGTCGAAGAGGAAGAGCCCAAACCAAAGCGCAAGTCGAAGCCCAAGTCGAGGACGGAGGCGAAGGCCGCCGACAAGACAAAGGACGAAACGAAGGTGGCGCCACCGCCGCCGCCACCGCCGCGCAAGTGGGATCCGAACGGAGTCGAGGAGCCGCATTGAGATGCGCGCGCTCGCGTTCGTCGTGCTTCTCGGATCGTTTGCACACGCCGAAGGGTCGCCCGCGAGCGAGCATTTTCAGCGCGGCTCGGCGGCGTATGCGAGCAAAGACTTCGTAACCGCGCGCAGCGAGTTCGCCACGGCGTACGAGCTCGATCCATCGTCACAAAATTTATGGTCGTGGGCGCAGTCGGAGCGAATGTCGGGGCGCTGTGCTGAAGCGCTGCCGCTCTATCGCAAATACCTCGGTTACGCGACGACGCCCGGCAAGAAGAAATACACGACGCAGTACATCGAGGTATGCGAAAGCCAGCTCCCACCGCCTTGGTACACGAACAAGCTCGGTGGCGCGCTGAGTGTGACAGGAGTGATCGCGCTCGGGCTCGGCATCGGCTTCGTCGCCGCATCGCACGCTACCGAGAGTGCTGCGTATGTCGAACCAAAGAACATCGGCGAGTTCGAGCAGAAGCTCGATGAAGCAGGCACGCAGCGCACGATCGGCGCGGTTTCGATCGGCGTTGGCCTCGCGCTGATCGCCGGTGGTGTCACCGTGTACGTGCTGCACACGCGCGGGCACGAGCAGCAGATCGTTGCAGGCACCGACGGGCGCACGGTGTTCGTCGGGGCGCGATTTTGAGAATCATCATCGCGCTCGTGCTCACCGCGTGTCACGTCAGTGGCGAATATGAGTGCACGAGTCACGACGAGTGCCGCCGCGGCGACGAGCTTGGCTTTTGCGAGCGCTCCGGTTACTGCACGTTCAGCGACACGAGCTGCCCATCGCAGCGTCGCTACGCCGAATCAGCGCCCGCAGATATCGCCGATCGATGTCTCGAGGGCATCGTCACCGGAACGTTTCATAATGCCGTCGTCACGAACGATGCGACGTTCGCGCCGGCGATCACGGATCAGCCGCCTCGCACGATTTCGCTGTCGGCATCGCTCGAGGATGGCACCTCCGTCGCTGTCGACTACCG
>Ga0070698_100006199_pt1 | contig 13023 bp, 10 predicted proteins | sample KBSK1502metaG_FD_65477 | JGI IMG/M metagenome (GOLD analysis project Ga0070698, IMG submission 65477) | Corn, switchgrass and miscanthus rhizosphere microbial communities from Kellogg Biological Station, Michigan, USA - KBS K1-50-2 metaG | ecosystem: Host-associated > Plants > Roots >... | reverse complement strand
TCGCCGAGCCGCCCGGACTGCTCGCCCGCCGCGACCGGCGTGCGGTAGAGCTCGGGAAAGGCGCGCGGATATTTTTCCATCGCACGCGCGAGCGTTTGTCCCGCAAGTACCTCGGCGCGCACGCCTCCGAGCAGCTCGCGTTGCGCCTGCGTGTCGGCTTGCTCGATCAGCGCATCGAGCGACGCTTCGAGCGTCAGTCCCGCATCGAGCAGCGTCGAGAACTGACGCAGCAGCAGCGCAAGATCGGCAGCCGCAAGCGCGCCGCGCCAGACGCGCGAGCGGCGCGCCGTCTTCGGCGCGGTGAGCGCATCGACGCTGAGCGTCCACAGGCCGCGCTCGCGCAGCATCTTGCGCGCCTGGCGCGGACTGTCGACTTCGAGCACGCCGCGCTGCACGCGGCCTGCGTCATCCAGCGCTTCGTAGCGAAACCCGGCCATGCCTAGCTCTCGTCGCCGGCCTGCCGGGTGGGCTCTCGAGTGACGCGCAGAACTTCCTCGAGGCTGGTCGTGCCGTCGCTCACCCAGCGCTCGCCATCCTCTCGCAGAGAGATCATTCCATGCGCGAGCGCGTGCGCGCGGATTCCTTCTTCAGCCGCGGCATCGTGGATCATGTTCCTCAGCTCCGAATCGACCGTAAGGAGCTCGTAGATTCCGGTGCGTCCGCGGTAGCCGGTGTGACCGCAAGCGGTGCATCCCTGCGCATTGCATTGCGGACAGATCCGCCGCACAAGACGCTGCGCCATTACGCCGAGCAGGCTCGAAGAAAGCAGGAACGGCTCGATCCCCATGTCGATCAGCCGGGTCACCGCACCCGCCGCGTCATTGGTATGCAACGTCGCCAGCACGAGGTGCCCGGTGAGGCTCGCCTGCACGGCGATCTGCGCGGTCTCGAGATCGCGGATCTCGCCGATCATGATGATGTCGGGGTCCTGGCGCAGGATCGAGCGCAGCGCGCGCGCGAAATCGAGCCCGATCCGCGGGTTGACCTGCGTCTGCGAGATTCCGTCGAGGTCGTACTCGATCGGATCTTCGACCGTCATCATGTTGCGGCCGCTGCGGTCGAGGCGCGAGAGCGCTGCGTAGAGCGTGGTCGTCTTTCCCGATCCGGTGGGTCCGGTGACGAGCAGGATGCCGTGCGGCGCGTGGATCAGCGCGTCGAGTTCCTGCAGCGTTGCGACGCTCATGCCGAGCGCATCGAGATCGAGGCGCGCCGCCTGCTTGTCGAGAAGGCGCAGCACGACGCGCTCGCCATGCCCCGCAGGGAGCGTCGATACGCGCACGTCGACCGCGCGTCCGCCGACTCGCAGCGTGATGCGGCCGTCCTGCGGCAGGCGCTTCTCGGCGATGTCGAGGTGCGCCATCACCTTGATGCGCGAGACGATCGCCGGATGCAGTGCGCGCGGCGGCTCGATCGCGGGGTAGAGCGTGCCGTCGATCCGGAAGCGCACCGCCGAGCGCGCTTCATAGGGCTCGATGTGGATATCGGAAGCGCCGTCGCGCAAGGCCTGGGTGAGGATTGCGTTCAGCAGCCGGATGATCGGCGCGTCGTCCTCGGCTTCCAGCAGGTCGGTGATCTGCGGCAACTCTTGCGCGAGCTGCGCGAGATCGACGTTCTGGCCGAGATCGACCGCGAGCTGCTCGGCGCTGCGCCCGGCGCGCGAATAGGCCTGCGCAAGCAGCCGGTCGAACTGGTCGGCAGCGAGCGTTTCGGTCTTCACCGGCCGGCCGAGAATGCGCCGCGCTTCGGCAATGCTCGCGGCCTCGACGCTGCCGGCGCGAAGCCACAACTCCACCGATTCGGCCTGCGCGCGCGCAGCGAGCAGTCCCTTCGCTTTCGCAAAGTGATACGGCAGGAGCCGCGCGGTGGAGGCGTCCGGGGCTTCCCGCTGTGAGGCGAGCTGCGCGGTCTTCACCGGGAAACGGAGGGTCGCGCTTCGGCTGGCGACCCAGGCATCGGCGGCAGGCGCGGAGTCGGGACGTCGGGCAGCAGCCAGTGCGCGGGCACGACGACGCTTCCCTGCTCGTTGCGGATGTATTCGTAGCGGTCTCGCGTGATCGTCCCCGCGGCCGCCGGATCCATCAGCACCACCGGACGCAGGAAGACCATCAGATTGGTCTTCGTGCGACGGCGCGCATCGTAGCGAAAGAGCTGGCCCAGGCCCGGAATGTCGCCAAGCACCGGCACCTTGTCCATGGTGTTCTTCACGTCGTCCTGCATCAGGCCGCCGAGCACCACGATCTCGCCGTCTTCGACCACGACCGTCGATTCGATCGAGCGCTTGTTGGTGATGATGCCGGCGGGGTTGGTCGTGTCCTGCACGTTGGAGACTTCCTGAAACACGCGCAACTTGACCGTGCGCCCCTCGGTGACCTGCGGCCGTACGCGCAGCGTCAGGCCGACGTCGCGCCGCTCGATCGTCTGGAACGGGTTGACGGCGCCGCCGGTCGCGGTCGAAGTCGCTTGGGCGAAGCTGCCCGTGATGAAGGGGACGTTCTGCCCGACGATGATCTTTGCTTCCTCGTTGTCCATCGTCAGCAAATTGGGCGTCGAGAGGATGTTCGCATCGGCGTCGGCTTCGAGCGCGCGCGCCAGCACGCCGAGGTTGAGAATCTCGCCGATCCCGGGAAGCGAGACCCGGCCGCGGATCACGCCGACGTTGAGCCCGCTGCCGACGCCCGCCGGGTTGGACGCGATGCCGAGGATGTTCGTGCCCGGGGTGGTGCTGAAATTCGTCCCGCCGATTGCCCGCGAGCTCGTGTCCGTGCCGCTCGAGAGGCTCTGGAACTGGATACCGAACTGCGCCGCCTTGTCGCTCGAGACCTCGGCAATGAGCGCTTCGAGGTGCACCTGCGCGCGGCGGGCGTCGAGCTGATCGATCACCGCGCGCAGCGAGTTGTACAGCGCATCCGGCGCGGCAATGATGAGCGAGTTGGTAGCCGGATCGGCCTGGATGAAGCTCGCGGCTGCTGAGGAGGGCGCGGGCGCAACGAGCGCACCGGCCGGCGCCGGTGCGGTTGCGGGCCGCGATTCGGCGCCGACGATCGCCCGCAGCGTCTCGGCAAGGCGCGTCGCGTCGGCGTTGCGCAGGTACACCACACGCACCGTTGCCGCAGAGCGAGCCGGCGTATCGAGGCTTTCGACGAGCACGCGGATTCGTGCGACCTGGGTGGGGTTGTCCGAGCGGATCAGAAGGCTGTTGGTCCGCGCATCGGGCGCGATGAGCAGGCGCTGCGCTGCCGCCGGAGTACCCGCCGGGACTTCCGGCAGAAGCTTGGAGATCACCGGCGCCAGGTCGAGCACCGATGCGTAGCGCAGCGGCACCACCGTCACGTTCCCGGAGTCGGGACGATCGAGCGCCTCGATGATCCGGCGAATGCGCCTTGCATTGTCCGCATAGTCGGTGATCACCAGCGTATTGCTGCCGGCAAGGGCCGAAATCGCGTTATTCGCCGGAATGAGCGGCCGCAGCACCGGCAGGATCTGCGCCGCCGATTCGAACTGCAGCGGGTAGACCATGGTCACGACCTGGTCGCCTGGCGTGCGCGCGCCGGCTTCGATGACCGGTCCGGCATTCTGCTTGGCGTCCGCTTCCGGAACGATCTTGGTCACGCCGCCCGCGTCGACCGCCGCGAGGCCGTGCAGGCGCAGCGCGGAGAGGAATACCGCGTAGACCTGCTCGCGCGGCACCGGGCTCGACGAAACGATGTTGATCGTGCCCTTGACGCGCGGATCGAGCAGGAAGTTGCGGCCGGTCATCTGCGCGATCGCCTTGGCGACCGCATCGATCTCCGCGTTGACGAAATTGAGCGTCACCGGCTCCGCAGCCGCGGGGACGATCGACGCAGCAAGTGCAAACGCGAGCGCGAGCGCTGGAATCGAGCGCGCGAGCGCGCGGATCGTGGCGGGCAGGTTCATGGTTGCACCGTATAGCGCAAGCGAAGCGGCGCGTCGTTGCGCCGTCCCTCGAAAACGACCCAGGCGGTCTGCCGGGTCTGGTTGAATTGCTCGTACAGGCGACGCACGTCCTCCTCGGCTTGGATCCGCTGGCCGTTGACGCTGCGGATGACGTCGCCCGGTTGCAGGCCGAGCCGCTCGGCAAGGCTGCCTGAGGGAGCGCGCTCGATCCGCACCCCCGCTTCGGCGCTCACCGAAAGCGTTCCGAGATTGTTCAATTGGCCGGGCTCGCGCAGCGCGCGATCGAGTTCTGCGCGCGAAAACGCGTAATCCCCGGTGCCGCGCTGCTGTACGTTGAGGCTCAGCGCTGGAGCGGCGACGGACGCAACCCCGATCCGACGCGACAGATCGATCCGCTCACGATTCCCTTGCCGGCGGACGACAACATGGTCGGCAAACACCTGGTCGAGCACGACGCCGGGTGTGATCTCGGAGCCCGCTGCCGCGACCTGCTGTGGTGTCTTGCTTCCTACCTGCAGCACCGCCCATCCACCGCCACGAGGCGCTGTCGCCAGAATGCCGGCGAGCTGCAGGTCACGCGGAGCGACGGTCGCGGCGGGCGGCTCGGTTGCCGGTTGGCCGGAAAACAGCCGCGCGCGCAGGACCTCGTCGAGCGCAGCCTGCAGATCGACCGGCGCCGGCGTGGGTGGCGGGGCGATGGGCGAAGCGGGCGCGAGCAACACCCATGTCCAGCGCGCGAGGACCCAGCAAAGAAGCGCCAGCGCAAGAAGCGTCACCGCATCCGGCCAGCGCGCCCGCAACCAGCCAAGCGGCCGTGACAAGACATCGGACATAGGAATTGAACTCATTGCGGCCGGACGGGTTCCGCAGGCGCCCGACCGTACCTCTCCTCGCTTGCTGAGTCTGCATTTCTACGCGGCTCGAAATTGGCAGTCAACAGGTTTGCCGCAATGCCGTGCTGCAGGTAACCTTCAGAACCGTGCGAGGGGGCAAAAAAACGCTGAGTGGGTTGAGGAGGGCGATGCCTGTGGCCCTTTCCCTCGGACTGGCGTTCGCGTCCCCGATGCTGCTTGCCGACGAAGCGGCGGCGCTCGACATTCGCGTCGAGGCCTCAGTGAGCTACGACAACAATATCGCCCGGTCGCGCGGCGCGGGGAACGTGCTCTCGGATGTGATCTACAACATCAACGCCGGCAAGAATTTCGTCTTCCCGCTCACCGAGAACTTGCGCGCGACGGTCCTCGGCACGGCCGGCTACGAGGGGTTCAGCCGATACTCGGGCCTGTCCCGCTTCTTTCTGGGCGTCGAGGGTGAACTCCAGTACCGGGCGTCGGGCGAATTTGCCGCGCCGACGTTGGGGCTCTTCGGACGCGCTGCCGTAGATTTCTACGATTCTGATCTGCGCGACGGCTATCGTTACACCGTCGGCGGCAGGGTGCTTCAGCCGCTGACCGACAAGGTCGATCTCTTTGGCGCCCTCGCTTACAACGTGCGCGACGGCAAGAGCAAAGTCTTCGACAACAAGGAGTATGCGGCGCGCTTGAACCTCGATTATTCGCTGTCGGCGAAAGGCACGCTGTACTTCGGCGCGGAATATCGGCGCGGGCAGACGGTATCGAGCGCGCGGCCGGAGCTTGCGTTCGTCGATGTCGCCGAGGCGATCGTGCTGGATGACGCGTTCAACGACGGCCGGGGCGCGTACCGCTTGAAAGCGAAAACCTGGATCGCGACGCTCGGCTACAGTCTCGGCTTGCAGGAAGACCAGTCGCTCGACTTCTCGGTGCGCTGGGTCCAATCGACCGCGCTCGCGCGGCCCACCTTCCCGGGGGCAGGGATCGTCCGCTACTACGACACGCAGGCGACGATCGCATACCTCATCCGGTTCTAGATCACCATTCAAGAAAAGCGATGACGAATCCAGGCAGACTAATCGCCTTTGCCGGCCTGCTGGCCACGTTCTTCCTTGCGGGGTGCGGGGCAGGAAACAGTGGTGATGTGCCTGCCGCGCCGCCTGGAAACGTGCCAGCGGGTCCAAACAGTTTCCTGCTATTTCCCAACCCGCAACAGCAGCCGGACGGAACGCTGCAGACGGATTCGGTCGCGTATGCGCAGGCGTACTACCGCGCGATCGACCCGAACAACGACAAGGACACGCTCGCCAAGTGGAAGACCGCGAACAATTTCGACAGCGGCACGGGGACGCAGGTCGCCGTGGTGTTCGGCGATGTGCGCGACCTCGGGTATGGTCGCCGCATGACTGCGCGCCAGAACGTCGATGGGACGATCGCGATCATGGTCGAGAACTTTCTCGTCAGGACGGGGGTCGCCTACGTCTATTCGAGACTCAATCTCGACGCGGCGGTGCTGCAGGATCGGCGCTGGCACGACACGACGAATGCGATCGAATTCAGCCCCGGGCCTGGTGGTGGCGCAAGCTTCGTGAAGTTCTTCAATTTCGACGTGGCCACCGGGCAGCGCCTGACGACGGTAGATCTCGATGGCCGCGGCCAGAAGGCGATGCCGAGCGTGTGCGTAGTCTGCCACGGCGGCCGCGGAGATCCCCTTACGCCGCCGGATGCGACGGGCCAGCCACTCTTTCCGCTGGTGGAGAATTCGGTCTCGCGGAAACGCGGAGACCTGCAGGCTCGTCTGATGCCGCTTGAAGTCGGCACGTTCGACTTCTCCGCCGCGAGCGGATTTACGCGAGCCGACCAGGAAGCGGCGCTCAAGCAGATCAACCGGATGGTGTTGTGCAGTTATCCGATTCCTGCCGCTTCCGTATTCGCCGAAGACGCCTGCCGGCGTCCGGCGACGTTCACCGAGTACCGGGGCACGGCAGCCGCGTTCATCAAGTCGACGTACGGCGGCGACGGATTGCCGAACGCGACGTACGCAGACACGCTCGTGCCCGCGGGTTGGGCAGGGCAGCCTTCCCTGTACCAGAGCGTCGTCGCCCCTTCGTGCCGTTCGTGCCATTTCGTGCGCGGCATCGGGTTCCAGTCCGACATCGATTTCGACACGCTCGCCAAGTTCCAGGGATTCGCCGACCGGATCAAGGTCCACGTGTTCGATCGAGGGAACATGCCGCTTGCGAAAATCCAGTACGACGATTTCTGGCGCTCGAACCAGCCGGACACGTTGGCTTCGTTCGTCCAAGGCCTTGGCTTTGTGGCGCGAGACGGGGCAGGCGCCGTGCTCAGGCCCGGGCGTCCGGTGGCCGATCCAGGCCCGGACCGGACGATCCCGCAGGGACCAACGAACCTGTCTGCTTCCGGCAGCCTCTTTTCGAATACGTTTACCTGGTCGGTCGTGTCAGGGCCGGACGGTGCCGTGCCGCCGGTCAGCGTCTTGCTGGCAAACGGGACGTCGGCGCAGGCGACTTTCAACGCCTCAGCCAACGGAATCTACGTGGTCCAGCTGGTCACCGGCGACGGAACTACGCAGAGCGCTCCGGTTCAGGCGCGACTGGTGGTGAACAATCTGCTCGCGCCGGCGCCGACGGCGATCCGCTTCTCCGACATCAAGACGATCCTGCAGACGGCTGGCTGCACGGCGTGCCACACGCCGGGCGGTCCTCCGCCCGTCCTGTTCGCGAACGTCGACCGCAACGGCGACGGCGTGATCGACGCGGCGGACGACCTATGGTTCTACGCGGATGTTCGCGGACGCATCAATTTCACCGATCTGGTCGCGAGCCCGCTGCTGCGCAAGCCTTCCGGCAACCACCATGCGGGAGGGCTGCGACCGGGCTTCGATACCAGCGCGCTTCCCGGCCAGGCCGCGCGGGCGAACTACGACTTGTTCCTGAACTGGATCCTCAACGGCGCGCCCCAGTAACCGCGCCGACTGCGGGCGGACTTGCCCGCGCATTGATGTCAATACTGGCGCCGCGGAGCCTTGTAATCGTCCTTCGGGAACACGAACGGCGGTGTGCGTCCGACGAGCGTCTCGATCAGCATCAACTCCTGGTCCGTATGATTCTTGAATGGCGCGCCGCGGATGTTCTGTCCCGGCTTCTCATTGGCGAGGATGTAGAGAGGCTTGTCATGATGCTTCGCCGCGACCGTTTCGGTGCTCTCCTTGTCGTTCGTTGCCGAGACCTCCGCCAGGCCGTAACACGTGCAGAAGTAGGTCTGGGCGGGGTCTGATTCCAGGTAGACACCGGTGCCACGGATTCCGATCGTCGCGGTTTGCGTGGTGATGCGGACGGGGCGTCGGGTTGGGAACACCGAGAGCAGCGCGCCGGTGACGATTCGCATGCTGGTCACGAGAAGCGTATCGGCCTGCTCGGCCTGCACGGTAACCAAGCTCGCGCCACGCTGGACGAACGAGCTCTCGCCGACGACGTAGACGACCTCCGCATCCCTGCCGGTCTGGATCGAATCGCCCGCCGCAACACGAGTCTTGAGGTCCGCCGGCCTGCCGTTGACTTGCACGTCGCCGGAGATGCGGAAGATCGATTGGCCCGCTGGAATCTTGGCGGGCATTCTGCCGAAGACCTGCGCGAATGCGTCCGGAGCAACCCCCGCGGAGAACAGCCCGGCAGCCAGCGCACGGATCAGCTGGCGGCGGCGCGGATCTTCAGTCTCTGTGGAACGAACGATATGCATCGGGGCCCCCTCTCTAGGATGCTGCGCATTATAGGAAGAATGGGGACGGACCCCTATCCATACCCGCCGGGATTCATCGACTGCCAGCGCCACGCGTCGCGGCACATCTCTTCGAGGCCGCGCGTGGCGCGCCAGCCCAATTCGCGGGCTGCCAGCGACGGATCGGCCCAGTAGGCGGCGATGTCGCCTGCGCGGCGCGGCATGAATTCGTAGGGAACCGCAGCCCCCGTCACCCGTTCGAAAGCGCCGACGACCTCCAGCACGGAATGGCCCTGACCGGTGCCGAGATTGACGGTGATCGAGCGTTGTCTTTCCTCCAGATAGCGCAGCGCGCTCAGATGTCCGGCGACGAGGTCCATCACGTGGATGTAGTCGCGCACGCCGGTGCCGTCCGGCGTCGGGTAATCGTTGCCGAACACGCGCAGCCTGGGCCTTTTGCCGATCGCGACCTGGGTGACATAGGGAATGAGATTGTCGGGAATTCCACGCGGATCCTCTCCGATCCGTCCCGACGGATGCGCCCCGATGGGGTTGAAGTAGCGTAGCGCGGAAAAGCAGAAGCCCGGGATGGTCTTCGCCCTATCGGCGAGCAAGCGCTCGATCTCGAGCTTGTTTTCGCCATACGGATTTTCCGGGCGCAGCGGATGATCCTCGGTGTAGGGAAGCTTTTCGGGCTTGCCGTAAACCGTTGCCGAGGAGCTGAACACGATCCGGCGTACGCCGTGGCGTTGCATGGCATCGAGCAGCGAGCGCGTGCCGCCGACATTGTTGGCGTGATACTCGGCGGGTTTTTCGACCGATTCCCCGACCGCCTTGAGCCCGGCGAAATGGAGCACGGCCTCGACCGGATGCTTCTGAAAGACCTCATCGAGCGCCGCAGGGTCGCACACGTCGGCGCGAACGAACTCGACGGTTGTTTCCGGCGCCAGTTCGCGAATGCGCCCAAGCACCGAGGGCTTGGCATTCGACAGATTGTCGACGACGACAAGCCTGCGCCGTCCAGCCTCGGCGAGCGCCACGCAGGCGTGCGAACCGATGTAGCCTAGACCGCCTGTAACGAGGAGGGTCATTGGAAAGTAGAGACGGACCCCGTTTCAGCAGGGCGAAACAACGGGGTCCGTCCCCATTTTTCACCACGGGGTGTAGGCTTGGCAAGATGAACGTGCGCCGCAGTCCGCTGGAAGCGTTGCTCGACAACGTCAACGTCGAGGCGATGGTCGAGATTCCGTCGCCCGAAGAAGTGCAGGAGCGGCTGCCGCTGACCGACACTGCGGCTGAAACGATTCTCACCGGACGCAACGCGATCCGCGCGATCCTCGAGCGCAAGGATCCGCGCCTTTTCGTCGTCGTCGGGCCGTGCTCGATCCATGATCCTGCGGCGGCGCTGGAGTACGCGGCGCGGCTGCGGCGCCTTGCAGACGACGTTCGCGACACGCTCGTCCTCGTCATGCGGGTCTACTTCGAGAAACCGCGCACTTCGATCGGCTGGAAGGGATTCGTCAACGATCCTCGCATGGACGATTCGTTCCGCATCGACGAGGGCATCCTGCGTGCGCGAGAGCTGCTGATGCAGTTGGCCGAAATGGGGTTGCCGACTGCGTCCGAAGCGCTCGATCCGATCTGCCCGCAGTATCTGTCGGAGCTGATCTCGTGGTATGCGATCGGAGCGCGCACCACCGAGTCGCAGACCCACCGCGAGATGGCGAGCGGCCTTTCCGCCCCCGTCGGGTTCAAGAACGGCACTGACGGCGGGCTCGAGGTTGCCATCAACGCCATTCAGTCGGCGGCGCTGCCGCACGGCTTTCTCGGGGTGAACCAGGCGGGAAAGACCAGCGTGATCCGCTCGACCGGGAACCGGCATGGGCACCTGGTGCTGCGCGGCGGCGGCGGACGGCCGAACTACGACACGGTCAGCGTGCGCCTCGCCGAAGGCTCGCTCGAGCGCTGCAAGCTGCCGCTCAGCATCGTGATCGACTGCTCGCATGCCAACTCGATGAAGGACCACGCGTTGCAGCCGCTCGTGTTCAACGATTGCGTGCATCAGATCCTCGAAGGCAACCGGTCGATCGTCGGCCTGATGCTGGAATCGAATCTCGAGGCGGGAAACCAGCCGATCCCGCACGATCGCTCGAAATTGCGTTATGGCGTTTCGGTGACCGATCCCTGCATCGACTGGAAGACGACCGAAGAGGTGCTGCAGCGCGCGCATCGCGATCTGGGCGCGGCGCTCGAGCGGCGCAGGGCGCTCGCCTGACGCGGCCGCGAGCGCTCAACCGTTTCTCCACTGGTGGACCTTTCGCACTGGATTGAGCGGCACGCGGCGTTTACGCCGGAACAGACGGCGATTGGCTTCGCCGGCCGGGGCCTCACCTACGCGGACTTCGCGCAACGCATAGAACGTGCCGCGTCGATTCTTGCGCAGCTGGGCGTCCGGCGGGGCGATGCGGTGGCGTTCTTGGGATTCAACCATCCGCTGTCGCTCGTGCTGCTTTTCGCGTGCGCACGCCTTGGATCGATGCTGATGCCGCTCAACTGGCGGCTCGCGCCGCCGGAGCACGCATGGATGCTGGCCGATTGCCCTCCACGCGCACTTTTTGTCGACGAGGCGTTCATCGACCACGCGAGCGCCTTCCCGCGTCTGCGAACCACGAGACTGGTTGCGCTCGGCGCAGCGCCTACGGATTGGCTCTGCTGGGACGAGCTATGGGCCGCGTCGCCCGCTGTTGCCGCGCGTGCGGGCGACGAGGATTCGCCGCTTCTGCTCTGCTACACGTCGGGTACGACCGGGATACCGAAGGGTGTCGTCCTCACGCAGCGAGCGATCTTCTGGAACGCAGTGAACAGCGCGCATTTGCACGACCTGACGAGCGCCGATCGCGTGCTCACCACGCTGCCGCTTTTTCACGTTGGCGGGCTCAACATCCAGACGACGCCGGCGTTCCACGCGGGCGCGAGCGTCGTGCTGCACGCAAGATTCGATCCCGGCGCGACGATCGACGCGATCGAGCGCGAGCGCATCACGCTTGCCGTGCTCGTGCCGGCGCAGCTCACGGTGATGATGGAGACGCCGCGCTGGAGAGAGGCGGATTTTTCCAGCCTGAGGATGATTGTCACCGGATCGACGATCGTGCCGGAAGCGCTGGTGCGCAAGGTCGGCGCGCGCGGTGTGCCGGTGGTGCAGGTATACGGCTCCACGGAGACCTGCCCGATTGCGGGCTATGTACGGGTGCCTGACTGGGAACGCAAAGCCGGCTCGGCCGGATTGCCTGCGCTTCACTGCGAACTGCGCGTCGTCGACGATGAAGGCCGCGACCTGCCGCCGGGGGGCGACGGCGAAATTCTGGTGCGTGGCGCGAGCGTGATGAGCGGTTATTGGAGTGCACCTGAAGAGACGCGCAAGGCGCTCGAGCAGGGCTGGTATCGCACCGGAGACATCGGGCACCTGGATGAAGAGGGATATCTCCATGTGCTGTCGCGCAAGACCGAGCTGATTATCTCCGGTGGGGAGAACATCTATCCGGCCGAGCTGGAGAACATTCTGTTGCAGGACGCCTCGATCCAGGAGGCGTGCGTCGTCGGATCCCCGGACGAGCGCTGGGGAGAAGTGGTCGTCGCGGTGGTCGTCGTCAAGCCCGGGGCGCAGCTGAGCAAGGCCGATGTGATGGCGCTCTTCCAAGGGCGCCTCGCACGCTACAAGCATCCGCGCGAAGTTCATTTCGTTGCGTCGCTGCCTCGGACCGCCCTTGGCAAGGTACAACGAAATCAGGTGCTTAAAAAATAGGGACGGACCCCATTTTTCGCCGGTCGGCCGCGGCTCCTCGCCTCGACGCCAAGCGCGCGGCCACTGCGGGTGGCGCTACGAATTTCTTCCATCAGCAGCGGATCAAGCGTCCTTTGCACCAAGCTGCGGTACGCATGGCGGCACCGCATGCCGTCCTCACCAAGGGCTAGGAATGCCGGGTGCGGTACGAGGAGCGAGTCTGGACGTCCTTGCGCATTGCCGCGGTAACTGGATCAAAGGTATTCCTCGGGCCGCGCTACCATCCCGGCTCGCACGGGGTTGAGCTCAACGTAGCAGTAGCAGGCGAGCACATAGCGCTCGGTCGCGGCAAGGCACGAGCGGTAGCGTCCCTCCCACAAGTTGCCGGTGCGCCCGTGAACGCGATTGACATGCTGCACGTAGTGCTGATTCAAACTCTTCATCAGAAGCGCGCATGCGCTTGGTCCATGCGGCGTGAGTAACAGGTGCACATGGTTTGTCATCAGGCAGTACGCGTGCACCAAGCAGCCCACGTCCAGCGCGAACTTGTGCAGGTAGCGCAGGTACGCGAGCCGGTCTCCGTCCCCGAAAAAGCATACGCCGCGATTGTTCCCTCGCTGAATGACGTGGAGAGCCACGCCTGGGACAATCGTCCGCGCGCATCTGGGCATGGCATGGAAAACGAGGGACGCCCCGTTTCAGTTGACCAGAAAAAATTGGGGTCCGTCCCTATTTTTC
>Ga0070698_100006198_pt1 | contig 13024 bp, 15 predicted proteins | sample KBSK1502metaG_FD_65477 | JGI IMG/M metagenome (GOLD analysis project Ga0070698, IMG submission 65477) | Corn, switchgrass and miscanthus rhizosphere microbial communities from Kellogg Biological Station, Michigan, USA - KBS K1-50-2 metaG | ecosystem: Host-associated > Plants > Roots >... | reverse complement strand
ACGAGGTCGCCGGCCTGCGCAGCCGCGCCGACGATCAGGCCGAAGACGCCACCGGCAAGCGCGGATCGGCCGAAGGCGCCGAAGACCAGCGCCCCGACGATCATGGTCGCGAGGAGGCCGCCGACGACGCCCTCGACCGTCTTGGACGGCGAGATGTGGTGCATGAACGGCCGGCGGCCGAAACGCCGGCCGGCGAAGTACGCCGCGGTGTCGAACGCCCAGACGACGAGCACCAGGGCGACGATCCAGGCGCGTTCGGGGCCGAGCCAGCCGAGAGCGGCCGTGGGATCGATGAACGCGTCGGTCGAGCCGAGCCTCGCGACGAAGCCCAGGAGGCCCACGTACAAGGCGCCGAACGTGGTCGTCGCGTAGACGATGAGGCCCTCGCGCGGGTCGAGCCGGGTCAGGGCGCCGATGCCGACGAGGACGACGCCGAGCGCCGTGAGCAGCAGCCCCGAGCCGCCGGGCAGCACCTTGACCGAGTCGCCGAGCGCGATCACGACGGCGAGCACGATGCCCAGCAGCGGCATCGAGGAATGACCCGCCGCGGTCAGCAGGCGGAACGCCTCCCAGCCACCGATCAGGGTGGCGACGCCGACCACCAGCAGGATCCAGCCGCCACCGAGCCACAGTGCGAGGAGCAGTGGCGGGACCAGGATCGCGGCGCTGCGGACGCGATCTCGGAGCATCCGGTCAGCGCCCGAAGCGTCGGGTCCGGCTGGCGAACTCGGCCACCGCCGCGTCGAGATCGGCTGGGCCGAAGTCGGGCCACAGGGTCTCGGTCGTCAGCAGCTCGGCGTACGCCGACTGCCAGATCAGGAAGTTCGAGAGGCGTTGCTCGCCCCCGGTCCGGATGACGAGGTCGGGGTCGGGCAGCCCGGCGGTGTACAGCGCCCTCGAGATCGTGGCCTCGTCGATCGCGTCGGCACCGACGCCGCTGCGGACGATGTCGCGGACCGCATCGACGAGCTCGGTCCGGCCGGCGTAGTTGAACGCGATGTTCAGGGCCAGGCGAGCACCATCGGCCGTCGCGGCGAGGGCGGACTCGATCGAGGCTCGCGTCGCCGGTGGCAGCTCGTCCAGCCGGCCCAGCAGGCGCACCCGGACGCCCTGCGCGCGGAGCTCCTCGGTCTCGCTCCGGATGGCCTGCTCCAGCAGGCTGAACAGGCCGACGACCTCGTCGTCGGTTCGAGCCCAATTCTCGCGGCTGAAGGCGTACAGGGTGAGCACGGGGATCCCGAGCCGGACCGCGTGACGCAGGACCTCGCGGATCGCCTCGACGCCGGCTGCGTGCCCGTCGAGCTCGGAGGCGCCCCGGCTGCGCGCCCAGCGTCGGTTGCCGTCCATGATGATCGCGACGTGCCGGGGCACCTCGGAGCGCGCGTCGGGGATGTCCAGGGCGGCCGGAGCCGCGACCGCGCCCGGGAACGGCTCCGCCTCGGTGTCGTGTGCGCGGGGCGGGGCGTCGGTCGGTCGGATCAGCGGCGCACGCGCCACTAGACCTCGAGGACCTCCTGCTCCTTGGCCGCGCCCACCCGGTCGACCTCGGCGACGTGACGGTCGGTCGTCCGCTGGAGGGAGTCGAGCAGCTTGTGCTCCTCGTCCGACCCGACCTCGCCTTCGCGCTGCAGCTTCTTGAGGTGGTCGGCCGCGTCGCGCCGGAGGTTGCGGATCTCGACCCGCGCCTCCTCCATCCGCTTGTGGACGACGCGCACGAGGTCGTGCCGGCGCTCCTCGGTGAGCGTCGGGATGTTCAGCCGGACGACGTTGCCATCCACGTTCGGGGTCAGGCCGATCTCGCTCTTGATGATCGCCCGCTCGATCGCGCCGAGGGCGCTGCGGTCCCACGGCTGGATCACGATCTGGTGCGGCTCCGGGACGCTGATCCCGGCGAGCTGGTTCAGGGGCGTCTGGGTGCCGTAGTAGTCGATCGGGATGCGCTCGACCAGGCCGGTCGAGGCGCGGCCGGTGCGGATCGCCTGCAGGTCGCGGTCCATGACCTCGACGGCGCGCGCCATCTTGTGATCGGCCGAGGTGATGATCTCGTGGTCGGTCATGCCGGCGCCCCTGCCGCGGCCGGCCCGGCGATGAGCGTGCCGACGGGCTCGCCGAATGCCACCCGGGCGATGTTGTCCGGGCCGTTCAGGTCGAACACGACGATCGGCAGGTCGTTCTCCATGCACAGCGAGACGGCGGCGCCGTCCATGACCTTGAGCTGGTCGCGGAGCAGGTCGGTGTACTCGAGCCGGTCGTAGCGCCGAGCCCCCGGGACCGTCATCGGGTCCGCATCGTAGACCCCGTCAACCTTGGTCGCCTTGAGCAGCACCTCGGCGCCGATCTCGACGGCCCGCAGCGCGGCGGCGGTGTCGGTCGTGAAGTACGGGTTGCCGGTGCCGGCGACGAAGATCACAACGCGGCCCTTCTCGAGGTGGCGCACCGCCCGGCGCCGGATGTACGGCTCGGCGATCTCGTTCATCGCGATGGCGCTCATGACCCGGGTCGGCGTCTCCGTGCGCTCGACGGCGTCCTGCAACGCGAGCCCGTTCATGACGGTCGCGAGCATCCCGATGTAGTCGCCGGTCGCGCGGTCCATGCCCTGGGCCGCCGCGGACAGGCCGCGGAAGATGTTGCCGCCGCCGACGACGATGCCGACCTCCACGCCACGCGCCCGCACGGCCGCGACCTGGTCGGCGATCCGGGCGCAGACCTGCGGATCGACGCCGTACTGGCGGTCGCCGAGCAGCGCCTCGCCGGACAGCTTGAGCAGGATCCGGCCGTAGCGCGGCCGGGACCCGGCGTCGCGTATGCCCGAGGCCTCGCTCACACGTCCTCCCCGAGCGCGTAGCGCGCGAAGCGCCGCACCTGGATGTTCTCCTTGAGCGAGGCGATCGCGTCGGTCACCAGCTCGCGGACGGTCTGCTCGGTGTCGCGGTAGGGCTGCTCCAGGAGCACGACCTCCTTGAACCACTTCTTGAGCTGGCCGTCGACGATCTTCTCGCGGATCTCCGCTGGCTTTGCGGCCGCGGCCGGGTCCGACGCGAGCTCGGCGCGCTTCTCGGCCAGGGCCTCGGCCGGGACCTGGTCGACGTCGACCCACTTCGGCGACAGGCCCGCGACCTGGATCGCGAGCGCCCGAACGAGGTTCTGGAACTCGTCCGTGCGGGCGACGAAGTCGGTCTCGCAGTTGACCTCGATGAGCACGCCGACGCGGCCGCCGGTGTGGATGTAGCTGGAGATGAGGCCCTCGCGAACCTCGCGGTCGGACTTCTTTGCGGCCGCCGCGACGCCGCGTTCGCGGAGCAGCAGGACTGCCTTCTCGACGTCGCCGCTCGACTCCTCGAGGGCGCGCTTGCAGTCCATCATCCCGGCGCCCGTGCGCTCGCGGAGGTCCTTGACGGCGTCGGCCGTGATCGTGGCCATGAAGTGTTCGTGCTCCTGTTCGTGCTCGGCGGGCGTCTCCGCCCGCGATTCGTGCTGGTTCTGCCGTCGGGCCGGTCTGGCCGACGGTCCCGCGCCGGCCGTCAGGCCGGGGTGCGCTCGGTGGATTCTGCCTCGGCCGCCTCACGAGCGAGCTCGGCGGCGATCTCCTCGGGCGTCGCGCCATCCTCGGCGGCCGGCGCCGGGACGGGCCCGCCAGGCAGCAGGTCATCCTCGTCGTCCGGTGCGAAGCTGAGCGCGGCGCCACCGGCGAGCGCGGCGACGAGCTCGTCGGTCGCCTCCGTGTCGTCGTAGGTCGGCTCCTCGGGCAGCTCGACCTCCGGCTCGATCGCGCGGCTCGCGCGCTCCTGGCCGCCCTCGATCGCGGCGTCGGCGACCAGCGTGCACAGCAGCCGGATGGCGCGGATCGCGTCGTCATTGGCCGGGATGATGTAGTCGAGCTCGTCGGGATCGACGTTCGTGTCGCCCGTGCCGACCACCGGGATCTCGAGGCGGTTCGCCTCCTGGACCGCGATCCGCTCGCGGTGCGGGTCGACGATGAAGATCGCGCCCGGGAGGCGCTTCATCTTGCGGATGCCGCCGAGGGTGCCCTGGAGCTTGGTCAGCTCCTCGGTCAGCTTGGCGGCCTCCTTCTTGGGCAGGCGGTCGAGGTCGCCGGCCTGCTGCCGGGCCTCGAGCTGGTCCATGAGCCCGACTCGCTTCTTGATCGTCACAAAGTTCGTGAGCATGCCGCCGAGCCAGCGCTTGTTGACGTAGGGCATGCCCGCTCGCGTCGCCTCGGCGGCGAGCGGCTCCTGGGCCTGCTTCTTCGTGCCGACGAACAGCACCACCTCGCCGCGCGCGACGGTCTCGCGCACGAACTCGAGGGCGACCTCCAGCCGCTTGGCGGTCTGGGCGAGGTCGATGATGTGAATCCCGTTGCGCTCGGCGAAGATGAACGGGCGCATCTTGGGATTCCAGCGGCGAGTCTGGTGACCGAAGTGGACTCCGGCCTCGAGCAGCTGCCGCATCGAGATGGACGGCACGGTGGCGTGACCTCCTGGTTCGGTTGTTTCCGCCGCGGACCCTCGTCGGGAGCCGGGACCTCTCGGTACCGGCACCGTCCCGATCGGAACGGTCCGCGTGAGTGCTCCGGCGCTGCCTGTCGGCAGGTGCCGGGCGAGCTGATGCCGTGGGCGGGTCCCGCGGCGGGCGCAGTCTAGCACGAGTCCCATTCGAGGCCCGAGCTCACGCCCTGCCGCCCGACCGTTGGAACGGCAGGTGTTCCACACGTCGAAGAAGCCCGTGCTGACAGCGGCGTTCGCGACGCTCCTTCGCCGATTGGAACGTGGGGCGTGCCAACTGGGGGAGGAACCTCCGCTCGGGACGCCACCGGGCACCCGTCCTTCGACGAATGGAACAGGCTGCGTTCCAGTGGCGAATTCCTGTCCGGCTATGCCCCGTATCGATGATGGCGGAGCCGGCCTCCTGGCTCGACCACGATCAGGTCGAAGCGGAGCGGGAGCACGGGCAGGGGCTTGCCGCCGGGCTGCCGCCCAGCATCGCGGAGCGCGAACGCGGCGCGATGCAGGCGCGCTCGCTTGCGACCGTCGACAGTCTCCTCGGCGAGGCCGAAGTCGCGCCGCGCCCGCCAGCGGACCTCGACGACCACGAGCGCCGCCGGCGGTCCCGGATCGACGGCGAGCAGATCGATCTCCGCTCGGCCGACGCGGATCTGCCGCCCCAGCACCTGCCAGCCGAGCGAGGTCACGTGCGCGGCGACTCGCGCCTCCGCCGCATCGCCGGCGCGCTGCGCGAGCGTCCGCATCGGCGAAAGTCTCGCCGACGCGGCTCACCCGCGGCTTATCCCGCCGAGTCGGCGCCTGAGAGCTCTGAGGCTTCGTTCGCCTCGCGCAGGATCGACTCCGCCTCGGCGATCGCGGCGGCGCCCACCTCCCGTGGCATCTCGGCCAGGCCGATCATGCCGGCGCCGAGGCGATCCTCGCGCAACCCATCGAGCCGATCCAGCTCGCCGAGCTCGTCGGCCTGCTGAAAGCCCTCGACCGCCTCGTCGAAGAGATCGAGGCTGATCTGATCCCCGGCGAGCGTGCGCTGGAGTGCCAGGAAGCTGCGCCGGTGGAATGGGGTCAGCCCGAGCCGCCGGATCGCATCGCGGTGCTCCTGCGTCGCGTAGCCCTGGTTGCGCTCCCAGCCGTAGCCCGGATAGCGCGCCGCGAGGAGCGTCATCATCCGGTCCCGGATGACCTTGGCCACGACCGAGGCGCAGGCGATCGTGTAGCACTTCGCGTCGCCGTCGACGATGGCCGAGTAGGGGCCCACGGCCGCCTCGAAGCCGGCGATTCGATTGCCATCCACGAGCACGTGGTCGTGGCCACCGAGCCGACCGATCGCGCGGCGCATCGCGAGGTGCGTCGCGTGGTAGATGTTGATCGTGTCGATCTCGCGGACCGACGCAGCACCCAGGCCGATGGCCACGGCGCGGCGGCGGATGATCGGCGCGAGCCGGTCGCGTTGCTGGGCAGAAAGCGTCTTGGAGTCGCGGACGCCCGCGATGCGTCGCGCGTGGGGCTTCATGATCACGGCCGCGGCGACGACCGCGCCGCACGTCGGCGCGACCCCGACCTCGTCGACGCCGACGACGCGCACGGCCCCCTCGCGCCAGAGCTCGCGCTCGTATCGGTAGGTGGGGACGCGGACCGCCATCGGGTCCTCAGGGTAGCCGTGGGGCGAGGTCGCTGGTGTGCGCGCGGCCCGACGGCGCGACGTTGTGCCGGGAGAAACGTCCCGGCCGGGAGCTAGGCCCGTGACCGTCGCTCGCGCAGGGTCGCCGCCTTGCCCACCCGCTTGCGCAGGAAGTACAGCTGCGCTCGCCGCGCCTGGCCGTGCCGGACGACCTCGATCTTCTCGATGCGCGGGCTGTTGACCATGAACGTGCGCTCGACGCCGACGCCGCTGGCGATCTTGCGGACGGTGATCGAGCGGGCGATGCCACCGCCGCGCAGGCGCATGACCGTCCCCTCGAACACCTGGATGCGCTCCTTGCCGCCCTCGACCACGCGGGCCGAGACCTTGACCGTGTCGCCGGAGGCGAGCTCGGGCAGGTCGCTGCGGATCTGGTCGGCGACGATCTCGTCCAGGACGTTCACGGCGGTTTGGTTCCCTGCTGGTGCGCGGCACGCGGCGGCGCGCGGCAATTTGACGTGGGACTCGGCTGGGCGGCCGAACGGCGGCGAAGCATAGCACGGGCGCTCGTCCGGGCCGGTGCGGACTCCCCGAAGCCGTCAGTCGCCCGGCGGGAGCAGGTCCGGCCGCCGCGCCCTGGTCCTGGCCAGCGCCGCATCGTGCCGCCACCGGCGCACGGCCTCATGGTGGCCGCTCACCAGCACGTCGGGCACCGCTGCCCCGCGGAACTCGGCCGGGCGGGTGTACTGCGGGTACTCGAGCAGGCCGGCACTGAACGATTCCTCGAGCGTGGAGGCGTCGTCGATCGCGCCCGGCAGCAGTCGCGCGACCGCGTCGATCACCACCAGCGCCGCGAGCTCGCCCCCGGTGAGCACGTAGTCGCCGATCGACAGCTCGAGGTCGAACAGCTCGCGGACGCGTTCGTCGACGCCCTCGTAGCGGGGGCAGACGAGGAGCAGGTGCCCGCGGCCAGCGAGGTCCATCGCCCGGGCCTGGCGAAAGACCTCCCCGCCCGGATCGAGCAGGATCGTGGTCGACTCGGGGCGGCCGAGCTCGTCGAGCGCCGCGGCAACGGGCTCCGGCCGCAGGACCATGCCCGCCCCGCCGCCGTACGGCGCGTCGTCGACGCTGCGGTGCCGCCCGAGCCCCCATCGCCGCAGGTCGTGGATCCGGATGTCGACCAGGCCGCTGTCGCGGATCCGGCCGGGGATGCTCTCCGACAGCGGGCCTTCGAGCATGCCCGGGAACAGGCACACGACATCGATCTCGAGCGTCATCCTGGACCGCCTTCGGCTCGCCCCGAGCCCGCTCCCCCACCCTTGCCGTGGCGCGACCAGCGCGGCCGTCGTCGCGGAGCGCGTGCCGCCGCGGGCGGTGCCTCGACGGCTCGCCCAGCGAGATCCAGCACGGCCTCGTCGACGACCAGCTCGCGCCGTTCGGGCGCGAACGTTGTGATCACGTCGCGAATGGCGGGCAGGTCGAACTCGCCATGCGGCCCGCCGCGGACGACGTACACCTCGGCCTCGCCGGCCCGATACACGTCGGCGACCGTGCCCAGGATCGCGCCCGAGGAGTCCTTCACCGTCGAGCCGATGACCTCGTGCCAGTACGCGGCGCCTTCGGGAAGGTCGGCCGAACGGTCGACGGCGACCTCGAGGTACGCATCGCGCAGGCGCTCGGCGGCGGCGCGATCGGGCACCTCCCGGAAGTGGACGCGCCAGCCGGGGCCGTCGTCCACCGGCTGGGCCGTGGCGATCGTCAGCGGGCGCGAATCACCCTCGACATGGAGCACCTGGCCCGCGGCGAATCTCGCCTCGGGCTGGTCGGTCAGGACCTCGACCCGGACGGCGCCGCGCAGCCCGTGCAGGCCGCGCACGCGGCCGACGACCAGGCGAGTCGTCTCGCCCAGCGAGGTCCCTCCCGACTCAGATGATCTCGAGCTGGACGGACGTGCCTTCACGTGCCGCGGTCACCTTGAGCAGCGTCCGCAGCGCCTTTGCGACGCTGCCGTTGCGCCCGATGACCTTGCCCATGTCGTCCTCGGCCACGTGCAGCTCGATGACGGTGCCTTCCTCGTCCTCGACCTCGGTGACCTTCACGGCCTCGGGGTCATCGACGAGCGATCGCGCCACGTATTCGACGAGATCCTTCGCGCTCACTTTGCTGCCCCCTTCGTCGCCTTCTCGGCGGGCAGGACGCCGGCGCTCCGGAACAGGCGCGCCACCGTGTTCGAGGGCAGGGCCCCCTTGGCGAGCCAGGCCTTGGCCTTGTCGGCGTCGATGTTCAGCTCGATCGGTTCAGTGCGCGGGTTGTAGTGCCCGAGTGTCTCGATCGATCGGCTGTCTCGCGCGCTGCGCGAGTCGGCGACGACGACGCGGTAGCTGGGTTGCTTCTTGGCGCCGACGCGGGTTAGGCGGATGCGAACTGCCATGTTTCCTCCTGATTCGATGGCTATGGCTTGGTGACGGTGATCGTGACGCGCTGGCGGCTGCCGGTGCCCTCGCTGATGGAGGTCATCGACAGGGCCTGGAACGGTGCGACGTACGGCTTGACCTCGGTGTCCCAGGTGGCCTTCTCGGCAGCCGGGAGGAAGCCCTCGATGAGCCCGACGACGTCCCGCACGCCGACGTACAGGGTGGTGCGGCTGCTCGGCAGGGCTCGGGCGGTGGCCTGCTTGTAGCCCGCCTGGTCGGCGAGTGCCGAACCGGCCTGCGTGTTGAGAACGGCGGTCATGAAGTCCTCGCCGGTGCCGATGAGGATGATCCGGCCCTTGGCCGCCATCGACAGCTCGACCTTGGCATCCGCGGGCACGTCCACACCGGACGGCAGCTGGCCGGGCGGGACGAGTGCCGCCAGGTTGGAGATCGTGATCGTTGTGACCTTCACGCCGGCGATGGTCGACTCGCGCGTCTGGACGCTGTTGTTCCCGAGGCCGGCGAAGGCGATGAGCCCCGTCAGCGTCGATACGCGCTCCGCGGCTGCCGCGTCGTCGGCGGCGACGAGGGCGAGGCCGCCCGTCGGCTTGTCGCCAACCCTGGTCACGATGATCCCGGCGTCTTCGACCCAGCCGACGAGCTGGCCGGCGCCGCCGGCGCCGTCGAGCATCTGGAAGGCCGTGGCGAGGTCAGGGATCGTCTTGAATCGCGCAATGAGGTTCTGGAGCCCGACGCCGACGCCCTGGGTCTCGAAATAGAAGACGGTATTGGCGGGTGCCAGCGGCGCGATCGCGCTCGCGTGCGTGGGCGGCAGCGCCAGGAGCGAGGGCCCGGGCGTCGCGCCCGGGGCCGGCGCAAGGGCGGGTCCGGCCACCGAGTCGATGACGAGCGCATCGTCCTCGGCGCGGACGCCGACGATCGCCCAGCTCGGCGGCGGACCGGTGAGCGCCGAGATGTCGGGCATGCCGGCGATCGACGGTGTGGAGCTGCCACCGACACCCTGGTTCGATAGGAGCCTCGAGTAGTTCTCGCCGTTGACGTAGATCGTGGTCAGCTGGTCACCCACCAGCGCGGCCCGCGCCGCCCCATAGGCCTGGCTGCGGTCCATTCCCGAGCCGCCCGCGTGTGCGTCGAGCCCCGCCTTCACCGAGGCCACGTCGCCCACGAGCGCCTGGCGACCGTCGAGGACACAAGCGACCTGCTTGCGGTTGGTCCCGGTCACGCCGAGGAAGAGGTCGCGACCGGCGTAGTTTTCGTGGGTCACCGACTGGCCCTGGAATGGGCGGTTGCAGTCGACGCTGCCCGAAGTCGTCGCCGAGAGCAGGACGCGGTCCGGCTCCTTGGCCTGGCCAGTCGGGGCCCAGACCGCGACGAAGGTTGGTCCGCTGAGCCACGGCTTGAGGTCGGTGACGTAATTCACGCCGCCGTCGGTCGCCTGGCCGACGAGCCGACTGAGCGACTCGTCGATCTTGGCCGGCAGGGTCGCCTGGTCGAGGAAGCCCGGGAACTTGGCGAGGAAGTTGCCAAGCTTCTGGAGCTGGTCCCCGGGCAGGTCCATCCGGACCTCGACGACGACCGCGGCGTCCGCGGAGATGTATTTGAGGGCCTCCGGCGCGGGATGGCTGCCGAGGACCAGGATCGCCCCGATCGCGACTGCGACGGCGAGCGCGGCGACGCCGAGCCCGATGGCCCAGCGGACGCGATTCGGTCCGGGCGTTGCCGCGGTGACCACCGGCTGGGTGCCGGCCGGCGCGGGGGCGGCCGCGGCGGCCGAGTCTGTGGTCGGCGGCGCCGAGTCCGTGGTCGGCGGCGCCGCGTCTGCGGCCGGCTGCTCGGCCGGCGGCGGCGTCTCGATCGGTCGTGTCAGGTCGTCGGTCATGGCTCGCGATTCCCCCTCATCGTTGCCCGATCGACAGGCCGCCGAGCATGCCGCGACCACGGCCGCTCCCGAGCTGCTTCATCAGGCGCTGGATGTCCATGAACTGCTTGATCAGCTTGTTGACCTCGGGCAGCGAGGTGCCCGACCCCGCGGCGATCCGACGGCGGCGGGACCCGTTGATGACGGCGGGGTCGCGCCGTTCGTGGCGCGTCATCGAGCGAATGATCGCCTCGGTCCGCTTCAGGTCGCCGCGGTCGACCGCCGCCTGGGCGTCCTTGGCCAGGCCGCCCATGCCCGGGACCATCGAGACGAGCTGGCCGATCGGGCCCATCTTCTGGACCTGCTGGAGCTGCTCGAGGAAGTCGTCGAGCGTGAACTCGGCCTTGCGCAGCTTGTCCTCGAGCTTCTTCGCCTGCTCCGCGTCGACGTTCTCCTGCGCCCGCTCCACCAGCGTGAGCACGTCGCCCATGCCGAGGATGCGGCCGGCAAGCCGATCGGGATGGAAGACCTCGAGCGCGTCGGTCTTCTCGCCGGTGCCCATGAACTTGACGCCGATGCCGGTCACGGTCGCGATCGACAGGGCGGCGCCGCCGCGCGCATCGCCATCGATCTTGGTCAGGACGAGGCCGGTCACGGGAACCGCGGCGGCAAAGGCCTGGGCGACCGTCACCGCCTCCTGCCCGGTCATGGCATCGACGACGAGGAGGGTCTCGACCGGGTGCGCAGCGGCGTCGATCTCGGCGATCTCGGCCATGAGCGTCGCGTCCAGCGTCAGGCGCCCGGCCGTGTCGAGGATGATGGTGTCGCGGCTGACCCGGCGCGCCTCGTCGAGGGCGCCACGGACGATGTCCAGCGTGGGCGTTCCAGCCTCGGCCCGGTACACGGGCACGTCGATGGCCACGCCGAGGGTCGAGAGCTGATCGGCGGCGGCCGGGCGGTACGGATCCGCGGCGACGAGCAGTGGGCGCCGCCCCAGCTTCACGACGTGCCGGGCCAGCTTCGCGGCGGTCGTCGTCTTGCCCGAGCCCTGCAGGCCGACGAGCGAGATCACCGCGGGATTGCCCTGCAACCGGAACGTCCGATCGCCGGCCGAGAGCAGCTCGACCAGCTCGTCGTTGACGATCTTCACGATCTGCTGGCCGGCGCTCAGGCTGCCCAGGATCTCCGTACCGACTGCCTTCTCCCGGATGCGGCCGACGACGTCCTTGACGACCTTGAAGTTGACGTCGGCCTCGAGAAGCGCCAGCCGGATCTCGCGCGTCGCGGCATCGACGTCCGCCTCGCTGACCCGGCCGCGGCCGGTCAGGTTGGCGAGCGTCTTCCGCAGGCGATCGCTGAGGTTGTCGAACACGCGGGCGAACGGACTCCGATCAGTGGACCCGGTGAGGGCAGGCGCGGCGACGTGCCACGCTCCGGGCGCGCGGGTTCTGGCGCGCCGTCGCGCGGCAGTGTACCGGCATCCCGCGCCGCGGACCCGAGATCAGTCGCCGAGCAGGAACGTGAGGGCTCTGCTGGCGGAGCCGTTGCGCAGAACGAGCGCGAACCGCCCGGTCATGCCGCTGGGCAGTTCGAAGCGCGAAAACAGGCCCTTCTTGGTCTTGCCCGCCCCGATCACCTCGAACGACTGGCTGTGCCCGTCCCGCCGCGACGCCACCAAGGTGTTGGTGGGCAGCCGCAGTGCGACGTTTTCGCCGGTGAAGGGGAAGCCACCGCTGAAGTCGCCCAGGTACGTGACGTCGTAGGTGAGGGTGAGGACGGCGAGCTCCGCGCTCAGCTCCTCCGACCAGTCCGGCAGGTCCCAGCGCAGGACTGCACCGCGGGTGGCGATGCGCAGGTCGCCGGCCGTCCCCACCCCGGACAGGGCCAGCTCGATGGGCTGGAGCGTTTCGGCCTCGCCACCCACGACCGTCAGCGGGACGCGGGCGACGTGCAACGGCAGCTCGCCGATCAGCACGACGCCCCGGTCGACCGAGGCGACACCCTGCAGCTCGTAGGTGAGGGCCGCCTCGGCCGTGCCACCGGCGGGTACCGTGGGGATCTTGGAGTCGCGCGTCGGCGCGAGCGGAGTCGCTGCCGTGTCGGCATCGACCTGGAGCAGGACGCGCGCGTCGAGCTCGGCGTCGTCGGCGCCCGGGTTCTCGAGCCGGAGCACCACGATGACCGGGCCGCCACGCTTGTCGAGCGTCGCGGAGACGGCCTGCACGGTGATGAGCAGGCCCTCGTACCAGACCGTCGTCCCGGGCGCGTACGTGATCGTGGGTGCGGTCGGTTCGGCCGTCGGCGCGAGCGTGGGCGAGGCCGACGGAACCGCCACGTCGAGGCAGCCGGCAAGGACGGCCGGGATCAGCGCCAGCAGGGCAAGGCGCGCTGCCGGCCGATCCGGAGTCACGCGGCTGTCTCGAACAGGGCGGCCACGAAGGCATCGGGGTCGAAGGCCACCAGGTCCTCTGCCCGCTCCCCGACGCCGACGAAGCGGACCGGCACCCCGAGCCGCTGCTCGATCGCGAAGACGATGCCGCCGCGGGCGGTCGAATCGAGCTTGGTCAGGACGATCCCGGTCAGGCCGACCGCCTCGTGGAACGCGACCGCC
>Ga0070698_100006197_pt1 | contig 13025 bp, 9 predicted proteins | sample KBSK1502metaG_FD_65477 | JGI IMG/M metagenome (GOLD analysis project Ga0070698, IMG submission 65477) | Corn, switchgrass and miscanthus rhizosphere microbial communities from Kellogg Biological Station, Michigan, USA - KBS K1-50-2 metaG | ecosystem: Host-associated > Plants > Roots >... | reverse complement strand
TTTGCCGTGCTTCTCGCGGCTGCCAAATGAGATTGAGGCGTCATCCCCTATCTGGAACGCGGTACCCACGAGATACCCGAAGTCGTTGAACCGATCCAGGTCCGAGCTCTCCGGGGCGCGCGAGTCAGAGCGCCGATCCGGCAGTCACAGCGATTTGGACTTCTCAGCTGTTTGAAATCGCGCTCGTGATCGTTCTTCTCATGTAGCACACGTGTTGTGGCGGCGGAGCTAGACGTGGCACCAGAAGCGAGGCTCGCAAGGAAAGTAGTTTGGCCGCCGGGCAGCTCACTCCCCGACGAAGGTGTTGCCGTCCGATTTACGGGTATCGCTCGCCACCCCGGTCAGCACGGCGCCAGGATTCAGGAGTTGTTGCCCCGGCTGAGCTGTTTAGGCATAATCGCGCTCGCCATTCGATGGTTCACGGGTGGCGACCCCAGTTCCCACCATTTAGGCATTCTTCGTCCTGAGGACTGTAAGACGTCGAGAGGCTCACGATGGCTGAATTGAATTGGAGCGACGCCCAGTGGCAGAACGTCCAGAACGCAGTCCTCCAAGAGTTCGGTAGGGCGAATGTCGTAAGTCAGGTCTTGCCTTGCTTTGCGCTGCCCGCACCCAGCATCGAGGCGGTCCGCAAGGAAGAGCTCTCGGGGCCAGACTCGAAGACGCCAGACCGTAAGGTCACCGTCACAGACGACGAAACAATAAAGCTCCTTAACATACGGGTCCTAGTCGAGCTGTCGCATCAGCAGATTGTCGACGAATCGCTTGCGAGCGCCCTCCTGGCGTTTCGTCGAGCGGCGAACATCCTCGCGCAAACGCAAGATCATTTCTTTTTCAACGGGCGCGGGCCGACTGCCACTGGCAACGCTACGCGAGCGGCGGCGAAGGGGAAGGAACCGTTTCAGGACTTCATAGCGAGTGGGCCATCCAAGATGGATGGTTTAGTTGGGGCCAGGAGTCAAGCCGTTCTCCCATCGCTGAAGGCTGCGAAGAGCCCGAATAGAGCGTGGATTAGTGCGGCGGAAGATGGGCGCCCCTCAAGAAGCGTTGGCAACGATACCGAAACGCTGGTCACGGAGGTGGTAGGAGCCATCGGGCGTCTTGAGAAGGACTTCCATCCTGGGCCCTTCGCCTGCATCCTCGGCACGAATCTTTTCACACTAGCGCACAAGCCCGTGGAGAAGTCGATGGTCTTGCCTGCGGACCGAATCAACCCGTTGCTCGAACGACCACTCCTTCGTTCTGGTCGTCTCGACTTGGACACACTCAGCCACGGCGTAGTCGTGTCACTTGCCGCCGGCGGGCCCGACATTGTTGTTGGCGCTCGGCCGAAGGCGCAATTCCTTCAAATCACTGAGGGAGCCAAGTACGTCTTTCGCGTATACGTGCGCGCGGTCTTACGTATCAAGGACCCGAACAACCCCGGAGTGCGCGCTTTCAGTATCTGAGCATCGGACAGAGGAAGAGGACGCCGAGACGTTTTTGAGGTGAATCAGAAGGTCATCATCCTCGGCGGCGGCATCGCCGGGCTCAGCGCTGCCCACGAGCTGATCGAGCGCAACTTCGACGTCGAAGTCTACGAACTTCTCCCTATTCCCGGAGGTAAGGCCCGCAGCTTTTCGGTACCGGGCTCGGGCAAGAACGGCCGCAAGGACTTGCCTGGCGAACACGGGTTCCGGTTCTTCCCGCGCTTCTACCGTCACATCACCCACACGATGGGCCGGATCCCGTACGGGCCGTCTGGAACTGTCGTGGACAACCTTGTCGACACGACGCGATGTCAGTTGAACCGGTACGGACGCTATCCAGTCGATCTGATCGCCCGTTCGCCCCGCACCGTGACCGACGTGCGCGCCATGCTGGACGACGTCAGCCGCTTTATCAACGGCGATCTCGATCTGACTCACGATGATCTGAGGTTCTTCGGCTCGAAAGTGTGGCAGATCGTCACGTCGTGCCGCGAGCGGCGCAATGCAGACTACGAAAAAATCGGGTGGTGGGAATTCATCGGCGCAGAGCACCGTTCGCTCGCTTATCAGAAGCTGCTTGGCCACGGGATCACGCGCTCGCTCGTCGCCGCAAAAGCTCGCACCGCGAGCACCAAGACCATCGGCGACATCTTCGTCCAGCTGCTCTTCGACATCGTGACGCCGGGACCCAGCACGGACCGGGTGCTGAACGGTCCGACCAACGACGTCTGGATCGATCCCTGGCGGCGCTATCTGGAGTCACAAGGCGTCGCCTATCACCCCAACTCGAAGGCGATCGCCGTGTCGTTCGATGGCCAGCGCATCCGCTCGGCCACGGTCAATCGAGGTGGGTCGAAGATCACAGTCAGCGGCGACTATTTCATCTTCGCGCTGCCGGTCGAAGACGTGATCGATCTCATCACGCCGGACCTGATGAGGGCCGATCCCGCGCTGTCCTCGCTGTTCACGCTTGACGACATCACGGAGTGGATGAACGGCATCCAGATCTACCTCAAGGAAGATGTGCCGCTCGCCCGCGGGCACAATATCTTCGTGGATACTCCATGGGCGCTCACATCGATTTCTCAGGCACAGTTCTGGAAGCACGTGAGCCTGTCGGGATACGGAGACGGCACGGTGAGGGGCATCATTTCCGTCGATATCTCCGAATGGGGAGAGCCAGGCTTGAACGGCAAGGCCGCGAAGGACTGCACCCCCGAGGAGGTCAAGACGGAGGTCTGGGAACAGCTCAAGCGGAGTCTGAACTATGGAGACGTAGCCATCCTGAAGGATGAGCAGCTCCACAGCTTCAGTCTGGACCCGAGCCTGAGTCGCCTCGCGGGTACGACGGCGAACGAAGAGCCGTTGCTCGTCAACCTGATCGACACATGGAAGCTTCGGCCCGAAGCTGTCTCTAAAATCCCCAACCTGTGTCTGGCCTCCGATTACGTACGGACCTACACGGACCTCGCGACAATGGAAGCGGCCAACGAAGCTGCTCGAAGAGCGGTGAACGGCATCCTCGACGCGGCAGGGTCCGGTACTCCTCGTTGCGGTGTGTGGGACCTGTACGAGCCGGAGATCTTCGCGCCGTGGCGTGAGCTCGATCTCATTCGGTACGTGCAGGGGCTGCCGTGGGATGACACGCTCGTGCGCTTCGGGCTTTCGGTCACCGAACTGGCGGACAAGTCGATACGGGCGTTGGAACGCGGCTCCGAGGAGCAGGGGCTTTCAAACGCGTACAAAGCTGATTCACCGCTGCCCTATCAGGCATTCCTATCGTTCGCCGACAGTGACGCGCAGCCGGGCGTGACGTCCGACCTCAGGCACGAGGCGACGGCGTTGATCGAGCGGGTGGTCCGCCTGCTTGCGATTCGTCTCGTTGAGGCGCAGGGCGCGAGGCAAGGTGGCTTCACCACAGCCGGCAACGCTGGTGGCGCTGGCAGGGTTGAGATCATCCCGAAATAGGGTCTGGAGAGAAATGGCGCCCGACACGTTTCAGGCTCAGCTCTCGAACTATCGCGAGACGACCCTTGCTGGCCTGTTGTCGGCCGTGCCGCAACGCGAGCCGCAGCGCCATCTCTACGCTCCGCTGACGTCGTACCTGTCGCGCACGGGGAAGGGCATTCGACCGGCACTCTGCATTGCCACCTGCCGGGCGTTTGGCGGTGACGCTTCCGACGCGCGTGCATCCGCGACGGCCATCGAAATGCTGCACAACGCGTTCCTGGTGCACGACGACATCGAGGACGAGAGCGACCTGCGCCGGGGGCTTCCGACGCTGCATGCCGAGCACGGTGTTCCAATCGCCGTGAACGCCGGCGACATGCTGACGGCGCTCAGTGTTCGGATACTCCGTGACAACCTGCCGGACTTGGGTCTACCCCTGACGTGGCGGGTGTACGACGAGTTCGACCACATGATGCAGGAGTCGCTCGAGGGCCAGGCGATGGAGCTTGGCTGGGTGCGCGACAACCGCTGCGACGTCACCGACGAGGACTATCTGCGGATGGTCCTCAAGAAGACGTGTTGGTATAGCTTCATCCATCCCTGTCGTATCGGTGCGCTCATCGCGACGAAAGACGGCGTCGACCTCGATCGCTTCAATCGTTTCGGCTGCTACCTCGGTACCGCGTTTCAGATTCAGGACGATCTTCTCAACCTGACTGGCGATGAACGTCGGTACGGCAAGGAGATTGGCGGCGACCTGCTCGAGGGCAAGCGCACGCTGATGCTGATTCATCTGCTGCGGCAGCTGGAGACACGTGAGGCGGCTCGCGTGACTGCGTACCTTGGGCAGCCACGCGCAGGCCGGTCCCTGGGGGACACGCGATGGATTCTGGATCTGATGCGATCGCGGGGGAGCCTGGATCATGCAAGGAAGGTTGCAAGGCAGCTCGCCGGTGCCACGCTCTTCGAGTTCACGCAAGCGTTCCGCGATGTGCCGGAGTCGGATGAGAAAACGTTTCTGAACCAGGTCATTTCCTACATGGTCAGCAGGGACGTGTAGGTCGGAGGAGGACTTGTGGACAACGAGGCAAGTGCGTTTCTTCGGCGGCTGATCCCGTTTCCGGGTGCTGAAACACTGTCGCCTCTTTCCCTGCTGCCCATGCCTGCCCAAGGTGGTACGGTGCAGTCGGATCCTGTCAAAGCCACGGCCGGCGTCGTCGGCGAGCAGGCGGCGTCGATCGTGTCGCAGGCGGCGTCGGTCCTCGATGAAGAGATGGCGAGGGGCGTGCTCACGGCGCGAAGCGCGGGCACCACTGCTCCGTATGGACGATCAGACGCGAGCAACCCCGCACTGCGCCAGATGCACGAATTCGTGGACAGCATCGCGGCCCTCTGGCCGAGCCTGCAAGGCTCCCCCGCCCAACGGCCTGTCGCGTCTCAACCGGCGGCGAGTGACGCGGACCCGTTGGCCGAGGTGAGGCCACGCGTAACCGTCAAGCCTGGCCAGCGCGCCACGATCTCGATGACGTTGCGAAACAGCGAGAGTCGCCCTGTGCGTCTGGTACCCGCAGCGACGGATTTGCTCGGCAGTCGCGGCGGCCGGATTGCGTGCTCGCTTCTCGAGCTCACTCCTTCGGAGCTCAGCCTGGAACCACAGGAGCAGAAGGATCTGGCGATAGCCGCAACGGTTCCTGTCGATGCCGCACCGGGTTGCTATTCGGGCCTCCTCGTTGTCAGGGGCCTGGACTACCTGCGTGCGCTGATTACGATCGAAGTCGTCTGAGCGGGATCAGCGCAACTCATCCAACAGCGAGCGAGCTTCTTTGAGGTCGTGGGTCTCGAAACCTTCGGTGAACCAGCTGTAGATCGGGGAGAGCAGATCGCGGGCGGCGTCGCGCCGGCCGTCCGCGGCCAACAAGTCGGCCAACGTGGTCGAACTCCGCAGCTCCCAGGACCTGGCTTCCTGTCGGCGCGCGCAGTCGATTGACGCGTGAAGCTCCGCCTCGGCCTCCGCAAGCCTCCCCTCGCGTATGAGCATCCAGCCCTTGAGCCGCAGAACTTCGGGCAGCCAGACTCGCTCGTTCCATCCCGGTCGCTCGATCTGCTCCAGGCACTCCCCAATCAAATGAAGGCCGGCGCCGACGTCGCCCTGCCGCGCCAGCGCTTCCGCCAGAGCGGACTTCATGTAGGGAACATTGAGATGGCCGCCGGCTGCGTTCCATACGCCAATGCCCTGGCGCAACAGGGAAATCGACTCTGATAGCTCGCCAAGGCGCAGTCTTGCCAGGCCTTGGCCTATCGGGACCAGCGCTTTATAAAGAATCGGAATGCTCTGGTCGCGCGCGAGACGTTCGGCCTCGTTTGCGCGCGCCAACAGCTGCTCCGGTTCGCGCCGATAGTCGAAAACGTACGCGCCCCATGTCAAGGCCCAGCCGATGTCAAAGGGATGCCCCAATCGGCGCGCATCAGCATCCTTCTGATCGCTCACTTGAGCGGCGCGATCAGGGAACCCCAGCATCCAGAGCCCCTGAGACGTGCAGACGCCAACGGCAGTCCTGACGTCATTTCCTACCAGCTCTATCCAGCGCCCTGCACGCGTGGGGTCGTAGAGGTCCAGCGCCCTGCTGCCATGAGCGTTCGCCTCGTGCAGCTCACCGAGATAGAAATGGGAGAACATGCTGCCGCGGTGCCCGAGGATCTGCATGTCGATCTCCCCGCGCGTGCTGCCCTCGGCAAGCAGGCGTTCAGCCCAGGCCGGCGCCTCGGCCACGCGGCCCTGGGTGAGCGTGCTCACCCACATCCCCCACAACCCGATCAACAGACTCCGCGGGTTGCGCTGGCTCTTGGCGAGGTGAAGGATCGCCGTGGCGTTCACCCCCACATCCGGCGACGCCCAGGCCTGCCACTGAAGCCGCGCGGTGTGCAGCGGTACCCGGAGGGAGAGCTCGAGGCTGTCGCGTTCCTCAGAGGGCGTCAGTCGATCCACGATGGCCAATCCCTTCTGAAGGCAGGCCACAGCTTCCTGCAGGGCGACCCGTGCCAGCGCCGCCTCGCCCGCTTTTCTCCACAGCGGGATACCCTCAGTCAGGTGGCCTGCCTGCGTGTGGTGATGGGCCAGTAACTCCGGCTGGTTGGCCACGCGGTCTCGGAATGCCGTCTCCAAGGCCTCCGCGATCTGCGCGTGCACCTGCTGTCGCTTGCTCTTGAGCAGCGAGTCGTAAGCGGCATCCTGCACGAGCGCATGTTTGAAGGTATAGGTGGCATCCGGCGGCGTGCCGCGGCGGAACACCAACCCGGTTCCTGTTAGTCGCTGGAGCTCGTCCTCGAACTCTCCACCCTTATAGGGTGCAACCGCCGCCAACAGTTCATACGAGAACTCGCGCCCGATGCACGCGCCAATCTGGGCCAGTTCACGAACCCCGGCGCGTCGGCCCAGTCGCTCAATCAGCAAGGCATTCAGCGTGGTCGGAATGGCGAGGGCTGGCAGCGGCCCGAGGAGCGTGTAGCGATCGTTCTCTTCCCGCAAGAACCGCGATTCCAGCACCGACGTGGTCAGTTCCTCGATGAACAGCGGGACGCCGTCGGCACGAGCGACAATCTGCTCGACTACCTCTGGCGGCAACGCCTTGCCTAGAGTGACCTTTCCAACCAACTCGCCGCCCAGCTGCTGCGGCAGGCCCGTCAGGGCCATGGTTGCCACGTGCTGATATTCGCGCCCGTGAGGCGTGTACTCCGGCCGGTGCGTGATCACCATCAGAATGCGCAGCGCACGCAAATGCGGCACCATCAGATCGAGGAGTTCCTGGCTCGTCGGATCGATCCAATGCGCATCCTCGAACACCATGAGCAGCGGCTGGAGTCGGGAGAGCGCCTCGACCTGTCCGAACAGCACCTCGAGCGTCTTCTCTTTCTGCCTCCGCGGCGAAAGCCCAGGCGACGGATAACGGTCGGTGGGCAGCGAGAGGAGAGCTGCGAACAGCGGCGCCGATTCAGTGCGTTGTGCCGGACTGCCTACCAGCATGGTTTCCAGCTTGTCGAGCTTCTGTTCTGGGGTGTCCTCGCGAGCGAAGCCCGCGGCGAACTCGATGTGCTCGATGATCGGATACAGCGCCGAGTTGAGGCGGAACGGCGAGAACTGATAGCGAAGGGTGGTGTACGGCTCGCCTTTGAGGCGCTCGCGCAATACTTGCGTCAGCCGCGACTTGCCAATGCCAGGTTCACCGCTGAGTAAAACGACCTGGCCTTCGCCGCTGCGAGCCCAATGCCAGTGGCGCAACAGCAGCGCCACCTCTTCATCGCGACCCACGAGCGCCGTAAGCGTCACAGCGCCGTGCGCAGCGTCGAAGCGGCCCTGGGTCCTGAGCACGGCGTGCACACGCCAGGCTTGCACCGGCTGCACGATCCCCTTAAGCGGATGCACGCCCAGGTCAGTGATCTCAAAGGTATTGCCTACCAGCCGCCGTGTGGTGGGCCCGATGACGATCTCGTCGGCTCCGGCCAATCCCTGGAGCCGCGCGGCCCGATTGGGCGTTTCGCCGACGGCCAGTCCGTCCTCGCCGTTGCCGTCTCTTGAAGCTTCACCCACCACCACCGGCCCGGTGGCGGCGCCGATGCGAACCGCGAGCGCTTCAGCAAAGCCCAGACCCTTGACCGCCTGCATGATATCCAAGGCCGAGCGCACGCAGCGCTCGGCATCGTCCTCGTGCGCTCCGGGCCAGCCGAAGTAGACCATCACGGCATCGCCCAGGTACTGAGCGATGTACCCGTCGTAGTGCGCCACCACTTTGCTGCAGGCCTTTCGAAAGGCCCGAATCACGCCTTTGAGTTCCTCCGGATCGAGGCGCTGGGCCAGCTCGGTGTATCCGACGAGATCGCAGAACATCACGGTGAGCTGGCGACGCTCGTCCAGGTGGGAGTGAATTGGCCTCGAAGAGATGTCGACGACCGCTACGCCATCACCGGACGACGCTGCAGTCTTCTGGCCACCCAGCTTACTAAGAGCCTGCAGCAACCTCCGACTGTCACCCAGGTTGAGCCCGAAGCTGCGGAGATCGCTCTCGGTCAGGCCCTGAGCGACGTCGAAGTCGATCCCGTTCTCGATCAGGGCCTGAGCGCAGTGCCCCAGACCCACCTGCCCAAGCCACTCCAGAAACGCTGTCATTGTGTGACTCCCGGCCGTTCTTGCCTCCTCGAACGGCTCGCGACATGCGTGACATGCGGCTGCTTTAAGTCGCCCGCAGGGCGTGATAGTTTCCACGCTGTGCGCGGCCGGCACGACTCCCCACGGGATTGACAGATGCGAGAGCTGGAGAGACTAGCATGGGTATAGCCAGCCGCGACAGCGCCATGGTGCGAGAGGCCTCCAGGTTTGCCGCCGCCGGGGGCGAGATTGGAAATTCGGATGCCATTCGGCTCCTGCAGATCCCTCATTCCAAGGAGGATGTCGAGGACGTACTCCTGGCGTTCGATACGCAACTCTCCCGGGAAGCAAAGAGCAAACTGATGCTCGACGCGTTCGTGCCACCCCCGCCCGACGTCGTCAACCAGCGGTACAAGCCACTCTTCGACAAGTACGTCATCAGCGGCAGGACCTACACCACGGCAAGTGGCGCGGTGATACCAAACGAGCTGCAGTATTACAACGGCGAAATGGTGCACTTCTACGGCGAGTGCACGAATGTTTCGGAAGTCAATGAAGCCTTGGCCGGGAGCGGCTACAAGGCCGTGACCTTGAAGTACGCCGATGGGAGACGAACCGCTGTCGCCCAGCTCTGGTCGAACCGATTCACCGACACCTCGATTGGGCCGTACAGTGCCATGTTCATCGTGGTCGTAGCGGTGCGGGACGATGCTCCCCCAGATCAGGCGTCCATCAAAGCGGACCCCAACTGTGCGTCGAGCGTGCTGATGATGCTCGACGGATCTTTCGATCCTGCAACAGCGGTGTACGAGAACCGGGTGCGGTTGTTCATGGTGCGGCTCCTCGACACAACCCAGGTCGCGATTGACGTCGGACGCGAGCGCATGGGCACCGACAAACGGCCAGGGACGATCGATATGGCACGCAGCGGCCGCCGGCTTCGCCTGAGCATCAATGCTCAGGGGGAACGTGGCGTGGTGAGGGCCGACCTCGAGCTGGCCGACGATCCTGCGGCGTACATGTCCGAGGTTGCAAAGGCGGCAGCCACCGCTGGAATCCCGCTCCGGTCGTTCCCTCCCGGCACCGAATACGTTTACCCGGCGGTTGCGCGCATCGGTCGGGGGGCCGTCGTGTGTTGGCAGTGGCGAAGTGATGTCGTCCCTCGACTGCAGCCCGTGGTGCCGGGAGCCGTGGTGTTCGACCCGAGCTCGGAAGAAGGTCGGCTGTTACTCGCGTGGGGCTTCATGCCGAAGGTTTCTGGCTACGTCCCGAATGTGCGGGGAGTGATCACCGGCCTGGCGGATCGGATGCCGCAGCAGTTTCGCGGCGGCTCGATCGCGTCTCGGGAAACAGCGTATGGCAGTGCGCCGCCATTGGTCGCGGCTTCGGTCGCATCCTGGCTCACGAACGTGGCCGTTTCGAACGTCCCTTTGCTGCGTGCAGCCCTCCCCGGAGAGCTGGGTGGGGTAGTCGGACAGTTGCCTGTACTGCGGCTCGTTGCCCAGGAGCTCTCATCTCGTCTGCAAACGCCGGTCGAGACTCCCTCGTACGGAGAGCGCTCGGATGCAGGGGCGGTCTCGCGCCAACCTCATTGGGCCTGGGATACGACCTTCCTTGGATCGTTCACGGGGATCCTCCGCAAGGAGGTGGTCGGCGTCACCCCCGATGGCTTCAGGATCGACTGGCATCTGAAAGAGGGGAGCTTCGTTGGTCCTGACATCGACCTGGTCGTGCTGCCCGGCGCAGCCGACTGGGCGCGCATTCGCAAAGATGGGGTCGGGAGTGTGAGCGTTCAGGCGTGTTTCGAAACGCGGACCGGCGAGCGCATTTACGGTTCCTACGGTGGTGTTTTCGATCTTGGACCCGACGGCTACGCTCGCGCGCTGCGCGACGAGTTCGACCCGCTGCCTCCGGTGGTCGTCACCCCGACGTTTGCGACCGCACATCCGCGGTTCGCCTGGCTCAACAGGGTTCAGTGCATCGGCGTGGGCAGGGTGGACATGAACGCGCTGAGGATTGAGTTCGACGTTTACGTCGTGCGCGTAGGGCACCGGACACCTCGCGCATCCAACGACGCGAACACAACGGCGCGGTCAGCTGCGCCGACGCCCGCCAGCCTCTATACGCGGATCGGTGGGCACGACGTGATTGTGGCGTTCACCGAGGATTTCGTTGCCTGGTCCCTCGCCGACAGACAACTGGGCCGGTTTTTTCCCAACGTTCATGACCAAAAGGGCGTGAAGGAGTTGAACGAGAGGATTGTCGAGTTCCTCAGCGAAATAACAGGAGGACCGTGCCTCTACAAAGGACGTGACATGAAGACGGCTCACAAGGGGCTCGGCATTAACGAGGTCGATTGGAAGATCGCAGTCGACCTGTTCACGGCCGCTCTCGTCAAGCACCATGTCCCGCCCCAGGCGCAGTCGGAGCTGCTGCAGATGATCGAGAACATGAAGAGCGAGATCGTCGAGATTAGTGCCTAGCCCGACGCGCTGGCCTCGGTCTCATCGCTCCACAACGCGCCCCACCACGGATCTTTCACCTGCGCCGCGGCGGACGTTCGAACCGCTCCGTGACCGCCGGAGAGTTCCTGATTGCCAGGCTCGACGCCGAACGTTGGAATGACCGAATCGAGCCTCGTTCGATGCAGTATCGCTCCGACAAGCTTGCTCGGGTTGACGAGCCGCAATTCGCCGCCAAGAGACGCCAGCAGATTCTGCGACCGGATCAAGGCTCCCAGCCCTGCGGCATCTATGCGCGCAAGTCCGGCGATGTCCAGCACCACCAGGCGCCCCCCGTTGCTCGCGCAGCGCGACACGACTTCTAACAGCGCTGCATCATCGTCCGGAATCAGGAGTGTCCCCTTCAGGTCGAGGATGATCGCCTCGCCTACACGACGTTCGTTGATTGTCAGCATACTCATGCCCTCGTGCGTTATTCCGTGCAGGAAGAATCTAACCGGGCTGACGATGCCCGGCTGTGGCGTGGGACACGCGGACCGGGTGATTCAGATCACGCGGTTTCGCGTGGAGACAGACCAGGGGCGCTTCGTGTAACGCGCGATCGTCGCGTGCACCTGGATGCCGTCGCCAGGGCCGGGCGTGATGCAGTTCTTCTGCTTCAGCGTTTTCAGGGAGCGGCTGACCGTTTCCCTCGAACATCCGGTCATCTGGGCGAGCTCGTGGTGCTTCGGGCATGGATCGAGCGTTGCGCTCGAACCATTGACCTTTCCTCTCTGACGGACCAGCCGATCCAGGCACCAGGCAACCCGCCCCAGCGAGCGAAAGGTGCAGATCACTCTGAGTTGGTCGTTGGATTCGCGCAGCGTGGTGGTTACATGCGCGATGACTCTGGCGGCAAAGGTCTGGTTGCTCGCCCTCAGGGCATCGAACGTCCTGACCGGCAGCTTGATGAACTGGCAGTCTTCGAGCGCCACGAGCCTTGCCGAGCGGGTGAATCGGTCGAGTGGGGCGATCTCACCAACCATGTGAAACGGCTCGACGAAGTTGAGGATGATCTCCTGCCCTCCATCGCCGACGAGCACCACCTTCGCGCGGCCGGATGTGAGTACGAGGAGGAAGTCGCCGGGATCCCCTTCATCGAAGATGATCTGATTCTTTGCCCGGCGAAGCATCACGGCCGTCTCGCCTATCAGTTCGAGTTCGGCTTCTGGAAGCTCCGAAAATAGTTGAACCTGCCGCAGCAGATTCATGACGACATTCAGTTGTCCGCTCATAGGACTTCACCACCATCTGAACGGCGAGGACGAGCGAGACGTGGCAACGTGATAACCCCGAAGCAGAGCCGCAAGCCATTCTTGCGGCTCTGCCGAGATACCCCGCCCGAGCCTGTCAAAACGCGCCTGAGGGCGCGTTCTGTCAGCGGGCGTAGATGAACCCGTGGCCGTTGCGTTGGCCGACCGGGAACCAGGCCCTGATCGGCGGGGCCTGCCCGGGCGCCGCCTCGCCCAGCGTCACGGGGCGTTCCCGGTCGCCGTTGGGTCGTTCGACGGGCCGCGTCATCCCCATGAAATACACCCTCGAGCTGTCCCGACTGAGGACCTGAACGACGTTTCGGTCCGTGTCGCTGGGCAAACGGAAGATGTAGGTGCCTGGCGCGAGCGTCACGCCCGGAAGAGCGACCGCGCCGCTGAATGTGAGGTAATTCGTGTGAGAGCCCCACGCGTGAGCGGATGCCGCAATCAGCACGCCGAGAATTGACGCACCAACGACCGCGAGAAACGATCTGCGAGTGCACATTGTTCTGTCTCCTTCTGCGTTTTCCTGAACGCGAAGGCAATCTATCCGCCCGCCAAACAGGTGTCTGTGACCGGCCTCACGAATAGCGTGTGATCGAAATCACGCGATCGGAACAGATCGAAACCGAGCCTATGGTCACGCTCGAAGACGAGATCAGTGTGCGACAGGACTCGAAGGGGACAGCCGCATCGCATTCAGCAACGCAGT
>Ga0070698_100006196_pt1 | contig 13026 bp, 15 predicted proteins | sample KBSK1502metaG_FD_65477 | JGI IMG/M metagenome (GOLD analysis project Ga0070698, IMG submission 65477) | Corn, switchgrass and miscanthus rhizosphere microbial communities from Kellogg Biological Station, Michigan, USA - KBS K1-50-2 metaG | ecosystem: Host-associated > Plants > Roots >... | reverse complement strand
ACGTTGTCAGCACCGGCACGTGTTTCGGATAAACCCCAAGCTCGCCTTCCGCTCCGGGCAACGTAACCATGTCTACGTCCTCGGAATAAATTTTTTCTTCCGGCGTAACGATCTCTAGTTTCAGCGTTGCCATTACGATTCTTTAATCATGTCGATGTTGCCCTTCATGTAGAAGTTTGTTTCCGGAACTTCGTCATGTTTGCCATCGAGAATTTCTTTAAACCCGCGTACTGTCTCGGCAATGGAAACGTATTGGCCTTTGCTGCCGGTAAAAACTTCGGCGACGTGGAATGGTTGACTCAAAAATCGTTGAATCTTGCGGGCGCGATAAACCGTGAGTTTGTCATCCGGACTAAGTTCGTCCATTCCGAGAATCGCGATGATGTCCTGCAAATCTTTGTAGCGTTGTAAGACGCGCTGCACGCCGCGGGCAACGCCGTAATGCTCCTCGCCGACAATTTCCGGCGCGAGCGATTTCGACGTCGAAGCCAGCGGATCGACCGCGGGATAAATTCCCAGCTCAGCAATCGAACGCTCGAGCACGATGGTCGAATCCAAATGGGCGAAGGTGTTTGCCGGCGCCGGATCGGTCAGGTCGTCCGCCGGAACGTAAACCGCCTGGAACGAAGTGATCGAACCTTTCTTGGTCGAAGTGATTCGTTCCTGCAAATCGCCCATCTCGGCCGATAGCGTCGGTTGATAACCGACCGCGCTCGGCGTCCGGCCTAACAAAGCCGAAACTTCCGAGCCGGCTTGTGAGAATCGAAAGATATTGTCGATGAAAAGCAGCACGTCCTGGTTGCGTTCATCCCGGAAAAATTCCGTCATCGCCAACGCGGACAATCCGACACGCAGACGCGCCCCCGGCGGCTCGTTCATCTGGCCGAAAACCATTCCCACTTTCGATTTCGACAAATCTTTTTGGTCGATCACGCCCGCCTCGCTCATTTCCTTGTAAAGATCGTTGCCTTCTCGCGTGCGCTCGCCCACTCCGGCGAACATCGAAACGCCGCCGTGGCCTTTGGCAATGTTATTGATTAGCTCCATGATAACGACGGTCTTACCGACGCCGGCGCCGCCGAACGCGCCGACCTTGCCGCCTTTCGAGAACGGACAAATCAAGTCGATGACTTTGATTCCGGTTTCGAGGATTTGGATTTTTGTGTCCTGCTCGGTCAGTGCCGGCGCCGGCCGATGAATCGGATAGCGTTTGGTGAATTTGACCGGGCCGCGATTATCGACCGCTTCGCCGGTAACATTGAACAAACGGCCGAGCACGCCTTCGCCAACCGGAACACTGATTGGTGCGCCGGTGTCGTTGACACTCATTCCCCGTTTCAAACCTTCGGTCGAAGACATGGCGATCGTTCGGACCCAGCTCTCGCCGAGGTGTTGTTGCACTTCGAGAGTGAGCTTGGTCGGGTTGCCGTTGACCTCGTATTCAATCTCGAGCGCGTTATAGATTTTCGGCAGCTGCTTCACGTCCGAAAATTCCACGTCCACTACCGGACCGATCACTTGAACGATGTTTCCTTTATTCATAAATCTGATTATCCCCCGAGCGCCATTTGCGCGGTCGCAATCTCAAGCAGCTCGGTCGTGATGCCGGCCTGTCGCATTTTATTGTATTCGAGCGTCAGATCCTTGATGAACTGGTTCGCGTTGTCGGTCGCGTTCTTCATCGCCACCATCCGGGCGCTGTGCTCGGACGCGCGCGCGTCGAGGATCATTTGGAAAACCTGGTACTGAATATAGTACGGCAGCATCGCATCGAGCACCACTTCGGCGCTCGGTTCAAAAACATAACCAAGCATTGGATCGACATCTTCACCTTCGCCCGCTTCGTCGTGTCTTTTTGGCAGATCAAAACTGCTGATTGGCAGCAGCGTCTCCACGACTGACCGCTGATTGATCGTGTTGATGAAATGAGAGTAGAGCACCGAAACTTTATCGACCTCCTGGCTGAGGAATTTTTCAGTGCAAAACTTCGAGATCGCTTTGGTCTCGACAAAACTTGGCGAGTCCTTCAACTCGAAATCGGCCAGCAACTCACGCTTGGTTCGCGCGATGAACTGCCGAGCTTTCTTTCCGGTGACAACGAAGGCCGTCTTGGCCGAGTCAAAGTTCGAAGCCTCGCGAAAAAGGTTCGTGTTTAATGAGCCGGCCAGTCCTTTGTCTGTGCTGATGATCAAGATGAGTTCCTTTTTCACATCTCGGACGTGAAGAAGAGGGTGCAATCTGGGATCAGTCCGTTTCTGAAGCGAAACGAGCACTTTGTTCATAAGCCGGGCGTACGGGCGCCCGGCCAGCGCGTGCTGTTGCGCCTTTCGCATCTTTGACGCGGCCACCATCTGCATCGCCTTGGTGAGCTGGCCAATGTTACGAATCGATTTGATCCGGCGGCGAATGTCTTGGGTGCTTGCCATCGCTCGTTAGGCCAATGTCATCGCCAGGTTGCTTTAAACTCTTCTAGCGCGCTCTTGAGCTGCGACTCGAGATCCTGATCGAGTTGCCCCTTCTCGCGAATTGCGCGGAGCAAACTTTCTTTCCGGGTCTGTAACCAATCCTGGAGTTTCAATTGAAATTCTTTGACGCGATCGACCGGAACAGGATCGACAAATCCGTTTTGCATCGCCCACATAACCGCGACCTGTTCTTCAACCGGAATCGGGTTGTATTGCTTCTGCTTGAACAACTCGACGATGCGCTGACCGCGTTCGAGTCGCGCTTTCGTGGCCGCGTCGAGATCTGAACCAAACTGTGCAAACGCCGCGAGCTCGCGGAACTGCGCGAGGTCGAGCTTCACTTTGCCGGCCACTTGCTTGATCGCTTTGATTTGCGCGGCCGAACCAACTCGGCTTACCGACAAACCCACCGAAATGGCCGGACGCACACCCTGATAAAATAGATCGGTCTCCAGGTAAATCTGTCCGTCGGTGATCGAGATGACGTTGGTCGGAATGTAAGCCGAGACGTCGCCGGCTTGCGTCTCGATGATCGGCAGCGCGGTCAACGATCCGCCGCCGAATTCCTCGGCGATACGTGCGCTGCGTTCGAGCAAACGCGAGTGCAGATAAAACACATCCCCTGGATACGCCTCGCGACCGGATGGCCGTTTCAACACCAGTGAGACCTGCCGATACGCTACTGCATGTTTCGACAAATCATCATAAATAATGAGCGCGTCCATTCCGTTGTCCATGAACCATTCGCCCATGGCGGCGCCCGCAAACGGCGCTAGATATTGATTCGTCGCCGTGTCCGACGCAGGCGCGGAAATGATTGTCGTGTAGGGCATCGCGCCTTCGCGCTCGAGAACGTCGAGAGCACGCGCGACGTTGGAATTTTTCTGACCGATCGCGACGTAAATGCAATAAAGCGGCCGGTAATGTTTGTCGCCTCCCTCTTCCGCGGCCTTGTTCAGACGCGCCTGGCTGATGATGGTGTCGATCGCGATTGTCGATTTCCCAGTTGCGCGATCGCCGATAATCAGCTCGCGCTGACCGCGGCCGATTGGAATCATCGCGTCAATGGCCATAATGCCGGTCTGGACCGGTTGGCTGACGCTGCGGCGCTTGATCACGCCGGGCGCAATCTTTTCGAGCGGATACGACGTTTCACTCTTGATCGGTCCTTTGTCGTCGAGTGGTTGTCCGAGCGTATTAACAACACGGCCGAGAAGGGCTTTGCCCACAGGGACTTGGAGAAGTTTTCCCGTAGTCTTCACTTCATCGCCTTCGGAAACTTTCGTCGCCTCGCCGAGCAAAATCGCGCCCACTTCGCTCTCTTCCAGATTCAAGGCCAGCCCGAACACGCCGTTCGGAAACTCGATCATCTCGTTCAGCATGACATCGCTCAAGCCTTCGACGCGGGCGACGCCATCGCCGGTTTCGCGGACCACGCCGACATTACTCTTTGATGTCGATGTTTTTAGTCCCGCAATTTTTGTTTCAATCTCTTCAAGAATGCTGCTCATGGTTTTGGTTGGTTAAAGCTGCTGTCTAAGCCGCTCCAAGCGGTTGCGCAGAGTGCCGTCCCAGACGTCGCTGCCCACGCGCACGCGCACGCCGCCGAGAAGCGTTCGATCGACAACGAATTCGGAAGTCATATCGTCTCCATATTGTCTCTTGAGGCGCGCGCCAATATTGAACGCCGCCTGGGCGCTAAGCTCTGTCGCGCTCTCAATCCTGGCGTGGCGCTTCTCGATCTCGAGCCGAAGCAAGCGCTTGTAGTACTGCAACACGGCCATGAAATGACGCGGACGCTTTGAAATGAGCGATTGCAAGAGCGACGCGATCTTACCGCGATCAAGCTGACCGTCGGTAAAGCTGGCACGCAACATTTCCCGGGAAAGCCGGCGGATTTCCTTGTTGATTCTCATCAGGCAATCTGGCGGGCGGCTTCCTCCTGCAAACGCTGTTGGTCCTCGGGCGTGAGCACTTTGCCGGTGATTTTCGCCGTGGTATCGACGACGAGCCGGCCAAGTTCCCGTTTCAAGTTTTGCATTTGTCGCTCATGCTCGAGCGCTGCAGCTTCCTTTGCCTTGGCAAGGATCAGCTCGGCGGCAGCAATTGCTTCATGCTGTTTCCGCTCGGCCAAATGCGCGCTGCTCTCGCGCGCTTCGTCGATCATTCTTTGCGCGTCAGCGTTGGCTTTGGTGACGATTTCCTGATAGCGCTTCTCCGCTTCAGCGAGTTCTTTTCTGATCTTTTCCGCGTTGAGCATTCCTTCCTCGATCTTTCGCCGGCGATCTTCCAGAACGGCCAGGATCGGCTTGTAGGCGAACCGCCGGAGGAGAAGTGCAACGATCATGAAGCTAACCACCTGCGAAAGAAACAATTCCCAATTCCACCCAAACGTCTCAGCCGTATCCTTCAACGTTTCGGTGAAACTCGTCGCGGCGAAAAATGTCAGATTCATAATTAAACGTCAGTGCAGCGACGTGTCCGCAGGAAAAATCAGTGCGCGAGGTAGAGTGCGTAAAACACAATCGCCTCGGTGAAAGCGATCGCCAGGATCGCCTGCACCAAAATAGGTGTGGCTGCTCCAGGGTTGCGTCCTACTGCCGACGACGCGCCTAATCCAGTCAGGCCGACGCCGATGCCGCAGCCCAATGCCGCAAGACCAACGTGAATGTTTGAGAGGTTTCCGGTCAGTTCCGCCAATAATGGTAGTATCATAGTTTGTAGGTTTGCTTTGGCGCGCTCGCGGATTTTCCACAAGCATCGCCGAAATTTTTAGTGATGTGGTTCGTGTCCCGGTTCGTGTTGCGCGATCAAAAGGGTAAAGACAGCTGTCAGGAGCATGAAAACGAGCGCCTGCACGATCCCTACGAGCAATTCCATGAAATAGAACGGAATCGGAATCAGCCAGGACAGCATCGGAACTATGTTCGACATCGCCTCCAAAATGCTTTCGCCGGCATAAATGTTTCCGAACAATCGGAAGCTGAGCGAGATCGGACGGAACAGGATCGAAACAATTTCCAGCCATCCGACCATGAAGAAGATCACCACCATCACGATCTTCATAAACCCGGACATCTCGCCTTTCGGGCCAAAAATGTGAAGGAGGAATCCGCCGACACCGTTGGCTTGAATCGCCCAGACGATCCAGAGGAAAAAGAAGATCGCGGCCATCGCCGTGGTCATATTCAAGTCGGCGTTACCACCACGAAGAAGCGGCCGGTCAATATGAAAATTGCCAGACGGATCGGAGTGGCCCCAACCGATGGTTCCCACACCCGGTAACAAGCCGAACCAGTTCACGAATAAAATGAAAATGAAAATCGTGGCAAAGAACCAAAATGTTTTCTTCACCAGCTCGCGCCCGATGATCGACTCAAGAAAATTGTAAAGGCTTTCGACCAGCCATTCCCAAAAATTCTGGATGCCGCTTGGGATCGGTTTGATGCAGCGGGTCGCGATTTGCGCGAAAACGATGACGCTGGCGGCCACGATCCAGGTCACCAGCATTGAGTTAGTGATCGCAAACTTGCCGATTTCAACAATCGGAGCCGGTTTCAGCGGCACACCTTCATGTTCAACCTGTGCCGGAGCTGCGGTTTCCGCCGCAACTGCAGAGCTCGCCAGCGCCGCGCCGCACATCAGCGCCATGATCGACATTAGTAAATAACGGTTGCGCATTTCGATTGTCAGCCAAGTGGCACGGGCATCCTGCCCGTGATCTCTCGCGCTCCGAAGTCGAGCCGCGAATCTTGACGCGGTTACCAAAGCTGTTTTTGCGCGAATGACAAGCGAGAAAATGACGAAATCCGAATGGCGAATGACGAAAATGTTGTAGCTGCCGGTCCGAGCCGGACTGGCATTGTCTCTGGCGGCAGAGCCTTGAATTCTGCCGATGAGGAGACCTGCAGCTACAACTCAAGCCATTTGGCTAACTTCTGTTTGAGCTGGTCAATCCCCTCACCTTTTGCCGCCGAAATCGGCGCGATATCGATCTTCGGGAATTTTTTGCGCAGTGCGTTGAGATTTTCGTTCTCGCCCGGCAAATCCATTTTGTTCGCGATTATGAACCATGGACGCTGCGACAACAGCGGGTCGTAGAGATCAAGCTCCTTGCGCAGTTGCTGCAGATCTTCGACCGGATTGCGGCCTTCGCTCCCGGCGACATCGACAACGAACAGGAAAATGCGGCACCGCGTGATGTGGCGGAGAAATTCATGACCAAGTCCCAGCCCACGATGCGCTCCTTCGATCAATCCCGGGATGTCGGCGATCGTTGCGCGCCGATACTCTGAAAATTCCATCACACCGATAATCGGATGCAGCGTTGTGAACGGATAGGCCGCAACTTTTGGGCGCGCGGCCGAAATTTTTCGGAGCAGCGTCGATTTGCCGGCGTTTGGATAACCGACGAGTCCCGCATCGGCAATCGTGCGCAGCTCCAAGAGAAAGTGCCCTTGTTCGCCCTCCTCGCCTTCGGTGTACTGCCGCGGCGCGCGGTTTCGGGAGCTTTTGAAATGGACATTGCCTTTCCCACCGGCGCCACCGCGACAAAGAACAAACTCCTGCTCGTCGCGCGTAAGATCGACAATGGACTCCGATGACGTTGAACGTCCTTTTTCATCCGCCGGCCAAACGATTGTTCCGACGGGCACTTTCACAATCTTCGACGGGGCAGACCGCCCGTGCATTTTCTTTCCCATTCCGTGACCACCGCTTTTCGCTTTGATGAGTGGCTCGTAGAAAAGGTTGGAGAGATTATCGACGTGCCGATCTGCGCGGAAAATCACATCTCCGCCGCGGCCACCGTCGCCGCCATCGGGTCCACCTCTCGGCACGAATTTCTCCCGCCGAAAACTGACCGAGCCGCGGCCACCGCTTCCGGCTTGCACAAAAACTTTGATTCGATCGACAAACATTATTCGCTTTTCCGTTAAACAATTGAAGCGTTCAACCGTCGAAGTATTTATGCGACTTCAACGCTTAAGCTTAATCGGTTTCCTTGCATTTGCTGTTTTTTGCTACGCTCAAACATCGCCGACGCCAGTGCCAATGCCCGAAGCAGCTGACACCGGAATTGAAGGCGTAATCACGGTTGGACCGACACACGGTGGCCCGGTTCGACCCGGCATGACCAGTTCGGCGCCGCTGGCGAACGCGACATTCGTTGTCAGAAACGAAACCGGCGCGGTCGCAGAGTTCACCACGGACGACGATGGCCGATTCAAAGTTTCACTCGGACCCGGCCATTACGACGTCATAAAGAAAGCATGGCAAAAGGGAATCGGCCGCTACGGACCGTTCGATGTCGATGTTGTCGCCGGGCAGATGACCAAAGTCGAGTGGCAGTGCGACACCGGAATGCGCTGAGCAACTCGCTCGGTATTCTTGATATTGTTCAGCGCGGCTTGGCTGAAGTCTGGGCCTGTATCGCGGCCCGAATATTCCCGCCAGGATAGAGCTGCTCGACTGTTCGCTCATCTTCGTTCGCGGCGAGGTGCGCTTTTCGAAGTTCCTGATAAGCCTGCCGGTCGCGATTAAATCAGATATTGTTCTTGCTACTGCCGGTCAGTCCGTTAACCCTGCCGATTCAACGTCTTAACCATTATGACATCTCTACTTCTTTCGTACCCATTCCTTGCCCAGGAAACGCCTGATTACGGCACGACCCAAGGCGGTCCGGGTCCGGTATTCTGGATTTGTTATTTCGCGATCATTATCCTGCTGATCGCGGCGATCTGGAAAGTCTTCAGCAAAGCCGGACAACCAGGCTGGGCCGCAATCATCCCGATTTATAATATGTACGTTATCTGCAAGGTCGCCGGCCGGCCGGGCTGGTGGTTGTTGCTGATGCTGATCCCATTCGTCAATATCGTTATCGCGATCATTCTGAACGTCGACATCGCCAAACGATTCGGCAAGGGGATTGGTTTCGCGATCGGTATGATTTTGTTGCCATTTATATTTTGGCCGATCCTTGGGTTCGGCAGCGCGCAATATCAAGGCGGACCGCCGTCGATTCCGACGGTCTAGATCTTACTTCGTCCAGTTCGGCGGGCGTTTTTGGTTGAACGCCGCGATGCCTTCGCGAGCTTCGGCGGATTCGCGCGCTTGCATGTGATGTTTCAACGCAAGATCGACATCTTCTTTCACGGAAGTCGACCAAAGTTCCTCAATCAGGCGCTTGGTTTTCGCAATCGCATTGGGCGCGCCCTGCAAAACTGAATCGGCAAACTTTTGCGCCTCGGTCATCAATTGGTCCGGCGCAACCACGCGATTGACCAGACCGATTTCTCGCGCGCGTTCGGTATCGATCAATTCGCCTCCAAGCACCAGCTCGCGCATGTTTCGCTCGCCCACTTGTCGGCGCAAAAAAGTCATCACCAAGCCGGCGACCAACCCGCGCCGCACTTCCGGATAACCAATCTTCGTCTTCTGCGCGGCCACGACGAAATCGCATGCCGACATGATTCCCGCGCCGCCGGCAACGGCCGCGCCGTGGACCGCGGCGATCGTTACCAGACGCGTTTCGGCGAGTGTAATCAGAGTTTTGGCGACTAATTCGGCAGTCAGAGGCGCCTTTTTCGAATCGGCCGCTTCCTTCAAATCGAGGCCAGTGCAAAATGCTGCGCCTGCGCCGCGCAGAATCAGCAAACGTTCGTTAGGCTGATCCGATGCGACTTTGATCGCGGCGATCAATTCATTGAGCAGCTCGATCGTCAGCGAATTACGGCGCTCGGGACGATTCAACGTCACCACTGTAATCTGCGGACTTTGCTTCTCGATCAGAAGGAGCGGCATAAATCAGAGAGCAGACATCAGAAGTCGACGGGCACCATTAGACTTGAATGACGCCGGTGTGGAAGCGCGCTTTCGGCATTGGGCGCGACACATATTGAAGCAACTGAATCAGGGCATCGCGCGTTTCGTGCGGCTGAACAATGGCGTCGACCCATCCGCGCGCCGCGCCGTAGCGAATGTCCGTTTGCTCTTCGTAATTCTGTTTTACCTTTCTGCGAAGTTCATCGAGTTCTTCGTGCGACGCCTTTTTGTCGCCGCGATCACGCGCCCGCGCGAGAATCGAGAAAACAGTGTCGGACGCCTGGGCCGCACCCATCACGGCGTAACGCGCACTCGGCCACGCCACGATGAAGCGCGGATCGTAAGCCTTGCCGCAAAGTGCGTAGTTGCCCGCGCCAAAGGAGCCGCCGACGACGACAGTAATCTTCGGCACAACTGAATTGCTGACCGCACTCACGAGTTTGGCGCCGCTCCGAATAATTCCACTTTGTTCCGCGTCGCGTCCGACCATGAATCCAGTCACGTCCTGGAAAAAAATAATCGGCAACGCATCTTGATTGCAATCCATCACGAAACGCGCGGCTTTGTCGGCGCTATCGGAATAAATAACGCCGCCCATTTGAATCCCCTCCTTTTTCGTACGCACTTGCAGCCGTTGACTGGCGACGATTCCGACCGGACGGCCGGCGATGCGCGCGTAAGCGGTCACCAGCGTTTTGCCATAATCGGCTTTGTATTCCTCGACCGAATTTGAATCGACGATCGTCGCAAGCAGATCGCGCACGTCGTAATTCTTCTGACCGTCCAGGCTGACGAGATCGTAAACCCCGTCGGGATTCTTTGCTGATTTATAAACTTTGTTGTCGATCTTACGGTCAGCTGCGGTTTGCGCCTCGGGCAGAAGCGCAACCAGGGAACGTAGTCTCTTCAAACATGATTCGTCGGTCTTCTCATAAAAATCTACCGTGCCACTAACTTCCGAATGCATTTTCGCGCCGCCGAGCTCCTCTTGATCGACAACCTGACCAATCGCAGCTTTCACCAGTGACGGACCGGCGAGATAAAGCCCGCTACCCTCGGTCATCAAAATTTTGTCGCAAAGCACCGGCAAATACGCGCCGCCGGCAACGCAGTTTCCCATAATCGCCGCGAGCTGCGGAATTCCGGCCGCGGAAATAACCGAGTTGTTTCGAAAGATGCGGCCGAAATCATCTTCGTCCGGAAAAATCTCGTCCTGCATCGGCAGAAACACGCCGGCGGAATCGACCAGATAAATGATTGGAAGCGAACATTCGAAAGCGATCCGTTGCGCGCGCAAAAGTTTTTTTACGGTCGCGGGAAAGAACGCGCCTGCTTTCACCGTCGCGTCGTTCGCGATGATCATGCATGGAACGCCGGAGACATTTCCGATTCCTGCGACCGTTCCGGCGGCAACAATGTTCCCCCACTCCTCGTACATTTTGTAGGCTGCCCAAAGGCCGATCTCGAAAAACTGTGCGTCTTTGTCGAGAAGCTGTCCGATTCGTTCCCGCGCCGGAAGGCGGTCGAGTTTGCGTTGCCGGTCGAGTCCCGCTTTCTCGCCGCCTTGTCGTAGGAGCGCTTCCTGTTTCAAGATTTCGCGGCAAAAATCCCGCAACGGCTCACCGGAAGATGTTGATGTTCGGGCCATGTGCGAAGGAGGCTTTAATCCGCGACACTGCCTGAATCAAGCAGCGTTGTAGCTGCCGCCGTCTCTGGCGGCAGACCCTGGTCACTGCCGATTAGGACATCGGCAGCTACAATTCAATAAATATCTGTCTCGGTAGAATACCCCGAGTCGCCGCGAATAGATCGCAAGCGCGCACGGCTGCCGCGTTCCGATTCCGGACGGTTGATGCGCTCGAGCGCGATTTTGACCAGGAACGGGACCGCGGCCAAAGCGCCGACCGACATCAGTGCAATTGCGGCTGTTTGTCGGGCCGGGCGTTTGATTTTGTCCGCGACGAGCATTCCGATTCCAAGTCCAAACGCGGTGCGCGTGAGGGAGAGCAAGCTATCCAGCGGAATCTGGTCGCCCGTTTTTGGAATGGATACCGAGAGGGACATCGGCTATTTATAATTCTCGTTTGCGAAAAAGAAACGGGAAAATCTCCGTGCTGGCGTAATCTCCGCTATTGGCAGCTTGTGACATGTCGAATTCGATTTATGCCCTCATTCTCGCCGGCGGCAGCGGCGAGCGTTTCTGGCCGTTGAGCCGGCGTAATCGTCCGAAGCAATTGCTGCGCCTCGTTTCCTTACGCCCTTTACTCGAGGAAACGATCGCGCGACTGGAAGGCTTGGTTCCGAGCGAACGAATTCTCGTTCTCACCAACGTCGACCAGGAAAAGGCTGTTCGCGATTTACTAAAAGGTTTTCCGAAACAAAACATTATCGCTGAACCGGCCAAACGCGACACCGCAGCGGCGGTCGCTCTCGGAGCCGGCTGGGTCGCGGCGCGCGACCATGCGGCAACGATGTTGGTATTGCCGGCCGATCACGTAATTGCCGATCGCGCAGCGTTCCAGGAAACAATGAAAACCGCGGCTGCAGCCGCTGAAGAAACTGGTGCGCTGGTGACTGTCGGAATCAAACCGACGTGGGCGTGTCCCGGTTTTGGTTACATCGAACAGGGCGAACAAGTGCGCTTGCGAGGCGACGACAAAATCGCGGTGCATCGCGTCGTGCGCTTTCGGGAGAAGCCGAATAGCGATCTGGCCGAGTCCTTTTTGCGAAAGGGAAATTTTCGCTGGAACGCTGGAATGTTTGTCTGGTCAGTGGCGACGGTTTTGCGCGAATTCAATCGGCACGCGCCGGAACTCGCGGATTTCATCTCCCAGGTCCGGACACCAAAAGAGCTCGAGAACATTTTGCAGGAGCGTTTTCCAAAGTTGCCGCGGATTTCGTTCGATTACGCAATTATGGAAAAAGCAGATCGCGTTCTGGTGGTCGAAGCGAGTTTTGATTGGGATGATGTCGGAAGCTGGCAGGCGGTGGCGCGCTACTTCAAAAAGGACGAACACGGAAATGCCGCGAATAGCGCACTGACGGCGCTCGATTCCAGTGACAATGTTATTTTTAATGACGGCGAAACGACGATCGCATTACTAGGCGTGCATAATTTGATCGTGGTTAAGACCGGCGACGCGATTTTGATTTGCCACCGCCATCAAGCCGAGAAGATCAAAAATCTCGTTGGCAAGTTGCCACCGGAACTGCAGTAGTTGCGAATGAATCCGATTTTGGGGATCGACTTCGGTCGAGCGCGAATTGGGCTGGCCGTTTCAGATGAACTGCGACTTTTGGCCCATCCGCTTGAGACAATTCGGTCGAACAAGGATTCCGTGAACAAAATTGCGGAAGTGGTTCGAGATCGCAAGATCGACAAGGTCGTGGTCGGCATTCCGCGACACCTGAGCGGCGAGATTGGGAAAGCTGCGAATGAAGCATTGGAATTCGCTGCCAACCTTCGGGCGCAGGTCCAGTGCGCCGTTGAAACTTGGGACGAACGACTAACAACCGTCGCCGCCAATCGCGCGCTCCGCAACGCTGGCAAAAAAACACGCGACACGCGCAAGTTTGTCGATCAAGTCGCGGCTCAGATGATTTTACAGGGCTATCTTGACCGCGAGCACAATGCGGCTAAGGCAAAAGAAATTCCGCGCTGATTGAAATGTTGCAGCGGCTTAAGTTAACCCTCGCTTATGACGGTGCGGCGTTCGCCGGTTGGCAAAGTCAAACGCAT
>Ga0070698_100006194_pt1 | contig 13027 bp, 11 predicted proteins | sample KBSK1502metaG_FD_65477 | JGI IMG/M metagenome (GOLD analysis project Ga0070698, IMG submission 65477) | Corn, switchgrass and miscanthus rhizosphere microbial communities from Kellogg Biological Station, Michigan, USA - KBS K1-50-2 metaG | ecosystem: Host-associated > Plants > Roots >... | reverse complement strand
GGCCTCGTCGAGCGCTGCGAGGTGCAGGTCTCCTACGCGATCGGTCGCGCGCACCCGACGTCGATCGCGGTGGAGACGTTCGGCACCGGGAAGAAATCGGAGGAGGAGCTGCTGCAGCTCATCCACCGGCACTTCGACCTGCGCCCGGGCGCGATCATCGCCGCGATGGACCTGCTGCGGCCCATCTACCGCCCGACCGCCGCGTACGGCCACTTCGGCCGCGACGACCTTGGCGTGCCGTGGGAGATCACGAACAGGGTGGACGCTCTCCGCAGCGACGCGACCGTCTCGGCGCGTCAAAGCTGACGGCGATCTGATCGGATTGCGCGTTCGCGACACCCTGACAGGGCGCAAGGTCGCGGTCGCCCCGGCGCCGCGCAAGCCGCTGACGCTGTACGTGTGCGGCGTGACCCCTTACGAGTCCGGCCACATGGGTCATGCCTTCACGTTCTCGATGTTCGACGTGCTGTTGCGTTTTTTCGAGGCGAACGGCGTACGCGTGAAGTACGTGCAGAACATCACGGACGTCGACGACCCGCTGTTCGAGCGTGCGCGGCGCGACAACCTCGACTGGCGCGAGCTGGCGGGTCGCGAGATCCAGGTGCACATCCGCGAGATGACGGTCCTCGGCTGGCGGCCGCCAGACGTGCTGCCGCGCGTATCGGAGGAGATCCCGCAGATCCTGGCCGCGGTGACGAAGCTGCATGCCAAGGGCTTCGCCTACCGCACGGACGAGCTGTATTTCGACGCCTCGAAGTACCGCGGCTTCGGCAACCTGTCCCACCTGTCGCGACGGTCGATGCTGCGCAAGCTGCGCCACGAGGGTCTGCTGGGCAGGGTCGGGCCCGACGCCAAGCAGGACGCTCTCGACTTCGCCCTGTGGCGGCGCTCCGGGCCGGACGAGCCCGCGTGGCCGTCGCAGTTCGGCGACGGCCGGCCGGGCTGGCACATCGAGTGCACCGCGATGTCGATGCACTATCTCGGCGAGCAGATCGACCTGCACGGCGGCGGCCGCGATCTCGTCTACAGCCACCACGAGTCGGAGCGGGCGCAGTCGGAGTCGCTGACGGGCCAGAAGCCGTTTGCGAGGGCGTGGATGCACACGGGCTTGGTGCGCTATGAGGGCTACAAGATGAGCAAGTCGCGGGGCAACCTGGTCAAGATCAGCGAGGCGACGCAGATGGCACCCGCGGCGGCCGTGCGCCTGTACCTGGTCACGCACCGATACGGTCGCGACTGGACGTTCGAGTGGAAGGGCCTGGAGCGGGCGTCGCGGTACATCGAGCAGGTCCGCAAGTTCCTCGCCGACGACGCGCGGTTCGACTACGGGAGGCGCCCGCCAAAGCCCGACCCGAAGCTGATGGCGGAGTTCAACGCCGCCCTGGCCGACGACCTCGACACGCCGCGGGCGGTGCGGGCGCTGCGCGCGGCGCTGCGACAGGGTGACGCGGCGGCGGTGCGGGCGATGAAGGAAGTGCTGCTGGGGTCGACCGACCTGAGCTAACCGGGATGCTCGGATAGTCCGGACTGACCGGCACCGTCCTCGCGCAGAACCTCGGATAGTCCGGACTATCCGGGGATCAGCCCACCTCGAGCGGCGACCCGCAGTTCGGACACTCCATGCCCGCGTCGAGCTGGACCATGGTCTCGCAGACCGGGCACAGCACGTCGGTGGCGACGACGGTCGACGCTTCGTCCTCGCGCGCTTCGGCCTCCATCTCGGCCGGCACCTCGCCGAGGTCGAAAGCGGGCGAGCCGCAGTTCAGGCACACGTAGCCGGGCTGCGTGACCCGATGGCCCTGATATTCGCCGGAGGCGTCGAGCTCCACCTCGGCGAAGAGGGCGCGGAACAGCCGGCCGCCGCATTGGCGCGAGCAGACAAGGAGCATCAGCGCTCCAGACTACGCAACCCTCCGGCGCAGGGTGGCCGTTCCGGCCGCGATGAGGACGACGACGAAGCCGAGCACCACGCCGGCGTCGAGCAGCAGCGACGGCGCGGTGAGGTCCGCGCCCTTGACCATGATGTCGCGCATGCCGTTGACGGCATAGGTGAGGGGCAGCACGTCGGACAGCCACTGCAGCGGGGCCGGCTCCGACGAGACGGGGAAGATGATCCCCGACAGCAGCACCTGCGGCACGACCACGAGCGGGATGAACTGCACGGCCTGGAACTCCGAGCGGGCGAACATGCTTAGGAAGATGCCGAGGTTGACCGCTGCGATCGCCATCAGCGCCTCCATGCCGAAGATGAGCAGCACGTTGCCCTGGTTGTGGATGCGCAGCACGGCGAGCGCAAAGACGAGCACCTCGATCGACTGCACCAGCGCGAGCACCGTGAAGCCGAGCATGTAGCCGACCACGATCTCGCCGCGGCGAAGCGGGCTCGCCATCAACCGCTCGAGCGTGCCCTGCGTGCGCTCGTTGAGGAACGACACGATGGTGATGACGAATACGAGGAAGAACACCACCAGGCCGATGAAGGCGGCGCCGAAGTAGTCGAGGGTGTCGTAGGTGGCGCCGCCATACAGATACGTGACCTGCGGCTGGAAGCTGATGCCGCGCCCCGCGACCTGCGAGGCCAGCGAGATGAGCGCCTGCTGCAGCGCCTGGATGACGGGCGCGTCCTCGCCGGGCTGCGAGCCCTCGAGGTGGACTTCTGGTGCGACGGTGCCCGACTGCGCCTGCTGGGAGAAGTTCGATGGCAGCACGATGTATGCGACCAGCGATCCGTCCTTCAGGCTGGCGTCGCCGTCGGCGCTGGCGATGTCGGTGGTCTTGATGTGGCTCGAGTGGCGCAGCGCGTCGGCGACGATCACTCCCAGCGGGCCCGTGTCCTCGTTGGCGATGCCGACCGAGGGCACGGTCGACGAGCCGCGCAGCAGGTAACCGAGGAGGCCGAGGATCACGATCGGGGCGACGAAGAGCAGGGCGAGCGTGCGGCGATCGCGGCGAAACCCCTCCAGCAGCCGGCGCGTGATGGCGCGGATGCGGCGGGCGCTCATGACTCCACGCGTCTCCCCGCGAGGTTGAGGAAGGCCTCTTCCAGATTCTGCGATCCGCCTTGCTGACGGATTTCCGTGGGCGTTCCCTCGGCCAGCAGCCTGCCGTACTGGATGAGGCCGAGCCGCTGGCACCGGTCGGCCTCGTCCATGACGTGGCTGGAAACGACGATGGTGGTGCCCGCGGCGGCCAGGTTGCGGAAGTAGTCCCAGAACTGGACGCGGAGCTGAGGATCGATGCCCACCGTGGGCTCGTCGAGCAGGAGCAGGTCCGGGTGATGCACGAGCGCGCACGCCAGCGACAACCGCTGCCGCTGGCCGCCACTGAGCGTGCTCACGACGGAACCACGGCGCTCCCACAGCTGCACCAGGTCGAGCGCCTGCCGCACGCCGGCCTCCGCGCCGTTGATGGCGGCGAAGAACTCGATGTTCTCCTGGACCGAGAGCTGGGGATACAAAGCCGCCTGCTGCGTCATGTAGCCGATGTGGCCGAGCACTGGAACGTTCGGCATCCGCGTGCCGAGCACGGTCACCGTGCCCGCATTCGCCTCGAGGAGGCCGCAGATGGTGCGGATCAGCGTCGACTTGCCGGCGCCGTTGGGGCCGAGCAGGCCATAGATCTCGCCGCGCCGCACGCGTACAGTCACGCCGTCCAGCGCCTTGAAGGTGCCGAACGACCTGGAGACTCCGTCGACGTCGACGGCGAACGCATCGCTCATGCCGCTTCCTCCCTGATTGCCATCGCGCGCAGCCACGCTTCAGCCAGCTCCTTGACCGCTTGCTCGCCGTCGATGTCCACGTTCAACACGCGCTCGGCGATCGGGCGCGTGAGGATGTGAAAAAAGATCGGGGCGATGAAGGACTGCAGCGCGAGCAGCGGATGCATCGAGCGCAGCCGGCCCTCGGCCATCTGCCCGGTGACATACATGCCGAGCAGGCCGACCACCTTCGTGATCGCCTGCGCCGCCACCTCCTCGGTCTCCGGCCCCAGGCCGCTGACCTCGAAGAAGAGAGCTCGCATGAGTCCCGTCCGCCCGGCGACGGCTCGGTAGGCGGTTAGCGCGACCTCAGGCATCAGGACGTCGGGCGGTTGGTCGCTCCGCGTGGTGAGGAGATGCGCCACCGGTTCGAGCGGCGAGTACCCCTCGATCAGGGCGCCCAGAAGGGAGGCCTTGCCGGGGAAGATGCGGTACAGCGTCGCCCGGGAGACAGCTGCCCTATCGGCGAGCTCGTCCATGGACATGCCGGTAAACCCGCGGTCGCCGACCAGAACGACCGCGGCCTCCAGTATCCGGTCGCGCGTGCCGGGCTCGGGGGCGAAGGCGAGGGCGTCCAGCAGCTCGTCCCGGGACTTGAAGTGGCGGTAGAAGCTGGCCCTGGACACGTCCGCCGCGGCCGCGAAGTCGGCCACGGTGGGCTTGCGGCGCCGGCCGCCCATGGCCACCACCGCCCGGGCCCGGCTGAGGATACGCTCTCGAACCGCCTCCGCCATCTGCGACAAGACTAGACAAGACGTCCTGTCTAGTCAAGTCTCGCGACTCTCGCTTAACAACCTGAGTTCTCGTCAGCCGCCCAGCCTGTGATCCTTTCGATCGTGATGGCGACCACCGGACCTGGCGGAAGCGCGCGCACGTATTGGGGGTACCTCGCGACCAGCAGGTCGAGCGCGTGACGGCTCGACACCGGATCGCCCGCAATGCGCGCCGTGCCATCCGCGCGCACCCACCACAGCCGGCGCCAGTCCTCCTCGTAATGGTCGGCGAGGACGCTCACCGCGGGGTTGGCGGCGATGTTGCGCAGGCGCTGCAGGTTGGTGGTTCGTTTGGGCTTGGCGTCGACCGCGAAATAGATGGTGTCGCCGTCCATCGCAAACGTGATGGGCACCACGTGCGGCCGGCCGCCTGGATCCACCGTTGCCAGGCGCGCCACGCGGGCCTCCGCCAGGCGCCGTCTTGCCGCCGTGGCGTCCATTCAAGGAAGTATCGTTGACCCGTGCAGCGGCTCCGGACGTACACGGTCGACGAGGCGAATCGCGAGCTTCCGCGCGTGCGCGCGATCGTCGCCCAGATCGCCGAGCTCTCCGCGCTGCGGCCCGACCTGGAGGAGCAGCTGCGCATGGCCGAGTACACCGTCCAGCGTCCTGGCGCGAACGGCGACGACCGCGAGCGCGCCCAGCAGGCCCAGGACGCCGTGAACGGCGCCGAGGAGGAGCTGCTCAAGGCGGTGCTGAGCCTGAACAGCATGGGCATCCAGCTCAAGGGACCGCTCGAGGGCTTGATCGACTTCCCGTCCTACCGTGACGGCGAGCTCGTCGAGCTGTGTTGGAAGCTCGGAGAGGAGCGCGTCGAGCACTGGCATCGCATCGGCGAAGGTTTCGGCGGCCGGAAGAAGCTCTAGCTCGACTCCGTCGTTTCCGGCACGCGCCCTCGGACCGCCTGGTAGACCGACTTCGCGATCCCGGCCGCATCGAGCCCGTGCTCCTTGAGGATGTCTGAGGCCTTGCCCTGGGGCAGGAACTGGTCGGGCAGCGCGATTGTGCGCACGCGACCGGCCAGGCCGTGAGGCGCCAGCGCTTCCAGCACCGCTCCGCCAAAGCCCCCCGCACCGACGTTGTCCTCCACCGTGACCACGTGCGGGTGCGAGCGTGCCCAGTCGACGACGCGCGGGTCGATCGGCTTGATCCACCGCGCGTTGACGACGGCGGCGGAGACGCCCTGCATCTCGAGCCGCTCAGCTGCCTCAGTAGCGACCTCGACCATCTTGCCGACGGCGAAGATCACCGCGTCGTCGCCCTTGCGCAGCTCTTCCCAACGGCCCACCGGCAGCGGCTCGACCGGCAGGTCGGGAGTCGCGGGCACGGGACCTCTGGGGTAGCGGATCGCCACCGGCCCGTCGGTCGCGAGGGCGGTCTCGAGCAGCGCGCACAGCTCGGTCGCGTCCTTGGGCGCCGCGATCTTCAGGTTGGGTATCAGCCGCAAATACGACAGGTCAAAGATGCCGTGGTGCGACGCGCCGTCCGGGCCTGTCACGCCGGCGCGGTCGATGACGAAGACGACCGGCAGCCTGTGCAGCGCGACGTCCATGATCGTCTGGTCGAAGGCGCGGGCGAGGAACGTCGAGTAGATGCACACGACCGGGTGCATGCCCGCCATGGCCAGGCCGGCGGCGAATGTCACGGCGTGCTGCTCGCAGATGCCGACGTCGAAAAAGCGTTCGGGAAATTCCTTGGCGAAGCTGAGAAGTCCGGTCGATGACGCCATCGCCGCCGTGATCGCGCACACCTCTGGCCGGCGCGCGGCGGACGTCATCAACGCCTCGCCGAACACGTCCGTGTAGCTGACCTCGGTCGAGCGCGGGCGGCCCGTCAGCGGGTCGAACGCGCTGACGCCATGCAGCTTGTCGACCTCGTCCTCCACGGCGGGTCCGTAGCCGTGGCCCTTCTCGGTGACGACGTGCACGACGACCGGCTCGCGCAGCTTCTTGGCGCGCTGCAGCACCTCTTCCAGGGCCGGCTCGTCGTGGCCGTCGACGAGGCCCGCGTACTTGATGCCGAGGCTCTCGAACATCGTCGAGGGCTGCAGCAGCTGCTTCAGGCCTTCCTTGACGCGGTATGCGGCCTGGTCAGCCGAGTGGCCGACGAGTGGAAGCTGCTGCAGCAGGCGCGAGATGTCGTCCTTGATGCGCTCGTATCGCGGATCGACTCGCAGCTGGGCGAGGTGTCGGGCCAGGCCGCCGACAGTCGGCGCGTAGGAGCGACCGTTGTCGTTGATCACGATGATCAGGTTCGGCGGCTGCAGGTGCGCGATCTGGTTCAGCGCCTCGTACGCCATGCCGCCGGTCAGGGCGCCGTCGCCGATGACCGCGACGACGAAGCCTCCCACGCGCTTGCGCAGCCTGGCCTCGGCGATGCCGAGCGCGTAGCTCAGCGACGTCGACGCGTGGCTGTTCTCGACCAGGTCGTGCTCGGATTCCTTGCGCGATGGGTAGCCGGACAGGCCGCCCGCCTGGCGCAGCCGGTTGAACTCGCGCCCCCGGCCGGTGACCAGCTTGTGCACGTACGCCTGGTGGCCGGTGTCCCACACGATCGCGTCCTTGGGGCTGTCGAACACGCGATGCAGGGCGAACGTGAGCTCGACCACGCCGAGATTGGGCGACAGGTGGCCGCCGGTGTGTGATGTCTGCTCGACGAGGAACGCGCGCACCTCTTCGGCCAGCTTGTCGAGGCGACCCTGGTCGAGCCCCTTCAGGTCGGCTGGTGACTGGATCGTCTCGAGGATGCTCACTTCTCTTTAACGTTCTCCGGTGGCCAGGAGTTGCGCTCCGAGGGCGCCATCGCCTCGGCCAGCTCGATGCACAGCCGCGTCCCGGCGCCGCTGGGCCCGCGCAGGATGGTCGTGAGCTCACTGTTCGTGTTCCAGGCCGACGCCGCGATGTCGATGTGGGCCCACGGCCTGCCGCCGCTGAACTCGTTGATGAACATCCCGCCCATGATCGTGCCGGCCTCACCGTATTCCGAGTTGCGCAGGTCGGCGATCTGGCTGCGCAGCAAGATGCGGTAGTCCGGATACATCGGCAGCCGCCACACGCGGTCGCCCGCTTCGCGCGACGCGCGCTGGACGAAGGACCAGAAGCCGTCGTCGTTGCTCACGGCTGCGCTCGCCGCGTGGCCGATCGCGATCTTGGCGGAGCCGGTCAGCGTCGCCAGGTCGATCAGGTGCGTGGCCCCGTTGCGCAAGGCGTGCGTCAACGCATCGGCCAGGATGAGGCGGCCCTCGGCGTCGGTGTTGACGATCTCGACCGTCTTGCCGTCCGCGCTGACGAGGACGTCGCCGGGGCGCTGCGCGGAGGGACCAGGCATGTTCTCAGCGGCGGCGACCACCGCCATCACATCGAGCGGCACCTTGCGTGAGGCGATGACGTCAATGGCCGAGAGCACCGCCGCGGCGCCCGACATGTCGTTCTTCATCTGGCTCATCTTGTCCGGATCTTTCAGCGAGATGCCGCCGCTGTCGAAGGTGATGCCTTTGCCGACCAGCGCCAGCGCGACTTCGCCGCCGCCGGGACGATCGTGATTCCCGTGGTACCGGACGCGGACGAGGCGCGGCGGGCGCGCCGAGCCCTGGCCGACACCTAGCAGCAGGTTGTACCCGCCGCTTTTCAGCTCCGCCGGGCCGAGCACTTCGACCTCGAGGTTGTGCCGCTGGGCGATCCGAGTCGCCTCCTGCGCCAGCGCGTCCGGCGTCAGCTCGTTGGGCGGCGCGTTCTGCCACTCGCGCGCGCGGTTGGTCGCTTCGCCGTTTTCCTGCGCGAACATGACCTCGAGCTCGCGGCCGGCGCCAAAGCCGGCGAGCATCACCTCCTCGATCTCGCGCCGCTCAGGCGCCGCCCCTGTCTGGCGCGAGCGCCGCTCGAACGTGCCCATCACGCAGCCTTCGACGACACCCTTGAGGCTGTCCATGCCAAGCGGCTCGGCGCGCAGGATCGCCATGCGCTTGTAGCCCCAGGTGCGCGAGGCGCGGACCAGCTCGTGGTGCGCCGAGCGCAGGCGCTGGCCGTCCAGGTCGCGCGCGGCGCCAAGGCCGTAGAGGATCACGCGGCGCGGGGAGATGCGGCCCTGGGAGGGTATCGGCAGCACCTCGTGGATGCGCGCCCTGAACTCGGCGTTGACCACCATCTCGCCGAGCACGCCGCCCAGGGCTCGATCGAGCTCGAGGGCGGCGCCGGAGAGTCGCTGCCCGGTGGCGACGGGGACCGCCAGGGCGTCGACGTTCAGCTCGGCGGCCGGCGCCGAGACCAGGCTGATCTTCACGGCTGGGTTACAGGTTAGCGATGGCCGCCGGTTGTTAAGCCAGGTGTTCCGCGACGAGCTCCAGGACGTGGGCGATTCGAAGGTCCATGTGCCGAGCCCGGGCCGCGGCCGCGATGTGCATGAGGCAGCCCGGATTGTCGGACGCCACGACCGCACAACCCGTCTTCGCGATGGCGTCCAGCTTCCACTCCGCGAGCCGCTCGGCGACCCGCGGCCACTCGAGGCTGAACGTGCCGCCGAAGCCGCAGCAGTTCGCGATGTCGGGCAGGTCGACCACCTCGTAGCCCGCCAGCTCGAGGATCCGCCGCGGCTCGCTCTTCAGGCCGAGCTGGCGCAGGGACTGGCACGAGTCGTGATAAGCGACCTTCAAGCTCATGCCGCCTTCATCGACGAGCTCCGGCCTGGTCTCGAGGAGCTGGAGCACGAAGCGCGTCGAGTCGCGCATGCGGGAGCGCACTCCCTCGTTCGGCTGGGCGCCCCAGTCCGCCGCGTCGATGGTGAACGCGCCGAAGCACGAGGCCGAGGGCGTGACGATCAGACCCTTGGAATCTCGAAGGCTTGCTGCCAGGTTGGCATTCAGCTCGGCGCCGGTTTTGAAGTCGCCGGCGTTGGCGGCGATCAGGCCGCAGCACCACTGGCCCTTGGGAAATCCAACCTGGAAGCCCGCGGCGGTGGCGATACGATCCAGGGCCACGGCCGCGTCGGGCCACGCCCGGTCGCCCAAGCAGGAGGCGAAGATGGTCAGCGGCTCGCCGTCGACCTGGCTCGCCTTCATGCGGTCGCGATAGGGCTTGGTCGCGAGCCGGGGCCGGCTGGGCGCCAGCGCGGTGAAGGGCGCGGCCGCTCGCAGCACGCGGTCGGCAAGCTCCGGGCGCTTCCACAGGCTGACCAGGGCACGCTTGCGCATCGACTTGCGGCCCTTGCGCCGAAGCTCGAGGATCTGGCGCGGAAGTGGGATGTCGACCGGGCAGATCTCCTGGCAAGCGTTGCACTGGACGCAGAGCGTGTTCGGGAGGTCGGCCTCCTCGAGCCCGTGATGGAACGGCGTGAGGACAAGCCCGATGGGTCCGTTGTAGATATGGCCGAACTGGTGTCCGCTCACGGCCATGAACGGCGGACACGCGTTGGAGCACGCGCCGCAGCGTATGCAGGTCATGGCGTCGCGAAAGATGGGGTCGTCGAGCATCTCCTCGCGGCCGTTGTCGAGGATCACGCAGTGCATCTCCCGCGGGCCGTGCACGCCGATGGTCAGCGACTGCTCGATGTCGGCAGAGCGTGACGGTCCGGTGATCCAGTTGACGTAGCTGCTCATGATCTGGCCGGTGCCGCTGCGCGGCAGCATGCGCAGCACGGCGACCGCGTCGTCGAGCGTCGCGACCAGCTTGTCGATGCCGAACAGCGCGATGTGGATCGGAGGCAGCGTCGTCGTCAGGTCGGCGTTGCCCTCGTTGGTGACAAGCACGATCGTGCCGGTCTCCGCGATGGCCATGTTCGCGCCGGAGATGCCGACCGTTGCATCGATGAACTTCTTGCGCAGCGAGACGCGCGCGTGGCTCTGGATCGCTTCCACGGTCGCTTCCGTGCCGAAGACTTCGGCCGCGTCCTCCTTGGTCAGATGGATCGCCGGCGCGATCAGATGCGACGGGTGCGTGTGCGTGAGCTGGACCATGCGCTCGCCGAGGTCGGTCTCGACGACCTCGATGCCGAGCTTTTCCAGATAAGGATTGAGCTCGATCTCTTCGCTCGCCATCGACTTGACCTTGGTCACGACCATGCGGCCCCCGGGCGGCGCCTCCATCGCCGCGCGGGCGCAGATCTGGCCGATGATGTCTCGCGCCTCGGCCGCGTCCCTGGCGATGTGGACGACGCCGCCGACGGCGGCCAGCCGCTCCGCGAACTGCTCGAGCAGCTCCGGCAGCCGGTCGAGGTTCGAGCGCCGGCGCCGCTTCAGCTCCGCGCGCCCCTTCTCGAAATCGAAGTTCGCGAAGGCGGCGTTGCGCCGGCCCCGCAGTCCGGTCATGGCGCCGATCAGCGCTTTCTGTAGGCTGGGATCGTCGAGCGCGCGGTCGACGCGGCGAGAAAAGTGACTACGACTCTCGGGCACTGGCGGTCGCGGCTTCTCTGACGGCCTCTGCCACAGCGGTTGGTGTAGTCACCGGCGCCAAGCATATGGTCCCGACGCAGACGACGGCGCGGTCATCGCCATTGGGGTCGATGACGGCGTAGGGATGGGCGTGGCGCGCCGCGCCCGCGAGCTCAGGATTTTTCGTCGTCACCTTGATGGCGTGCGGCATCCGGTCGAGGGCGCGCGCGAAGACCGCGGCCATCAGCCCGTACTGGCGGGGCAGCGCCGCGACCGACTCCAGGGCGCGGCGCGCGCGCTCACGGTACGGAGCCGATGGGTCACCTTTCAGCGTGTCGAGCTCGATCAGCGCCATGGCCGCGACCGCGTTCTCGGCCAGCGGCTTGATGCGCTCGCCCAGGCGGCCCAGCTCTTCGACGCCGGCGTGGTCGAAATAGCCACCGAGCTCGGGATCCTCATAGCGCGACTCGATGTGCTCGGCGAGGTCCTCTGCGATGGCGAGCCACTTGTCCCCGAAGCCGTGCTGATACGCGCGCACGGCCGCGTACATCGCCCACACCTGGTCGCCGAGCTGCCCAACTGACTGCAGTGCACCCTCCGCGCTGGCGGCGCCGTCGGTGTGCGTCATGCCCTCTCCTCTTCGATACGCGTGCTTGAAGAGCGCTTCGACCAGGTCCTCCGCGCGCTCGCCATACGCCACGGCCAGGGCCGCGTTCCAGGCCGTGTACACGCGCCGGTCGACGTACGGCGCCGCCGTCGATTGGCGCTCCTCGGCGTCCAGCGAGTAGTAGTGCTCGTCCGCGTCCTGGCTGCCCGCGTACAGTCCGGTCTTCGGGTCGCGCAGCACGCGGTCGAGATAGCCGGTCGTCGTTGCCAAGACTTCGGACATACCCGCGAGCGTGAGACCCTGGACCAGCGCCGCGTGGTCCTCGAGCATCTTCTCGAAGTGTGGAACGCTCCAGTCCTGCGTCGTCGAGTAGCGAAAGAACCCGCCCTCGACGTGGTCGTACGTGCCGCCGCCCGCCATCTGCTCGAGCGTGTGCACGGCAATGCCCCGCAGCTCAGGGTCGGAGCGTACGGTCGACTGCTCGAGCAGCAGCAGGATCGCGTCGGTCTGGGGGAACTTCGGCGCGCCTCCGAACCCGCCGTACTCGGGGTCATATGCGGACTTGACGGCGTCGAGGATCTCGTCGACCAGGCCCGGGCGCAGCTCGCCGGCGCTGCGGGCCACTCCCGAGGCCGCACGCTTGCGCGCCTCGAGCACGCGGGTCGCGATCTCCGTCTTGTGCTGCTGGTGGTAGCTCGCGATGCGGAGCAGCGCGCTGGCCATCTGGTCCGGCGGGAGGTACGTCGCGCCGGTGAGGATGTCGCCCGACGGCGTGAGAAACGCGGTCGTCGGCCAGCCGCCCATGTTGTAACGCTGGTTGACGTCCGGCCGGACGTCGTTGTCGACGCGCACCGGCACGTAGTCGCGATTGATCAGCTCGATGACGCTGGGGTGCGAGTACGTGGTCTCGTCCATGACGTGGCACCAGTGGCACCACACCGCCGAGATGGAGAGCAGGATTGGCTTGCCGGTCCGCGCGGCCTCGTCGAAGGCCTCCTTCGACCACGGGTGCCAGTTGATCTCAGAGGCGCGGTTCGGCCGCGGCGAGAAGTGAAATTCGCCTGCCGCTTCCGCCATTAGAGTGTCTCGCCCCCGATGAGCCGGGCATCTTCGCGCCCTCGGCGGCCGGGCGCCAAAGGCGCTGAAGCCGGCGTCAAGGGGCCCGGCGCCGCGTCGTCGCGCACCAACAGTGCGCTCCTAGCTGCGCCACCCTTTCCTTGGCTCCGGCCGCCGATGCCGCGAATCTGCGCCGGCCACCGGGAGCGAAACACTCCTTGAAGGTTACGATGAGGCTGTGATCTCGACCAGCGCGGTCGACGCCTACATCGACAAGAACTCGCAGCGGTTCATCGACGAGCTGAAGGAGCTGTGCGCGTTCCCCAGCATCTCGAACCACGGGCGCGAGGCCGTCCAGCCCGCGCGCGACTGGCTGGCCAACCGGCTGGCGAAGTTCACCGACCGCGTGGAGACGCTCGAGGCCGGCGGCATGCCGGCGCTGTACGCGGAGGTGCCGGGCGGCGGGCGGCGCA